>Ga0265325_10001059_pt1 | contig 19779 bp, 11 predicted proteins | sample 41420metaG_FD_202090 | JGI IMG/M metagenome (GOLD analysis project Ga0265325, IMG submission 202090) | Rhizosphere microbial communities from Carex aquatilis grown in University of Washington, Seatle, WA, United States - 4-14-20 metaG | ecosystem: Host-associated > Plants > Roots > Rhizosphere... | reverse complement strand
GCTGCTGTCGGAAAAACATAGGGCCTTTCGACGTCAGTTTGACGGCCAACGCAATCACGAGAAACAACGGCGAAAGGATCACGAGCATTCCAAAGCTTCCGACGATATCGATCGACCGCTTCGCCTGAAGCATCAGCCTGTTGCGATTGTCCTTGTTGGCCAGGTCAGGATAGAGCGTCTCGTTACTGGGGCATCCTGGCCGGCCGTGTTCCCAATCGTCGGGAAAGATGTGAAACGAGACTCTGATCCTATCAAACAGATCTTCCGGCAATTCTGCTCGAAGCACGTTATGCAACTTGTTCCGGAAGGTATACAAGATAGTATGTTTGTCACCAGGATGGAGACCTGTGAAGATTACGCCGAGTACCTGGCGGTCTTTGTACCACCCGATCAAATCGGTATCCCTACTGAAACTCGTCAACACCGAAGTTGTGGAGATGAGGGGAGTCGCACCTGTCTTCTGATTGTCACCATCCCCGTCGATTTCGAGCAGCATGAGCAGGAAAGGAGACTTTGTTCGCTCGGTCCGCTTACGCTCTACGGCAAGCGCTTGTGTGAACGTGGCTTCATCCAGAGGAATGCGATCCATATTTAATCGTGAATCAAGCAATGGATCTTCGAAGCCTCCGAGTATGTTCTGACGTGTGACCAAGACATGCCTCCGTTTTAAAGATCGTTGTCGGTGCGCCGAGCCGGTCTGCCGGTTTGGGGACTAACGAAGCCGCAGAGCTCTTTCAAGCGCATCCACGGTAAATTGCCGAAAAACTACCCATATTATCCAGATGAGATTCAGGATGAGCTGCTTCCAACAAAGAGGAAGGATAAGCCGCGCCTATCTCCGCCTCCGCATTGCACGGTTCCACATCAGCCGCGCAAACTTCTACTGATACCGACTGCGCCAGCATTTCTACCGAGAGAATTAAGCGCGAGACATTTTTTTTCCGAACAAATATCCCACAAACGCCTTCAAGAGAACCGCATGTCACGCGAACCCGCGTACCACATTCCAGATAGGGGTGAGGTTCCACTTTGGCGGGCATACTAATTGCTCTTTGGATCGCTTCAATTTCGTGGTCCGGGATGGTGGCAATTTCCTGGCCGCGATGAAGGATCATGTGAACTCCAGGAGTCGATAGAACATGCAATTTGCGATGGTATGTGGTGTGTACGAAGAGGTAACCGGGGAAGAGGGGCAAGGACTGCAACTTATCCCGGTCTTTCCAGCGACGCTTAGCTTCATAAAGTGGTAGAAGAACTTCAATGCCTTTGAATGAAAGCATTTCTGCGACGGTCTTTTCGTGCTGGTGGCGTGTGTATAACGCCCACCAAGTTGGATCATCCAGCACCCTTGGGACGATCCGTTCGACCATGGCCATAGGCCTCTCCTCGAAAATCAGTCGCACCGTTTAACTAGCTGATTAAGTACAGCTTCGCCCTGTGAGTCACATTTTCTGACCCGAACTCAACCCTGACTCCTACAGCAACAAGTTTGTTGAAATCATCTTGTGTGGAGGGGAGCCCCAGTAATGCAACGACTATAGAGGAAGCACGTGGAGTACCAAAATACCACGAATGGGGAAGAGCTCTGTTTTTCCCTAAATTGTTCACTTTAGGGCCTTTTGTATATGTTTCTTGCGGATTGTTTCAATCGAGGAAGTGCCTTTATGCAAATATTTGCACACAGCGGGGGGGAAACTTTGTTCATTGGCAAGCCCCGAAAACTTCGAATGTAGTTGCGGATACCCTGAGATGCTGAATGCCACCCCCTTAGGGCACTTGTACCAGTCCTCGAGGTCCGTCAACCCCCTGTAAGGTCGCAGGCGTGAAGGAGGGCACTCAGCGTCCAGTATTGGGCGCTGCCAAGCTCGCGCACAGCCCCGAGCCGGCGGGAGTTAGGCAGCGAAAGTTGGAACGAGGAAATCCGAACGGGGCCACGTTGTCCGTGACGAGGAAAATCGTGGACAATCTGCTCGCCGTCGAGCGATAGCTTCAAGACTGGATGTCGAACAGTTCTGCCGTCCGACAGCAGACTAAAAGCTCTTCACAGTAAATCGATCAAAAGAGCCCTTTCGGCTCCATCGAATCGATCTTTTGGGTTCACTTCATGATAGGGCAGGTTTTGAGCGATGAGTTTCCGTCACAAACACAGCCTGTCCTAGATTCCGAATGGCTTGTTTAGATGTCAAGGCCGCAGCGAAGCGGATCCCACCAGGGTTTATTTGAAACGGTTGATCCATTGCCATACTCGCGTCATAATCTTGAAGTGCCCTTCACCTTAGCTCACGCAGTGGCTGCTCTCCCTTTGCGGCGCACGAAACTGATTCGATCAGCCGTGGTCATCGGTTGTTTCGTGCCTGATTTTGAATATTTCGTGCGGCTTGCTCCGAAGGTTGGCGGCGGCCATACATTCAGCCACACGTTGCAAGGCCTCTTCGTAATCGATCTGCCGCTCGGCATGGCAATCTTCTGGCTGTTTCATAGGTACGCAAAGGAACCCCTCTGGACGTGGTTGCCAGAGACCATTCGTCAAAGAGTGAAACTCGGTCCACGCACGCCGCCGCTTAAAGGTGCTGCAGAGTCTGCGCTAGTTCTGGTCTCAATTCTCGTCGGAGCAGCGACACATATCCTCTGGGATTCGTTCACTCACCATTCCTTTTGGCCCGCCCGTCATTGGCATTTTCTGAGCTACCCAATTCGGCTGCCCATTGTAGGTTCAGTTCCGTGTTACGACCTTCTCCAATATGCGAGCTCGGTCCTTGGCACGATTGTGCTTCTGATATGGATTGTGCGTCAGCTCAGCAACGCTCCGATCTATCCGCGAAGTGTCGAGAACTCGAGAGTCCAGGAATTGAGAGATTTACTCTTTGTGTCCGCCGTCGCTCTGACTGGAGGAGCAATGCGTGCATTGGTCGGTCTGAGACCCCCAAACGGGTCGCACCGATTTGAGGTTTTCATCGCGGAAACAGCCGTTACTGCGATCACTTTGTTCTGGATTCAATCGGTCATCTTCGGCTTCCTTCGCGACAGGGCCGGCAGCCCCTCGCAAACTGCTTGAAGGGATGCCCAATTTTCTAGTTATTCCGCACCCGCGGCCTCCAATGCCGCCACGGTAATATTCGCCGTATCCGTGCTGCTCGCCTTTGACGGAGATAGCGTACATAACATTTCGGATCGTTGTGCCGCTGCAATGTGATTGCTCATCCTTTCCATGCTGCACCGATCCTCGCCGTCCGTCAGGACGGCGATCGTCCCGCTCCCGCTGCTTCTGCATCAGATCGGCTGAGCTCAACAAAATCGCATCGTAAAGGTTTGTACCTCAGCCAAAACCGCGCCAGCGGCCGGAACCTTCATTGCCGCGGTTGTCGCGGCTTCGCGATTGATCGCGGTCTTCATCACAAACCCTGTTGACCCGTTGAACGCTGCGCGCAGCTTGGAACCGAGACAATGAGGCCTTGGAGAAGATCGGCTGCAGTGGACTGGATAGGAAATGCCTGACCTGTGTGGCCGACATGCAGGCGACGTCACCATCTCCTCCATATCCAAACTTGCCACGAGCGCGTCGTTCATGTGGCGCACGATGACAGGCAGGTTCACGAGCTGTTAGTTTGCGGTCATGGTGAACGAAGTGGGAATATCAGGCCTGCGGTCACGGCAGCTTGCTGCTGCGCGTCCAGCACCTGAGCAGCACACGGAAGACTTGTCCCGGGCACTGCAAGTCCGGATAACTTGCGCAAGTGCATGCCGAGACGGTGATCGCGAAAGATGATTAGTAAAACTTCCCGATTTGATTAGTTGAAGGCGATGGGAATCGAACTTTCAACCTGTCGGTTAAAAGTTGCACAGAAACTATCTTCTGCCGGGCCTTTCACGAAGCCTTGCATTCGCGGATTGGGAACTGTTAACATCCACTTTTCGGGCCCGTCGCTGAAATCTAAATTGCCCCGCGTCCGAGGCTGCGGACTTGGATATAGTCAGGTGATTGAACATAGAATTAAGTACGCAAACCTGACAATTTGCTTGTTTTTGGGCTAATGAGCGCCGGCAGGCCAGTTCCGCCGGTTAGCGCAATTCTGGCTTAACTTTTGAATATGGTCTTCCCCTTGATCGCTTTTTTGCGCTTATACTCATTTTAGCGGTAACGCTTAGACTATTTAATGCTAGCCTGCTTGCCAGACAAACCCGTTCGTTTTTGCGAGCTCAGAGTACCTTAGGTGGACCACAGTCATTACGTTAGTAATGTGCGTTCTAGTTTGATTAGTTGAGCTGAGGAAATTCCGCATAGCTTGCACGATATAATCAGACGATAAGTTCATAAACAGTTTGCATGTAGTTCTGCATGTATTGACTTGAATTGAGTTGATCGAAGGTCTTTTCAAATACCTATTGATCCTGCCTTGGCATAACAAGAGTTCACTGCAGAAGCGAAGTATTTCCTAACTACTCGCTGGAAATCTCAGTGTACGAGAGGCAGGCATATCTATATGAAGCGAAAGTTAGCTCTACCCATACTTTTTACAGGCGTCATATCGATCGCAGGTTGCGGCGGCGCAAGTTTCCTCCCTAACTCCCAAACATCAACTGTTGCCGCAGTGAGTGTTGCCTGTACTCCGTCGAGCATTTCGACTGGAGGCGCCACACAATGTCAGGCCGTCGTAACCGGATCCGGCGCATATAGTTCAGATGTGATGTGGACTACGGACATCGGCACCATTTCAAGTTCCGGGCTCTATACCGCTCCCGCAACTTCTGCATCCGGCAGTGCGACCGCCACTGTGACTGCGACCTCGAAACAGGATAAAAACAAATTCGGCCGAGGCGTTCTCAGCTTTGGCAATGGCAGAAATACCAGTGCTGTCTCCGGGGTTTCCGTTGTTGCCAAACCTTCTTCCCTCACAATGGGGGAATCAGCAAATTGTGACGCCACCGTGTCAGGAAGCGGAAATTACAGCACGGCTGTAAGCTGGACAGCTACCGGTGGAACCATTACCCAGTCCGGTATTTTCACTCCCTCAGGGCCAGGCTCGGGTACGTGTACAGCCTACTCGACGCAGGACACGACTAAGTTCGGTACGGCGATAATAAATACAGCCTCAGTTCCACTTTCAGCGATTGTAACTGGAGTTTCGGTCACTGCGACGCCATCCTCGATTAACATGGCACAAACGTCCACCTGTTCCGCGAATGTCATCGGCACCAGCTCTTACAGCGACGCTGTCACATGGAGTGCAACCGGCGGCACTATCACATCAAGCGGTGTGTTCATTCCTTCTGGTGTCGGCACGGGCACTTGTACAGCTACATCCACGCAGGACAGCACCAAGTATGCAACGGCCTCAATTGGTATATCTGCCGCTCCGACTTCGGTTACTGTAACGGGCATTGTGGTAATTGCGAATCCATCATCAATTAATACTTCACAGACGGCCACTTGCCTCGCGAACGTAAGCGGCACCGGTGCTTTCAGCAACAATGTCACGTGGAGCGCAACCGGCGGCACTATCACATCAAGCGGAGTGTTCACTCCCTCTGGTGCCGGCACAGGCACTTGTACAGCTACATCCGCGCAGTCCGGCTACTCGAATGTCAGTGGCCAAGCGACTATCAACGTCACGGGCTCTGGAACAGCAACCTTGAACGTAAATGCAACTACCATCGCTTTCGGAACTGTGAATCTGAACACACCAGCTACACAGTCGGTTACGTTAACTTCTACCGGTGCTACTGCAGTGACAATCAGTGGGGCGTCGGTCACCGGGACAGGCTTCAGCATCTCCGGCGCAACGTTCCCACTCACGCTGAATCCCAATCAAACGGCGCAGTTGTTCGTTGTCTTTGATCCCAATGTCGCTGGATCGGCGACAGGTCAGTTGAAAATCTCCAGTAATTCATCTTCTGGCGCAACAACTGTGGTGAGCTTGACAGGATCCGGTCAATCGATCCCCTATCAGGTCAACCTGAGTTGGAACGCGCCAGCCAGTTCCCCTGATCCGGTGACCGGGTATAACGTACTCCGTGCACCGACTGGAACAACAACTTACCAGCAGTTGAATACATCGACCATCGCGGCAACAAACTACGTCGATGGGAGTGTCCAGAACGGCACGACTTACGATTACGTAGTTCAAAGCGTAGACGCGGCGGGCACGAGCAGCGTTCCTTCGAACACCTATACCGCGGCGATCCCGCAATAGCATTTGGTGCGCCCGGCCAAATCTGCATGACTTGCGCCGGGTCGAACACAGGCATCGGACAACGTTAGACACACTCGACGGGTTTTCGCTTTTTTTTAACAGACACCTGTAGATAAGCTCTACCGGTCGGGACGGGGGTGAGCGTTTGTCACACTTCAGCCGGGAGAGGCGTTTACGATTTATGCGGCATCAGCCTAGGCATAATGAAACAGCGCCTTAAATCCATAATCCATGTGCTGCTGAATGTGACAATGGAAGAGCGTAAGCCCTGGCTGGTCCGCAGTAAAGTCCACCACCGCCCGCCCAAAATACGGAACCACCACTGTATCCTTGATCAACCCTGCTGTCTTTTTGTCGTTCACTGACCGCACTTCCCACAAATGCCGGTGCATGTGCATCGGATGTGCATCGTCGGATCGGTTCCGCATCACCAGGCGGTAGTGCGTTCCCTTCTGTAGCGTAAGCTCGCCCTGGTTCGGATAAGGCTTGCCGTTGACCAGCCATAGATTGAACTTCCCTGCGCCGCTCGGCACTTTTTCAAACGCCAACTCGATGGTCTGCTGCGGTTCAGGCGAGGTCGAACTCGCACTCCCAAAGATTGTGTAATCCCAAGGCGTACGCGGCACATCAATCCATTTGGGCTGTTGATGCCGCCCCGCATACTCCACTACCACGCCGAGGCCAGAATCCCTAAGCATCTTCTCAGTCGACCCGAGAATCCAGATGCCGGGATTGTTCATTTCGATCTCTGCGTCGATTCGCTCTCCCGCGCCAAGAAAGATTGAGTCGACCAATTGCGGCGTCGGCACGGGATTCCCATCCATCGCAATTACCTTCATCTTGTGCCCCGCCAGTGCAATACGGCGATTCTCGATGGCACTCGCGTTCAGAAAATGGACCAGCAGACGCTGCCCTTCTCTAACTCGGATTGGATCTCCAGATCCAAGCGCCTTGTCGTTGATCGAATAGGTCATCGACCCCACTTCAAGGCCATTCGGGGCAGTATTCAAGGTTGCGGGCTTTTCCAGCAGCGGCCCATCGTGGGTGTAATCGTCATCGTCATCCATCGATCTGGTAAAAAAAGGCTCCCAGTCTCGTACTGCCAGGAAAAGCTCCTGATCGTAATGCCCCGGATCGTTCGCCCCATCCACGTACACAAACCCGAACTGCCCTGAATACGCGCCTTTGTGCAGATCGTCCATAGCCATAGCGTGCGAGTGGTACCAACGGCTCCCGGCCGGCCGAGGAGTGAGCTGAAACCTCCGCCGCCCGTGTGCCGGCACATACGGCGAACCCTCTTCTTCTGTCCCGTCAACTTCCGGCGGAATGAGCATGCCATGCCAATGCACAAGTTCCGGCGTGTCGGTCGCGTTCACCACTTCTACCGTCACTGGCTTGCCTTCCTTCATGCGCAGCACTGGCCCGGGCGCCGAACCGTTATAGCCCATGGTCGAAACAATGTGTCCCTGGTCAAGTTCCACTGTCACCGGTGCAATGCGCAGCGTGTAATCCGCTGGGGCCTCAGGCGCAGCGTTTGCCGCAGCCTGAGCCAGCAGAGGAAGCCGTCCGGCAGTGGCCTGCCCGAGTGCCATCCCTCCAAATTTGAGAAAACTGCGCCTTTTCAGCATGGTTACTATCCCGCAATGGGGCAGAACATTCCTGCATCCTCTCACGACTAAAGATCAACGGACAAGTGCTTGGCCCCGACCAAGCGACAACGAACCGGTTTCATCGCGCCTAATGAATTCAAGCTTCTGCCGTCATTACGCTGCCCCACTCTGCAACCAAACCCATGGTCGCTTCGTCTATATTGGACATAAGTACCGGCTCACCGCGTCCCCTTCGCGGAGGTCCCCACATGAAATTGTCTCGCGTCGCGTTGCTGTCTATTGCGGCCGCAGGCTGCGTGGTGGGTGTGTGCGCACTTCAACGTACGGCCGATTTTGGCTTCGGCAACGACGATTCCCCAAGCAACGTGAAGTCTGAATTCTATTGGTCTCGCCTCGCTTACGGCTCGCGCATGGCTTCGCTTGGCGGGTTTTCCCATCGCGGCTGGTTCAACTCATGGTCTCGCGACTACCCCAAGGCCGACCGCCAGTTCCTCATCGCCATGCACCGTCTGACACGCATAGATGGCCGGCCAACTGAGCAGATTGTCACGCTCGACTCCGATGATATTTTCAACTACCCGTGGATCTACGCAGTCCAGGTCCAGAATTGGAGCTTTACTGACGCCCAAGCCAAGCGCCTCCACGAATACCTGCTCAAAGGCGGCTTCCTCATGGTCGACGATTTTCACGGCACAGAGGACTGGGAAAACTTCATGAGCGGCATGCGCCAGGTATTGCCGGACCGCCCCATTGAAGATCTCCAAAGCGGCGACGAAATCTTCCACACTCTCTACGACATCGACGACAAAATGCAGATCCCAGGTGAGCAGTACGTCTGGAGCGGTAGAACCTACGAAAAAGACGGCTATCAACCTAAATGGCGCGCCATTCGCGACGACAAAGGGCGCATCGTAGTGGCGATCTGCCACAACATGCACCTGGGAGACGCATGGGAGTGGGCCGACGATCCAAACTACCCGGAAACCTTCGCCTCCATGGCATTCCGCGTAGGACTCGATTACATCATTTACGGCATGACGCACTAATTGCCGCATCAAGGAAAACAGTCAATCAGAGCCGGATGGGCGCATGTTTCAGTGGCTATTCAAGTACCCGATTCCCGTCTTCACCAAAGGCCGATTCGTGCTGCTCGGCACGTGGCCCGGATGGCTACTGCCTGTTCTGATTCTCCTCGGCGCCGCCGGTCTCTTCGTTCTCATCCAGCTTCGCGTGCGCAACACCGCACCCAATCTGCGCGGATGGCGTTCCATCACCATCTGGGGTCTTCAGGCGGCCACCCTCACACTCGTCCTCACGCTCCTCTGGCAGCCAGCAATGGTGGTCAGCGAACTCAGTTCGCAGCAAAACATCATCGCTGTTGTCGTCGACGATTCGCACAGCATGGGCGTCAGCGACAGCGACGGCAAAACTCGCGAAGCCGCCGCGATCAAAACGCTGCAAGACGGCGTTCTCGCCGGCATCCAAAAGCGTTTCCAGACGCGCGTTTATCGTCTCGGCGCAAAGCTCGCCCAAACCGATAAGCCAGAGGAGATAACTCCTGCCGACACTTCCACCCACATCGGAGCGGGCCTCAAACAACTCGTCGCCGACACCGCCGATCTTCCGCTAGGGGCCATCGTTTTACTCAGCGATGGCGCCGAAAACGCCACCGGCGCGGGAGCCCCCGAAATCAACGCCGAAGCACTCGAAGCTCTACGCAATCGCCGCCTGCCCGTTCACACCATCGGCTTCGGCCGCGAAGATCAGCAGCACGATGTCGAGATTGAAGACGTAAGCTCCGCCCCAGACGCTGTCGCCAACGCGCGTGTTGCCGTCACAGTCAGTCTTGTGCAGCATGGTTATCAGGGACAGAAAACGGCCATCACCGTGCGCGACGGCGACAAGACAATCGCGCAGCACGACATCGAATTCTTGCCCGACGGCAAGATCCAGACCGAGCCTTTCTTCATTCCCGCCGGCGAAGCGGGCGCAAAGAATCTCAAATTCAGCATCGCGCCTCTTCCCGGCGAAGAGAATGTCGCTAACAACGCAGTCTCGCGTCCCCTGCTCGTCAAAGATTCAAAACGCCGCATTCTCTACGTTGAAGGCGAGCCACGCTGGGAGTACAAGTTCATCAGACGCGCCGAAGATCAGGACCCAACCGTCCAGATCGTCTCCATGCTCCGCACCAGCGAAAACAAGATCTACCGCCAGGGCATCAACAATTCTGCTGAGCTCTCCGAAGGCTTTCCCGTTCGCCCTGAAGATCTCTTCCAGTACGCAGGCATCATCATCGGCTCAGTCGACGCCGACTACTTCACCCCGCTGCAACGCGAGCTCATGCGCGAGTATGTTGACCGTCGCGGCGGAGGCATTCTCTTCCTCGGCGGACGTTCCTCGCTCAGCGACGGCGGTTGGGCCGCATCTGGTCTAAATGACGTGATGCCCACATTCCTTCCCGCCGGCAATCACAACTTCCATCGAAACCCGGCAACCGTCGAGCTCACCCGTGCTGGCGCGGATTCGCCCATCACCCGTATCCTCGACGATCCAGAGAAAAACGTCGAGCGCTGGAAGAAGCTCACCTACCTTGCCGACTACGAAGACCCCGGCACGCCCAAACCCGGTGCAACCGTTCTCGCCGATCTCAAATCAGGTCAACGCACCTTGCCTCTGCTCATCACGCAGGGCTATGGCCACGGCCGCTCTGCCATCCTCGCCACCGGCGGTACCTGGCGCTGGCAAATGAGCGAAGCTCTCGGCGACCCTTCGCACGATATGTTCTGGCAGCAACTTCTGCGCTGGCTCGTGGCCGATTCGCCCGGCACGGTTACTGCATCGACCCCAACTCGCCTGCTCGTCGACGACGGTCACATTCAGCTCACTGCCCTGGTTCATGATAAGCAGTTCCAGCCCTCGGCCGATGCACACGTCACCGCACACATCGTCGGCCCGCAGGAAACCAATGCCTTCATCGATCTAAACGCCTCGCAAGACACGCCGGGACAGTTCCAGGCCGAGTGGACCGCCGAAAAACCCGGTACCTACCTTGCAGAGATCACCGCCGAATCCCCAGACAAGCAAGCTCTCGGCAGCGACGTATTTACATTCCAGCGCGAAGACGGCGTCGCTGAAAACTTCCACACTGACCAGAACCGCCATCTGCTTGAGCAGCTCTCGTCGCTCACCGGCGGCCGCTACTGGAAACAATCGGATCTCAAAAACCTTCCGCGCGACATCTCCTACTCTGAGGCCGGCATCTCTGTTCGCAATACCGACCAGCTCTGGAACATGCCCATCGTCTTCTTCCTTCTTCTCGCACTTCCTGTAATCGAGTGGCTGCTGCGCCGCAAGTGGGGGGTCGTATGAAGATGCCTTTCCTGCTCGCACTCTCACTTACGTTCATCGCGCAATCGCACGCCGCTACGTATTACGTTGTTGTGGCCGGCCTTGGCGGCGAGCCCGACTACGAACAGCGCTTCACAGCCGCGGCGAACGATCTCGATAAGGCATTCAAGGCGCAAGGCCCTTCTTCGCACGTCTACACGCTCATCGGCGCCAACGCCACCGCCGCTCATGTGCGCGAAACCATGTCCAATATCACGCGCGACGCAAAGGCCGACGATGACTTCGTGCTCATCCTCATCGGCCACGGCTCATTCGACAACGTCGACTACAAATTCAATCTTGTCGGCCCTGACCTTACCGCAGGCGAGCTCGCCACGATGTGTGATCGCATCGCCGCCCGCCGCCAGCTCGTCGTCGATACCACAAGCTCCAGCGGGGGAGCCGTCGCAGCAATCGAGCACCCCGGACGCGCCGTCATCGCCGCCACAAAATCCGGTACTGAGAAGAACGCCACAGTTTTTGCGCGGTACTGGGTCGAAGCACTGCAAGATCCCGCAGCCGACACCGACAAGAGCGACTCCGTCAGCGCACTGGAAGCCTTCAACTACGCCACTAAAAAAACGGCCGAGTTTTACGACTCGCAAAAACGACTCGCCACCGAGCACGCCGTCTTCAACGATCTCGGCAAAGGCGAGCCGGTGCGCACTGCAGGCGAAGGCCAGGGCGCGCTGCTCTCCAGCTTCACAGTATTGCGCATCGGCCAGAGTCAGCATGCAGCCAACAATCCTGCCAAGCTCGCACTGCTTCAGCAGAAAGACGAGCTTGAACAAAAGATCGACACCCTCAAGTATCAAAAAGCCGCAATGGACCCGGCAGATTACAAAAAGCAATTGACCGATGCGCTACTGAAGCTCGCTGGTGTGCAGCAGGAGTTGGATAAGTGAAGCGCACCGCCTACATCTCGGCGACACTGCTTGCGTTTGCGCTTCCCGCCTGCGTCGCATCTCCGTCCGAGTGCTGGAAACTCCGCAAGTCCGGTCACGATGCGCATGCGTGTTTTGATCAGTTGGCGCAAAGCAGCAACGCATACGATCGCGCCGAAGGATTCTGGGGCCTCGAGCAATGGGAGCAGGCAAACGCGCAGTTCCGTCTCGCCACTCAGCCTGCCGACAGCCCCGCACGGTACAAAGCCCGCTGGGGCACGCTTCTTCACGAGCGATTCAACAACTCTGACGCCGCAGATCTCTTCCGCGAAGCTCTTGAAAAGGATCCGAAAGACGCCGAGGCCTACCTGGGTCTAGCCAGTATCTCCGCTGATACATTTGACGGCCACGCTGCGCAGGACGCCCTCAAGGCTCTTGCGCTCGATCCCAAACTCGCTGATGCTCACGAACTCCTCGCCGACCTCGCTCTCATTAACGACGATCTAGACACTGCTACCTCCGAGGCCGACAAAGCCATCGCCATCGCGCCCGACGCACTTGATGCCATGGCGATTCACGCCGCCATCGAAATCCTTGCCGATCGCTCTCCCGAACAGTGGTTCGCTCGCATCAAGTCGGCGACCACCGGCGCTGGTCCCGGCGTTGCCGAAGCATACTCCCGCATCGCCCGCCAGCTTGAGCTGCACTATCGCTACGAAGACGCAGTTCCCTACTACCGCAAAGCGATCGCCGCCGATCCTGACGATTGGGCTGCGCACTCCGCGCTCGGCATCGATCTCATGCGCATGGGCCAGCAGGATGAGCCCTATAAGGAGCTTGAACTCAGTTACAACAATGGCTATCGAGACAAACCTACAACGAACAGCCTTCGCCTCGTTGACAGCTACAAGAACTTTGAAACCTATCGCGACGACCAGACGATCATTCGACTCAACAAGAATGAAGCCGCTCTGCTTCTGCCCTACATGCAAGCCGAATTGCACACCATCATCGCGACCTATGAAAAAAAGTACAAAATGACCTTACCCGGTCCGGTGCAACTCGAGGTCTACCCCAATCACGAAGACTTCGCAGTGCGCACCTCAGGCATGCCCGGCCTCGGCATTCTCGGCGTCACCTTCGGCGAAGTCGTCGCCATGGATAGCCCCTCCGCCCGTCGCCCCGGCGACTTCAACTGGGGTGCCACCATTTGGCATGAGATGAGCCACGTCTTCGTCCTCACTGCCACCAACCATCGCGTGCCGCGCTGGTTTACTGAGGGCCTTGCCGTTCATGAAGAGGGCCAGCGCTCACCCGAGTGGCGCAATCGACTCACTCCCGACGTAGTCGCCGCAATTCGCGATAAGAAACTTCTTCCTGTTGCAAAACTCGACCGCGGCTTCGTCTTCCCCGACTATCCCGCGCAGGTCATCGTCTCCTATTTCCAGGGCGGCGCCATTTGCGATTTCATCGGCGAAAAATGGGGCGAGGAAAAACTTCTTGATTTCGTCCATTCCTATGCCGAGGTCACCACAACGCCCAGCGTCATCCAGAAGAACCTCGGCATGACCGCCGACCAGTTCGACGCCCAATTCGCTGCATGGATCAATCAGAAATACGGCCAGCAGGCTGCGCACTTTGACGAGTGGCACCAAAAGCTCAAGCAACTCGTCGAAGCGATGCAGCAGAAGCAATACGACACTGTAGTAAAAGATGGTCCCGCCGTTCTCGCTTTTTATCCGGAGTACGTCGAAGATGCAAACGTCTACGAGCTGATGGCCGCCGCCGATCGCGCCCGCAACGACACCAAGGCGGAAACTGCAATTCTCGCCTCGTATGTTCAAGCTGGCGGAGAATCGCCGGATGCGCTCAAGCGGCTTGCGGAACTTCAGGCTGGCTCGGGTGATAATTCCGCCGCAGCATCTACGCTTGAGCAACTTAACTACGTCTATCCCGTCAAAGACGAAGCCCTGCACCACAAGCTCGGAGATCTTCTTCTCGCACAAAAGAAATATGACAACGCGATTCGTGAGTACAAAGCGGTTGTCGCATCGAACCCCGTAGACAAGGCCGGCGCAGAGTACAACCTGGCGCAGGCGTATTTTGCAGCAGGACAAAAAGACAAAGCGCAAGATAGCGTTCTGGCCGCACTTGAAGCAGCGCCAGGCTATCGTCCGGCCCAGAAACTCTTGCTCGAACTAAACTCGTCACCAGTCAAATCGAATTAAGGAGAACCAAACCGATGGTTTCACCTGCCGGATTGAATCAGGACGCAGCGTTACTTCAGGAGCGCATTGAGCATTTCCACACCGTACGCGAAGAAATTCTTCGACAGGTGCGTGAAGTCATCGTCGGCCAGACCGAAGTCCTCGACCAGATCCTCATCGCCATCTTCGTCGGCGGTCATTGTCTGCTCACCGGCATGCCCGGCACCGCGAAAACTCTCATGGTGCGCACGCTCGCCGACGCCCTCGGGCTTGAGTTCCGGCGCATCCAGTTCACCCCCGACCTCATGCCCTCCGACATCACCGGCACCGACATCATCGAAGAGGACCTCCAGACCGGCCATCGCAAATGGACCTTCGTCCACGGCCCTATCTTCGGCAACATCCTGCTCGCCGACGAAATCAACCGCACGCCGCCAAAAACCCAATCGGCGCTCCTTGAAGCCATGCAGGAACGTTCCTGCACCGTGCGCGGCAATCACTACAGTCTTCCCTCGCCATTCTTCGTACTGGCAACGCAGAACCCAATCGAACTCGAAGGCACCTACCCGCTTCCTGAAGCGCAGCTCGATCGCTTCCTCTTCAACTCAATCCTCGACGATCTCAGTGCCGAAGATGAGCTTGCGGTTGTTGATCGGACAACCGCGACGCGCGTTACGAACGTGCGACCCGTTACCTCAGCAGAAGATCTTCTTGATTTCCAGCAACTCGTGCGCATGGTGCCCATAGCGGAGACGCTTGCCCGCTATGTTGTGAGTCTCGTTCGCTCCACGCGCCCCAAGAGCGAGTTGGCCCCCGACTTCGTGAAAAAATACACCAATTACGGTGCCAGCGTTCGCGCCGCACAATTTATCGTATTGGCCGCTAAAGCACGCGCTCTTTCTCACTCTCGCTATCACGTTACTTACGACGACATTACTTCAGTTGTTGCGCCCGTCCTCCGTCATCGCGTACTGCTCAACTTCCACGCCGAGTCTGACCGCATAGACACGGACGAAATTCTCAACCGGCTGCTCGCCACCGTGCCACGTCCCAAGGAAAGCTGATGCAGCGATTTTTAGACCCCAAGATTTTGGCTGGCATCTCGTCGCTCGATCTGCTCGCGAAGACCGTAGTTGACGGCTTCGTCGCCGGGCTGCACAGATCGCCCGACTTCGGCTTCAGTCAGGAGTTCGCCGAGTATCGCGCCTACACGCCTGGCGACGATCTCCGCCACGTTGATTGGAATCTCTTTGCGCGTACAGAACGCTGCTATCTCAAACGCTATCGCGGCGAAACCAACAGCCAGCTCACCATCCTGCTCGACGCGAGCAATTCAATGCGGTACACCTCAGGCCCGCCTGCCAAGATGGATTACGCGCGCTACATCGCCGCTTCCCTCTTCTACCTCGCCATACGCAATCAGCGCGACGCCGCCGGCCTCATCGTGTTCGACGATGAAGTGCGCGAATACATTCGGCCGTCCACGCGACCCGGCCAGCTGTCACGTCTGTTCGCTGCACTTGAGCAAGCCGAAGCACGCCAACGCACGAATTATGCCAAACCGCTCCAGCACTTCCAAAACCTTCTTCATCGCCGCGGTATTGCCATCGTGATTTCCGATTTCTACGAACAGCCGGAAACGATCGTCGAAACGATTGCCCCCCTGCGCTATCACGGACACGAGGTCGTCCTCTTCCACGTTCTCGATCCAGAAGAGATTCGTCCGAAACTAAAAGGCTCGGCCCTCCTCGTCGACCTTGAAACAGATCACCGCATCGAGGTCGTGCCCGACTACGTCAAAACAACCTATCGCGCCAAGATCGACGCACATATCGAAGAGCTGCGTACGCGAACGCGCGCCGAGGGCATGGATTACCAGTTGCTCGTAACCAGCAATCCACTTGATGAAACGCTACGCGAATACCTCACGCTACGAAAGGCAGAAAACTGATGGGCCTGCTTGCACCATGGTTTCTTGGCGGACTGGCCGCACTCGGCGTTCCGGTCTTCGTGCACCTGCTGCGCAAGCATGTAACCACTCCGCGCCCCGTCAGCTCACTCATGTTCTTCGAACGCGGGACCCAGAGTTCCACGCGCCACAGAAAGCTTCGCTATCTTCTCCTCTTTGTTTTGCGATTCGCGCTACTGCTCCTCATTGTGCTCGCCTTTGCGAATCCTTTCATTCGTCGAGCCTCGGCCGATGCAAACGGCCGGCTGCTCGTCATCGTTCTCGACAACTCATTCAGCATGCGCGCCGGTAATCGCTTTGCTCTTGCCAAGCAGCAAGCTCTCGCCACCCTTTCCGCAAAACCGCATTCAGCAAAAGCGCAGATCATGGCCCTCGGAGGGCGCCTCGATGTCCTTACGCAGCCCATCTCAGATGAAGTCCAACTTCGCGCAGCACTTGAAAGCATCCGGCCAAGCGACGGTCATGCCACCTTCGGCGATCTGGGTCGCAGTCTGCGCGCAATGAGCAACACTGTGCATACTCCGATCGATCTCCATCTCTTCAGTGATCTGCAACGCTCCGCAATGCCTTCCAATTTCGCTGACATGGTCCTCCCTGGAAACGCCAACTTGTTCCTGCACTCGGTCGTGTCCGGGGCCACTTTTCCAAACTGGACAGTAGAGAGCGTTGACGCTCCATCGGAATTAGCCGACCCGAAAGACCCTAAGCGTTCGCGCGCTCGTGCCGTGATTGCAGGTTTCGGCACGCCGGCCGCAACAAAAACTGTCAACCTGGTCATCAATGGCAACGTAGCGGCAACCCGCAAAGTAGACGTGCCCGCTAGCGGCCGCGTCACAGTCGAGTTCACGCCGCTTGAAGTTGGCTACGGATTCAATCGCTGCGAAATTCGAATCGATGGTGGCGACTCCCTTCCAGCCGACGACTCCACAGTCTTCTCGGTCCGCCGCTCCGATCCCGAGCGGGTTCTCTTCGTTCACAACTCCACTGACTCACGCTCACTAGTCTATTTCGGCGCAGCTCTGCAGGCGGCCGCGCACGCATCATTTGTTCTTCAATCAGCCAGCGTCGAGCAGGTCCAAGATCTGGATCCCTCTAAATTCGCGTTCGTTGTGCTTTCAGATACGGCCATGCTGCCGTCCATCTTTGCCAACACGCTCCAGAAATATGTCGCCAAGGGTGGCAACGTTCTAGTCTCGCTCGGTACTTCTGGCGCGCAATCTGGGCAAATTCCAATATGGGGCAGCAATGTAACAGAACGCCACAACTATGCGCAGACCGGCAACCCCGCATCGATTAGCCGTGTGGACTTTAGTTATCCGGCGCTCGTGCAGGTAGAACCGGGACGTGATAACGGCGGTTGGGCTGCCGTTAAAGTGCTGTACGCATCGGCGGTCAATCCCGCGCAGGCCCGCGTCGCAGCATGGCTCAATGATGGCACGCCACTTATTCTCGATAAGCAAATTGGCGAAGGCCACATACTACTGCTCACTACAGGACTTGAGAATCTGACCAACGATTTGCCTTTACATCCCGTCTTCGTTGCGTTCGTCGATCATGCTGCGCACTACCTTTCCGGCGCCGATCAGCTAAGCGGATCACGCGTCGTCGACTCGTACGTACAACTCCGTGCCGCATCGCAACCGAGCAGTTCAATCGGCACCGTTGAAGTCACCGACCCCGAGGGCCAACGTCCTCTCTCACTCGACGAAGCACGGCACGCGCAATCAATTCGCCTCGAGCACACCGGCTTCTATCGCATCCGTTTTGCCAGCGGACGCGATACCGTCATCGGCGTCAATGCCGATCGACGCGAGTCCGATCTGTTGCCCATGTCGGACGATCTTCAAAAACTCTGGAGCGGCAGTTCCACCGGCCAGTCAGCGCAAACCACCGCATCCACAAATGAGCAGCAATACAGGCCCGTAAGCCTGTGGTGGTACGTCATGCTGCTGGCGTTCATCTTTGTATTGGCCGAAAATCTCATCGCAAGCAGTTACTTGGGAACGCAGCGGGAGGAAGTATGAGCAACCAACTCGAGCTCAATTCCTATATTGCAAATCTGCATCAGCGCCTTCGTCTGCACGCATGGCTTCGCGGTGCTGCCATCTTCACCGGAACAGCCCTTGCCGTCACCATCGTGCTGGTCCTCATCCTCAATCAGTTCGCCTTCCCTGATCGCGGCATAGTGGTCGCGCGGCTCTCCATCTTCGTCGCCCTAGGAATCGCAGCCGCACTCGGCCTCGCACTTCCGCTTATGAAGCTCACGCACGCCCACGCAGTTCACGCAGCCGAAACCGCGACTCCGGAACTGGAACAGCGCCTCACCACGTTTCAAGAGCGCAACAAGAACGCTGGCGATCCATTCCTTGAACTACTGGCCGCAGACACGCTCCGCAAGCTTGAAAACTCGACGCCTGCGCACCTCGTACCTGAGAAACAGCTCTTCGCATTCTCCGGCGCAGGCTTCGCATGTCTCGCGGTCCTCGTCTGGCTCATCGCCGCCGGCCCTGGATACCTTGGCTACGGCTCGTCTCTACTCTGGACCGGCCCAAAGAACAACGTTGCGCCGCTCTACTCAATCGCTGTCACTCCGGGCAACGTCACCGTTCGCCGCAATAGCGATCAGCTCGTGCAAGCGCACATCAGCGGCATGCAACCTGTCGGCGCAAAGCTCTACGCGCACTTCCAAAGCGCCGCTGGCTGGGAACCCGTGTTGATGCAGGCGGCGCCACAATCCGTTGGCGGCACCAACTTCCAGTTCGTCCTCGCCGCCCTGCCTGAAGACGTCGAGTACTACGTCGAAGCAGGCCCGCTTAGATCGCAGCACTACAAGGTCCGCGTTGTCGATCTGCCGCAAGTTAAAGAAATCGGTGTCACCTACAACTACCCAAGGTGGACCGGCCTCAAGACCGTCACTGAAGAGCACTCCGGCGATCTGCGCGCCCTCGAAGGCACCGACGCAGAAATTGAAATTCAGATGGACCATCCGCTCAAGAACGGCGAGCTCACTCTCGATGACGGCCAGAAAGTCGCGCTTACCGGAGGCGTCGGCAACAAGTACGAAGCCATCATCCACATGCAGAAAGACGGCGCATACCACGTCGCCGCAACTGAAGACGATCAGCCCGTCCGAATCTCCGAAGACTACTTTATCGCAACCGACAAGGCAAATCCTCCGGAGATCTCCATCATCCGTCCCGGCGGCGACTATCGCGCCAGCCCTATTGAAGAAGTAACGCTCGGCGCAAAGGCCGCCGACGATTTCGGCCTCGCCGACGTTCACCTGCACTATTCCGTCAACGGAGGCGCCGATCACGATGTCAGCCTACTCAAAACTCCCGGCGCAAAATCCGCCGACGGCACCACCACCCTACCTCTTGAAGATTTCAAGCTCGTGCCCGGTGATCTTGTCAGCGTATACGCCACCGCGCGCGATGGCCATAGCGAAGCACGCACTGACATCAGCTTCATCCAGGTCGATCCCTTCGAGCGCGAGTTCTCACAATCGCAGCAGAGCGGTGGAGGCGGTGG
>Ga0265325_10001058_pt1 | contig 19783 bp, 17 predicted proteins | sample 41420metaG_FD_202090 | JGI IMG/M metagenome (GOLD analysis project Ga0265325, IMG submission 202090) | Rhizosphere microbial communities from Carex aquatilis grown in University of Washington, Seatle, WA, United States - 4-14-20 metaG | ecosystem: Host-associated > Plants > Roots > Rhizosphere... | reverse complement strand
GAAATCGCGACAATCACCAAATACGATCCGTGGTTCCTGGAAGAAATCGAGACGATCCTGGCGATGGAAGCCGAGATCCGCGCGAACGGACTGCCGGACGATGCGGACGGACTGCGCCGGATCAAGACGATGGGCTTCTCCGATGCGCGGCTGGCCAAGCTCACCGGGCTGAAGGAGAAAGCCGTTCGCGCCAAGCGCCATGCGCTCGGCGTGCGTCCGGTATTCAAGCGCATCGACACCTGCGCGGCGGAGTTCGCGGCGCTGACGCCGTATATGTATTCCACCTACGAAACGCCCGTCGGGGGCAAGGTCGAGTGCGAATGCCGGCCCACCGATGCGAAGAAGATCATCATTCTCGGTGGCGGCCCCAACCGCATCGGTCAGGGTATTGAATTCGACTATTGCTGTTGCCACGCGGCATTCTCGCTTTCGGAGCGCGGTTTCGAGACCATCATGGTCAACTGCAATCCGGAGACCGTCTCGACCGATTACGACACCTCGGACCGGCTGTATTTCGAGCCGCTCACCGCCGAGGACGTGCTGGAGATCGTCGCCAAGGAACAAGAGAACGGCACGCTGGCGGGCGTCATCGTGCAGTTTGGCGGGCAGACGCCGCTCAAGCTCGCCAATACGCTGGTGGAAGCCGGTGTACCGCTGCTCGGAACCTCTGCTGACGCCATCGATCTGGCGGAAGACCGCAAGCGCTTCCAGGTGTTGCTCAACGAACTCGGACTGAGGCAGCCCATCAACGCAACGGCGCTGACTGCGGAAGAAGCCATCGAGGCCGCGCGCGCCATCGGCTACCCGGTTATCCTGCGCCCATCCTATGTGCTCGGCGGCCGCGGCATGGTGGTCGTCGCCGATGAGGATCATCTCAGGGCGACCGTGCAATCCGGGGAGCTGTTCCGCATCTCCGGCAAAAACCCCGTGTTGATCGACGCTTTCCTCAATCACGCCATAGAGATCGACGTGGACGCCATCGCCGACGCGACGGGCGACGTTTTCATCGCCGGCATCATGGAGCACATCGAAGAAGCGGGCGTGCATTCCGGCGATTCCGCCTGCGCCATTCCGCCCCATTCCCTGTTGCCCGAGACCGTCAAGGAGGTCGAGCGCCAAACCATCGCACTCGCCCGCGCCTTGAAAGTCCGTGGACTGATGAATGTCCAGTATGCGGTGCAGGGCAACGATATCTTCGTGCTCGAGGTCAATCCGCGCGCCAGCCGCACCGTACCCTTCGTTGCCAAGGCGATCGGTCTGCCTGTCGCCGCACTGGCCGCACGCGTCATGGCGGGAGAGAAGCTCTCGTCACTGCCGCATTCGCGCACAAGGTCGCGCCGCATCTGCGTCAAGGAAGCCGTACTGCCCTTCGCACGGTTTCCCGGCGTCGACACGATCCTCGGCCCCGAGATGCGCTCCACGGGTGAAGTGATGGGCATGGACGAGAGCTTCGGGCGTGCTTTCGCCAAAAGCCAGATCGGGGCCGGCCTCAAGCTGCCGAAAGCGGGCAAGGTCTTCATCTCGGTTCGCGACGCGGATAAAGACGACGCCATCGAACCGGCGCGAGCCCTCGTTGCCATGGGGTTCGAGGTGTTGGCGACAAGCGGCACGGCCAAAGTGCTGGAAGCAGCAGGGTTGCCGGTCAAGCCGATCAACAAGGTTCTGGAAGGACGCCCACACGTCGTGGATGCGATCAAGAACGGCGAAGTGCAGCTCGTGTTTAACACCACGCAGGGCACCCGGGCGATCAGCGATTCCGCCTCGATTCGCCGTACCGCCCTGACGATGAAGGTCCCCTACTACACCACCATGGCAGGCGCGGCCGCGGCTACCGAAGCCATCGCGGCCTTGCGGGCGGGCACGCTCGACGTGCGTCCGCTACAGGCGAGTGGCCAGGAAGACTTTCTGTCGGATTGAATGGCCAGCTTCGGGACCACGGCCCTACGGCGCCGGCGGACCCTGGGGGAGAATTGTCCGCCAGACGTGGCCGGTCCCTTGAAGTCGGCGCGCACCGGTCATAGAGTCTGCCTGTGATCGCCGTGTGTGCGGACGATAAAGTCCAGGCGTAACAAAGACTTAGACACAGCTCCGTAATTTCCGCATCTGGCCGGGTGGCCTGCGCCGGGCGGGACGGAGCAGTTTTGCAGGTAACGGGATAGTTGGTGACATGGAACGCATACCGATGACCGCTTCGGGCTACAAAGCCCTCGAAGAAGAGATCAATCAGCTCAAGAACGTCGAGCGCCACGCGATCATCAAGATGATCGCGGAAGCGCGCGGCCATGGCGATCTGTCGGAGAACGCGGAATATCACGCCGCCAAGGAGCGCCAAGCCTTCATCGAAGGGCGCGTTCTCGATTTGGAGGACCAGCTCGGCCGCGCCGACGTGATCGACGTGTCGAAGCTCTCCGGTACGACCGTAAAGTTCGGCGCCACCGTTACGATGGCGGATGAGGACACCAAGGAAAAGCGCAAGTACCAGATCGTCGGCGACCTGGAAGCCGATGCCAAAAAAGGCCGCATCTCGATCTCCTCGCCGATCGCCCGCGCCCTGATCGGCAAGGGCAAGGGCGATACCGTCGAGGTCTCCGCCCCCGGCGGTGCGCGGTCCTACGAGATTCTCAAAGTCGAATTCGTCTGAGGCATCCATGCGCCATGCGGTAGTTCTTGCGGTCGTTGCTTTCGCGGCGATGGCCGCGGGCGCTGCTGCCCACGACGAAACGAAGCCGTTCCCGGCACCGGCCCCGCTGCTTGCCGAGGTTCAGTCCGCGATCGGCAAGCACTGTGAAGGGTACTGGGGGAACAAGCCCGGATTCCTGCCCGGGTTCTCCGCGCCGAAGGGCTTTCTTCCGGTGACTTCGCCGTCGGGCATGGTTTTCGTGCGCGAAAAGCAGGGCACGCGGTTCGCCTTCCTGGCGAAAATCGGCGAGGGATTATGCGTCTTCGAAGACGTCGCCGTCATGCCACCTGCGACGCAGGCAAACGCCTTTCTGCAATGCTCCTACGGCGATCCGCCGAACATGAGTTCGGGGATCGGCATGCGCAAAGCCGGCGTGAAGACGCTCGTGGGATATTGGGAAATCGACGACACGCACGGCAAATTGATCCGCCAGCCTCTAGGTGTTTTGGGAGTCGAAGCCTCGGTCCGCTGTCAGGAGCCCGAGACCGGCGATTAGAGCCGATTTGTTTTAGATCACCGACTGCACACGCATTGTCGTGGCCTGCAAAAGCAGACCATGACAATTCCGAAGCATCTCTAACCGTGTTTGGGTAGAAGTTTCTCGATTGCATCGAGGTAGGCGACGAAGGCGCTGCGTCCTTTGTCCGTCAATGCGACACGCGTCAGCGGTTTGCGCTGACTGAATGATTTGGCGATTGCGACATAGCCCGCCTCTTCGAGCTTGCGCAGATGCACCGAGAGATTGCCGTCGCTTGCCTGCAGCTTTGCCTTCAGCTCGTTGAAATCGGCGGTACCGGCGCCGGAGAGATACGCCATGATTCCCAGGCGCAAGCGGCCATGGATCACATCGTCGAGCGCGGCGATGTCGAAAGCCTCGGACATCAGTGTGTTTCTTCCTTCATCATCCACAGACCTGGAAGCGTGAGCAGAAGCAACAAAGCCAGGCCCATTGCCGGCATTTGCAGACGGTTTTCCGCCAGAGCAGCCATGATCAGCGAAAAGGCAAACGAACCGGTCGCTGCCCAGTACATCCAGGGACGCCGCGCCATGGCAGCACTCGTGAACCAGGCAACGCCGTACAACACAAAGATCATCGGCATATAGGCGTTCAAAACGATTGGCGCATTGATGACCGTGGCGACGATCTCAATAGCGGCCAACGCGACAAACACCGCGACGGCAACCGCGCTCCAGGCCACGCCGAATGCGGCATTGGCGCTGCCGGTCGTCTTGCCCGGATACGTGCGCAGCCGGAAGAAAAGAGCAAACCAAACGGCGCCGAACACCGCGAAGGCTCCAAGCCACAGATATAGAAATCCCCATCCCGAGATCGGCAACCATCCGGAACGCGCCGCCCAGTCCACGATGCACGTGGCGCCGAATACGAGCCCGGCCGCGACCAGAAACGTCCCACCGAGTATGGGGCCGCTGCGGCCCTGCTCAGCGAGCCGGCGCATGTAGGAAATGTCGTCTTTGACGGTGTCGTTGGTCACGGGCTGCAAACTCCAGGATGCACACCCCTTCTATCCCATCAACTTTGCTTTGTAAAGTGCTTTAACATGCGACGATTTGGCTCGCGCTGCCTGGGCGCCGACCTACCACAAGATTTTGAAGCAGTTACGCCTTTCGATTCCGCGCCGCCGTGGCACTCTGCCCAGGACGACTCAAGCGAGGGGCCCCGTGAGCACGCCAACCAAGCGCATCACCGAACTCACCATTCGCGGCCTCATCCTGGGCGTTCTCATCACCCTCGTGTTTACGGCAGCGAACGTCTATCTCGGGCTGAAGGTCGGGCTGACCTTCGCGACCTCCATTCCCGCCGCCGTGATCTCGATGGCCGCGCTGTCTCTGTTCAAGAACAGTTCGATCCTCGAGAACAACATCGTGCAGACGGTCGCGTCCGCGGCGGGCACGCTGTCGGCCATCATCTTCGTGCTGCCTGGACTCGTAATCGTGGGATATTGGACGGGCTTTCCGTTCTGGACCTCATTCTGGATCTGCGCCTCGGGCGGCGTGCTGGGCGTGCTGTTCACGATCCCGTTGCGCCGCGCGATGGTAACGACCTCCGACCTGCCCTACCCCGAAGGCGTGGCGGCGGCGGAAGTGCTCATCGTCGGCGACGATGCGCGCAAAGCCGCAAAAGGCGGAGCGTCGGCCGATACGAAAGAGGGCTTGCTCGCCGTCATCTACGGCTCGATCGCCTCGCTGGCGCTGGCGGCGTTTACGGCGACCAACATCGGCGCGGCCACCGTGACAGGCTATTTCCGCATCGGACGCGGCGCCGGTGGCTACGACATGGCGTTTTCCCTGGCGCTCCTTGGCGCCGGATACCTTGTAGGTCTTTCCGTCGGGGCGGCAATGGGCCTCGGCCTGGTGATCGCATGGGGCGCGGCGGTTCCGATCCTGACCACGCTTACGCCGCAGGGCGCGCTGTCCCTTGGAGATTTCGTGTATTCCGTCTGGCTCCACAAGGTGCGCTTCATCGGTGCAGGCGCCATCGCGGTGGCCGCGATCTGGACGCTGACGAAGCTGGCAGGGCCGGTCGTGCGCGGCGTGATCTCCACGATGGCGGCTTCGCGCGTCAAGGCCGAAGCGGGCGACACGCGCGACGTCGACATGTCGCCGCTGTGGATCGGTCTGCTCACGATTGTCAGCCTGTTTGTGATTGTCTGGCTGCTGCAGACGTTCCTCGCGACAACGCCGCTTGCCGCCCAAACGTCCAACCTCGTGATAGCCGCCGTTCCCTTCATCTTCTTCGGCGGCTTCCTGGTGGCGGCAATCTGCGGCTACATGGCCGGATTGATCGGTGCGTCCAACAGTCCGCTTTCCGGCGTCGGCATTCTGGCGATCGTCACATGCGCGTTCCTGCTGCTCGCAGTGGTGAATCCGGTCGTCGAGGCACGCAGCGCACTGGTGGCCTATGCCCTGTTCGCCACTGCCATCGTGTTCGCCATCGCCACCATTTCCAACAACAACTTGCAGGACTTGAAGACCGGACAGCTGGTCGGCGCCACGCCGCGCGCGCAGCAATGGGCATTGATCGTCGGCGTCATTGCGGGCGCTGCCGTGATCCCACCTGTTTTGAACCTTCTGAACCAAGCCTATGGCTTCGCCGGCGCGGTGCGCCTAGCCAGCGCTGTGGCGAAACCGCTCGGAGCGCCACAGGCAAACCTTATATCTGCACTGGCGCAAGGCGTTATCGAGCACAAATTGGATCTGGGCATGATCGGTCTGGGCGCTGCGCTCGGCGTAGTTCTGATTCTGCTCGACGAATTCCAGGGCCTGCGCAAATCGCTGCGCCTGCCGCCGCTTTGCGTCGGCATCGGCATCTACCTTCCCATGTCGGCGACGTTGCCGGTCGTGATCGGCGCCGTGATCGGCCACGCCTACGACCGCTGGGCGGAGCGCAGGAAGTCGCCGGAACATGCCAAGCGGCTGGGCGTACTGGTCGCCTCCGGCATGATCGTCGGTGAAAGCCTGTTTGGCGTGTTGTTGGCCGGTTTGATCGTTGCCTTCTCGACCGACGCGCCGCTAGGGTTGGTGCCGGGGGATTTTGCGCCCGCGCCGTATATAGGCCTGGCCGCGTTCGCCGCGCTGATTCTCGTGCTGTACGGCTGGATGATGCGGAAGGCTGCGACCAATCAGACCGGGCCATAAAACCGTTCCAAACTCGCTCGCACGGTGCTTTGCTTTGGGCCGTATGGCTTTATACTGATCGTGGATTCAAGCGGCTGGACTCATGGCGAACATCGCGCTTGTGGACGACGACAAGAACATCCTGGCCTCGGTCTCCATGTTGCTGGAGCAAGAGGGTTATCAGGTCCGCACCTTCACGGACGGAGTCTCGGCGCTGACGGCGCTCAGCGCCGCGCCGCCGGACCTGGCGATCCTCGACATCAAGATGCCGCGCATGGACGGCCTGGAACTTCTTCGGCGGCTGCGCCAGACCGCCGACCTGCCGGTGATCTTCCTGACCTCGAAGGACGAGGAAATCGACGAATTGATGGGCCTCAATGCGGGCGCCGACGATTACATCCGCAAGCCCTTCTCGCAGCGGCTGCTGCTCGAGCGCGTCAAGGCAGTTCTGCGCCGTGCCGAGGGGCACAAAGGCGGTGCCGCCGGCCCGGAAGGAAAAAAGGAAGCGCTGATCCGCGGCAAACTGGCCCTCGATCCGCAGCGCCACGAATGCACCTGGGAAGACAAGCCGGTGCGGCTGACCGTCACGGAATTCCTCATCCTGCAATGCCTGGCGCAACGTCCGGGTTTCGTAAAAAGCCGCGACAGCCTGATGGATGCCGCTTACGACGACCAGGTCTATGTCGACGACCGCACCATCGACAGCCACATCAAACGCCTGCGCAAGAAATTCAAGCAGGTCGACGACAGTTTCGAAGCGATCGAGACGTTGTATGGGGTCGGCTACCGTTATCGTGAGACGTAGAATAGGCACTTCCGCCGGCACCGCTGCGGAATGCGCAACGAACACGGGCCGAAAAGAATGAAGATTTTCGGTTCAATCTCCATGCGTTTCGCGCTGGGCTGGCGCATCTTTCTTCTCAACATCGTGGTTTTCTTCGTCCTGATCGGCGGCGTGAGTTGGGTGCAATCCTCGCGCGTCGGGCTGGTGGACGAACGGCTCTCGGGCGTGCAGGACCAGGCACGCATCGTTGCCAATACGCTGGCTCAATATGCCACCAACAGCGAAACGCGCTCTCTCAATGTGGCTGACGCGGCCCCGCTGCTGCGCGAATTGCTGGCGCCTACGAAGTTGCGCGCCCGGCTCTACGACACCGACGGTCAGCTCGTCATCGACACGCGCAATCTGCTGGCGCGCAACATTGTGCAGACCATCGAGCTGCCGCCGATCGACGAATGGAGCCGATTCAAGCGGGCGGTCGGCAATATTTATGACGGCATCATGGGTGTGGAGTCGTTCACCAAGCTCGACCCCTATTTCGAGGCCGGCCGGGACGGACGCGTCTATCGCGAAGTCGACAAGGCATTGATGGGCGACGCCGCATCTGCCCAGCGCGTGGACGAGCAAGGCAAGCCGATCCTCTCCGTCGGGATGCCCATCCAGCGCTTCAAGGCGATCTACGGCGTACTGTTCGTTTCCACCGAAGGCGGTGACATCGACGACATCCTGCGCGAAGAACGCACCAAACTGTTCGAGGTCTTCCTGTTGGCGTTCGTGGCGATGGTGGTCTCTTCGCTGTTCCTGTCGAGCACAATCGCAGAGCCGGTGCGCCGGTTGGCGGAAGCCGCGGACCGCGTGCGCCGCGGCCGCGCCGGGCGCGAAACGGTGCCTGATCTGGGCAACCGCGACGACGAGATCGGCGACCTCTCGCACAGTTTCGCGGCCATGACCCGCGCGCTCTACGACCGCATCGACGCGATCGAGAGGTTTGCGGCCGACGTGGCGCACGAGCTGAAGAACCCCCTTACATCGCTCAGAAGCGCGGTGGATATGTTCTCCCGTGCCACCGACGACGAATCCCGCACGCGTCTCATGAACATCGTCCGCGCAGACGTGAAGCGCATCGACCGCTTGATTACCGACATCTCCGACGCATCGCGCTTGGACGCCGAACTGAGCCGCGAAACCAGCGGCCCCGTCGACATCACCCGCCTGCTGGAAACCATCTCGGAGGTGTATCGCTTCTCCGACGTCCCGCGCGGCGTCAAATTCGAACTTGACGTCGATCTGCCGCCGGAGGCCATCGTGCTCGGCCGCGACGAACGCCTGGGCCAGGTCGTGCGCAATCTGATAGACAACGCGGTGTCGTTCAGTCCGGAAGGCGGCACCGTGACCGTTTCCGCGCACGCCGAAGGGGGTATGGCGCGCATCACGGTGGAAGACGAAGGTCCGGGCATTCCGCCCGACAATCTCGAAAGCATATTCGAGCGCTTTTATACCGAGCGGCCGGCGGACCAAGGCTTCGGCAAGAACTCCGGCCTCGGGCTTTCCATCGCACGGCAGATCACCACGGGCCTCAACGGCCGGATCTGGGCGGAGAATCGCGAACAAGGCGGCGCGCGATTCGTCGTCGTTCTGCCGATGACTCGCTTACCATGACCTCCATCGCCACCATCCACGCCACGTGTGTCCGCCTCGGTCGCGCAGGTGCGGCATTCCGTGCGCCGCCGGATGCCGGCATCCTGCTGCTCGGCAAGAGCGGTGCGGGGAAATCCGATGTTGCACTGCGGCTGATTGCGGCAGGCGCCACGCTGGTCGCCGACGACCAAACAGAGCTGTTCGTGTCGCGCGGGAAGTTGTATGCCCGCGCTCCCAGGCGCATCGGAGGCCTGATGGAGGTGCGTGGCGTGGGCGTCCTGAAGCTTCCTTATGCGCCCCGCGTGCGCATCGCCTTAGTTGTAGAACTTGATCCCGTCGTGGCGCGCCTTCCCGCGCACCGGCGCTACCGGCCTCCGGCCGCCCTGGCGCTGCCTGAGAATGAGGCACCGCCAATCGTTAAGATCGCTCCGTTCGAGGCTTCCGCAGCAGCCAAAATCCTTGCCGCTACGGCTGGCTACGCGCACGGCTTGTATCGCGACGATATCAACCCCATTTAAGGGTTTCATCCGGCATATGGATTGGTATGTTTCGGCCCCCGAACGGAAACACCCATGATTGGCATTGTCCTGGTTACCCACGGCCGCCTGGCTCAAGAATTCATCTCGGCCATGGAGCACATGGTCGGCCCGCAAACGCACCTGCGGGCGGTCTGCATCGGTCCCGAAGATGATATCGAGCGGCGTCAGCGCGAGATTGCCGGGGCAGTGAGATCCGTCGATCTGGGCGACGGCGTGGTGATTGCGACCGACATGTTTGGCGGCACGCCCTGCAACCTTTCGCTCACGCTTCTTGAAAAAGGCAAAGTCGAGGTTCTGGCGGGAGTCAATTTGCCAAGCCTCATCAAGCTGGTGGACGCGCGCACCAAGATGCCGCTCGAACAGGCGGTCAAGGAAGCAATCGACGCCGGGCGCAAATACATGCGTGCGGGCTCAGCGGATCTCGTCGGCGCCGGAGGCTGAATTTGATGCCCGACGCTGTGCAATTGCGCACCGCCGCCAGGATCACCAACAAGCGCGGACTGCATGCACGAGCTTCGGCCAAGCTGGTCGAGGCGGCCGCGCGCTTCAATTCGCACATCACGGTCAGCAAGGACGGCCAGTCGGTCGATGCACGCTCGATCATGGGCCTGATGATGCTGGCCGCCAGCATGGGCAGCGACGTGGAAATCTGCGCCAACGGCGACGACGCAACCGAAGCGATGACTGCCATCCTTGCCCTGATCGAAGCAAAGTTCGGCGAGGAATAACGGCGCCGTCAAGCGAGGCGGTCGGCCAACGCCTCGTGCCCGTGTTCGCGCGCGAAATCGGCCGCCGTCTTGCCCTCATTCGTCTTGCGTAGTGGATCGGCGCCTGCTCCGAGCAGCGCCTCGACAGCCTCAACGAAGCCGTTGCCCGCCGCGATCATCAGCGCGGTATGACCGCTCTTTTGGGCGAGATCCACATCGCCCGTCGCCACGATAAGACGGGAGAATGCCCCACGACCCAGCCGCCGGCCCGCACAGGCTGCGTGAAGAGCGAGGTTGGGTTCGAATGCCCGGCTCCATTGTCCGGCGGAGGCGCCGCGCTCCAGCAAGCGAACCACCACATCGTCGTGACCGAGGAACGCGGCCAGATGCAAAGCGGGCCAACCATCGGCCGAAAGCGTCTGGATCGCCCAAGGCGCCCGTTCCAGGCATGCGTCCACACGCGCAACGTCACCCGATGCGGCCGCCTCGTGCAGTGTCAGGTTTCCGCGCGCCGCCAGCATCGCCACGCATTTCGCCTTTCCGCGAAAGAGCGCATACAGAAACAACGTCTCGCCGCTCTCGTTGATGACCGGCCCCGCATCCTTCAGTGCGACGGCCAGCGCATCGGCGTCATCGGCATCGGCCAAGGAGAACAGATCGGCAGACACGGGTCCTCCTATTTCACGTTGTCCGTTGCGCGGACGAACGCCGCAATGTTGTCGTGGATTTCCTTCAGCGACTCCTCGTGGGCATAGACCATGTGGCCCGAGCGGTAATAGTGATACTCGATGTTCTTCTGAAGCGCCGGAGGGATCGGCAGATGATGATCCTCGTACCAGCCCTCATAGTACGGCGTCGCCAGATCGTAATAGCCGCCGTTGACCATCACCTTGAGACCGGGGTTGTACTTCATCGCGCTGGCAAGGTCGGGCATCACGTTGGTTGCACCCGGAAACGCGAACCCGGCGCCCGGCTGCTTGTGCAGGAAGCTCCAGAACTTGAACACATCGACTTCCGGCTTGTAGGTCTTGCCCTCGCCGTATTTCAGCTCGCTGCGGACATAGGCGTTGAAACCGGAGACATAGGCGGAGCTGATCGCCGCGGATTGGGGGTCGTAATCGGCTTCCTTGCTCAGCGGATCCATCGTGGGGCCGGAGAAGCGCGTGTCGAGGCGGCCCGTCGTCATGTTGGCGTTATCCTGCAAGGTCTTCTCGAACTCGCCGCCGTTGATGCGCAGATCCGCCTTCAGGATGTAGGCCACGGGCAGCCCGGTATATTGGTGCAGTTTGGCGGCAATGGCCGCACGTTCGTTCGGGCTCAAGCTCCCGCCGACGCTCAGCGCGCGCGCATAATCGGTCATGGCGAAGCGTTCCACCTGCTGCACGAACGGCACGAGGTCGTCCGGCTGCTTGCCGGGAAGTTTGTGGTGGTACCACGCGGTCGCCGCATAGGTCGGTAGCGCCACCTCGTAGGGCAGATCGACGCCGGGATTGGATTCTGCGCCGTCGACGTCCAGGTCGAAATTCAGGACCTGCGACAGCAGGATCACGCCGTTGAAATCGATATCGTCCTCGGTCTCCAGCTCGTTCACCAGCACCGAGGCGCGCGGCGTGCCGTAGCTCTCGCCGAAAATGTACTTCGGCGAATTCCAGCGCCCGTATTTCGAGAGGAACTGCTTTATGAAGGAGGCAAAGGCATGCGCGTCGGGATCGACGCCGAAGAACATCTTTTCCTTGTCCTTGCCCGCGATGCGGCTGAAGCCCGTGGCGGGCGCATCGATGAATACCAGATCGGAGACGTCCAGCAGCGACTGCGTGTTGCTCACCAGCTGATACGGTGCCGCGGGCGTATGCGTGTCGTCGGCGGTCACGACGCGCTTGGGACCGAAGGCGCCCATGTGCAGCCACACCGTGGACGAACCGGGCCCGCCGTTGAACAGGAACATGATCGGCCGCGATCCCGGGTTCGCACCTTTGCGGAAATAGGCGACGTAGAACATCGAGGCTTCGGCCGTCGGGTTCTCGGCGCCCGCGGCCTTGGCGTCCTTGTCGTCGGTTGCCGCGTCGTCCCATTCCTGGGGATGGACAACCAGCGTTCCGGCCACCGCGTCATAGGAAAGCGACAGCAAGCCCTGCCGTATCGCGCCACTGGTTTTCACTTCGTCGGCTTTGAAAAATTTCGATTTTTCGACGACGGCCGGCTTGGCCGCGTCTTTGTCGCCGGACGCGACCCCAGCAGCGACAGCCGCCGTAATCACCAGCAATACCCCGACGATCGCAATATAGATCGGCCTCATGAACTCCCCCTTGGATTGGCAGGACGCGGGCCGTCTTGTGGGCCGCGGCGGATTCGACCTGAGGATGTTGGCATATCTCCTACAATGCGAAAACCGGACGCCCTCGTGACGGCCGGTCATAATTGCGTGAACCGCCGCGCGTCCCCCCTGTTCCACCTAGGGAATGTTTTGCCCGGACGCTCACAGAGGTCGACCGACACAACCGGTTCCTCTTGCGGGCCGCCGCAGGGCAGGCCAACGTCGCACTTGCCGAAGCGGGGGATTCACAATGGATTGGAACAAGCGGCTGCCCGAAGGGGGCGTGGTTGCTGCCGTTGCGGCGGTGGCCGCCTTGGCCCTTCTCGTCCTCCTTGTGCCCGGGAAAAAAGCCGACACGGTCGTCGAGGATCAGTTCCCCAACGATCAGTTTCCGTCCACCTACAGACCGCAACATGCCGGTCCCGTGCTGATCCGCGACGCGACAGTGCTCACGGGGACCGACAAGGAAATCGCGCATGCCGATGTGCTATTGCACGACGGCAAAATCGCCGCCGTGGGCCAGCATCTGCAAGTACCGCCTGGCGCCCGGATCGTCGACGGCAGAGGCAAGTTCGTCACGCCGGGCATCATCGATATCCACTCCCATCTGGGCGTCTATCCTTCGCCATCGAACGAAGCCACCCAGGACGGCAACGAGGCGACCAAGCCCGCCACGCCGGAAGTGCGCGCCGAGAATTCCGTTTGGCCGCAGGATCCCGGTTTTACGCGGGCGCTGGCCGGCGGCGTGACGGCGATGGAAATCCTTCCGGGCTCGGCGAACCTGATTGGCGGACGCTCGGTTGTGCTCAAGAATGTGTGGGCGACGACGACACAGGGAATGAAGTTTCCCGGTGCGCCCTACGATTTGAAAATGGCCTGCGGCGAAAATCCCAAGCGGGTTTACGGCGAGAAAGGCGGGCCGTCGACTTGGATGGGCGACGTCGCGGGCTATCGCGCCGCGTTCCAAAAGGCTGCGGAATATCGCGATAGCTGGCGCAAATATTGGCGCGACAAGAAAGCGGGCGGCAAGGCCGGCGATCCGCCTGCGCGCGACATCGGTTTGGAAACGCTGGCCTTGGCACTCGACAAGAAAATTCCCGTGCAGATGCATTGTTACCGCGGCGACCAGATGGCAACCATGATCGACGTCGCCAAGGAATTCGGCTTCCGCATTGCCGCCTTCCATCACGCGACCGAGGCCTACAAGGTCGCCGACCTGCTGAAGAAGAACGACGTTTGCGCGGTGATGTGGGCGGACTGGTGGGGCTTCAAGATGGAAGCCTATGACGCAATTCCCGAAGGTATCGCCATGGTCGATCACGCCGGAGCCTGCGCCATGATCCATTCCGACGATGCCTACGGCATCCAGCGGCTGAACCAGGAAGTCGCCAAGGCAATGGCGGCGGGCCGACGCATGGGCTACAGCATCCCACGTGCCCATGCGGTCGAATGGATGACGCGCAATCCCGCGAAGGCGCTCGGCATCCTCGACAAGACAGGCACCTTGGAGACCGGCAAGATGGCCGATGTCGTGGTGTGGAGCGGCGATCCGTTCAGCGTGTATGCCCACGCCGAAAAGGTGTTCATCGACGGCGTGCTGCTCTACGACCGCGACAATCCGAAGGTCAGCCCTCGCAGCGATTTCGAACTCGGCCAGGAAGATGAAGGCCCGACGGGAGGAGCAGGACAATGAAGAGACTTCTCCTCACCGCGGCGCTGGTCATTGGTGTCGCCTCGCCTGCTGTGGCGTTATCGCTCGCGATTGCGAGCGCACCACCTGCTGCTTCCATCCTGATACGGCACGGCCACATATTTACCGGCGGCGATAAAGGCACGCTGACCAACAGCGATGTGCTGATCCAGAACGGCAAAATCGCGGCCGTGGGCCAGAACCTGGCCGCCCCGCCTGGCGCCAAGATCATCGATGCCCACGGTAAGCCGGTCACGCCGGGCTTGATGGCTTCGTGGACGCAGTTGGGCATCACGGAAATCGAGCTGGTTTCCGAAACTAATGACACGGCGGCGAACCAGGCTCTGGACAGCGCGGCGTTCGACGTGAGCGACGCGCTCAATCCGAGCTCGACGCTTATTCCCATCGCGCGCATCGCGGGCATCACCCGGTCGCTGACGGCGCCGGTCGCCTGCGCCGAAGTATTCTGCGGCACGGCGGCGGTGGTCGATCTTGGCAACGGACCCGATATCCTGGTGAAGGCCAAGGCGGGCGTGTTCGTCGATCTCGAGCCCGCAGGCGGTAACAACAACAAAAACTCGCGGCCTGACATCTGGTCCAAGTTCCGCGAAACGATGGACGACGCGCGCGAATATTGGGCGCAGCGCGCCGGCTATCATCGCCCAGGCGGCAGCCGCGACCAACGCAGCCTGCGCGTCGATCTCGATGCACTTGGCCCAGTTGTCCGCGGCGACGAGCCTCTGCTCGTCCATGTCGAGCGCGCGTCCACGATTCGGCAAGCCATCGAATACGCGAAGGCGAACCGGCTCAAGCTTGTCGTTTTCGGCGGACGCGAAGCCCATCTGGTTGCGGTCGAATTGGCCGCCGCCCAGGTCCCAGTCGTTATCGACACGAACCTGAACTTGCCCGACAGCTTTTCAGAAATCGGCGCCACGCTGAAAAATGCCGCGTTGCTCGACAAAGCCGGCGTCGTCGTCGCGTTCCAGCCGCAGAACGACGATCCGGCGCACTATGCGCGCACCCTGTCGCAGATTGCTGGAAACGCCGTCGCCAACGGCATGCCATGGGACCGCGCGCTTGCTGCGATCACCAGGAACCCCGCACAGGTTTGGGGAATTTCCGCAAGTTACGGCACGCTCGATCCCGGCAAGGACGCCGATGTGGTGGTTTGGGACGGCGATCCGCTGGATGTCACCTCGGCGCCGACGGCTGTCTTCATCAAGGGTGAGAATATGCCGCTTGTCTCGCGCCAGACCTTGCTGCGAGATCGCTATCGCGACCTGTCGAAGAAAAATCCAAGTCTCGGCTACCGTTAGGCGAGCGCGGCCTAAACCGTCCTCAGCAGGTGCTGAATGAAGATCCCTTTGACCTTGCGGACAAGTTCCGGTGATGGCGGCGGCGTGTTCTTCAGCGTGTAAGGAAGGTTGAGCGCCTCCCATTTGCTCTCGCCCATCTTATGGAACGGCAGGACTTCCACCTTCTCCATGCCGAGCTTGTGCGCGTATTCCGCCAGCGCTTCGATCGAGGCCAGATCGTCCGTCAGGCCGGGAACGAGCACGTAGCGCAGCCAGGTCGGCTTGCCCATCGCCGCCAGCCTTTCGGCAAAGCGCAGCGTCGGTGCGAGACTGCCACCGGTAAGATGCTTGTAGGTTTCGGGATCGAAAGACTTGATATCCAGCAGCACCAGATCGGTGGCGTCGAGCAGTGCGTCGGTGGCGTTTGCCCCGAGAAAACCAGAAGTGTCCAGCGCCGTGTGCAGCCCGAGCGCCTTGCAGCCTTGAAACAGCGCGGTGACGAATTCCGGTTGCGCCAGCGGCTCGCCGCCGGTTGCCGTCACGCCGCCGCCGGAGCGCTGCAGGAAATCGCTGTAACCGGCGATTTCGTTTAGCAGCGAGGCCACGCCGGTTTTCTTGCCGTCCGGCATGTGCCAGGTGTCCGGGTTGTGGCAGTAGAGACAGCGCAGAGCGCATCCCGACAGGAACACGACAAAGCGCAGTCCCGGGCCGTCCACGGCTCCGCCCGTTTCCACGGAGTGGACATATCCTTCGACGTTGACGCCCATGCCGTGCACTATAGCACTCCTCAGATCGCGTTATGGAAGGTCCGGTTGACGACATCCAGCTGCTGTTCGCGCGTCAGCTTGATGAAGTTGACCGCGTAGCCAGACACCCGGATCGTCAATTGCGGGTACTTCTCGGGGTGGTCCATGGCATCCAGCAACGTCTTGCGGTCGAACACGTTGACGTTCAGGTGATGCCCAGCCTTCGCGAAATAACCGTCCAGCAGGCCCACCAGATTGTCCACCCGACCGTGCCGCGTCTTGCCGAGCGCGCCCGGCACGATGGAGAAAGTGTTGGAAATGCCGTCCTGCGCGGCGCTATAGGGCAGCTTCGCCACAGAGGTCAGCGAAGCCAGCGCGCCCTTCTTGTCGCGCCCGTGCAACGGATTGGCGCCCGGCGCAAACGGTTCGCCGGCCTTGCGGCCGTCCGGTGTGGCGCCGGTCTTCTTTCCGTATACCACGTTGGACGTGATCGTCAGGACCGACTGTGTGGCTACGGCGCCGCGATAAGTCTTCTTGGTGCGCAGCTTCGCCATGAAGCGTTCCACCAGATCGACGGCGATCGAGTCCACGCGGTCATCGTTGTTGCCGTAGCAGGGAAACTCGCCTTCGATCTCGAAGTCGATGATGAGTCCGCGCGCGTCGCGGATTGGGTGCACCTTGGCGTACTTGATGGCCGACAGAGAATCCGCCCCGATTGACAGTCCCGCGATCCCGCACGCCATCGTGCGTAGGATGTCGCGGTCGTGCAGCGCCATCTCGAGCCGCTCGTAGCAATACTTGTCGTGCATGTAGTGGATGATGTTCAGTGCATCCATGTAGGTCCCGGCCAGCCAGTCCATCATGGTGTCCAGGCGGGAGAGCACTTCGTCATAGTCCAGCACGTCGCCGGTGACCGGCGCGAAAACGGGACCAACCTGGTCGCCGGTGATTTCGTCGCGTCCGCCGTTGAGGGCGTAGAGCAGCGTCTTGCCGAGATTGGCGCGCGCGCCGAAGAACTGCATCTGCTTGCCGATCCGCATGGCGGATACGCAACAGGCAATGCCGTAATCGTCGCCCCAATAGCCGCGCATCAGATCGTCGTTCTCGTACTGGATCGAGCTGGTCTCGATCGACACTTTGGCGCAATAGCGCTTGAACGGTTTCGGCAGTTTTACCGACCACAGGACGGTCAGGTTCGGCTCCGGCGCCGCGCCGAGGTTGGTCAAGGTGTGCAGGAAGCGGAAAGTGGTCTTGGTGACCAGCGTGCGTCCGTCCATGCACATGCCGCCGAGCACTTCGGTGACCCAGGTGGGATCGCCTGAAAACAGATCGTTGTATTCCGTCGTGCGGGCGAAGCGCACCATGCGCAGCTTCATCACCAGATGGTCGATGATTTCCTGCGCGTCGGATTCCTTCAGGACACCGGTTTTGAGATCGCGCTCGAAATAGATATCGAGAAAAGCCGAGACGCGGCCAATCGACATGGCGGCGCCGTTCTGTTCCTTTACTGCGCCCAGATAGGCAAAATAGAGCCACTGTACCGCTTCGCGCGCGTTCAGCGCGGGGCGCGAGATGTCGAAGCCATAACCCTTGGCCATCTCTTTGAGCTCCTTAAGAGCCCTGATCTGCTCTGTCAGCTCTTCGCGAAGACGAATGGTCTCCTCGTTGATGACGGTTTCGAGTTCCCTGAATTGTTCCTTGCGGTCCGCAATCAGCCGGTCGACTCCGTAAAGCGCCACGCGGCGATAGTCGCCAATGATGCGTCCGCGCCCGTAGCCGTCAGGCAGGCCGGTGATGATTCCCGACTTGCGGGCCTTACGCACCGGGTCGGTGTACACATCGAACACGCCGTCATTGTGCGTCTTGCGGTATTTCGTGAAGAAGTCGTGGACCTGCGGCGCGCACTTGTAGCCATAGGCCTCAAGCGCGCTCTCCGCGACGCGAATGCCGCCGAATGGCATGAACGCGCGCTTGAAGGGCGTTTCCGTCTGCAGCCCGACGACCTGTTCCAGTTCCTGGCTTATGTAGCCCGGCGGATGCGAGACGATGGTGGAGACGATCTCCGTATCCATGTCGAGCGTGCCGCCCTTGTCGCGCTCCTCATCCATCAACTTGCGAACGTATGCCCACAGCGCGTTGGTTCGCTCGGTCGGCGGGGCCAGAAAAGACTCGTCTTGGAGATACGGCGTGAAATTGTGCTGGATGAAATCGCGGACGTCTATCTGGCGCTGCCAATGCGTCCCGGAAAATGTCTGCACTGTATCGTTCGACGATTCGGTGGTCTTTGAAGCGGTCGAAGGTTTACGGCCGGAAACAGCAATTGCCGCGCGATCCAATTCTATTCTCCTTAACGTGTTCACCCGCCCTCGGCACGGGCCATGCAACTGTCTCTAACATCTCCGCATTGACGAAACGAAGTTTTTTTGGCGCCGCATTTGTAGGTATTTTCCACGACATGGTTCTGCCGAATTTCCACCGCAAAGACAGTTCGGCGAGGAACCCGCGCGGCGAAGCCTTTCGTAACAAATTGTGGGCTCGAAAAAATGCAGATGGCCTTACGATTGGGCTGCCGCATTCTCGTCACAATGTCCCCGAACGACACAGTTGCAAGTCGCGCAATCACGGCGAGACAGCGGCAGATTTGCCTACAATGCCCTTCTCGGCCAGACTGCGTGGGCGGGCCAAACGTTTTGGGGTGACATATCGATGACGAAACGATCTGTCGCCGCTGTATTCCTCTTCGCACTGCTCGGCCTCTTTGTTCCGCTGCAAAGCATTGCAGCCGTTGCGCCAGAAGTCGTCCAAGCTCATCCTGCGTTGTGGCGCGTGGATGGCAAGCACGGAACGGTCTACATACTCGGATCGATCCATTTGTTGCCGCTGAATGTGAATTGGCATTCGCCCGACGTGAACCGTGCCATGAAGCGCGCAGACGTGTTCGTGTTCGAAGTCGCGATAGACAGCAATACCGATAACCGCGTCCGCCAGTTGATCGACACGCAGGGAACGCTGCCGCCGGGGCAAAGCCTGCGCGGATTGCTCCCCCCTGCTTCACAAGCGGATTACGACAAGGCGCTTGCCTATCTGGGCCTACCGCTCGCGGCGGTGGACGACAAGCGTCCGTGGCTGGCGAAGTTGATGATGTATGCGTCCGTACTTTTCAAACATCATCAGCTGACCGATACGGGCGTCGATAAGCTGGTGACCGGCGAGGCAATGGCTCTCGGCAAAGAAGTTCGCACATTGGAAACGGTCGATCAGCAGATCGAACTGATCAAGCCTTCGAACCCCGATGTCGAGCTTCAGTCCTTTGTGATGGAGCTGCATACGATCGAGACCGAAGATGCGTACGTCGTCAGCATGACACGCGCCTGGGAGATGGGCGACGCGGCCACGATCGGCGAGATCACGGACGCGATATTCGCCGGCTATCCCGAGCAGCGCGCCATGCTGCTCACCGTTCGCAACCAAGCCTGGCTGGAGACGATCGAGGCGATGCTCAACGAGCATAAGACTTTTTTCGTCACGGTCGGCGCAAGCCATCTTGTCGGCAACGACGGCCTACCGGCTCTCCTGCGCGCGGCCGGCTACAAGGTGGATGGGCCGTAAGGCCAGCACCTGGAAGCTTCGCCGTACCCGGCTCCGTTCGTACTTTCGCTCACATAACTCAACCGTCGTCATGCCCTTGCACGATCGGCTCGCCTTTCGCTTCCTTGTAAGCATTGCCGATGATCGCGTTGAGGAACACGTTTCGCAT
>Ga0265325_10001057_pt1 | contig 19791 bp, 15 predicted proteins | sample 41420metaG_FD_202090 | JGI IMG/M metagenome (GOLD analysis project Ga0265325, IMG submission 202090) | Rhizosphere microbial communities from Carex aquatilis grown in University of Washington, Seatle, WA, United States - 4-14-20 metaG | ecosystem: Host-associated > Plants > Roots > Rhizosphere... | reverse complement strand
CGAGGAGCTTCGCGTGGAAATGCGTGCACGGGGCGTCGAGCGGTACAAGCAGTTCGTCGAGCACGTAGGAAAACGGTTCTTGGGAGGGCATCGGTTTGTCGACGACCTGCCTCACGAAGTGATCGCCAACGACGCGGAGCTCGACGCTATACTGGCGAAGTCCACCGGGACGGGCAGCGCTCATTGATCGGTCGGGCGGCTTCGGGCGCGCTGCGGGGGCCCGACGCATCGTGGTGATGCCGTGTAAAGACTGGCTCTCGCAGTGATGCGCGATCCCCGCCGGTTGAGGTCCGTTCAGAGGGCCACACGCGGGTGACTGCGGTTGACGCAATACGTCGACACGGTCGTGCTCCTTACGACCGAGACCCAATCCCTCGCGTTATTGAGCCTAACGGACGCCGACCGCATGCCGGCGAGCTTGCGAGCGGCACGCTTCGGTGCATTGGTCGATGTGGGGTGATGGCCCGGCGCTTCGTTGCGACCTGTCATCGGCTCGGCGACCTTCGGTGGCTCCGGGTCGACGGGACGGCTCACGCGAGTCTAGACGATCGCGAGCCGTTTTGCGCGCGCGCCTACGACGGCTTTGCCGGGTTACACGCGGCGGGCCTCGACGGGTACAAGGGCGAAAGCGCGCCGGCCGGATGGTCGTTCTTCTGCCGCGTCTAGCTCCCTGCGCGTGCCGTGAACCCGGATGCAACCCGGGCGCAGTAAACCCACATGAGCGAAGCCTTCAGCACGTGCAGTGGTCAGGGAAAACTTTCGGCGTTTTGCGAGCGATCGTACGCTCACCGTTTCATGGGGAAGCGCAGCGGTGCAGAAACACCAGCCGGAGTTCTTCTCGCCTTTTATCGCTCACAAAAGTGGCGGCAGGCGGCGCTTGCGCGCGAGCTCGGCGTGACCGTCGAGACGCTGCTTCGCTCCTTGAGCGCACTCAGTGCGCAGGGCATGCCCCTTTCTCGGGACGACTCCGACAAGCCCCACGTGTGGTGGCGCGTCCCCAAAAACTGGGCTCCGGCAGGCGTATTGTTCGCTCGCGAGCAGACGCCGGCTTTGCTCCGCGTGCTCGCACGGTCCCCGCGAAGCCGTGACCGTGACGTTCTCCTCGCGCATGCCGCCCGCTCCGCGAGGGCCGCCGACGGGGCTTCTGCGCAGGTCGAAGCTGCCTCGCTGACCGAGATAGAGCAAGCGTGGCTCTCGCTCGTAGAAGACGCTGCCGAGCGGCGGATCGCGCTCGGGCTGCGATACTTCAGCGCGAGATCGGTCGGGACGGAGTGGCGGTACGTGTCCGTGCAGCGGGTGCTCATCGGGCCGCCCTCACGCTTCATCGCGATTTGCCATCGATCGGGCACACTGAAGTGGTTTCGCATCGAGAATGTCTCGCTCGCAAAGCTTGACCCCGAAGTTCGGTACCGCGCGGGCGACGAGGGCACTGTGCTCGCATTTCTGAAAGAGAGCGTTGACGGGTTTCGCGGTGCCGGGCCGCCCGTCGAATGCACCTTCGTCGTGCGCGAACCGGAGGCGCGCTGGGTAAAGGTCAACCTTTTGTCCGGTATGTTCATTGATCCTAACGAGGTCGTGGACGAGGGCGTTCGTGTCCGGTGTTCGACGGCGGGCGTGCTTCGGGTGGCAAGATTCGTGGTCGGCCTCGGGGGCGCTGCGCGTGTAGAGACGCCGGAGCTAGCCGCGTGTGTGCGGGAGATCGCTAACGGGGCGATTGAAGGAGCCGGGAGTGCGAAGCGGCTCAAGCTGGGGCGGGTGGTGGAGTGAACGGCGGCGCAGTGCCGTGTATCGGAGGGCATCGTTACGCGCCGCGGGAGGGTTAGAGGATGAGAGTGGAAAAAGAAGAATCGGTTGAATCGGGTTGGCCGATTTACGGACAAGCCGGTGTGCCAACGCACTGCTGGTACGCGACGTCGTGCGCCTGCGAGGGGCAGCATGGTCGAGCCGAACGGCGATCAGCCACGCGAACGCAAGGAGGACGAGCATGACGCATGTGGACTTGAGCTTCCCTCTCGCCGGCGAGTGCGTGCCGCGCGATCACGGGTACGCGCTTTACGGCGCACTGTCTCGCGTAGTGCAAGTGGTTCATGGCGCACGGTGGCTTGGGGTCCATCCGCTCTCGGGGACGCCCATGGACGACGCCAACCTCCGGCTAGGCCAGCGATCGGAGCTACGCCTGCGGCTCCCGGCGGAACGGATTGCGGAGGTGCTCCCGCTAGCTGGTGCGAAGCTCGATGTAGCTGGTTCGTCGCTCAGGCTCGGCGCGCCGAAGGTACACGCGCTGGAGCCGGCAGCTTCGCTCGATGCGCGTCTGGTGGCGATCAAACTCACGCGGGCGCCGAGACGTCTCAACGAGGCGCTCGAGCGCGAGGCGCTCGACGTCGAGGGGTTTGCGGAGCGGTACGCGGGTGAGATCGCGCGGCAGCTCGCTGCCATTGGGATCGGAGGGCCCTTCGAGCTGCGCGGGCGGCGGAGCGTGACGGTCGGTGGGCGCCGCGTCCTCGGGTATTCGGTCCGAGTGATTGGGCTCAGCGCAGATCAAAGCATCGCGCTGCAAGAGAAGGGGATTGGGGGGAAGCGGCGGATGGGATGTGGGGTGTTTCGGGCGACGAGGGAGGTCTCGAATCGTGCCTGATTCCGCTCGACTGCTCGCGAAGTCCGTCCTCGATGCGGCGAGCCCGCGCGGCGAGGCGACGCTTCCCGGGCACACTGCTCGCGTCATAGCGGCGGGTCGGGCCGTGCTGGCCTCCGTCGCGCGCCAAGGTCTTCGTGCTGCGAGGCTTGAGTCCGATATCTGGCATGAACGGTTACGGCTCGGCGTACTCTTGGGGTGTGCTTGGCACGACTTGGGCAAAGCTAACGACCACTTCCAGAGTATGATCCGTCGTGCTCGGGGAGGGCGGACACAAGCCGTTAGACACGAGTCCATGAGCGGCTTGTTGCTCCTCGATGTCGGCGCGCTTCGAACTGGCCTCGTGGACGTCGCGCTGGCACGCGACCGCCTCGCGACCCTTGCAGCGCTCGCGGCAGTTTGCGGTCACCACGTCAAGTTTCCTCCGCCGCGCGGGTTCGCGAACGACGAGAGTGGCGATGCGTACATCGAGGTCCCGCTCGACCACGTTGACTTCGTGGCGACCGTTCGCATTGGCGCCGTCACGCTCGGCGTCGAGCCGCCGTCGCTCGCGGGCCGTGTCGCCTGGCGCTGCTCGTCGATCTTTCCGAACAACGTGTTCGAGCGGCTCGAAGCCCTGCTCTCTAGTTTGCGCCGCGATCTGGCCGAGGCCGTCGGCGGCTCGCACGACGCTCGCCGATTCGTCGCGCTTGTGAAGGCGCTGACGCTTGGCGCCGACGTCGCAGGCAGCGCGCTGCCGCGTGCAGGCGAGCCGATGTCTTGGATCGAGAGCGCGCTCGGGGACACGCTCCGCCATGGGGACGCCTCTCAGATCGTAGCTGCGCGGCTCAAAAAGGAAGCGCTGCGGCCGTTTCAGACCGCGATTGCCGAATCGTCGTCGATGGTCACGCTGGTCCGCGCGGGCTGCGGTTCGGGAAAAACGGTGGGCGCGTACGCATGGGCGGAGCGGCGAGCAGCGGGCCGCAAACTCTTTTTCGCGTACCCGACGACCGGTACGACGACGGAGGGCTTCCGCGACTACGTCGCAGAAGTCGACCTGCCAAGGGCGCTGATCCACAGCCGAGCCGATGTCGATATCGAAGACCTTTTGGTCAACGGCGACGAGTCAGCCGCGCTAGACCGAGAGCGCGCCATCGACGCGCTTCGCGCGTGGACGCCGCGCATCGTGACATGCACCGTAGACACGATCCTCGGCGCGATGACCATGAACCGCGCCGGCCTCATTGCGTTCCCTGCGCTCCTCGAAGCTGCCTTCGTGTTCGATGAGATCCATGCTTACGACGACCGCCTGTTCGGGCTGCTGCTTCGTTTCTTAGAGCTCCTGCCGGACGCGCCGGTGCTGCTTATGACGGCCTCGCTGCAACCCGCGCGCATCGTGGCTCTTCGCGCCGTATTGGGGGATCTGGCGGTGATTAGCGGTCCTCAGGAGCTCGAAAGGCTGCCGCGCTACCGTTTTGAGCGTTCGCTCGCTGGCGAGGTGCCGTGGGAGCAGGTCCGGGAGGTCGTGCAATGCGGGGGCAAGGTGCTGGTCGTCTGCAATCGGGTGGCGCTCGCCATGCGGCGCGCTGAGGAGGCGAGGTCGCGATTACCACCCACCGAGATCCTCACGTACCACTCTCGCTATCGATACGAAGATCGCGTGGCCCGGCATCGCCGAGTCATCGGGACATTCCGCGGCCCCGGCTCCGTTGTCGCGTTCACCACGCAGGTGGCCGAGATGTCGCTCGACTTGTCCGCGGATCTGCTCGTGACCGACATCGCGCCCATCCCGGCGTTGATCCAGCGTCTCGGTCGGCTCAATCGGAGGGCGACGCCGGAGGTTCCTCGGCCTGTGGCGCCGGCAGTTGCGCTCACGTTTCACGGCCCGCCGTATCTGGAGGCGGATCTCGAGCAGGGCCGTGCCTTCTGGGCCGAGCTGGCCCCGCTCGACGCGCTCTCGCAAAGCGACCTGGCCGAGGCGTTTGAGCGCCTTGCCCCAAGCAGCGCCGCAAGCGTCACGGTGCGCGATCAGCTCCTCGATGGCCTCGCTGTCAGCGTGCCGGACAGCACGCGCGAGCCCTCCCCGTCGATTACTGTCCTCCTCGAGAGGGACGCGGAGCGGGTGAGGCGCGAGCCTGGCGACGCTGTGCGGTGCGCGCTGCCACTTGCGCTGCCAGCCGTCTTGCGCCGAGAGCTTGGATCGTGGGCGAGAGTTGGCTTCCTGCCGGTCGTGCCGGAGTCGGCGTTGACCTACGACGCCGAACTCGGAGCGCAATTCGAGTCGTGGGAGGAGGCAGCGACGTGACGACCTTGCGTCTTGATCTGTCGGCCCCTGGAATGGGCCCGATGCATCGCGCGGGCCTCGGGGGACTGGCCACGAGCCTTCTGGCGCTCGAGCGCGAGGGCGAGCACATTGCCGGCCTCGCGTGGGAGGTCAGACCACGGAGCGTCGACCTGCGCTTTGCGGAGACCGACGCTTCGGCCCTGGTGCGCCTGGTCGAAGCAACAATGAGGTGCACGCAGGGGCTCATCGTTTTTCGCTGCTTTGACGACCTCCCCGAGTACACGCTCGAAGCGAAACTGGTGATGAACGAGTGTCTGCTCGGAACGCTGCTCCAGCACAATAAGATGCTCAAGCCAGACGGTGCCAGGAAGGTGGAGCGCACCATCGAGATCGACGGACGGCAGATACTGTTCCGCGTCAAGGAGCTCACGGACTTCGTTCACCGGTTCTCTGCCGGGGATCTTGTGGCCAAGGACGGTCGGTTGGCGACGGGCGCGTTGGAGATTAAGGGGTGGGCCATCCCCGGCGCGGTCAAGCGGCACGAAAAAGCCCCGGGGACTGCAATGACAGAGCTCGCGGATAGGTTTCTTCCGCTGCTCTTTGCTCCGATCGGTACTGTGCCGTTCCGCCTGTCGGCCACGATGCGGCGCGAGAAGCTTGACTACGCGCTCGTCGTGCCGGACGTCGAAGACCTGCGCGACTTCGCCGAGGCCCGACGCGCATTAGTCGGGGGCGCCCTCGCGATGCGCGCTGCGGGCCCCGGGGATGCCGCTCTTGTGCTTTACGGCCGCCTGCACGCGCTTGGGCTGCTGCGAAGGCTACGCGTCCGCAGCTGCACTGTAATGGGCCTCGGCACCGTCGCGTGGGCGAGCCAGCAAAAGACGCGGACGCAGATGGTTACCGTTGAGACTCCGCCCGACATGCTCCTCGAGCGCATCGATCTTGTCCAGAGGTACCTCCCGGCGCGTATCCGGCCGCGCGACGACGGCGCGGGTTTCGTAGACCTGCCGGCTTGGCGTCAGCTTTCGACGGAGAACCTGGCCGCTGGCCGCCCCCTATGGACGGGTCTTGGCGAAGCGCTCCACGACAAGGATCTGAGAAAGAAGCTACTCAGCTTCGAGCACGCACTCGTGAAGGAATTGGTGAAAGCGATGATGGCGAAGGATCTCCTTGGTACCGCGCGACAGCAACAGTTCGTTGAAGCATGCCACGAGGCGATCCGCAGACGCTATGCCATGCTCCACGACCGCATCACTCGTGAGGACCTCGACGCAAAGGCCCTTTTCGATCGCGAGCGCGAACAGATCCGCACCTCCCTAGGGCGCTGCAAGAACGCCGCGACGTTTCGCGGAGCCGTTATCGACCTCTGGGCGCGGGGGGGGTCCAACTCATCGTTGCGGAGTAACTGGCGAATGATGCTGGATTTCTTTGGGGAAGAGGGCTGGCAGTTGGGCCGCGACCTCAGCTTACTCGCCCTCGCCTCCTACGCGCCGCGAGAGAGGCTGACCGAGACGACAGATCAAGAGACCGCGTAAGCGCGAGCGACCGAACACTATACCAGGGAACAGGAGGACTCATGACATGGCATCTGCACGGCGCAATCATCACGCCATTCGGCACGGCCGCGAACAACCGTGGCGAGAACGAAGGCAACATCACTACCCTCCAAAAATTGCTATGGCGTGGTTCGGTTCACACGACCGTAAGTGCCGAAGCGATCCGGTGGGCCATTCGGTATTTCTGGCAGCGTCTGAGCGCGGAGCGCTCGGAGCTCGCGACAAACCGGCAGTGGAATGACGACCGGGATGACAACACGTGGCGCGACCAGAAGTGGACGGCATGGGACGGTGACGGCGGGGAAGGTACATACATCGACGACGACGTTCTCGGCTTCATGTTGGCTGAGGGCGCGAAGTCCGATGGATCTGACATAGCTTCGCCCAAGGGGAAGAAGGCGAAGGGCACCATCGAAAAGCGGCGTGGCGCGCTCGAGGTGACGCGTGCTGTGTCGTCGACTCCCTTTGCAGGGGACATCACCTTCAACGCAAAAAGCGGGACGAAGGGCAGCACGAGCCTGTACGGCACCGAGGTCCACGCGACGCGATTCCAGTATGGCTTTACCCTCACTCCCGAGCGCCTTCGCGTACGAAGGCGGGCGCTCGATACTCTCGACGCGATCGTCGCGCTGGGGGAGGTGGCCGGCAATCATAGTCGCTTTCACTACGACTTTAGTCCTGACTCGATTGTCCTCCGGCTGACGCACGATCCAGCGCCGAGACTGCTTTACTGCTTCGATGACGAGAGCGAGCCGGTCCGCATGACGGAGCTCGCGCGTAAGGTCGAGGCGGGCGATATAGACGCGAAGGAGCTCTGGCTGGGCGGCGCAATCAGCACGACCGAGCAAGCGAAGGAGATCGCCAGGCGAGGCGCGCGAAGCGAAGCAGGCGTTGTGCCCACTTCGCACGCGCTTAAGACAGAGCTTAAGAAGGTGCTGGCGCTGTGAAGTCGCAAGAAGGGGGCGCCGTGTGCGTCATCGTGAACGTCCCCATCGCGTCCTTTCGCATGCCGCACGCGCGTGAGTACTTCGAGACCTACCGCGTACCTCCGCCGTCGACCGTCTTCGGGATGTTGCTTAGCCTTGTCGGGGAGCGCTGGCGCACGGAACACGCGGGAGCAGAGATCGCGACGGTGGTATTGTCGCGGCCTGCCGTGAGCACCGTGCTGCGCACGATGCGTCGGGTTAAGAATCTTGATCTCGCGGCGAAGGCAAACGCGCGGCCCGACTTTCAGGAGCTGCTGGTCGATGTCCAGCTGGCGACATGGGTTCGCGCCGGGCAAAGCGAGTGCGGTCGTCCCTCGCGGCGCCGGCTCGCCGATCGTGTTCGCGATGCCCTTCGCGAGCCGTCCGGCGTCGAGCGGTTCGGCGCGCTGTCTCTCGGCGAGAGCACGCATCTGGTGAATGATATTCGGGCCCTGCGTCAAGGGGAGACCGTCCGCGGGAGCCTTCTCCTTCCTGCCGCCGAGGGATCGCTGACGCTGCCAGTCTGGCCGGATCACGTGGGCAGCAGTGCCACCCGGTGGGGGCGCTACGAGCTGGTTGAGTTCGAGGGGCATGAGCCTCCCCCCGATGCGTGGCAGTCCTGCGCGCCCCTCAGTGGTGAAGGGTAAGGCGAAGGCGCCATGGACGCCCCCCTCCTCTCCGTCGCCTCCCTCCACGCCCTCGCCTACTGCGAGCGCCTCTTCTTCCTCGAAGAAGTGGAGCGTATCCGCGTCGCCGACGCCTCCGTTTTCGCCGGTCGCCGCCTGCACGTTGAGCTCGCCAAGGAAGATGCCGATGGCACTTGGGACAAGATCACGCTGGAGAGTGAGTCGCTCGGAATCTGCGGAACACTCGACGTGCTCCGCAAGCGCGACGGGAAGATCGTGCCCTACGAGCACAAGCGTGGCCGCGCTGCAGGCAAACGTGGCGCCTACGAAGTGTGGGAGACAGACCGAATCCAAGTAGCAGCATACACCCTACTTGCAGAAGAGGCGCTCGGACAGGCGATCGACGAAGCTCGCGTGCGGTACCACGCCACCAAAGTCACCGTCCGCGTCTCCATCGACGCCGCGCTTCGGGCCAAAGTAAGGACGTCGGTCGAGCGCGGCCGCGCGCTCCGTGACTCGATCGACCGCCCGCCCGTGACGGACAATGAGCGACTCTGCGCTCAATGTTCGCTTGCGCCGGTGTGCCTACCCGAGGAGGCGCGCCTCGCCGCAGACGCGGACTTTCGTCCAATCCGCCTTTTGCCGCAACACGCAGACCGACAGACCGTACACGTGTTCGAATCGCGTGCGCGCGTCGGCCGCTCGTCGCAGGAAATTGTTGTCGCGATGCCGGAGGGGCCGCCGAAGCGGTTCCCCGTCGCCGAGGTCGGCAGCGTCGTTTTGCATGGGTTCGCGCAAATCACGTCGCAGGCGCTCCGGCTCTGCGCCGACGAAGACGTAGCGGTTCACTGGATGACCCTCAGCGGCGGCCTCATCGGCTCTCTCGCGCCGTCCGCCCTCAGTGCCCAGCGTCACCTTCGCCAGTTCGCTGCGCTCTCGGACACCAAGCGCGCGCTTGGCCTCGCAAAACGTCTCGTTCGGGCGAAAGTCTCCGCGCAGCTGCGCTTCGTACTGCGCGCGACGCGAGAAGAACCCCGCACTGACCGGGTCGAGCACGCCCTCCGCGACCTTCGACGCAGCTTGCGAACGACCGCGCACGTTGACGAGGCGCAGACCCTCCTCGGCGTCGAAGGTAGCGCCGCGCGCGAATACTTCGGCGCGCTGCCGGGGTTGATCGCGCCCGATCTCGATCCTCGCCTTGGGTTCGACGGCCGCAATCGCCGGCCGCCGGTGGATCGCTTCAATGCGCTCCTCAGCTTCGGATACGGCATGTTGTATCGCCACGTCGTGGCGGCAATCATCGCAGTCGGGCTCCACCCGGGGATTGGCTTCTACCATCGGCCTCGTTCATCAGCACAAGCGCTCGGTCTCGATTTGATGGAGATGTTTCGCGTGCCTATCGTAGACATGGCGGTGGTCGCCGCCCTCAACCGTCGAACGTTCGACGCCGACTGCGACTTCTCGGAGACGCCCGGACGAGTTCTACTGACTGAGCCGGGGCGAGCGAAGATGGTGGAGGCCATCGAGCGACGCCTTCAGGACGATTGGCGTCACGACGTTGTCGGATATTCTCTGAGCTATGCGCGCATCATCGAGCTCGAGGTGCGACTTCTCGAAAAGGAGTGGCTGGGCGAAGGTGGACTCTTCGCGAGGTTCCGAATCCGATGAGCGCGGAGAAGAAATGGCGCCTCATCTGCTACGACGTGCGCGATCCGAAGAGGTACCGATCGCTGTACAAATTGATGAAGGGGGTCGGGCGGAAAATTCAGTACTCGGTGTTCCGGTCAAGGCTGGACGATCGCGAGGTAGAGGAGCTTCGCTGGAAAATGGCGAAGATCCTCGACCCCGTGGACGCACTGCTGGTGGTTGACTTGTGCCCCTCGTGCGCGTCGCGCGCGATCTCGCGCAACCACGTGGAGGGTTGGACGGAAAAGCTGCCTGTGTGCACTCTGATCACGAGTCAAGCATCGGAGCCCGCCGCGTCGCCGCTCGATGAGGACCCGAGAAAGCGGGGCAATTCCGAGTTGATGGGCGAAATCGACGAGGGAGAGGTTCATGAAAGCGGAAGACGCAAGTGAAGACATGGTGTTATATAATGAGATGCGCGGCGGAACCGATTGGCAATGTCGTGGGCGCCTGGTCCTTGAAAATCGATCTTGCAACCCTCGGAGGTTGTTAGGCTTCTCGTGAGCGCCGATTCCGCCGCTCCGATGCCTTCGGGCGTTGAGCACACCTACGTCGTTAGCCACTGCGCCGACTCCTTCGCGATTCCGCCGCTCCGATGCCTTCGGGCGTTGAGCACATCGCCGTGCCATTCGCCTTGTCCTCCACGAGCTTGATTCCGCCGCTCCGATGCCTTCGGGCGTTGAGCACACCATCAAAGTGACAGTGACAGAAGACGAGTTACGGCTGATTCCGCCGCTCCGATGCCTTCGGGCGTTGAGCACCGGAGGACGAATCGAGCAGGACGGGTGCCCTCAGGTGAGATTCCGCCGCTCCGATGCCTTCGGGCGTTGAGCACCGATGATCGAGGTCGCCCGCTACTCGGAGCTCATCGAGATTCCGCCGCTCCGATGCCTTCGGGCGTTGAGCACTCGGCATCGCTGCCGCTGCCCTTTGACAGGATGTCCGAGATTCCGCCGCTCCGATGCCTTCGGGCGTTGAGCACAAGTCCGAATTCGCGATCGTCGGAATGCCGTCCGCCGCGATTCCGCCGCTCCGATGCCTTCGGGCGTTGAGCACCAAACGGCGAAGAGGTGTTTCGCGACGGCGGGATTTACGGATTCCGCCGCTCCGATGCCTTCGGGCGTTGAGCACTGTGGGCACTCCCGTACCGTTACGACGATCGCCTCGTAGATTCCGCCGCTCCGATGCCTTCGGGCGTTGAGCACTTTTCGTAATTGTTCAAGGCCATCGCGTTCAATCTGAGATTCCGCCGCTCCGATGCCTTCGGGCGTTGAGCACCAAGAGCGCGCGTCCAAGTCGCCGCGGCATCTCCGTGGATTCCGCCGCTCCGATGCCTTCGGGCGTTGAGCACCGCGGCACCGCGAACAGGCGGATCGATTTCACGATGCGATTCCGCCGCTCCGATGCCTTCGGGCGTTGAGCACCGGAGAGATCGCCGCCGCTAATCACGATGCGATTCGATTCCGCCGCTCCGATGCCTTCGGGCGTTGAGCACAACATATTCCGCGCCACCATCGCGCCCAGCAAACCGGATTCCGCCGCTCCGATGCCTTCGGGCGTTGAGCACAGCTCTCGAACGTGTGGCCGGATGGCCGTCCGATGATTCCGCCGCTCCGATGCCTTCGGGCGTTGAGCACAATTGCCACACTGTACCCGTGACGGGCTCACTCGTCGGATTCCGCCGCTCCGATGCCTTCGGGCGTTGAGCACTTCCCCGACGAAGCCCCTACCCGCCGCGTGGCGAAGGATTCCGCCGCTCCGATGCCTTCGGGCGTTGAGCACATGCGGCCACACGTGATCGGCGATGTCGTCGCAGAATGATTCCGCCGCTCCGATGCCTTCGGGCGTTGAGCACCGATAGGTGCGCCAGCATCTATCTGCGGACGGCGAGATTCCGCCGCTCCGATGCCTTCGGGCGTTGAGCACTCCTTGTATTTCCTCTTGTCCCTCAGTCGCTTCGGCGGATTCCGCCGCTCCGATGCCTTCGGGCGTTGAGCACAAGGCTGAAGCAAATCGCGTGAAGGGACTACGCGCGAGGATTCCGCCGCTCCGATGCCTTCGGGCGTTGAGCACCGTTCGAGCGCGACGTCGAGATGGTGGCCGAGTCGATGATTCCGCCGCTCCGATGCCTTCGGGCGTTGAGCACCGGTCGAATCGCAGAGCTACCAGGTGCAGGGATGCTGATTCCGCCGCTCCGATGCCTTCGGGCGTTGAGCACTCCACGCTCGGCGGCTACAACGGCGGTTACGCGCAGGGATTCCGCCGCTCCGATGCCTTCGGGCGTTGAGCACAGAATGCGGGGCATCTCGCCGCCCGATTGCACGTGATTCCGCCGCTCCGATGCCTTCGGGCGTTGAGCACTTCACGGCCGAGCGTACGTACGTGAGCCGCCACCTAGATTCCGCCGCTCCGATGCCTTCGGGCGTTGAGCACACGACGATGTCCCCCGTGGCGTACCCGTGCGCGCCCGGATTCCGCCGCTCCGATGCCTTCGGGCGTTGAGCACAGCGCATCTCCGCTCCAGGAGTCGCTCTGCACGACGTGATTCCGCCGCTCCGATGCCTTCGGGCGTTGAGCACCACCGCGAGCCTGCAAAGCGTGCTCGACTTGCCGCCGATTCCGCCGCTCCGATGCCTTCGGGCGTTGAGCACTCTGGTAAATACCGTTGGAAAACGATCCGCCGACAGCCGGATTCCGCCGCTCCGATGCCTTCGGGCGTTGAGCACAACATAGGGCTTATCTCTACGAAACTCAGCGCCGCGTGATTCCGCCGCTCCGATGCCTTCGGGCGTTGAGCACCGCAAGAGCAGCTCATTGCGCTGGCCACGCTCTACGAGATTCCGCCGCTCCGATGCCTTCGGGCGTTGAGCACAGAATCACTCTACGCCGACCGAAACGCAGCACCAATGGATTCCGCCGCTCCGATGCCTTCGGGCGTTGAGCACTGCATCGACTCCGCGGTGTTCGGCACGGGATTGGCGATTCCGCCGCTCCGATGCCTTCGGGCGTTGAGCACAATGAAGCCACGCCCTTCTCGACGCCGGCGATGTACGGATTCCGCCGCTCCGATGCCTTCGGGCGTTGAGCACATCATCACGTTGGCCGGCAGGTAGCTGTCGGCGAGCGGATTCCGCCGCTCCGATGCCTTCGGGCGTTGAGCACCACAAGCCGTCGGGCGCGTGGCACGCCGAGTTTTTAGATTCCGCCGCTCCGATGCCTTCGGGCGTTGAGCACTTTCCTGCGCTGTTCATGTTGAGAGTATGCCAAGCGGGATTCCGCCGCTCCGATGCCTTCGGGCGTTGAGCACCCGGTCGCGCAGTAGTCACACGAAGCGCCAGGCTGGAGATTCCGCCGCTCCGATGCCTTCGGGCGTTGAGCACGTCATTTCGCGAAGGGTCATGCCCTGCGCGTTGAAATGATTCCGCCGCTCCGATGCCTTCGGGCGTTGAGCACACGTGGAAGGTGGCGCAGTGGGCGCGCGACGTGGCGGATTCCGCCGCTCCGATGCCTTCGGGCGTTGAGCACTTTAGACCCTGGAGAATCCAGGGAATCTCCGGCCGGATTCCGCCGCTCCGATGCCTTCGGGCGTTGAGCACTTGCCGACGTTCGCGGCCTGAATGCCGGTCTGCATCCCGATTCCGCCGCTCCGATGCCTTCGGGCGTTGAGCACAACTTGCCCGGGTAGTCCGAGACGCGAACGCCGAAGGATTCCGCCGCTCCGATGCCTTCGGGCGTTGAGCACTTCGTTGTGGCCGGGGCGGCGACCTCGATGGAGGGGATTCCGCCGCTCCGATGCCTTCGGGCGTTGAGCACAACGATGATGGCGTGGTCCTCATGGACCTCGCGCCAGGATTCCGCCGCTCCGATGCCTTCGGGCGTTGAGCACCATTATCGAAATGGACGAGAAGCAAAAAACGGCGAGATTCCGCCGCTCCGATGCCTTCGGGCGTTGAGCACTTGGACCAAAACCGGGCGGCATACTACCGCAGTAGGGATTCCGCCGCTCCGATGCCTTCGGGCGTTGAGCACCATTATCGAAATGGACGAGAAGCAAAAAACGGCGAGATTCCGCCGCTCCGATGCCTTCGGGCGTTGAGCACTTGGACCAAAACCGGGCGGCATACTACCCCAGTAGGGATTCCGCCGCTCCGATGCCTTCGGGCGTTGAGCACTATCTCGACGTGGCTGCGTCCCCCCGCGATCTGCCCGATTCCGCCGCTCCGATGCCTTCGGGCGTTGAGCACGCCGTGTGGAATCCTGCGGCGAGTGGCGCGATGCCCTGGATTCCGCCGCTCCGATGCCTTCGGGCGTTGAGCACCCTGGGACCGTCATGGCGCTTCCTCCGCCGGCACGTAGATTCCGCCGCTCCGATGCCTTCGGGCGTTGAGCACTCGAACGGTCGGCCAGCGGACGCCGTCGAGGTGCGCGAGATTCCGCCGCTCCGATGCCTTCGGGCGTTGAGCACCGGCCATGGTCATCTCATACGTGCAGACGTTTTTGGAGATTCCGCCGCTCCGAGGCTACAAGCACGTTCGATACGTCGACGACTTCCGGATCTTCTGCAAATCGTACGCGGAGGCCATCCGAGCGATTCACGACCTCTGTGCGTATCTCTTCACGGCCCACCGCCTCGCGTTGCAGCCAGACAAGACCCGCACCTATAAGGCCGCGACCTTCGCCAGCCAGGTATTGGAGAACCCCGAGTTCATTGAGCGAGACAGGAAGACGGCCAAGGTCAGTGAGGCCGTCCGAGCTTGGAGGGAGGCAGGCTACGAGGTGGCCGTCGAGGAGATCGACACGTCCGAGCTTAAGCTCGACATCCTAGTCGAGCTTCTGACCGAGTGCTTGGAGGTCCGTCCGCTCAAGCTCGGCTTGGCACGATACCTTTTCCGGCGCGCGGCATCTCTTCGTACGAACTGCATTCAAGGACTCACGCTGGACAACTTGGCCGTGCTTGTCCCCGTGCTCCGGGATGCCTTGCTCTATCTACGGGCAGCAAAGCAGGCGACGTCGGCGACGTCGGTGGCAGATAGGCTCCTCCACTTTGGCGTCGAGTCGGACTTCGCCTTCCTTCCGTACTTGCAAGAATGGATCGTCGATGCGCTTACCGGTGACTTCGTTGATGTCGCCCCGGCCAACGAGTTGTTGAAGCTCGCCGGTCCCGCGAAAGCGGCCATCGGCCTTCGGGGAGAAGCTCTGCTCGCGAGGGCGAGGGGCGACATCCCTTGGGTCCGGCAGTACAAGGAGAGCTGGCGCAGTTGTGGTCCCTGGGATCGGCGCGCAATCATCCGGGCGGGGTCGATACTCAAAGGCGATGAGCGGCACGCCTGGCGCAAAGCGGTGCTCGCGACAAACGATACTCTCGACCGGGCAGTCGCGATCCACGCATTGCAGTAGCGGGCGCCCGGCTCGTACCGTACCGTCCAGAAATAGCCAGGGGAATAGGGCGTTGAACTGCGAGCCGGTGGCGTTCGCGAACTTGAGTAGGTCCGGCCCGAGCCGTTGCCTGGAGTGGACGGAGTGGTCGGGCACCCCATGGCGCGTCGAGCGGCGGTCGAGGGCGTTCCCCATCCGGGCATTGTCTTGGCCGAGCGTTGGGTCTCCGTCCGACGCGGTTGTCATCATCGGACTTGCCCAATGCGTACGAAGCGCGCCCTGAGACCCCTTGCCCCTGACGACGCCTTATTCGGCGGCCGGACCGAAGGAACTTACGGTCGCAGCATAAACGAGACAGCAGGCGCAATGGAGAGTGGTGAAGCACATCTACAAACTCGCTCTGGTCACCGCCCGATATCGCGGTCCGCAATCTCGCGAGCAACGAGATGGCCCCGCTTGTCGGGAACAAGGGCCACCGTTTTTCCACGCAGAGCCCCCAAAGACGGGCTGGTCTTGACCAGGACGAACCTCTCTCCGTCGGACACCGCCGTGTAGGTTGCGCCGCCCGGGGACAAGTACGGGTCGAGAACCCGCCCGCGAAACCCCTCGCTGACGGAAACGAAGATCTGCCGCGAGCTGGCGGCGAGTTCCTTCCCCACACTTTTGCGTTCGAGTTCGCGCAGCTTCGCGAATCTCTCCGGGTCGCCTGGGTCAATGCCGACGTGCCGCAGGGCGGTTTTGCGCCGCTCGAGCGCCAAGTGGACATCGGCGCCGAAACCGTGAAGGGCAAGCGACGCGGCGTCGACTCGATCGAGCCAGACCGGACCCGGATGCCGCACCTGCGTTTGCAGGGGCAGCGGCTGCTTATGCAAGAGGAGCCGATGCCGAGCGGGAACGTTCTCCTGTCTTCGTGAAAGTTCTTCGAGCAAGTTGGGCGCCACCGCCCAGTGACCATGGCCGGCGGGGGAGGCCAGGCCGATGCGTTCGAGGTCGCGCATGCGCCGCGCCGCGCGGTCGGCCTCCGGCGCGGGACTCTGGTCGAGCGCGTAGACGCCGCCACTTCGGCCGGCGACATCCGCGATATGCCGGTCGATCGGACGGATCGGGGCTTGCGGCTTCGTCGCCAGCGAGACGATATCGCCGGGTTTAAGGCCCTCGGCTTCGCGCGCATCGAGCGGGATGTGGTACGCGCTTCCGCTTGGCGTTTCGATGACGGCGTAGAAGACGCCCTTGAGTTCATCGGAGAGGCCCTTGCTCGCCACGCGGCCGGTGAGGACTGCCTTGGCCATCGCCGGCTCGGTGGACAGAGCCTCGCCGGGACGAACGACGTGGTAGCGCGCGGGGTCTCCCGAGATCGCGCGGTGGATCTGCTTGAGGATGTCGCCTCGCTCGCCGAGCTCGCGCAAGCGCTTCTGCCAGCCGTCTGCAAGCGCCCACTGGGTGAGCGACATGCGCTCGGCGAGCCGCAGTCGCTCGAGGTGCTGCAACCGAGCGAGAAGGGTGGACTCGTCGATACGTGCGCGGTGCGGACCTGACCGCACCTGCACGAGGCCACCCTCGATCCGGTGCTCGAGCTCGCGGTCGAGCGAGGTGAATCGCTCCTGGGTCACCTCCCTGGCATGGGCGCGCCGAATGTCGTGTTCGGGGCGCGGTCCGAGCTCCTCGGTGGCGAGCTCCTGGGCGCGCCAGCGCAGGCCATTCGAGATGTACGCGCGGTCGAGGCGGACCTCTCGACCGTCCTTGTCGACGCCGCGCACGATGACGTGGGCGTGCGGATGTTCGGTGTCGTGATGGTTGACTGCCGCCCACTCGAGTTTGACCCGCAAGTCGCGTTCGACGCGGGCCATCAGGCGCTGCACGTAGTCGGTGAGGTCGAGCTCGCCGGCATCCTCCGGCGAGACGATGAGCCGGAACTGGTGGTTCTCGCCCGGGCGCGGCTCCTCGAAGGTCTCCGCGCGTACCGGCCCGTCGGCGTTATAGAGAAGGCCCTTCGAGCCGTCCTTCTCGACACCATCGCGCTGGATGTACCGAAGGTGGAGCGACGCGGCCTTAGCCCCCGTCGCGGTCAGGCGAGCGACGTGCGCCTTGATGACCACGCGGCGGGCGTCCGCGCCTGGGGGCCTCACGCCGATGCGCGAACGAGCCATCGCTCGCCGCTTCGCGCTCCGGCTCGCGCCTCGGATGCGTGACAAGAGGGCGCTGCGGAGTGACGAACCGCCCTCTTCACGGGTCCGCGTGCGCTTGCCCATGCGGGGTCGAAAACCGGGGAAATCCTCGGGATCGCTCACGGTGGATCCATCCTTTTCGGTTGCGTATCGAGGTGTTACCGATTGCGTGGATCCACGACGGGTGGTCGTGGATCCATCTTTTTTAGAATGCTTTCGATTCTTTAGTCACTACGTGGATCCATGCTTTTATCTTGCCCTTCGCTTCGCTCCGGGTTTCGTCTCCGCCCATTTCTCTCGCCTATTTTGCATCTTTCTCTCATCTCCGGGGCACTTGGATGCGACCGAGCCATATGCCTCCCAGCGATGTCGCGCCGATATCCCTCTCACGTCTCTCCTCAGTCGCACCGCGGAGTCGCGACGGTTCGGAAATCGACATCGTCCGTATTGACGAATTCGAATGGGTCCCGTACTCATGACTGGACACCTGTGCGGTGCCACCCGGAATTGACGAATGCGCCCGCGCTTTCGCAGGGGTGACCACACGCGTTTCGTGAAGCCACTAGGCTCAAAACAGCGAGGGATGGGTATGCCGCTACCGAGGGTTCAGACGAGCACCGTCGAGGAGCTGTGCCAAGCCATGCACGAATTGCCGGAGCATCGGGACACGGAGGTCACGCGCACGCGCGCTCTCCAGATGATGTGGCCGGCGATCCAAGCGATGCGATCGAAAGGCTACAGTCTCAAAGCGATTGCGACGTGGCTATCCAGTAAGGGGCTCAACGTCTCCGACATGGCCATCAGCCATTGCATCAACAGGATGCGCCCCGAGTCTGGCGGAAAAAAGACCAGGCGCGGTTCCAATCCTTCGGCCGAGCGCCCTTCGGCCGGGATGCGCCCGGAACCCTCGCAGGTGCCTCTTGCAACTGCGCCCTCGGTCCCGAAATCACCGTTGCGACCGGGCGCCGTGGCCTCGTCGCCGAACGACTCTTCCTTCGAACGGGAGGGGGACTCGACGCGATCGAAACGGCCCCACTCGACTGTCCGAACGCCGCCTGCGCCGTCTCATCCGGAGACCGGCGAGCGAGCATCCTCCTTCGTCCCGACTCCGGACACGAAAGACATCTGAGGATTGCCCGGTGAACCCACGTTTGTAACGCACGAGAGGGCGAACATGCTGAACGAGTCGAAGGTCGCGACGAGTGACCTGGCAAGAATTTACTGGGTCGGTGGGAGCAAAGGGGGTGTCGGCAAGTCGATGATGGCGGTTGCCTTGATCGATTATCTGCTCGAAAGCGGGCAAAAGGTGGTCTTGGTGGAGTGCGATACGTCCAATCCGGACGTCTGGAAGACGTACAAGGACTTGCTCCACACCGAGCTCGTGAACCTCGACGAGCGTGACGGCTGGATCCATCTGGTCAATACCTGCGACGCGAGGCGCGAGGGCGTCATCGTGGTCAATACGGCCGCGCGGAGCAGTTCCGCGGTCCGTCAGTACGGGTCGCTCCTCGATAGCAGCTTGGGCGAGCTCGGACGGATGATCGTCCTCTGGATGATCAACCGGCAACGCGACAGCCTCGAGCTACTCAAAGAATTCATGGATGCCCTCCCGCATGCGGACGTGCATGTCGTTCGCAACGGGTATTTCGGCGAGGAGAAGAAGTTCGAGCTCTACAACGGTTCGAAGATCCGTACGGCGGTCGAGACCCGTGGGGGCAAGTCGCTCGATCTCCCCGATCTGGCCGACCGCGTTGCCGACGATCTCTACATCCAGCGGATCCCCGTGAGCGTCGCCGCCAAGACCTTGCCCATTGGCAATCGGGCGGAACTGACCCGATGGCGTGGGGAAGTACGCAAGCTGATGCTCGCTGTCAGCGCATGACGATGCGAGGTCGAGGCACGGGTCACTCCTGCCGCGCGAGCGTCCGCCGGAGGAGGTGCGAGGCGAGCCGGGTGCGATGCGAGGGCGCCGCGCGGTGAGCATCGACGAGATGTTCGAGAAGCTTGTCGGTAGGCCTGCGTCCGCGCAGGAGCGCGATCGACTGCAACGCCTGCGGGAGGTTCTGGGGCTGAGAGACAACGACGCCTTTTGGGCGATCGTCATGGCGCTCGAACACTACGACTCGTTCTTTCGGAAATACCCCTCGGAGCTCGCAGAAGCGACCGACCGAGCCCTCGACAAGGTGCGCGCGAGCTACGCGCTGGCAGCAAAGCAGGAGCTAGCCCACGCGCACCGGGCGCTCACGCAAGGTGCCGCCGAGACGAGCGCGAGCCGCGCGCGAGGGGTCGCCGAGCGGCCCGGTGCCCCGCTTCCCATCACCCTGGCGCTTGGCGCCATCGTTGTCTTCGGAGCGTTGTGCGAGCACGCGGGATACGCGCTGGCCTCGAGAGAGCCGCCGTTCTGGATCGCGCGGGGGAGGGAACAAACGCTCCGCGGTTGGCACGATGCCGTAGCGGCCGTTCTGTCGGTGCCCGCTGGGTGGATGGCCTTCGCACTCCTCGTCCCATCGGCGGCCTATGGA
>Ga0265325_10001056_pt1 | contig 19795 bp, 21 predicted proteins | sample 41420metaG_FD_202090 | JGI IMG/M metagenome (GOLD analysis project Ga0265325, IMG submission 202090) | Rhizosphere microbial communities from Carex aquatilis grown in University of Washington, Seatle, WA, United States - 4-14-20 metaG | ecosystem: Host-associated > Plants > Roots > Rhizosphere... | reverse complement strand
TCTCCCCCCGTTGCGCGAAGCGCATGACGGGGGGAGATGTCGCAACGAGGTGTCGGCGGAGCCGACCCGAGTTGCGACAGAGGGGGAAACAAGAAACACTTCCGGGGATGACGCTGGTGTATGGTTCAACCGTTCCGCCGTCAACGCCTTGGCGCGATTTCCCGCGCTTGTCCCCGACAGGGGCCTTGAATCCGCCGCAAAAATAAGGGAGCTATCCCCCGGATGTCCGACGGGCAAAAGGACTGGGACTTGGACCGGCTGCGCGAAATTGCGCAGAGCCTGCGTCCCTACGCGCCGATTGTGGGCATTGCGCTCGCCGTCATCGCCGTGCCGGTGCTGGTGCTCTACCTGATCCCGGTGGTGCTGGGATGGTTCGCGCCGCCGCTCGATCCCCATACCGATCTCTATGCCGTCAACCGGCCGCTGGCCTTCACCTTCCTGGACGCCAAGGGCGAGGAGATCGGCCATCGCGGCGCGGTGGTGGGCGAACGCCTGACCCTTGACCAGATGCCCGCCTTCCTGCCCGCCGCCTTCATCGCGATGGAGGACCGGCGCTTCTATTCCCATAACGGCATCGATCCGCGCGGCCTGGCGCGGGCGCTTTATCTCGACCTGCGGGCGCATCACTGGGTGGCGGGCGGCTCGACCATCAGCCAGCAGACCGCCAAGATCGTCTACACCAACCAGCAGCGCACCATGTCGCGCAAGCTGACCGAGCTGATCGACGCGGCGGGGCTGGAGAAATCGCTCAGCAAGAAACAGATCCTCGAACTCTATCTCAACCGCATCTATCTCGGTTCCGGCGCCTATGGCGTGGATGGCGCGTCGCGGGTCTATTTCGGCACCTCGGCGCGAAACCTCAATCTGGCGCAGGCGGCGATGCTGGCGACCCTGACCCGCGCGCCGTCGGTATTCTCGCCCCGCCGCGATCTTCTGAAGGCGCAGCAGCGCGCCAGCCTGGTGCTGGACGTGATGGTGCAGACGGGAGCGGTCAGCGAGGCGGAGGCGACCTGGGCCCGCGCCCATCCCGCCGTCATCGCCGACCATGAACAGACCGATGCGCGCAATTTCTTCCTCGACACCGCCGCCGACCAGGCGATGCAGCTTGCCACCAAGAACGGCACCCCGCCCAACGCCGACCTTATGGTGCACACCACCTTGGAGCCGCGGCTGCAGGAAGCCGCCCGCGCCGCCGCGGTGCGCGTCATCAAGCGCTATGGCAAGCGCGACCGCACCCAGGAGGCGGCGGTGGTGATGATGAAGCCGGACGGCGCGGTGAGCGCCCTGATCGGCGGCGTCGATTACCGCGACTCGGTGTTCAACCGCGCCACCCAGGCCCATCGCCAGCCGGGCAGCGCCTTCAAGCCTTTCGTTTATCTCGCGGCGCTGGAATCGGGCATCACGCCCTGGGATTTCCGCGACGACGAGCCGGTGGACATCAATGGCTGGCAGCCGGTCAATTTCGGCGGCCATTCCTATGGCACCGTCACCATCGCCGACGCCCTGGCCCATTCGGTCAACACCATCACCGCCAATTTGGCCCAGGAAGTCGGTATCCCCGCGGTGATCGCCGCCGCCAAGCGCTGCGGCATCGCCTCGCCGCTGGCCGACAATGCCAGCCTGGCGCTGGGCACCAGTGAAGTGACGCCGCTGGAGATCACCGCCGCCTATGCCGCCTTCGCCAATGGCGGCTATCGCGTCACGCCCTATCTGGTCACCGAGGTCGATGTCGCGGGCAAGCCGGTGTGGCGGCGCGATCCGGGCAAGCCCCAGCGCATTATCGCTTCCGACACCGACCGCGACATGGTGGCGATGCTGTATGGCGTGGTGACCACCGGCACCGGCCGCGCCGCCGCCATCCCCGGCCATGAGGCGGCAGGCAAGACCGGCACCACCCAGGATTCGCATGACGCCTGGTTCGTCGGCTTCACCACCGACTATGTGACCGCGGCCTGGGTCGGCAATGACGATTCCTCGCCCACCCGCGGCGTCACCGGCGGCACCCTGCCGGCCCAGATCTGGCGCGAGGCGATGATCGCGGCGGAAAAGGGCCTGCCGTCGCGGGCGCTGGACAAATCCGTACCGCCGCCGCCGCCGACCGAGGATGAGGGGCTGCTGGCCTCGGGCGAGCCGGCCTACAATGACGACGAGGCCCATCCCGGCGCGCAGCCTCCGCCACCCACCGCAGAACAGCCGCAGCCCCAGCGGCGTCGCCGCGGACTGTTCGGCTGGCTTGGCGACCTGTTCGGCGATAATGACGACGACAGGAACACCGCTCCGCCGCCCGGGGATTCAGACCGGCGCTAAGGCCGTGCTATAATGCGGCGATGATCCGTTTCCGCATTCTGTTACTGCCCATTTTGCTTGCGGCGCTGGCGCTGCCGGTGCAGGCCGCCACCAAGATCACTTTTGTCACCGACTGGAAGGCCCAGGCCGAGCACGGCGGTTTCTACCAGGCGCTTGCCGAGGGGCTTTATGCCAAGCGCGGCCTGGATGTGCGCATCCTGCAGGGCGGGCCCGATGTGAATGTGCCGCAATTGCTGGCCAATGGCGCAGCGGATTTCGGCATGGGATCGAACGCCTTCATCTCCCTCAACATGGTCAAGGCGGGCGTGCCGGTGCGGGCGGTGATGGCGATCTTCCAGAAGGACCCGCAGGTTCTCATCAGCCATCCGCGCAAGGATTTGAACGACCTGGCCGAAATGCGCGGCCATCCGGTGCTGATCTCGGCGGCGTCGATGACCGCCTTCTGGCCCTGGCTGCGCAGCAAATACGGCTTCAAGGACATCCAGATTCGCAAATACACCTACAATCTGGCGCCGTTCATCGTCGATCCCAATGCAATCCAGGAAGGCTATCTCACCAGCGAGCCCTACACCGTCGAGCAACAGGCCCATTTCAAGCCGAAGATTTTCCTGCTCTCCGATTACGGCTATCCCGGCTACGCCAACATGGTGCTGGTGCCGCAGAAGTGGATCGACAGCAACCGCGCCGCGGTGCAGGCCTTTGTCAGCGCCACCCGCGATGGCTGGCTGCGCTATCTCGCCAACCCGGCGGCGGGCAACGCGCTCATCAAGCGCGACAATCCCAACATGACCGACGCCATCCTGGCCCAGGCGCTGGACAAGATGAAGCGGTTCGATCTCATCCTCAGCAATGACGGCCATGATTACGGCCTGGGCAGCATGAGCGATGCGCGCTGGAAGACCTTCTACGACACCATGGCGGGGGAAGGGCTGTATCCCAAGGGGCTGGATTACAGAAAAGCCTATGACCTCAGCTTCGTGCGCGCCACGTTCCAGAATTTCCATTGATGCTGTCGCTGTCGCACGTTGCCAAGCGCTATCCGAATGGCACAGAGGCGCTGGCCGGTCTGAGCTTCACGGTCGGAGACGGCGCCTTCGTTTCGCTGCTGGGGCCCAGCGGCTGCGGCAAGTCCACGGCGCTGCGCCTTATCGCCGGACTTTTGCCGCCTGATGGCGGCACGATCCAGTGGAGCGGCGCGAAACCGGAAATGGGATTCGTGTTCCAGGAGCCGACCCTGATGCCCTGGGCGACGGCGCTGGCCAATGTGCGCCTGCCGCTGGATTTGCAGAACGTCCCGCGTGCCGAAGCCGAGACCCGCGCCGAGGCGGCGCTGGCGCGGATCGGACTGGGCGGCTTCGCGCGGGCCTATCCCCGCGAATTGTCGGGCGGGATGAAGATGCGCGTCTCCATCGCCCGCGCCCTGGTGGCGCAGCCCAAAATCCTGCTGATGGACGAACCCTTTGCCGCGCTGGACGAGCCGGCCCGCGCCGCGCTCAATGACGACCTGCTGCGGCTGTGGCGCGAGGACGGCATGACGGTGATCTTCGTCACCCACAGCGTTTCGGAAAGCGCCTATCTGTCGGAACGTGTCCTGGTGATGACGCCGCGCCCGGGCCGTATCGCCGCCGACATCGCCTTGCCGCCAGGTCCGCGCGAGCGCCTGTCGCCGCAATTCCTGGAAAGCCAGCGCCTGGTTTCCACCGCGCTTCAGAAAGCCGCGGCATGAGACGGCTTGCCGATCTCGTTCTGCCAGTTCTTGTCGCGGTGCTACTGCTGGGCTTCTGGGAGTGGAAGGTCGCGCATGACGCGATCCCCGCCTATGTCCTGCCCGCGCCCAGCGCCATCCTGCGCGCGCTGGCGGACAATTTCCCGTCCCTGATGGCGTCGCTGTGGACCACGCTCACCGTCACCCTGCTCGCCTTTGCCGCCGCCACCATTGCGGCGCTGGCGCTGGCGATCCTGTTCAGCGAAAGCCGCGCCGCCCAGCGGACGCTTTATCCCTATGCCGTGGTCATCCAGGTGACGCCGGTGGTGGCGATCGCGCCGTTCATTCTGCTCTGGATCGGCTATGACCGCGTCACTGTGGCGGAAACCATCATCGCCGTCGTGGTCGCCTTCTTCCCGATCCTGTCCAATGCCACGCTGGGACTGCGCTCCGCCGATTTCAACCTGATCGACCTGATGCGGCTCTATGGCGCCTCGCGCTGGCAGATCCTGTGGCGGGTGCGGCTGCCGACGGCACTGCCAGCCCTGCTCGCGGGCATGAAGACGGCTGGCGGGCTGGCACTGATCGGCGCGGTGGTGGCGGAATTCGTCGCCGGCAGCGGCACTGCCACCGGCCTTGCCTGGCGCATCATCGAATCCACCAACCGCCTGGACATCGCCACCGCCTTCGCGGCGCTGGCGTTGCTGGTGTTGGTGGGCCTTGCCATCTTCCATGGCTTGTCGCTGGTGGAATATCTCCTGCTGCGCCGCTGGCACGAAAGCGCGATCACCCGGCGCTAGCGGTTGGCGGGGGCTCCTGCATGAGCGCCGCTCCCAAAAGGCCGACCAGCAGCGCCACCATCATGTATGCGGCCGGCACCAGTGTGGAGTCGCTCGCCTCCATCAGGCCGGTTACCATGTACTGGGTAGTGCCACCGAAGATCGCGATCGCCAGCGCATAGATCATGCCGACTCCGCCCGACCGCACCCGCGCTGGCAGATTCTCCATCAATAACGTAAGCGCTGCCGGGGTCGACAGCGCCAGCAAGGTCGTCATCAGCGCCTCGCCCAGATACAGCACCCGCGGCGATTTCCAGCTTGCCACCGCCAGGAAGCAGGGCAGCGCCGCCACCAGCAGCGCAGCCATCGCACCCAACAGCACCCGCCGCCGCCCCAACCGGTCGCTCAAGAGCCCGCCCAGAGGATTGACCAGGGTGCCGAACAGCCCGCACACCAGCGCCCCGCCGAAGGTGACATCGGACGAGAAATCGAAGGCATAGCCGCCGAACAGGCTCACATAGCTCAGCACATAAGTGGCGACGGTCAGGCCGCTAAGGAGCAACATCCCGCACAGCGCGACCGGGATTTGCACCGGCGCTTCGTCAAGCTCGTCCGCGCCGGCCTGGCGTGCCAGGGTTTCGGGCAGGTGATAGCGCAGCCACAGCCCCGCGGGCACCACCGCGACTCCCAGCAGCAGTGCGATGCGCCAGCCCCAGGCTTGCAGCCCCACCGGCCCCAGCAGATGCGCCAACATCAGCCCCACCAGGCTTGCCGCCAGCCCGCCCGCCCATTGGGTGGAAAATTGCAGCGACACATAAAGCGCGCGATGCCGCTCGGGCGCGGCTTCCAGCAGCCAGGCGGACGCCGGCCCAACCTCGCCGCCCAGCGCAAAGCCCTGCAGCAGCCGGCACAGGATCGCTAACGCCGGCCCGGCGGCACCGATGCTGGCATAGGATGGCGTCAGCGCCAGGCCCGCGGTCGCCAATCCCATCAGGCCGAACGACAGCAGCAAGGCGGGCTTGCGGCCGCTCCGGTCGCCCATCACTCCGATCACCAGCCCGCCCAGCGGCCGGGTCAGAAAGCCGACCGCGAAGGTCGCCAGCACCAGCATCAGGCTTTCATTGTCGCTGGAGCCGGGAAAGAAGGTCCGCCCGATCTGGGTGGCGAAAAAGGCGTAGACTAGGAAATCGTAGAATTCGAGTGCGTTGCCGGCCCCCAACGCCCCAACATGGCGCAGGGAAACAGACGACACCGCGATTTTACCTTGTTCTGCCTGTGTCCCCGCAGTCATCCAGCAAAATCTAACACCGGTTGCGCCAACATGGGTGCATAACACATTCTCGTATATGTACTTCCAGAAAAACTACACATGCTGCGTGTTGAAGTCTTGATTTCACCCTGTCAAAATGGGATCAGGACGCCGCCATGGCCGCACCCGTTTCCCACATGCTGACCGCCAACCGCCTGAAGGACGGCGATGTCCTTTACTGGAAAAGCGGCGGCTGGGTTCTGCGCCTGGCCGAAGGCGACGTTTTCGCCGAGGAGAAAGCCGCCGAGGCGGCGCTGGCATCGGCCCAGGCCGATGTCACCGGCAACAAGGTCGTGGCGCCCTATCTGTTCGAGGTGCGGCTGGAGAATGGCGTCATCCGCCCGGTGAAGGAGCGCGAGATCATCCGCGCCGCCGGCCCTACCATCCGTCCCGACACCGGCAAGCAGGCGGCGGCCTCCCCCGCCATGGCGGGGGAGGTGCCCGTAGCAGCGCTTGCCGATGCGAAGGGCGGAGGGGGAAGAAATGCCTGAGCCGAACATGTATCGCTATGACGAGTTCGACGCCCAGTTCGTCGCCGAGCGGGTGGCGCAGTTCCGCGGCCAGGTCGCCCGCCGCCTCACCGGCGAACTGACCGAGGACCAGTTCAAGCCGCTGCGGCTGATGAACGGCCTCTATCTGCAGCTGCACGCCTATATGCTGCGCATCGCGGTGCCCTATGGCACCCTGTCCTCGCGCCAGATGCGCAAGCTTGCCCATATCGCGCGCCAATACGACCGCGGCTTCGGCCATTTCACCACCCGCCAGAATCTCCAGTTCAACTGGATCAGGCTGGTCGATGTGCCCGACATCCTCTCCGAACTCGCCAGCGTGGAGATGCACTGCATCCAGACCAGCGGCAATTGCGTGCGCAACATCACCGCCGACCAGTTCGCCGGCGCCACGCCCGAGGAGATCGAGGACCCGCGCCCGCTGGCCGAGATCATCCGCCAATGGTCCAGCCTGCATCCGGAATTCGTCTTCCTGGCCCGCAAGTTCAAGATCGCGGTGGGCGCCGCCGCCCATGACCGCGCCGCCCTGCAATGGCATGACATGGCGGTGCAGGTGGTGAAGAACCAGGCCGGCCGCGCCGGCTACAAGGTGACGGCGGGCGGCGGCATGGGCCGCACCCCCTATATTGCCCATGTGATGCGCGAATTCGTCGAGCGCGCGGACATCCTCGCCTATCTGGAAGCGGTGCTGCGGGTCTACAACCAGGACAGCCGCCGCGACAACATCCACAAGCAGCGCATCAAGATTCTCATCAACACCATCGGTGTGGAAGAGATGCGCCGCCGCGTCGATATCGAATTCGACGAGATCAAGCGCGCGGGCACGCTGCAACTGCCGCAGGCCGAACTGGACCGCATCACCGCCTATTTCGCGGCGCCGAAATTCGAGACCCTGCCCGACGCGATGCCGAAGGGCGATGCGGATTTCGAAGCGTGGAAAAAGACCAATATCCATCGCCACAAGGCGCCGGGCCATGCCATCGCCACCATTTCGCTGAAAGCCATCGGCCAGGTGCCGGGCGACGCCAGCGCCGACCAGATGGATGCCATCGCGGAGTTGATGGACGAATACAGCCTGGGCGAAATCCGCGTCACCCACGAACAGAATCTGGTGCTGCCGCATGTGCGCCAGCGCGACCTGCCGACGATCTTCGCCCGGCTGAAGGCGATCGACCTCGCCACCCCGAATGCCGGCCTCATCACCGACATCATCGCCTGCCCCGGGCTGGATTATTGCGACCTCGCCAATGCCCGCTCGATCCCCATCGCCCAGAGCATCGCGCGCAAATTCGCCGACCTGGACCGCCAGCACGATATCGGCGAACTCAAGATCAAGATTTCCGGCTGCATCAATGCCTGCGGCCATCATCATGCCGGCCATATCGGAATTCTCGGCGTCGACAAGAAAGGCGTGGAATTCTACCAGCTCCAGCTTGGCGGCTCGGGCGCCGAGGACGCCAGCATCGGCGACATCCTGGGGCCGGCCTTTGGCGAGCATGAGATCGCCGACGCGGTGGAGCGGGTGGTGACGGTCTATCTGAAAGAGCGCAATGCCGGCGAGCGCTTCCTCGACACCTATCGCCGCCTCGGCATGGCGCCGTTCAAGGCCGCCGCCTATCAGGAAAAGGCCGCGGCGTGACAAAACTGCTGAAGGGTGGCGCGTTCGCCGCCGACGCTTTCGCACCCGTCGCGGACGATGCGCCGCTGCCGGATGGCGGCGCCGTCGTGTCCCTCTCGCGTTTCGAGAAAGAACGCGAAAATCTGCTGGCCCGCAACGCCCCGCTGGGAGTGCGCCTGAAGTCCGACGAGAACCCGATGCGGCTGGGCGATGACGTGCACCGCCTGTCGCTGGTGGTGCTGGAATTTCCCAAATTCCGCGACGGGCGCGCTTTTTCCTGGGCGCGGATGCTGCGCACCCGCTTCGGCTTCAAGGGCGAGATCCGCGCCGTCGGCGATTTCCTTTATGACCAGATCAACTATCAGCACCGGGTCGGCTTCGATGCCTGGGAAGTGCCGGACGATTTCAAGCTCGAGGATTTCGCCCGCGCCCTCACCGAGATGACCAACGTCTATCAGCCCAGCACCGATGGCAAAAAGACCATCCGGGAATTGCGGGCGGCGCGCTGAACCTTTGTAAAAAACTGTGTCAGGCCGACGGAAACGCGGCTTTTCCGGCGTTGGACTTGCCGATTTGTCATGCAACTTACTGCTTATTCAGAGGTATTTACTTCCCCGACGCCGTAGATTGGGAGCCGAACTCCAATGACCGGAACCTTCATGCGTAAAGCTCTTGTGCCGATGCTGGCCTCGCTGGCCTTGTGCGGCGCCGCCACCACCGCCCTCATTGTCACCACCGCCCATGCCCAGCCGGAAGGCAAGAAGCCGATGATGGTGGCGCTGGTCACTCCCGGCATGACCGCCGCCCCGGCCCAGGAAGGCGGCCCGCCCCCCGCCATGGGCCGTGGCATGCACATGCCAACTCCCGCCCAGATGGCGGCCCATTTCAAGCAGATGTGCCAGGACCGTTATGCCCGCGAGGCCGGCGAATTGGCCTATACCGAAGCGAAGCTGGCGCTGACCCCGGCGCAGCAGCCGCTGTTCGCGCACTGGAAAGAGGTCAAGCTCGATGTCGCCAAGCGCCGGGCCGATGCCTGCGCCAGCCACACCAGGCAGGCCGACGCCAAGATGCCGACCCTGATCGACCGCATGGCGCGGCGCGAGGACATGCTCAAGCGCCGCCTGGCCGATCTGGATGCCGAACGGCCGGCGCTGGAGGCGTTCTACAATGCGCTGTCGGCCGAACAGAAACGCGAATTCGGCAGCGGCCAGGACAGGGGCCATCGCCGCTTTGCCGGCGGGATGATGGGCCGCGGGATGATGGGACATGGCATTATGGGGCCCGGCATGATGCATCGCGGCCCGATGGGCATGCCGCCAGGACCGCCGCCGCCAGGCGCGCCGGGCGACGGTCCGCCGCCGATGCCGCCGCAATAGGGCGTCATACGCATTTCACAAAAGGGCTGCCCTGCCGGGTGGCCCTTTTTTTGTTGCGAAGCCGCCCCCCTTGGCTCAAACAGGGCCGATGAACGCACCCCTCCGGCCGGCGGCGCTGCCGCGCTTTGCCTCGGTCGAAAACGCCATCGAGAGCCTGAAGCCCGGCCTGCCGCTTTATCTGCTGCATCCGGACCGCTTCCGCGCCGCCGCCAGGCGCTTCCTGGATGATTTTCCCGGCGACGCGCTTTATGCGGTGAAGGCCAATCCCAGCCCCCAGGCGCTGGACCAGATCTGGGCCGCCGGCATCCGCCATTTCGACAGTGCCTCGCTGGGCGAGATCGAACTGGTCAAGGGCCGCTTCCCCGACGCGATCTGCCATTTCATGACCCCGGTGCGGCTGCCCGGCGCGGCGAAGATCGCTTTCGAGAAATACGGCGTCACCGATTTCGTGGTCGATTGCGACGCCTCGCTCGACAAGCTGGTCGCCGAAGTGCCCGACGTGAAAAGGCTGCGCATCTTCGTGCGCATCGCCACGCCGCTGGGCGGCGCGATCCTGGAATTGTCGAGCAAGTTCGGCACCACACCCGCCGAAGGCGCCAAGCTGCTCAAGCGCGTCGCCAAGCTGGGGGCGGCGCCGGCGCTCACCCTGCATGTCGGTTCGCAATGCCTGTCGCCCTTTTCCTATGCCCAGGCGATCGAGATGGCGCGCCGTACCGCCACCATCGCCAAGATCGAACTCACCGCCCTGGATATCGGCGGCGGCTTTCCCGGCCCTTATCTCGGCAATGACGTGCCGCCCTATCACTGGTATTTCGACACCATCAAGGAAGCGCTGCAGACCCTGGACAGGCCGGACATTCCGCTGCTCTGCGAGCCGGGCCGGGCGCTGTGCGCCGAAGGCATGTCGCTGGTGACCCAGGTGATCCTGCGCAAGACCAACAGCCTTTACATCAATGACGGCACCTATGGCAGTTTCGACGAACTGACCCTGCCCGGCTGGACCGGCGATTATCCGGTGCGCGCCTGGCGCCTGGATGCGGACGGCAAGGCGGGGGCGGTCGGCGGCGCGATCACCCCGTTCCGGATTTTCGGCCCGACCTGCGACACGCTCGACGTGTTGCCGCGCCCGGCGATGCTGCCGGAGACGGTGAAGGACGGCGACTTCCTGGTGTTCGATTACATGGGCGCCTATTCGGTGGCGGTGCGCACCACCTTCAACGGCTTCTATCCCGACAGCTGGGCGGTGGTGGGGTAAGGCCGTCCGCGCGGTGCGATTCCGCCGGCCATTAGGTTTATCGGCCAAATGGGCCTAGAAAGGGCGGTCCGCGTCCCGCGTGAACCGTTCATGGTGACGTTCCAATGCCGGCGCCGCAGGCAAGCAGGCGCCATGATTTTCCCGGATCGAAAGCATTGAAGGAAAGCGACATCCTGCTGGCGGCCAGTCAGATGATCCGTCTTCACGGCATCGGGGCTTCCGAGGCTGCCGCCGGCCGCGCCCGGTCCATGCTCGGTCAGGGTGATGTCGAGGGCTTCCACACCTGGAAGCGGATCGCGGACGCCATCCACGATCTGGCGCGGCAAAAGCCGGGCCCCGGCGAAACGGAAAGCTAGAATCCCGAAATCGCCGCTGTCCGCAAAATGGGGGCGGCGGTGGCCGCCCCCGCAGCCTTAGGCCGCCTGCAGATTGGCGGCCTTGGAGCCCCGCGCATCCGGCTGGATGTCGAACGAGACCTTCTGGCCTTCGCCGAGGGTGCGCATTCCCGCCGCTTCGACGGCGGAGATATGGACGAACACGTCCTTGCCGCCATCTTCCGGGGAAATAAAGCCAAAGCCCTTGGAGGCGTTGAAGAACTTCACGGTACCGATAGTCATGTGTTTTCCTTAGGTCGTAAGAGTCCCCAATGCGACATGCACTGAGGCGTGGAAGCAGGGACATCGGGTCGAAGGAAGTTTTTCGGTTCGTCCGGCGCGCTGGTAGCGGGTCAGAAAGACAGAAGCGCTTCGTCTGACAGGGACGCAAGAACCACGTGAATTGTCCATAAACGCTTTGACGGCCCATTACAATGCCGGCCCGCCGCTGCGCTGTTGCCGGAAACCGGCGCCAAGCCTATGGTGCCGCCTTACCCCGGAGGCTCGATGCCCAAACTCCCTGACATGTCCCAAGATGCTGTTCGCAAACGGCAAATCCTCTCCAAGCAGGCCAAGGCCGAACGCGACAGCATCGCGCCGGTGGTGGTCAAGCCGAAGATTCGCATCGCAAAGCCGCGCTGATGCCGGGCTTTGGTGCAAGGCCAGGGGTCGCGGCCCGGCACCCGGATTTGCCGCATGGATAAGAAAATCCGCCTGCAGCTCCTGACCATCGCTTTTCCGGTGCTGGCGGTGCTGGAAGGATTGTGGGTGGCATCGCCGGCCGCCGGCATTCACTTGAATTACTGGGTGCCGGTCTCGGTGGCGGGGCTGGGCCTTCTCAGCGTGGTCGCGCATTTCGCCTTTCCCCGGGCGCCGGCCGGCTAGCGCGGCGCTAACCCTCCGTTAAGACCTGTCCGCACCAAACTTTAAACTTCCTCAGGCAACATCGCGCCCATGACGGTGCCGCGGCGACTTTCCCAATTGCTGGAACTGGCCGAACAGGGTCCCACTCTGCGCGCCGCGCTGGCTGAGGAGGTGGCCGAATTGCTCACCGCCTGGCCCGCCAATTATCCGCCCCAGATGCGGGCGATCTGCGAGACCCTGCTGGCGCGGGCGGCGCGCGACGCCGACGCCGAGACGCGGACGAAGCTGCGCCTGCGGCTGAAGGCCGATCCCGAACTGGCGGCGCGGGTGCTACCGCGCGAGGCGCCGGGCCGCGCCCTTATCAGCGCCGCCCGCGGCAACGCCAAGGTGGGCGAGAAGCTGGCCCAGGTGCTGGGCGTGGCGGCGCGGGTCGCCGACGACATCCTGCGCGACGCCAGCGGCCGCTCCCTCGCCGTCGCCGCCAAGGCGGCGCATCTGGGACGCAGCGATTTCTCCGCCCTGGCGCTGCTCTGCCATCCGCAGAAAGCCAAGTCCGGCCGCACCACGACCTATGCGATGCTTGACATCTATGACGCCGTTGCGGCGACCGAAGCCAACCGCGCCCTGCGCACCTGGCGCGGCAAGACGGCGGCGGCGGCGGAGTGAGAGGCATGGTCAGCGTGCGATCAGCACGCTGAGAATTTGGTCCAGTGGACCAAATTCAATGCCGAGCGCGCGGTCGCAAGACCGCGCAATCAGCTTTCCGCGTGGACTTCGTGCCGTTCTCGCGTCTTGAGGAATTTCACATTGGGAAACCGCTCCGCGACATAGCCGATTTCCCATTGGCTCTTGGCCAGGAACACCGGCGCGCCATCGCGGTCCGCCGCCATGCCGCCGCGGTTGGCGGCGGCGAATTTCTCGATCTCTGCCTCGCTCCCTGACAGCCAGCGGGCGGCATCGAACGGTGCGGCTTCCAGGTCGGCGTCCAGGCCGTATTCCGCCACCAGCCGCGACTTCAGCACATCAAGCTGCAGCATGCCGACCACGCCCACGATCCATTGCGAGCCGATGGCGGGCTTGAACAACTGGGTGACGCCCTCCTCCGCCAGGCTTTCCAGCGCGCGGGCGAGATGCTTCTGCTTCATCGGGTCCGCCAGCCGCACCCGGCGCAAAATCTCCGGCGCGAAATTGGGAATGCCGGTGAACACCACCTCGCCCGATTCCGACAGCGTGTCGCCGACCCTGAGCACGCCATGATTGGGAATGCCGATGATGTCGCCGGGCCAGGCTTCGTCCACCGTCTCGCGCTCCGAGGCGAAGAACAGGATGGGATTGTGCACCCCGATGCTTTTGCCGGTGCCCGACTGTTTCAGCTTCATGTTGCGGCGGAATTCGCCCGAGGCCAGGCGCAGGAACGCCACCCGGTCGCGATGGTTGGGGTCCATGTTGGCCTGCACCTTGAAGACGAAGCCGGTCACTTCTTTGTCGGCCGGCTCCACGGCGCGGCCCAGCGCCGCCTGCTCGCGGGGCGGCGGGGCGTAGGTGGCCAGGGCGTGCAGCAGCTCGGCCACCCCGAAATTCTTCAACGCCGAGCCGAAATAGACCGGCGACAGATGGCCTTCGCGATAGGTGGCGAGATCGAAGACGGGAAGCCCGGCGCGCACCAGCGCCACATCCTCGTCCAGCTTGGCTTTCAAGTCGGCAGGCAGCACCTTACTCAAAGATGCGTGATCGACACGGTCGTTGCTGGAAAAGGGCACGAACTGGTTGCTCGCCAGATCGTACACACCCTTGAAGTTCAGCCCCATGCCGACCGGCCATTCCATCGGGGCGGTCTCGATCTGCAGCTGGTCGGAAATCTCGTCCAGCAGTTCGAAAGGATCGCGCGCCTCGCGGTCCATCTTGTTGACGAAGGTCATGATCGGGATGTCGCGCAACCGGCAGACCTCGAACAGCTTGCGGGTCTGGGCCTCGATGCCCTTGGCGGCGTCGATCACCATGACGGCGCTGTCGGCGGCGGTGAGGGTGCGGTAGGTGTCCTCGGAGAAATCCTCATGCCCCGGCGTGTCCAGCAGGTTGAACACGGCGTTGTCGTATTCAAACGTCATCACCGCTGAGGTGACGGAAATGCCGCGTTCCTGTTCGATCTTCATCCAGTCCGATTTCGCCCGCCGCGCCTCACCCCGCGCCTTGACCCGGCCGGCGGCATGGATCGCCCCGCCCAGCAGCAGCAGATGCTCGGTGAGCGTGGTCTTGCCCGCGTCGGGGTGCGAAATGATCGCGAAAGTGCGGCGGCGCGCGGCCTCGCTGGCGGGGGTTTTCATGGCGCGCGGGGTAGCAGGCCGGGCCGGTCAGGGCAACCCGAATTTCCCGATCCGGGGCGCCAGGGCATAGTTCAGTTGCAGCAGCACGATGAAGCCGATGCTCCAAGTGGTCGAAAACACGCACAGCGCCGCGCCCACCGCATACAGCGCCTGCGCCACCAGGATGCGGGAATAAATCGCCCAGTCGATATCGGGCGGCAGGTCGGGCTTTTCGAGCTTGAAATGGCGCGACAGCTTCCATGCCGCCAGCAGCAGCACACCCAGCAGGAAGATGTTGGCCCAATAAAGCAGTAACGCGGTGCGATAGGCGATGAACGCCGCCAGCAGCGACGTGGAGAACGGGATCAGGCACACCACCGCCAGAAAGCCGATATGCAGCCACACCACATCGCGGTTGCTGCGCTCCAGCAGGTTCAGCTGCGCCTGCTGCCCCAGCCAGAAGATGCCCAGGGTGACGAAGCTCATCAGATAGGTGAGCAGGCTCGGCGCCTGCGCCAGCAGCGCGGCGCGCAATCCCGCCTCGTCATGCACCAGCGCCGCCGCCGGGGTCTTGAGGTCCAGCACCAGAAGGGTCATCGCCACCGCGAACACGCCGTCCGAGAGGGCTTCCAGCCGCCCCAGATTCTTGCCGGCCAGGCGATTGTAGTTGAGTGGTTCCATTTCAGCCCGTCGGCGGCGGCGCGTTTGCCATCACCCGCCGCGCCCGCAGATACATTTCGAGACTCCGCACCCCGAACAGCGCCACGCTGAACACGATCGAGGCATCGGTGATCATCAGCACGTCCAGGTGCATGGTGCCGCCTTCCGCTGCCAGCAGTGGCCGCAGCCCCAGCTTCACCAGGATGAGCAGGACCAGCACCAGGATCGCCAGGCTGTTGCCCCGCGCCATCAAGGTGCCGTTCTCGGGATGGACCTCGATATGCATGGTGCGGCCCCAGTACCAGCCGCCGATGCCGCCCAGCGCCGCCGCCAGCGCCAGCCCGGCCCATTCCTCCGGCGTCAGATGCGCCGCCACATGCTGGCCCGGCTGGGGCAGGAACAGCACCGTCGCCGCCGCCAGCACCAGAATGGCGGGGCGTATCCACAGCCGGCCCAGCTTGAGCGGCTGCGGCCGGCTCATCTTGCGCAGGCGCAGGACCAGGATCGGGATGACGATGAGAAAGGGCAGGATGAACTGGAGCTGGTGCGCTTGCTGAGGGGTCATGCTCGGTATTGGCCGCCGCCACATCGATTGGAGGCAGCCAGCTTACACAATCTTCTCGTCCACGAAAGCGCGGCCGTCGCGGTCCTCGATCTCCACGATCCACAGATCGGGATCGAATTTGACCTGCTTGTCGCTCCAGGCATTGGCGCGCGCCTCGTCGGTCCAGTCGCCCAGGGGCCGCGACCATACCAGCTCGCCATCTCCCGCCCGCGCCTGGTTGAGCAGCAGGCAGGTGCCGTCCAGCCGGGCCACCCGGATGATGACGGCGCCCGCCTCTTCCGAGCCCATCCGCACCACCGCCGCCTGCGCCCCCGCGACCTGGGCGCGCCGGATCAGGGCGCGCACGAAGATGCCGGCTTTGAGGCGGGGTGTGGTCATCACTCGCTTCCGGAACAATATTCGGGCAGGACAAACCATATCAAGCAAGTTGTCATTCCCGCGCAAGCGGGAATGACAATGAAAAGTTCAATTCGAGCAATCGCTCTAAGAGACCGCGCGGAACGGAATGACCCTGGCATCGGGCACTGCCGGCTTGGCCGCCGCGATGCGCGCCCCCGCCTCGTCCACCGCCGCGTGCGGCAGCCGCACCCTGACCGTGGTGCCCTCGCCCATCACCGAGTCCAGCACCGCCTCGCCGCCATGCATGGCGGTGAGCGACTTGACCAGTGCCAGGCCCAGGCCGGTGCCTTCCTTGGCGCGGGTCTCGGCATTTTCCACCTGTTCGAACGGCCGGCCCAGCCGCGCCAGGTCGGCGCGGGAGATGCCGGTGCCGGTGTCGGCGACCGTGATCTCGATGCCGCGCTGGTCGGCCCGGGCGCTGACCCGCACCTCGCCACCCGCCGGAGTGTATTTGATGCCGTTGGACAACAGATTGACCAGGATCTGCTTGACCGCGCGCTTGTCGGCAAAGATCGCATGCGCCGCGGGCGCAATGTCGGTCTTCAGCCCCACCCGCGCCCGCTCCGCCGCCAGCCGCACGAAGCGCACCGCCGAGGCCGCGGTCTCGTCCAGGTCGAACACTTCCTCGGCCAACTCGAACTTGCCCGCCTCGATCTTCGACATGTCCAGCACGCCGTTGATGAGTTCCAGGAGATGGCTGCCGCTTTCATGCACCAGGCGGGAATATTCCTGGTAGCGCGGCCCCAGCGGCCCGAACATCTCCCGCGACATCACTTCGGAAAAACCGATGATGGCATTCAGCGGGGTGCGCAATTCGTGGCTCATATTGGCAAGGAAGCGGCTTTTGGCGCGGCTGGCGGCCATCGCCTGATCGCGCGCCTCGACCAGCTCGCGTTCATGGGCCTTGCGTTCGGTGATGTCGCGGGTCACCGCCACGATGTCGGCGGCCTGGCCCTGGCTGTGCGGCGCCGGGCGGCAGCGGATTTCCGCCCACACCCAGCTGCCGTCGTGATGGCGCAGCCGCACTTCGGCTTCGCCGGCGCGGCCGAAATAGGAGGATTCCACCAGCGCCGCCTGCACCGCCCGCAAATCGTCGGGATGCACCAGCGAGGGCAGCGCCAGGCCCGCCATCTCCTCCGGCGCCCGGCCCAGCAGCGCATTGCTGGCGGGGCTGGCGAAGCGGATGCGGCCATCGGCGGAATGGCGGGTGATAAGGTCCATCGCATTGTCGGCGAGGAAGCGGTACATCGCTGCGCCTTCCGCCGCCGCCATGTCGGCGGCGCGCTGGCGGTCCTGGGCCGCGGCGGCGATCAGCACCGCCTGCAGCAGCGCCGCCAGCACCGAGGCGGCATAAATCTCCCATAGCGGCATGGTGAGCCGCGACGCCGGCAGCGCGCCCGCCGCCTGGATTGCCGCCACCGTCAGCAGCGCCGTGCCTGCGGCGATGCCGGCGCGGATCACCGCCGCGCGCCCGCCCGCCAGCGCCGCTTCCGCCGGCACCAGCGCGAACCACACGATCAGCGGCGAGACCATGCCGCCGGTCAGCGCCGCGAGATAGCCGATCAGCACCGCGAAGATCGCAAAGCCAGCCTGCTCCAGCGCGGCCAGCGGAATCGCGGTGAAGCCCAGCAGGGCCAGCACCGCCGGCGCCATCAGGCCGGCGATCGCCACCACTTCGGCGGTGTCGGGACGGCCGACCAGACTCACATAGGCAATCGCCAGCATGACGCCGACTACCGCCTTGGCGGCCTGCACCGAGACGAACAGGCGGCGCTGCGCCTTAACGTCTGTCACCCTTGCCGCGAGATTTGCCTTAATCGCCATTAAGCATACGTGGTTCTACGCATAGGCATTTTCTGCCTCCAAACCCTAACGAAGCTTGAACGCCGGCGGTGATGTTTGCGAATTCATAAGCACGTCCGCGCCTTCATCTTTGGTTAGGGATGGTGGCGCGATTCGGGCCGCGGCGCCGATCGCGGCGCGCGATTACGCGGTTTTCCACAGCCAGGCCGCGCCCCTAACCAATCCGCAACCGGAACTCGCGCACACTCGCGGTCCTGAATTGGGGGACCAATCTTGCGAATCGTTCAGGTGCAGCAGGTCCGCGCGCGGACGGACGCGGCTTCGCGTCTGCTGGACATGTTCGATTCCCTGCGCATCGCCGTCACCATCTTCGATGCCGAGCGGCGCCTGGCCTATGCCAATGCGCACCTGAACTTCCTCTTCCCGTTCCTGCCGCCGCTGCCCGAATTGCTGGGCCAAAGCTATGAGTCGCTCGTCCGGCTTGAGCTTGCGGCCGGGGCGATCGCGCCCGGCGCGATTGGCAGCGGCGCCGAGGCCTTTGTCGCCGCCCGCCTGGCGCAGTTGCAGGATGGCGAATCGGTGCCCCGCGACCTGCCCCTGGCCGACAAGCGGGTGCTGGAGATCAAGGCCCGCCGCACCCAGGCCGGCTTCTGCGTGCTGCTGTGGAGCGATGTCACCGCGGCGCGGGCCCAGATGGCGCGGCTTCACGAAGTCATCACCCTCACCGCCGATGCCTTCGCCTTCTATGACTCCGACGACCGCTTCGTCATGGGCAACGAGCTTTATGCCCAGCTCGCCGGAGTGACCCTGGACAGCATCCGCGGCGAAAAATTCACTGCCGTCATCCGCAAGGTGATGGCCGGCGGCAATGTGGTGATCGACCTGCCGCCCACCGAGTGGCTGGCGCGGCGCCTGCGCGGCCATCGCGAGCCGGCCTCGGCGCTGACCCTGCGCACCCGCTCAGGCCATGCCTATCTGATGCGCGACCGCGCCACCTCCGATGGCGGCCGCGCCGTGGTGTTCACCGACATCACCGAAAAGACCCGCGCCGAGACCGCGCTGGCCGAGCAGATCGATGCCCTGGCCCGCACCCAGAATGTGCTGGACGCCACCCGCGCCCGCGCCGAGCAGCAGAATTCCTATCTCGCCGACCTGACAAGGCGGCTGGACCAGGCCAGCGCCAGGGCGGACAGCGCCAAGGCCACCCTGCTGCGCACCATGAGCCATGAACTGAAGACCCCGCTCAACGCCATTCTCGGCTTCTCCGACCTGATGACCAACCTGGCCGACAGGCTTTCGCCGGAGCAGATCCGCGAATATGCCGGCCTCATCCACCAGGGCGGCGACAATCTGCTGCGCCTGCTCAACCAGATCATGGATCTCACCAAGATTTCGGCGGGCCGCTATGAACTGCACCGCGCCGGGATCGATGCCGGCAGCCTGATGTGGCAGGCGCGCGAGGCCTTTGCCGCCCGCGCCGAGGCCAAATCCATCGCCATCGATGCCGGCGCCTGTGCCGCCGGCCTCACTGTGGACGCCGATGAATTCGTGCTGCACGGCATGATCCACAATCTGCTCGACAATGCCGTCAGCTTCACCCCGGCAGGCGGGCATGTCCGCCTGTCGGTGACGCGGACCCCGGAAGGCCGCATCGCCATGCAGGTGGAAGACGACGGACCGGGGGTGGCGGCGGACGATCTGGCGCGCATCCAGGAACCTTTCGAGCATGCCGGAGCGGTGGTGGAACATGCCAAGGGCGCCGGTCTGGGCCTCACCCTGGTCAAGGCCTTCGCGGAACTTCATGGCGGCGAGCTGGCGCTGGCCAGCGCGCCGGGCCGGGGTTTTTGCGCCACCCTGCTGATGCCGGCAGGGCACAGCAGCGAATAAGGCTTCGCCGGCGTTAATCTTTAGGCGGACTATTTTCGGAAAATTTTAGTCGAAGCGGAACGACGGCCTTAGATGGCTGTTG
>Ga0265325_10001055_pt1 | contig 19806 bp, 22 predicted proteins | sample 41420metaG_FD_202090 | JGI IMG/M metagenome (GOLD analysis project Ga0265325, IMG submission 202090) | Rhizosphere microbial communities from Carex aquatilis grown in University of Washington, Seatle, WA, United States - 4-14-20 metaG | ecosystem: Host-associated > Plants > Roots > Rhizosphere... | reverse complement strand
CCGATGTGATGTTGCGAATAGAGCTCGACGCCAAGCTTGGCGACGAGATCGATCTGCTTCTCGAGGAAGTCGATGTGCTCCTCCTCGTCGTGCATCAGCTTCTCGAACAGATCGCGCGTCACATAATCGCGCGCACCATGGCAATGCGTGGCGGCTTCCTCGTAGAGCGTGCGCGCGGAAATCTCGGCCTTCAGATCGCAGTCGAGGATCTCCTTGACGTTCTGGCCGATGTGCAGCGGATCGAGCACCTGCATGTTGGGAAAACCGTCGAGGAAGATGATGCGGTCGACCAGCTTGTCGGCGTGCTCCATTTCCTCGATCGATTCCTTGCGCCACTGCTTGGCCAGCGATTCCAGGCCCCAGTTGTCGAGCAGCCGGTAATGCAGCCAGTACTGGTTGATCGCGGTCAGCTCATGCCGCAGCGCCCGATTGAGATACTCGATGACCTTCGGCTCGCCCTTCATGCTGCACTCCATTGGCTCAACCCGATGGGCGCCTGGACCATCGGCTGGTTAGAACAATTCTAGACTATGGAATTGGTTGCAGCCAAGACCGGGTGCGCGGCATCCCCCGCGCAATTTCCGTCAAGATCGCTTGAAATCAGGTCTTTTGGGTCGCGCAGTCGCTACAAGCCGCGGCGGCACCCTCGACTGCCTCGTCCATGATCCGGCGGATGGTGCGGGCGCAACGGCCGCATTGGGCGCTGCAGCCGAGACAGCCATAGACCTGACCGGTCGAGCGCGGCGGCGCGTCCGCCTGGCAGGCGGTTCGCACATCCTGATCGCTCAATACATTGCAGGAGCAGACAATCATGGGCCTGAGATAATCCCGAACGGGGCTTTGGATACGTCACCGCTGCGGGCCGGGCAAAGAAAAAGGGCGTGTTTTATAGATTATCTAATCTGGACCCACATTGCGCCGCACCAATCGGTGGAAAGCGCTAGGCCGCCACGTCGGTCAACGCCTCGACAATGCCGTCGACCACGTCTTCCACCAGGGTCTTGTTGTCGCCCTCGCCCATGACCCGGATCACCGGTTCGGTGCCGGACGGCCGGATCACCAGCCGGCCCTGGCCGTTGAGCTTCTGTTCGGCGTCCTTGATCGCCAGCCGGACCTTGCTGTTTTCTAGGGGCTTGCCGGTCTTGTAACGCACGTTGCGCAGAATCTGCGGCAGCGCCTCGAAGCGGTGGCAGACCGCCGACACCGGCTTGTCGAGCTTCTTGACGACCGCCAGCACCTGAAGTGCCGCGACGAGGCCGTCTCCGGTGGTCGCGTAATCCGACAGGATGATATGGCCGGACGCTTCGCCGCCGAGGTTGTAACCGTGCTCACGCATGTGCTCGAGCACGTAGCGATCGCCGACCGCGGTGCGCGCCAGTGACAGGCCGAGCGTCCCGAGATAGCGCTCGAGGCCAAGGTTCGACATCACCGTCGCAACAATGCCCGGCCTGGCCAGCCGGCCGTCGGACTTCCAGCTCTCGGCGATCACCGCCATGATCTGGTCGCCGTCGACCATGTGGCCGCGCTCGTCAACGATCAGCATGCGGTCGGCGTCGCCATCGAGCGCGATGCCGAGATCGGCGCGGACCTCGCGGATCTTGGCGGCGAGCGCCGCCGGCTCGGTCGAGCCGCAGTCCTTGTTGATGTTGAAACCATCCGGATCGACGCCGACCTTGATCACTTCGGCGCCGAGCTCCCAGAGCGCGTCGGGCACCACCTGGTAGGCCGCGCCGTTGGCGCAATCCACCACCACACGCAAGCCTTCGAGCGACAGGTTGCGCGGCAAGGTCCGCTTGGCGAATTCGATATAGCGATCCTGCACGCCGTCGATGCGCTTGGCGCGGCCGAGGTCCGCGGACTTGGCGAGCCGCTTGCCGAGATCGGCGTCGATCAGCTTCTCGATCTCCTGCTCGATCTCGTCGGAGAGCTTGTAGCCGTCCGGGCCGAACAGCTTGATGCCGTTGTCGTCGAACGGATTGTGTGACGCCGAGATCATGACGCCGAGATCGGCGCGCATCGAACGGGTCAGCATCGCCACGGCCGGCGTCGGCATCGGACCCGTGAGCAGCACATCCATGCCGACGGAAGTGAAACCCGCGACCAGCGCGGTCTCGATCATATAGCCGGACAGTCGCGTGTCCTTGCCGATCAGCACCCGATGACGATGATCGCCGTTCTGGAACGCAAGGCCCGCGGCCTGGCCCACCTTCATGGCCAATTCCGGCGTGATCACGCCATTGGCGCGGCCGCGAATGCCATCAGTGCCGAAGTATTTGCGAACCACCCGAAATCGTCCCCGAACCTGGTCTTGGCCTCGATAGGCCCGCGGTCAAACCGCCGGCTTACACCGAATGGCTTCAAGAAACGTGAGCGGCAATGACATCGGTCAGCGGCCCCCGTCGGTAACCTTATTAGAGCGTTAGTGGGGTGGCGGCAACAAAACAAAGGCCGGCCTCACGGCCGGCCCCTGGAACTATCGGTTGGCGCTGAGCTATTCGGAGCGCTCTTTTTCTTCTTGGCGCTTCTCGACCTTGCTGCGTGGCGGCTGGGTGATGTTCACCGGATCGGAGCCTGCCATGGACTCTTCGAGACCTTCGTCGAGGCGGCGCTCCAGATCGTCATCCGGTGTCTCGTGCGGAGCTTTGTGCTTTACGTCAGGATCGCCGCCACGCTTCTTTGTGGCGGGATGCGGCGCGTTGGTCGCCGGATGAGCCATGTAAACTCTCCTTGATCATGATTTCAGTCCCATACCAACGTTTGACCGGGGTCCTATGTTCCGGCTCCGGCTGCACGGTCCCGCTGGATTTCGTGCTATCGATAGCGCCGGGTTGAGGGCGGATATTCTCCAATGCGTGTTTTTCCCTGCATCGAGGACCTGCGACAGCGCGCAAAGCACAACGTGCCGAAGATGTTCTTCGATTATGCGGAGGCCGGCTCCTACAACCAGGAGACCTTGCGTGCCAATCGGGCGGACTTCGAGAAGCTCAAGCTGCGCCAACGCATCCTGGTGAATGTCGAGCAGCGCAGCACCGCGACCACCATTCTCGGCGAGCCGGTGCCCGTGCCGCTGGCGCTCGGGCCGATCGGATTGGGTGGCATGATGCACGGCGACGGCGAAATCCTCGCCTGCCGCGCGGCGCAGGCCATGGGAATTCCCTACACGCTGTCCACCATGTCGATCAATTCGATCGAGGACGTGGCGGCCGCGGTCGACAAGCCGTTCTGGTTCCAGCTCTACGTCATGCGCGACCGTGGCTTCATCAAAGAGCTGGTCCAGCGCGCGGCGGCGGCGAAGTGCAGCGCGCTGATGCTCACGGTCGATCTTCAGGTGATCGGCCAGCGGCACGCCGACCTTCGCAACGGCCTCACCGTGCCGCCGGAGTTCAGGCTCAAGAACGTGATCGACATCATGACCAAGCCGGCCTGGGCGCTGTCGATCCTCAAAGGCAAGCGCAAGACATTCGGCAACCTGGCCGGTCATGTGAAGGATAAGACCAACATCAATTCGCTCGCGAAATGGACCGCGAGCCAGTTCGATCCGACTCTGAACTGGAAGGATGTGGAATGGATCAAGAGCATCTGGCCGGGCAAGCTGATCCTCAAGGGCATTCTTGACGTCGACGATGCCAAGATCGCCGTCACCACAGGGGCCGATGCGATCAGCGTCTCGAACCATGGCGGCCGGCAGCTCGACGGCGCTCCTTCGGCGATCTCCATGCTGCCGCGGATCGCGGACGCGGTCGGCTCCGAGATCGAGGTGCTGATGGATTCCGGTATCCGCACCGGGGCAGACATGATGCGGGCGCTGGCGCTCGGCGCGCGTGCCTGCATCGTCGGGCGCTCGTACATATATGGCCTGGGAGCCGGCGGGCAGGCCGGCGTGGCGCGGGCTATTGAAATTCTGAAGAACGAACTCGACATCACCATGGCGCTGTGCGGCGTCAGCCGTGTCGCCGACATCGGTCGGGACGTACTCGCCAGCACCGAAGAGCAACGGAGGCCGCAATGAAAATTCCAGGACCCGACCATCCGATCACGATCACGCCGTCAACCGAACGGGTTCGTGTCAGCTTCAACGGCAAGGTCGTTGCCGACACCACGCGTGCCCTGGTGCTCCAGGAGGCGGCTTACAAGCCGGTGTTCTACATCCCGCGCGAAGACGCGCAGATAGGGCTGTTCGAGCGCACCACCAACGCCACGCACTGCCCCTACAAGGGCGACGCGTCGTACTACACGATCAAGGTTGGCGATCGCTCGGCCGAGAATGCGATCTGGAGCTATGAGACGCCGTTTCCGGCGATGAAAGAGATCGAGGGCCATCTGGCGTTCTATCCGAACCGCGTCGACACGATCGAAGCTGGGCCGAAGTAGGCACTCCCTATAACCGCTTATTCTCTGTCATGGCCGGGCCGGCGCGAAGCGCCGAGACCCGGCCATCTCGCTTAGGTGGGCAAGACTGTGCTTCCCTAAGCGGGATCGCCGGGTCAAGCCCGGCGATGACGACGGAGTACACGGATGGCCTTCGAGAAACCTTCAGTCGCCGATCTGCGTCACGCCGCGGAGGCGCTCGGCATGAACCCGAGCATGCTCTACCTCAATGCAGTGCAGGACATCGTCGGACCGCTATGCGCGGCCTACGCGGCGCTCGATGCGTTTCCTGACGAGAAGCCCACAGTGAAGTATCCGCGCGACGGCGGGTGGCGCCCCACCGCGGAGGAAAATCCACTCGGCGCCTGGTATGTGAAGACATCGATCAAGGGCAACGCCTCCGGCAAGCTTGCCGGCCGCCGCGTGGCGCTGAAGGACAACGTCTGCCTCGCCGGCGTGCCGATGATGGTCGGCGCAGGCTTCCTCGACGGTTCGGTGCCGGATATCGACGCCACCATCGTCACCCGCATCCTCGACGAAGGCGGCGAGATCGCAGGCAAGGCGGTGTGCGAATACTACTGCGTGTCCGGCGGCAGCCACACCAGTTCGACCGGGCCGGTGCAGAATCCGCGCAAACACGGTCACACCACTGGCGGCTCGTCGTCCGGCAGCGCCGCGCTGGTCGCGGCCGGCGAGGTGCCGATGGCGATCGGCGGCGATCAGGCCGGCTCGATCCGCATTCCGGCGAGCTTCTGCGGCATCGTCGGCATGAAGCCGACGTTCGGGCTCGTGCCCTACACCGGGATCGGCCCACTGGAGATCACGCTCGACACCGCGGGGCCGATGACGGCGAACGTCGCCGACAACGCGCTGCTGCTCGAGGTGCTGGCGGGACCGGACGGCCTCGACTCCCGGCAGCACCAGGCGCGCGTCGACCGCTACACCGAGTCGCTGCGGCAGGGCGTCAAAGGCTTGCGCATCGGCGTGCTCAAGGAAGGCTTCGGCCATCCGAACGCCGAGCCCGATGTCGACGCCAAGGTGCTGGCGGCGGCGGAGCGGTTCAAAAGGCTGGGCGCCACCGTCGTCGATGTATCGGTGCCGGAGCATCTGTCGCTCGGTTTTCCGGTGTGGGCCGCGATCCGCGGCGACGCCGCCTGCGTGACGCTGCTGGAGATGAACGGCTTCGGATTGGGCTACGAGGGGCTTTATCCGCTCAGCGTGATTCAGTCGGCCATGAAATGGCGCGAGCACGCCGACGAGTTCGCCGACACGCTGAAGATCGCCACCATGCTGTCGAAATACACCCTCGACCGCTACGGCGGGCACTATTACGGCAAGGCGCAGAATCTGCGGCGGCGGCTGCGCGCGGCCTACGATGCGGCGTTCTCGGCGCATGACCTGTTGCTGCTGCCGACCACGGTGATGAAGGCAACGCCGATCCCCGGCAGGAACGCGACGCCGCAGGAGATCACCCGGCGAAGCTGGGAGCCGACGCGCAACACCTGCCCGTTCAACGTCACCGGTCATCCGGCGATCAGCATTCCTTGCGGCATGGAGGACGGCCGACCGATCGGGCTGATGCTGGTCGGCCGGCATTGGGAGGAGCGCACGATCTATCGCGCGGCGGCGGCGTTCGAGCGGTCAGGCGACTGGATGGAGTTCTAAAGAGGCACGGCAAAAATAAGAAATCTGATAGACCGCCATCTTGTCGGCGACGCCGCGCAGGGCGGCAAGCTGCTCGGTCGGCGCGAGCTTCTGATGCTCGATCATCTTCACCACCTGCGGATGCTCGACCACCGGCCTGGTCACCAGGATCGAACGCTCATCGGCCAGACCCTGGACGCGGGCCGCGATGTTGACCGTCTGGCCGAAGTAGTCGAGGCGATCGTTCAGCGTGACCGCGAGGCAAGGACCTTCGTGGATGCCGATCTTGATCACCAGGTCGCCATTCTTGATGTCTTTGACGGATTCGCGCATGCGAAACGCCGCCGCGAGCGCGCGGTCCGGCGTCGGGAACGTCGCCATGACCGCATCGCCGATGGTCTTGACCACGGCACCATGCTCCGTCGCGACGATCTCCCCCAACACCCGGAAATGCTCGCGGACCAGATCGTACGCCGCGATGTCGCCGACCCGGTCATAGAGCGCGGTCGAGCCCTTCAGGTCGGTGAATACGAAGGTGAGGCTCGTGATCTTCAGTCCCTGGTCGACGTCGAGCGTATCGGTGCGATAGATGTCGCGGAAGGTCTGGTTGGTCAGCATGCGCTTGGCCGTCAGGAACGGCCGGCGCTTGGCCAGCACGTCATGCAGGTGATGCGCCGCGATCCAGACCGTCGGCAGCGCCCGCACGTCGCTCTTGTTCTCCATCGCGACGCGCAGCGGACCCGGCCGCAGCTCGGTGGTGACGGTCGGCGTGTGCGTCTTGTTGAAGATCAGCGACAGGTTCTGCCGCTCCTTGATGGCCTCGCCCTTCACATCGATGAAGTGCGCAAAGTGCGTCGCCGGCTCGAACACGATGACGAAATCGGCCGGCAAGGTCAGCGAGAGCTGCGCTTTTTCGCCGGGTCCAACCTCCATCGCGTCGATGGTGAATTCCTCCATCTGCTCGACGAAATTCTCCTCGGGCAACTCGATGCCGGAGCCCCAGAAAATCTGGCGGAAGTACTCCCACACCGGCAGCGTCTGCGGATCGTGCGCCGCGATCCGCCGCACCCGCGGATTGACCGTGAACACCACCTCGACCATCTCGTCGAGGGTGGGCTCATAGGCGCGCGAGCACAGCGCGCAATCGTAGGCCTGCTTGTTGACGGCGCGGAGCTGCTGGCCGGTCTCGAGCACGCCGCCGCAACCCGGACACAACACGTTCCAGCTCATCTCGAACAGGCCCAGCCGCGACGCATGCAGGAAGGCCGTGATCGCCTCCTCTTCGTCGAGCTTCCGCTGTTCGGCAAACTTCAGGACATTGATGCGCGACAGCTGCCGGTCCTCGCCGTCGCGGACCAGCGCCTCGATGGCGTCCGAGACCGCCGGATCGACCGCGTTACGCAGCGTTCCGAACAGCGCCTGGATCTGGCCTTGGCCCTGGGCATCGTTCATGGCACTGCAAAATAAGCCGATTTCCGGCTGCCGCCAGGGGGCGCGCAATTGGGATTTCAGCACAAGCCCGTGAAACAGCCGTGATTTCGATGCCTGGGCTGTCGTCCGACCAGACTGTGCGGGAATAGAAGCAGTCCTCGGGGCGTTTCATCACCAACAGCCGTGCCATCGCCACATCAGTCGATACCGTGAAACGACCCAAACGGAGAACGCCCTTGCGCATCACCCTGGCCGTCGTGGCCCTGCTCGCCGGTTTCGCCTCCTTCGACCGCGTCTCCGCCGATCCTTACCGTTGGTGTGTCGAGTACTCCGGACGGGGCGCCAGCAATTGCTACTTCGTCACGCTGGAGCAGTGTCAGGCGGCCGCCTCCGGCAATGGTGCGATTTGTCGGCCGAATGGATTTTATGACGGCCGCCCCGTGACAACGCCGGGCGAAACAGTCGGACGCGTTCGCAAGCGGTCGTGATCGGGACTCCCTACCCCCCGGTAGGACAATTGTCGCAGGGCAAACCGACGGCACGGCGAGCCGCCGAGCGGCTGGATCGTGGTCGGAAAAAAACGACTATGGCGATTGCCGATCCGATGTCATCATGAGGTCCGCCCAGCCGTATCTCGTCGGGAGGATAAAAATGAAACTTGCAAAAACCTGCGCTGCATTCGCGGTGGCAACCGTGACGGCGCTTCCGTCAGCCGCATTGGCGCAATCGGCTCCGCCATCGTCTCCGACCGTGCAAAATCGCTGGCCCGATCCGCCGAAGCCGCCGGGCGCGCGACCTCCCGCCGCCGCCGCCCAGGCGGCGCCCCAATCTGTCGAGCCGCCGGCAACGTCCACACACGCGGCGGTCTCGCCAAAAGCGGAAGAGGCGTTGGAGCCGGCCAAGCCAAAACCGAAGGCCGCACCAGCCGTGTCGTCATATGCGGTGACGTGCAACGGGGTGTTCGCAAAGGACTCCACGCATCTGAAGCTCGCCGTCAAATACGATTCAAAGAATGTGGTGTTCGGCCAGGTCGACGGCCCGGAAGGCAGCAAGATTCCCGCCTCGATCCTTTTTCCGAACGATCCCAAGCGGCGCCTCGAGGTGGTCTGGAGCAATGACGCCGCGCGCGCCGACACGCAGGTGATCGCGATCAACGGCAAATCACAATGGGCGGCGCCGAAAGGCGTCAAGCTCGGTGTCACGCTCGCGGCCCTGGAAAAGGCCAACGGCAAACCGTTCAAGATTTCCGGTTTCGGTGCCGATGGCTCGGCCTCCGTGGTTGGTTGGGAGGGTGGCGCGCTTTCCGCGCTGCCGGGCGGCTGCAAGCTCGGCGTCCGTCTGTTCGAAGATCCGAAGTCGCCGGAAGCAGCCCGAAAGGGCGTCACAGGCGACAAGGAGATCTTGTCCACCGACGCCAGTCTTCAAGCCGTTAAGCCGAAGGTCGGGGAAATCTTGATCGGCTATTAACCCAACGCTTCGGCCGTGGTGCGAATTGCGCGCGACGGTTGCGTTGGCGCGCCGCTTTGCCCCGGAATTGTCACTCTCCCGCCCCAGTGCCGTGTCGCAATCGCCTCCGCTCCAGGGGAGCGATCGCACAAGCGAACAAGGGAGCGCTACATGAGCGTCACCAAGACAGAACGAACGGAAGAGCTCGATCAGGCCGCGACGGCCGCAGTCGAGCAGGTGGAGGGCGAGATCCGTGCCTTCGTCAGGCGCGATATCTCGGTCTTTCGCCGGACGCGGTTGGAGAGCGGCGACGCCGCCGTCGACAACGTCAGCTCGGTCATCGACCGGGTTGCCGGCGCCTCGGTGAACGAGATCGAGCGCGTCATGTCCGAGCTCACGGGCGTGCGCGACATGCTGCGCAGCGAGGGTGAACGGGTCCAGCGCGAGATCGCGGGCTATGCCTCGCTCAGCCAGGCGGCGATGACGTCGATGAAGATCATCGGCGACAGCCTCGTGAACTGGAAAAACCAGTCAACGGCCGCCCGGGCCAAGGAATAAGAATCGCGCCACTGCAAGATGAAGAATGGCCCCGGACCGGGGCCATTTTTTTATTGCTGGACGGCAGCGAGCCTCGCCGGAGGATCATCGATCGCGAGGCGACCTTCGATATGGCCGAGCACCACGGTGCACGCCACCAGCATGACTGCGGCGGTGACCCCGCCAAAAATGAATCCAAGCACGCCCAGACCGGAGCGGTCGACAGACATTATTGGCCCCTGCGATTGCACTGCTTTTATGAGACGCGGCAGCAAAAGAAAGGTTCAACGGCTCTCACAAAAAAATCGGGGCGGTCGCCCCGGAACCTCTCAAGTGTTCCTCTTCTGCGCTTGACGCGTCTCGTGTTCCTCAGGGCCTAAAGCATGGCATAGGCGCTGGAGACCATCCCGACCGGCCTGCGGTCGACGGCGCTCGACAGCAGCACGCGGCCGAAACTCGTGGTGCGCGCGATGCGGATGATCCGTGCATCGGCCAGCACATCGAAATTCACCGGACGCAGGAAATGCATGGTCTGGTCCATGACGGTGACGGGCCGATAACCGCACCATGCGGCGGCACAGGCGAGCGTCATCGCGACGTCTGCGACGGACATCAACGCCTGCGGGCAAACCACGCCTTCGCGGGTGACTTTGCTGGAAAACGGCAGCCGAACCACTGCGCCCGGCTGCCAATCGCCCGGCGCTCCCACGGGCCGTCCGGATTCGATCGTCTCAACCAGCACGCCCAGATCGGCCACCCAGGGCGGCAGCAGATCGAGAAGCAGCCGTCCTGCATCCTCGATACCGAACCCCCTGTTGATGACCTCCAATCGGCGCGCTCTGACCGCCATGCCTCAACCTCCGCCTTGCCCTGGCGCGTAAGCCGCACGTTCCGCGCGAATCGTGGTCAAAGGTTAGGAGTGGATTTTCAGGATCGCCAGCATCGCCAGGGACTTGTCCGGCACTAAAATTGTGGTCAACCTGCCGCGCCAGGACAAAAGCTGTGGTAAAGTGAACGTATCCAGTCACTTGGGCGCAGGGCGTGCGCCTAGTCTTTGCGGGGCGTGGGGAGGATCAAAGTGAGCGTTCGAGCATCATCGGGTCGCCTTAATATCGTTGCCGCAACCCTCGCTGCCGTAGCGATGGCAGTCGCGTTCAGCTCGCAGGCGCGCGCCGCCAACTGGTTTGAAAAGACTTTCTATCTGATCGGGCCGCGCTACGACTCCGTGCTGCCGGCCTGTGACGACTCCTGGGCACTCAGCACCATTCAACACCGCTTCGCCACCAAGGAGAGCCGGTTCTGGGTGTCCGATCTGCAAATCACCAACTTCGAAAAAATCCACGAGGTGGCGTTCCGGCCCTGGGCCGATGCCACCATTCCACGCCGCTGGTGCACGGGGCGCGCGCTGGTCTCCGATGGCCGCTGGCGCACCGTACGGTATTCGATCGTCGAGGACGGCGGCATGATCGGCTGGAAGTGGGGGGTCGAGTGGTGCGTGGTCGGGCTTGACCGCAACTGGGCCTACAGCCCGGCCTGCAAAGAGGCGGCGCCCTAGCGCTGCGGTGCCATCGCCGCACCTCCCCAATCTCGCTTCATTTCTATTTTGTTCTTGACTTGTTCTCATTGGTAGAGGACGGTTCCATATCTGGTGTTCGAGTGGGGAGGCGCTTCATGGTCCGTCACCCGGTGCGCGCCGCGATATCGGCGGTTGTCGTCCTCCTCCTGGCGGCGGGCACCCAGGCTGCGTCGGAGCAGCGTAACCAACCGGGCAAGTTCGATTTCTATGTGCTGTCGTTGTCGTGGTCACCGTCGTTCTGCAAGGAATCCGAGGAGCGCGGCCGCGAGGGCGGCGAGCAATGCCGCGGCCGGCCGTATTCGTTCGTCGTCCACGGCCTGTGGCCGCAGTACGAAAAAGGCTTCCCCCGGGACTGTCAGGTGCCTTCGCCACGGCTCGGCCGCGACGCCATGAAATCGATGCTCGATCTGATGCCGGCGCCGCGGCTGATCTATCACGAGTGGGATCAGCACGGCACCTGCTCGGGCCTCGATGCCCAGGCGTACTTCGATCTGATCCGCAAGGCGCGCGACGCGGTGAAGATTCCGGAGAGCTACACGGCGCCGACCAAGACGTTGACGGTGTCGCCCGACGATGTCGAAGACGCTTTCATCAAGGTAAACCCGGGCCTGTCGCATGAGGGCATCGCGGTGACCTGCAGCAGCACGCGGCTCAGCGAGGTCCGCATCTGCATGGGCAAGGATTTGAAATTTCGCGATTGCGGCGAGACCGACAAGCGGGCCTGCCGGCGCGACAAGCTCATCATGCCGCCGATCCGCGGCGGCTGATCGAAACGGCGGCCGTCGTCGGGGCTTCGCCTAGAATACGTCGTTCAACTGGCGAAGATTGCCAACAAGCGTGCGCACCGTCTGCAATCGGTTGTCTAATGAGAGTAAAATCCGCCGCGTTTCGTCGGCGGCTGTGTCAACGGCGCGATGAAAACCCCGCAATGGCCGGTCGACCGCGGCCGGCCGATGGCCGTCGAACCCAGGATGGCCGTACGCGTAAAGCAGCGTGGCCAGCAGCCAGATCCGGCCCATGATGAACTTGTCCCCTTCCCCGCCGGTCCCCACCGGCGCCGCGAGTCTATCCAAAGCAGCGGCCCCTGATTAGAGAGAAGCGATCGCATCGTTAACGGCGAACGCGGCATGGCTGGATGCGGAGCGCGAAGCGTCGCATTCAACTGGCAGGCAGACGATGAACTATCGTCACGGCTTTCACGCCGGCAATTTTGCGGATGTCGTCAAGCATGCGGTGCTGTGCCGCGTGCTGCTGCACCTGCGCGACAAGCCCGCCGCGTTCCGGGCGATCGACAGCCACGCCGGCGCCGGCCTTTACGATCTCGACGGGTCGGAGGCGGGCCGCACCGGGGAATGGCGCAACGGCATCGAACGCATCTGGCATGCGAACCTCGACGCACCGGTGCGGGAATTGCTCGCGCCCTATCTCGATGCGGTCGCGGCGTACAACAAGGCTGGTCAACTGGCCGTCTATCCAGGCTCGCCGGCGCTGGTTCAGGCGCTGCTGCGGCGTCAGGATCGCTTGATCGCCTGCGAGCTCGAGCCCAAGGCTGCGGCTGCGCTGCAAAGCAATCTCCGCGGCGACAACCGCTGCAAGGCCATCGCGATCGACGGCTGGACCGCGCTGTCGGCCTATGTCCCGCCCAAGGAGCGGCGCGGGCTGGTGCTGGTCGATCCCCCGTTCGAGCAACCCGGCGAGTTCGCCCGCCTCGCCCAAGGCCTCGCGGCAGCCCACCGCAAATGGCCCACCGGCTGCTACCTGCTCTGGTACCCGATCAAGGACGACGCCGAGGTTGCAGCTTTCGTCCATAACCTCTCCCGCCGCGACATCGGGAAGATGTTGCGGATCGAACTGATCCTCGCAACCGGTGGGCCGGACACGGGTTTACGCGGCAGCGGCTTGATTGTCGTGAACCCGCCGTGGATGCTCCACGAGGAGCTGAAAATCCTGTTGCCGGCGCTGGCTGCCGCCCTCCGCCGCGATGCAACACCGCGCCTGACCCTCGACTGGCTTGCCGGCGAATCCGCGTCGTGACGCCGTACTCCGCCTTCCCCCCACGCGACATTGCGTCTAGCCTAGGGTCGCTGGCTTAGACGTTCCGCCTCCATCTGGGGGGTCGGCGGAGTGACTGAGGCCTCTGGGGCTGACGCCTTTCTCCGATCGCGAATGTCCAGCCGAGCCGCCGGGCCGTGGGGGTCGGTGGCGGAGCGTTTTCGGGGGAAGGAGTTTCCCGATGGCAATGAGTGGTACGGTCAAGTTCTTCAACGGTGAACGAGGATACGGCTTCATCAAGCCCGACGACGGCGGGCGCGACGTATTCGTCCACATCACCGCGGTGGAACACGCCGGATTGAAATCGCTGAACGAGGGTCAGCGCATCCAGTTCGATGTCGAGCCCGATAAAAAGGGCAAGGGACCGAAGGCGGTTAACCTGGTCATTACCGGCTAGCGCCGGATCGACCGCGCTCCAGTCGAGCGCACAACGACGGGCAGATGCCAAGCGCGGCCGCTTGCGGCCGCGCGAGTGAATCTCTTCAACCAGCGAACCTTCCCATGATGATCCTGCGCAGCACACCGGCCTCGCCGTTCGGCCGCAAAGTCAACTTGGCCGCAATCCTTCTCGGCCTCGCCGACCAGTTCAAGATCGAAGCGGCCGATCCGAACAGCGCCAGCGATTCGCTTCGGCAGCAGAATGCCCTCGGCAAGATCCCGACGCTGGTGCTGGAGGACGGCTCAACGCTGTTCGACTCGCGCGTGATCCTCGAATATCTCGACCACCGTGCCGGCGCGGGCAAGATCATTCCGGCGGAACCCAAGGCACGATTTGAAGCGTTGCGTCTGCAAGCGCTGGCCGATGGCATGACCGACGCGCAAATTCTCCTGGTGTACGAGGGCCGCTTCCGGCCGGCCGAGCATCATGTGCAGAAGTGGATCGATTACCAGGCCGACAAGATCAGGCGCGGACTGACCGTGCTCGAAGCCGAGCCGCCGTCGCTCGATACGATCCCGAACGTCGGCCAGATCGCACTCGCCTGCTTCCTCGGCCATCGCGATCTACGCTTTGGCGGCGACTGGCGCGCCCATCATCCCAAGCTTGTGGTCTGGCTCGACCGCTTCGCCGCGCGGGTGCCGGCCTTCGCCGCGACCAAGGTGGCGGCGTAACCTCGCGTCGCCGCGACCCGTGCGATTGCGCCATAGGACCGTGCCGCTCATGATAGCGGCGGCGTCTCGCTTTCGTGGCTGGATCGGGAATAGTGATCGCTGCATGCCCTCCGTTCGCGACATGCTGGTCGGTCCCTGGCGCGCCGTATCGGTGCTCGGTGTCACCCAGATCATCGCCTGGGGTGCGATCTTCTATTCCCCGGTGCTGACCGCGCCATTGATCGTCGCCGAGACCGGCTGGTCGCTGTCCTTCACCATGGGTGGCTTTTCGCTCGGCCTTCTGGTCGCGGGATTGGTATCGCCATTCGTCGGGCGCTCGATCGACCGCCATGGCGGCCACGTGGTGATGACCGCGGGCTCGCTGATCAGCGCGGCCGGCCTGCTTGGCCTGGCGTATGCCAAAAGCCCAGCCGCCTATCTCGCGGTATGGATCGTGCTCGGCGCGGGGCTCGGCGGCTCGCTCTACGATCCGGCCTTTGCCACGCTCGGCCGCATCTTCGGCGTTGCGGCGCGGCGGCCTATCACGCTGCTGACACTGGCAGGCGGATTCGCCTCGACCGTCGGCTGGCCGACCACCCACGCGCTGCTCGGCGAAATCGGCTGGCGCGGCACCTATATCGTTTATGCGCTGCTCATGGCCGGGGTTTGTGCGCCGTTATATGCCTTCGCGCTACCGCGCGAACGCGCCACGACCGAAACCGCCAAGGCCAGCGCAAGCGAGCCGCGAGCGGCGCTGCTGCCGCCACGCGGTATCGCGTTTGTATTGGTCACTGCGGCGTTCACCGCCTATGCCTTCGTTCCATCGGCATTGTCGGCACACCTGCTGGCGATTTTCGGTCGCGCCGGCATCGATGCCGCGACGGTGGTGCTCATCGGAACGCTGTTCGGGCCGGCGCAGGTCGCGGCCCGGGTTACTGAACTCGCGTTCGGGCGCAACGTGCATCCGCTGCTGGTGGCACGCGCTGCGGTCCTGCTGCTGGTGCTCGGCTTTGCTGTGCTGGAGCTGTTCGGCATTTCCGTTGCGATTGCTGCAGCCTTTGCAGTGATTTTCGGCGCCGCCAATGGCTTGATCACCATCACCCGCGGCGCGTTGCCACTGGCGCTGTTCGGCGCCGATGGCTACGGCCGGATGATCGGTCGCATCAGCGGGTTCTGGCTTTTGATGCAGTCAGCAGCGCCACTGGTGATGGCGTTTGTCGCCGAGCGCAGTTCCGATACGGCGGCGCTCACGCTGGCCGCGAGCTTTGCTTTGATCGCGCTGGCGTGCTTTTGGGCCATCCGCCGGCCCGGTCAGGCGCAGCCGAACATGACGTCGATGTCGCCCTGATTGAAATGGCCGTTGTCGTCGGCAAGCTTCGGACCGTTGAGGAAACGCCGATCGTCATTGCGCTGCGCGTCCGACACGACGGTCTCGACCGCCTCGACGTCTTGCCAGAGCTGAAGGAGACGCGCGGCGCATTGCTCGATCAGCGTCAACGTCTCGATCACGCGGGCGACGCGTTGCCCGGTGAGGTCCTGGAAGCCTCGAAAATCTGCACCACACGGTCCTGGATGTCCTGCGCAAGCCCCTGGTCATGGGCGCTCTTGAGCGCCGCCGCCAAGGTCCCGGCCGCGTGGTCGATGTCTTCGGCCGCCCGCAGGATCGATTGCGTGGCGGTTTCGGTGCCTGCGACGATGGCGGCAAGCTCGCGATTGACTCGGGCAAAACGGTCGGCTTCGGCGCCGAGGATCGATATGTCGCCACGGCTTTGCGCGACCGATTTGTGGATCAGCTCGAGTTCACGTTTGAAAGCCTGCGCCTGGGCGATCTGCGCTTGAGCGCGCCGTTGCGCGTCTTGGCTCTCGCCGGGTTCGATCAATGCGCGCAGCGATGCATACGCATTCACGAACTCACGATGCGGCGCGCCTTCCGTGTCGTTGGTTTCGGCGGGTCGAGGGCCGCGGAGGCGAGCACTTTCCTCAATCCGAAAGACCTTGCGCTGAACCGGCATCAGGCACCCGCCCCCGGCATCGCTATAGAACGCGGCGCTTAAGATTGGGTTCGTCCAGGCACGCACCCGGCAAGGCTCCATTAACCATGGAGCCGCAGCTTCACACAAAATAAACCGTAATCCGACGAACCGCATGACGAACAAGCGGTTACCGACGTTGGCGCAAGCCACCTTTACCGATCAGTACATTTTTCACCATGGAATGCAGGAGCCGGGGACAATCCCGGCGCGACGAAACCAGTGCAGAGTACGTCGATGTTCCGTCATGTGGTTGCCGCGCTCGCTATGAGCGCATTCGGCATCGTATCGGCAGGAGCCGATCCGTTGTCTCTTCAGCCGCCGGGCACCATCCCGACCGCCCGATCGCCAGCTCCGGCTTATGTGCCGCCGCAAGCACCACCAGCGCCGGTCATGACCGAGCAAGCGCCGCCGGTGCAATATGCCGCCAACGCCGCCAATCCCAACCTCGGCGGCGGCTTCATCGAATTCCTGTTCAACGGTGGCCGCGCACCGCCCCGGCCGCCCGTCGAGATGGCTCGCGTCGAGCCGTATGCAGCGCAGCCGGAAGTCTCGGCCAATCCGGCGCAGCAGATCGATCCGAAATTCCTCAAGCAGGTCGTCGAGTATCACGGCTCCGAGCCGCCGGGCACGATCATCATCGACACGCCGCAGCGCTTCCTGTTGCTGGTGCAGGAGCGCGGCACCGCGCTGCGCTATGGCATCGGCGTCGGCAAGCCGGGCTTCGCCTGGGCCGGCGAGAAGAAAATCACCGCCAAGAAGGAATGGCCGGATTGGACGCCGCCCCCCGAGATGCTGGACCGGAGGCCCGACCTGCCGCACTTCATGGCCGGTGGACCGGAAAATCCGCTCGGCGCGCGCGCCATGTATCTTGGCTCAACGCTCTATCGGATTCACGGCTCGAACGAACCTTGGACCATCGGCCAGGCCGTGTCGTCCGGCTGCATCAGAATGCGCAACCAGGACGTGATGGATCTGTACGATCGCGTCAAGGTCGGCACCAAGGTCGTCGTGATCTAACCAACGCAAGCCTCGAAACATGAAAGGCCGCCGGCGTCACCGGCGGCCTTTTTGTTTGGGGCCCCTCGCCGTTCGTCAGGCGGTGTCGTCACCGCCATCGCCGCCGCCAAAACCTCCGCCGACGTCGATGTCACCGTTATCGTTGTCGAGTTGCAGGTCGCCATCGTCGCCGGGAGAAGCATCGAACAGGCCGGCCTGCTGCGGGGCCCCGCCGTGGCCATCACCGCCTCCGATGTCATTGAGGCCGGCGTCACGCGAGAGATCGCCGCCGCTCGAGCTTCCACCCCACGGCGAACCCGCCCCGCCGGGATCGAGCGAACCGAACGACTGGTGTGGACCGCCAGACAAACCCCGGATGCTGTTCATCAGCAGCGCGCCGCCGAGGACGCCCGCGGCGGTGGCGGCCGCAGTGCCGAGAAAGGAACCGCCGGATGACGGCGGCTGCTCAGCCATCTGCGCGCTGCCGGACTGCGCGCCGTAGCCGGGTTGCGCGCTCGTGCTTCCCCATGCGCTCGAAGGCTGCCCCGGGCGAACGGACGGAACGGAACTGCGGCCCGCGGTCCGGCCCCGCAACGCATCGCGCATGTTGTCGAGAAATCCCGGCTGTCGCACCGGCTCGCCCGGACCGACGCCGAGCTCGGCTTCGAGCTCGCGAATGCGCGCGTCGGCGCGCTTGAGCGCTTCATCCTGCACCAGCGCGGTCTGCACCAGCGGATACATCGCGTTCGGCGCGCGCTCCAATCCCTCGTTGATCGCTTGCACGGCATCATCGTCGCGCGGCGCATCCTCAAGCGACGCGAGACGGTCGAACAATTCATCGATCAGCTTGCGTTCCTGCGGCGTCATGGCTTTCCTCCCTGTCGCCTTGCGAACTTCGGCGCTCATGTAGGAACAGCCCCGCGACGGGGGAATGACCGGGAAAAAATATATCCGGCGGGCGGAACAGGCCTTCAGGCCAAAACCACGCCTTGCGCGCGCAATACTTCGGGGAAAGCATCCCCACCGAAATAGGCATACTCGCGCTCGCGCTGGCCGGTCAGTGGATCGAGGCGCTCAAGCTCGGCATCGACCAGGCCGGGATGGCACATCACCACGCTGTGCGGCGGCAGATCGCGCAGAAAGCCCGGAAACAGGCGCGCGAAGTCCGGCGCGGGCGTTGCGTTGAATTCGTAGGTGCCGGCAAAAGCCGGATTGGTCGGCACGCCTTGCGCGGTGGCAAGCGTGCGGAAGGTCCGGCTCAGGCCGTCAAGGATCATGCCTTTGTAGTCCGAGCGCGGCGCCCCGGCGACGCGACCGCATTGCCGCACCCAGGCTCCCGGAGCTTTCGCTGCAACCGCGGCGAGAAACGCATCGCGTACCTGCGGGAACAGATGCGCGTGCTGATGACCATCGACGAAATCCGGAGTGCGGCCGAACATCCGGACAAAGGCCTCAAGCTGGGCGGTGACCTCGGCTGCGATCAATGCTCGATCGAGCAGGTGCAGCGTGCCACGCACCATCATCTCGGCGAGAGACAAGAACGTCCCATTCCTTAGCGGCTGAAAATCTGCTGTGAGCGGCCGAAAGCGGCCGGTCAGCGTGACGTGCAGTCCGATGGCGACCTTGCGACCGTCAGCGTTGAGGGCCTGCAACGCCTCGGCTTCGGATCGGTCGAGGCTTGGCGCCACCATCATCACCGAGGTGGCGTTGAGCCGTCCGCGCGCGGCCAAGTCGCGGATCGCCTGGCTGACGGCAGGCGAAATCCCGTAATCGTCGGCGCAAAGCCAGATTGGCGTCATGCCGGCGGTCACTCGGCGGCGGCGCGGGGCGGTACGTCGGCACGGGGGCCCGCCGTCACGTCCTGGGCGGTGCGCACGCTGTGCTCGGCGACAAAATAGACGGGGCGCGCTTTGATCTCGGACAGAATCTTGCCGATGTACTCGCCCATGACGCCGATCATGATGAGCTGCACTCCGCCCAGCACCATCAGGCCGACGACGACCGACGGATAGCCGGGCACCGATTTGCCCTCCGACAGTGTCTCCCAAAGAATCGACGCGCCGAACAACAGCGCGAACAACGCAAGCAGCAGACCGAGCAAGCTCGCGAGCCGCAGCGGCGCGACCGAGAACGACGTGAGGCCTTCGATCGAAAGGCCGATCAGCCTGTGGTAGTTCCAGCTCGTGCGACCATGGGCGCGCTTCGCTGGCTCATAGTCGACGCGAAGCTGCCGGAAACCGATCCAGCTCGCGAGCCCCTTGAAGAAGCGGTTGCGCTCGGGCAAACGCCGCAGCGCGTCGGCGGCACGGGGCGACAGCAGACGGAAGTCGCTGGAATTCTCCGGAATGCGCTGACGGCTGCCCCAGTTGAGCAGGCCGTAGAACGTCCGCACCCCGAGCCGCATGGTCACCGACTCGTTCGAACGATGAGCCTTGGCCGTGAACACCACGTCGTAGCCGTCATCAAGCCAGTGGCCGATCAGCTTCGGAATCATCTCCGGCGGATGCTGGCCGTCGCCGTCCATGAACAGAACCGCTCCGAACCGGGCGTGGTCGAGGCCCGCCGCCAGCGCCGCCTCCTTGCCGAAATTGCGCGACAGCGACACCACCTGGACGTCGAGCGCTTCAACCGGCA
>Ga0265325_10001054_pt1 | contig 19829 bp, 20 predicted proteins | sample 41420metaG_FD_202090 | JGI IMG/M metagenome (GOLD analysis project Ga0265325, IMG submission 202090) | Rhizosphere microbial communities from Carex aquatilis grown in University of Washington, Seatle, WA, United States - 4-14-20 metaG | ecosystem: Host-associated > Plants > Roots > Rhizosphere... | reverse complement strand
GGAGAAAGAACGCAATCCGTTTCTGCAGGGCTAAGCGTCGGTCACGTTTCTTCAGGTTCGGCCAGATGGAATGCGGCTGGCGCCGCGGATGAAAATGCTGAGGCGTGCAGGACACGCGACGCGAGTCGCGTTTGCGCGGGTTGCAGGAACGCGGCTTGCGCCGCGTGTCCACGGTACCCCGAGCACCATGCATTATCGAAGATGTCCCGGCTGGCCATAGCGGACGTCCGATTGCCAGTCGGTCGCAGGATGCAATCCCGCCTCACTTCAGCCATGGCCGACGTTGCGGCGCACATGATAAGCTCACCTCCGACGGAGGTGACTCCATGGATAAGTTCGATCGCCGCGCATTCGTGCAACTTGCGGCTGGCGCGGTTGTGGGTGTAAGCGCACGCGCCGCCGAGTCGGCAAAGCCGATGCGGCTCGGAGTAGTGACCGGCGGCGCCGATTCCGACGCAGCCATCCGACGAGTTCGCGATTTGGGTTTCACGAATTGCCAGGTCTACCTGGGCTCGCCCGATCCCACTGCGGCCGCCAGCCTGAAAAACGCGCTCGACAAGTATCGGATTGAAGCGACCTCACTCATCATCACCGGACCTGGCCCCGAGTCCTACACGTTTCTGGAAGGCCCGGCGACGATTGGACTCGTTCCCGCGCAATACCGGTCCGCGCGCATCGCCCGCATGAAGCAAGGATCCGATTTCGCGAAGCTCGTGGGCATCCCCGGCATTCAGGGCCATTGTGGGTTCTTCCCCGAAAACCCTCGCGACCCGCTTTTCTCCGAAGTGGTGGAAGCGCTGCGCACGGTAGTGACTTATTGCCGCCAGAACGGCCAGACGTTCCGTTGCGAGACCGGCCAGGAGACTCCGGTGACGCTCCTGCGTGCGATTAAGGCCGTGGGTCTCGAAAACCTGGGCGTCAATTTCGATTGCGCTAATCTGATCCTCTATGGCAAGGCGAATCCCGTGGACGCACTGGATATTCTTGGCCCTTATGTGCTCGGCGTTCACGCCAAGGACGGCCTCTATCCCACCGATCCGAATGGTCTGGGCGAAGAAGTTCCCATCGGCAGGGGGCGCGTGGACTTCCCGCGTTTCATTCAGCGGCTGAAGGATGTGGGCTATCGAGGACCGATTACGATTGAGCGCGAGATCTCCGGCGCCGCGCAGGCCGAGGATATTCGCGCGTCAAAAGCGTATCTGGAAAAGCTGATCGGCTGAAAGGAGACGAGCAGAAATGGGGAGTACTCGGCGCAGTTTTCTGGAGGCAGCGGGCCTGACGATTGTCGGAGCGCAACTGGTGCGCGGTAGCCAGGCGAACTCGGCGGTGCGGGTGGGGTTGCTTGGATGTGGCGGGCGCGGGACCACCGTCGCCGATAGCATGGTGAAGAACGCCGGCGCGCGCGTAGTGGCACTCGGCGATCTCTTCGAAGATCAGCTCAGCCGCGCCAAGACGCACTTCGACACGTTCGCAACTGTCGACCCTTCTCTGATGTTTCACGGCCCGCACGCCTTCGAGCAGATGGCCGCGTCTCCCGCTGTGGATGCCATTGTCATCGCCACGCCGCCTTATTTTCATCCACGGCATCTGGGCGCGGTCGTCGACGCGGGCAAGCACGTCTACTGCGAAAAACCAGTGGCCGTGGATGTCCCTGGCACGCGGCGGGTTCTTGAAATCGGTCGTCGAGCCGAAGGGCGCCTCAGCCTTGAGGTCGGCTTTCAGATTCGCAGCGCCCCGCCGTTTGTCGAACTGGTCCGGCGGATTCACGCGGGCGCGATCGGCGAGATTGGATTTGCCGAAGCCTATTACTATTGCCAGTACATGGACGCCAGTCACCCGGACGCTTCGCCTGCCCAGTTTCGCATTCGCAACTGGCTGCACGACCGCGTGCTTTCCGGAGATATCATTCTCGAACAGAATATCCACGCGCTCGATATCTGCAACTGGGTCTTGCAGGGCCATCCGGAAAAAGCGCTGGGAGTTGGTGGGCGAAAAGGCCGCGCGGCAGACGATTGCATGGGCCACTGCTCGGTGAGCTTCTGGTACCCCGGCGACGTCCATCTCAATTTCAGCTCCAAACAATTCGGCAAAGGGCCGTTCGATGTGGCCGAGCGTTTCTTTGGCACGCGTGGTGAGGCGCGCTCCCCGTACTCCGGTCCTCTGGGTATCGATGGGGAGGGAAAGTGGACATGGGCGGGCAGCGAGAAGAAGCAGGGTGAGTTTTCGGCATCGGGTGCGTTCTCGGACAACCTTGCGGAGGCGGATGCGGAGAAGCATCGGTCGTTTATCGACAGCATCACGTCTGGCCATTTTCATAACCAGGCCGCCTTAGGCGTGGAATCCTCGCTCACAGCCATGCTGGGCCGCACGGCGATTTATACGGGTAAAGAGGCCACCTGGGACGAGTTGCTGAAGTCCGAAGAAACCTGGGACGCCGGCATCGACCTGGACAAGCTGGCCTGAGTCCTTGACGCGCCTCAACCGAAAAGGCGTCGGCCAACCAGATGCGCGGTAATTATGATCGGCAGAATCGAAAACACACCAATAGCCGCGCAGATGGCCGCCGTTTTCGGAGTCAGCAACCCGCTCCGCAAGAGTTGCCAATACAAGTACCCACCGGCCGGCAGCACCACCAGAACAGCCGATATCACGCCAGGCGTGTACATCCTCAGAACAACGGATTGTCCTATGTGAGTCACAACGTGGAAGACATAGGCGCCCAGCAGCGCAGAGTAGATATAGACCGCCGCCCGCGAACGGGTCGCGCACCGCAGGAAGCGGCCCAGGGCTATCGTCACCGCGAGGACAAACAGTAGCTCGAACACGATCGCCGCGATCACGCCGCCATTTGTTGCGGGGATGTTCGCGATGACCCGGCGCGCCAGCGGAGCTACGTCGGCGACGTTGCGTAATACGTCCTGATGATGGCGGACCCACGCCGCCATGGTGAACGCTTCTTCACCGTCGTGAATCACGAATATCAGCGGGAACAGCCAAATCAGAGCCGGGCGCAATTCGCATACAGTTTATTCCACGCAGACGGTGGACACGCGGCGACGCCGCGTTACCGCAGCTATTCGCGAACGCGGCTGCCGCCGCCTGTCTGCACAATCCGCCCTTCGCCATCCAGCGTCAACACCTGATCGCGCCACCGCACGCGGCGTCCGAACAGACCAACCATCCACACGCCCGTGCCCCACAGATCGCGAAGCGGGATGAGCGGCCAGAGGCGCAGGACATCGGGGCTGCGCATTCCCCACCACCCCGCCGTAACCGCCATCGTCATTCGCAGAGCCAGCAGCCCAAGAGCCATCCACCACCGCCCGAACGCGGCATCTACACACGCCCAGAACGTAGCCTGCGTGATAAATAATCCCGCGTACGCGCCTCGCGACAACCGAATTGTTCGCGCCCAGCGCACCTGATGCCGCCAGACATCTTTCCACGACAACGCGTCCAGATGCGTATCCACCACCACCCGCGAAATGATATTGCGTCGGCCCAGCCGATGAATGCGCGCGCCAAGCTGGTAATCGTCGGCGATGTAATCGCCAATGGCTTCAAATCCGCCGATCGCCTTCAGATCGTCGCGCCGGAACGCAATGGTGGAACCGAGCCCGAACTCCGACACGCCGACAAACGGCGCCACCAGAGTACTCGGCGCGAAATCGGTAACGATGCCCAGACCTTCCCAGCGGCCGGGCAAACGGTCGGCTGTGGCGCGGTAAAGACACGTCACGACACCGATGGCGGGATCGGCCAGAGGGGCAATCACGTCCCGCAGATAGCCGGCGGGCACGGTGATGTCGGCGTCGTTCACCAACATGACCGAGTACTTCGCTTCGCGCACAATGTCCGCTAATACCGCTACCTTGCCGTTGGGCGCCTTGCCGTGACTGTGTACCAACCGGATACGCGCATTGGGGAATTCGCAGCGAAGCTTCTCGATGTCGGCAAGGCAGGGATCATCCATCCTGCGAACCCCAAACACGATCTCGAACTCCGGATACTCCTGCGTGGCCTGGGAGAGCAGCGCTTCATACAGGCGTGGTTCGGAGCCATGCATCGGCTTGAGGATGGAAACGGGCGGAAAATAATCGGCGGAGGCTTCTGGTCTGCGACGGAAGTGCCGGATCGTCGCCACCAACGCAATGAGTTGATACGCCGCGGCCGCGGCAGTGAGGACAGCAAGAAGCCAGATCACAGGGCCAGCAGCGCTACTCCGCAGGCCACCAAAGCCGCGCCCGCCCAGCGCCGGAGATTGATCTGTTCTTTCAGCAGAAGCTTCGCCAAAATAGTCTCCAGAACAAAACTGCCCGCCGATGCCGGTACCGCGAAACTCAAATCGGCCACGGTCAGCAGTTTGAGAAAGGAGAAAAACGAAATCGCCATGAAAAGAATCGCCAGCGCGATGTAGGCGTTGCGGAAGAGCGCGGAAAAAGCTGCCGCCAGACGTCCATTGCTGAAGCAGACTTCTCCGTGCCGCTTCATTTCCATGGATTGCAGCAGGTCGCCGGTCACCGTGCTTCCCACCATGACGATCAGGAGTACCCACGCCAGCGACTTCATACGCTGCTCTCCACCGCCCCGGGAGTCTGCGTGGTATTTCGTTCTGTACGGCCTACCAGCGCCGTCCCCGCCACCACCAGCGCGATACCGGCCCAGCGCGCGACTGATACTTCCTCGGCAAAGAAATACTTGCCCAGAATAGCCGAGATCACATAGCCGAGCGAGGTCACCGGCAAAACATAGCTCAGGTCCGCCCAACTGAGCAGAGCCATGCGCGAAAGTAGCCAGAGAATCAAAAGCACAATTCCCAGACCGACCCAGGGACTGAAGATCGTGCGTAGCACCGCAATCGGTGAAAGAGCCATATGTGGAGCATCGTGTTTCATGCCCCATGCGAGCGACCAGTTCCCCAGAGCCTGGCTGAGAATCACGATCAGGGTAACGAGACGGGTCTTGAAAGTTAGCCGTTCAGTGGGTTTGGACCCTGGGCTCAAGAAACGCGGTCTCCCGCCCCTGTCAGCGCTGCCGCCTCGCTGGTGGCCGTCCGCTGATCGCTGATGAACTTCTTGCGCTTGGAACGCAGCGAGAGAAACTCGCGCGCTTCCTTGTACAAGCGGGGAAGATCCCGGTTCGCGATGGCTTTGCTCACCACGCGCCACGCCGTCTTCGGACGGAAATAGTATTCGTCGTAGAACCGTTCCACCCACTCCACCAGTTCACCCCGGTTCAGCCCCGGATAAATGATGTTGGGAAGCTGGTGGCCGCTCTCATCGGTCATCGATTCAATGGTGAAAAGGTCGTTTTTCTTGGCGTGATCGTAGAATTCGGTGCCCGGATAGGCGTGACCGATGGAAACCTGGATGGTCTCCACATCCAATTCCTTCGCGAAGTTGATGCTCTTGCGCAGGCTCTCGCGCGTTTCGCCCGGAAGACCCACAATGAAATCGCCGTGAATCACCAGGCCGAGTTTGTGCGCATTTTCGGTAAAGCGGCGCGCCGCATCCACGGTGGCACCCTTCTTGATATTGCGCAGAATCTGCTCGTCGCCACTCTCGTAGCCAACGATAAGCAGACGGCAGCCCGCTTCTTTCATCGCCTTCAGCGTGTCGTAATCGGTGGTGACGCGCGATGTGCAGGACCACGTGAAATTGTGCGGGCCAAGCTTCTCGCAAAGCTCGATAGTGCGCGCCTTCTTGTAGTTGAAGGTGTCGTCGTCGAAGAAGATTTCCTTCAGACCGGGGAAGTTCTGCAACGTGTAGCCGACTTCGTTGGCGATATCCTCCGAGGAACGCAGCCTCCACCGGTGTCCGGAATGCGTCTGCGGCCAAAGACAGAAAGTGCACATCGCGGGGCAGCCACGCGTGGTGTAGAAGGAGATGTACGGATTCAGCAGGAACGGCACATTGTAACGGCGAAAATCCAGATCGCGCTTGTAAGTCTTCGTCACCCACGGTAGTTCGTCCAGGTTCTCAATCACCGCGCCTTCGGGATTGTGCACCACACTCCCGTTCTTGCGGTAGCTGACGCCAGGAAGATCCTCCAGCGGCGTGCCTTTGGCATAGTTGGCAATCTGATAATCGAACTCGCGGCGGACGATGAAATCCACCGCACTGGTGTCCTGGAACGCTTTGTCCGGCTCGACTGTTACCGGCGGGCCAACGAACGCCACCTTGATCTTCGAGTTGACGTCCTTCATCATCTCGGCGATCTTGACATCGACGTGGAACCCGGGCGTCGAAGTGAACAGCACCAGCAGTTCGTAATCGCGCGCCATGGCGACGCACTGGTCGATAGAAATCTTGTGCGGTGGGGCATCCACCACCTTGCTGTCCTCCAGCATCCCCGCGGGATAACATAACCACACGGGATACCAGTAGGATTCGATCTCGCGGGAAGCGGGCCAGCGCGAGCCAGCGCCTCCGTCGAAACCCTCAAATGACGGTGGGTTCAAAAATAGTGTTCTCATCCGACTCCTTTGAGCTTACGGTACTTCCCGCCCTGGATTCAACGCTGGAGCCGGGAGGGTGCTACTGATCGTCTCCCCCGCTGGACGTGGCGGTGGTGGCGTCATCGTCCGGCGCGAGGGTGTAGTTGTTGAAATTGATGCTCAGTTCGACCGGCCCCACAATGCGGGTTTGCACCACGCTGTCGATGTGCAGTGGCCGCGAGATCCCATCGTGAAGCTCGTAAATACGTACAAACTCCATCTTTTTGAAGAAGATAGAGGGATTCTTCACAAAGCGGCCCTGTTCCCGCAAAGGCATGCAGGTCGTGGGGTCCAGCCAAACTTCGCCCTTGAATAAGCCGACTTCCTTCTTCCTGGGCGCAACGTTGAACACGTAAACCTGCTTCCCGTCCCCGTCCATCAGGCCGCGAAATTTAAATTTATAATTCGCAGGCGTGATGCTCAAATCCTGCCCACTGCCCTGGGCCTGAACTTCAGCTGTCAGATAACGCGCGATAACGTCTTTCTTGATGGTGTTGTCGCCACTGAACCCGAGCGCGTGATAGGTAACCTGCCCGACTTTGGAAATATTCCGCAGCGCGTGCATGCTGCCTTCTTTCTTCAGTTTGGGGAGCTTGGCGCTGATGTCCACGTCGCTCCGCATACCTCGAAGGGACAGTTTCTGCGTCTCGCTGGCCGTTAGGTAGCGTTGCAGAATGACGCTGTCGGAGGCGTCCGGGCCCGACGGGCCAGCCTGCATCGATGCGGTAGAAACCAAAAGAGCGATTAGTATTCCGGTAGCGCGCAACTTGAAACCTCAGCGGGAACAATACCTGAGACCCCGCCCCTTTGTTCGATTAAATCACTCGACCTGAGGATACGCGAAACTCGCCCACCGGGGTCCAGCTTCTTGTCTTGATTTGTAAAGCCTTTTTAAATGATACACTTCGGGCGCGTGCCCGCGGGGACGCGCGCCGCGCAAGAATCCGTCCCTACGTGCTTAACTGTTGCCGAGGTACATCACATGTACATATGTACCCAGCCTTACGTTGTAAGCCAGATACCAGCCGGGGTGGTCCGGATCTTCATAGAGCACGATATTGTCGGTGCCCCAGTCCCAGTTCCCGCAATAGCCGAAATCGGCGGGTGCGACGCTGAAATAAAAGCCGCCGAACCAGAATCGCTCCCTGTTTCCTCCCTCAATGCGGAAGACATGCCCAGGACCGAAGCCGCCGGGGAAATGGCCGTGCTCCCAAACATGGTCGAGATGGTAACGTGCGTCATTTTTTCCGGTCTCGTGGCCCACCCACTTGTCATTCGAGGCGTGCACGTGGGGAGCTTCAGGATGGCCGGCTTTATCGGCATACGACCGGTTCTGGACTGCCGGGTGTCCCTTGCCGCGGACGGGCGCGGGCCCGTGCGCTGGAACATGACCGCCGCCGACGTGCTCATCGCGGCCCGTGCCAAACACAAGGGCGGAGCACCCCAGTAGCATTGCGCAAAATCCCAGGGGTTTTAGCATGTTTGCTAAGACGATGGAAAACCTCGAAATGATACAGATGCGCAATGTTCAGACAATCAGTTTTTCCAGAATGTCGGCGGCGCGCTCGGCCGCTCCCGGACGGGCCAGGGCTCGGGCGTTAGCGGCCATCTGATCGAGGAGTGGCGGTGCCGCAGAGAGTTCGCGGACCTCCCGGAAAAGGCGGGTGCCGGTCATTTCACTGTCCAGCACCAGGCGCGCGGCGCCGGCGGTCTGGAAGGCTTCGGCGTTATGGCGCTGATGGTCGTCCGTGGCAAAGGGGAAAGGCACCAGAATGGCCGGTTTCCCCGCCGCCGCTAGTTCCGCCAGGGCACCGGCGCCGGAGCGGCATACAATGAGATCGGCCTCGGCGAACGCAGCCGGCATGTCGTGAATGAAAGGGGTTACACGGCCCTCGAGGCCCGTGCGGGCGAAATCATGAGCGATTTCCTCATGCGGCGCCACCGCTCCGGTCTGGTGAACGATGCGAACCTGAAGCCCCGATTCGAGGAACAACTGCCAGCTCTGCCGCGCCGCCGTGTTCAGCGTTCGCGAACCGCGGCTGCCGCCCGTGATCAGGATGGACAGAAGCGCCTCATGAGGTTTTGAGGGAAGGTCGAAGAAAGCACGCCGCACCGGAACGCCGGTAACCTCGCTGCGCCCTTTTCGAAAGAATTTGCTGGTCTCCGGGAAGCTGATCAGGGCCGTCTGAATGAAGCGAGCCATGCGCCGGTTAGTAAAACCCGGAATCGCATTTGGCTCCATGGCCACAATGGGCACGCCGCGCAGCGCCGCCGCGATCATCACCGGTCCTGCCACGTAACCGCCCATGCTGAATACGGCAGCCGGACGGTAGCGCCGGATGAGCCCGAGGGCACGGAATACTTCACTGGGCAATGCCGCGAGCGTACGCAACCCTTTCATCAGGCCGACGCCCTTCAGCCCGCCGATGCTGATCCACTCGATGACAAAGCCAGCGCTGGGCACCAGTTTTGCTTCGAACCCTTCATGGGTGCCGACAAAAACCGGATGATGTCCTCGGTTTTCCAGTTCGCGGGCGACAGCAAGGGCCGGAATTACGTGTCCACCGGTGCCACCGCCGGCCATCAGAAAGGTACGAGGAGAGATCATCCCGCGCGGTCGCTTACGCTGAGCAGCAGTCCGCAGGAGATCAGTGTGCTCAGTAGAGAACTGCCCCCGAAGCTGATCATGGGCAGAGGAATTCCTTTGGTTGGGCCCAGCCCCAGAACCACACTCATATTGATCAAAGCCTGAAAAACAATGGATGCGGTCACGGCCAGGGCCAGGTATCGGCCAAAATCGTCCGGCGCCAGCCAATAGAGCCGCAGGCCGCGCCATAGCAGCAGCAGAAATCCTGCCAGCACTGCCGTGCAGCCAAACAAACCCAATTCCTCGCCAACGACAGCGTAGATAAAATCCGTATGCGCTTCGGGCAGGTAGAAGAGCTTTTGCCGGCCCTGCATCAGACCGACCCCAATCGCTCCTCCGCTGCCCACGGCAATTTTCGACTGCAGGGCCTGATAACCGGTATCCGACGTCTTCGATTGCAACAGGTAATTGCGGATGCGGCCGCTCGGATCGACATGCGCCAGCAGTTTGTAGTCGTGATCGAAGAAGCCGACGACGCGGGCGATGCGATACGGTTTCGAGACGACAGCGACGCCAGCGAATAACGCCAGCACGCACAATGCGGTGACAAAATAGCGGCGGTCGAGACCAGCCACGTAGAACACGACAGTCGCGGTCAGCACCAGGACGATGGCAGTGCCCAGATCGGCCACCACAACGGCGATGGCCAGAACGCAGAGAGCCATCGATGCCGGCAGAATGGTATGCCGAGTGTTGATAGCACGCGAGCGTAGCGTTACGAACCACGCGAGAAAGATGGCCAGAGCCGGTTTGGCGAATTCAGACGGTTGGAACGAAGCGAAGCCCATCCGAAACCAGCGATGCGTCTTCCAGTCGAGGAAATAAACCACCACCAGAAGCACCAGCACAATTCCCAGCGGTAGAAATGCCCAGCGGCTGGATTGCAGAAGACGATAATCGTGCCGCTTCAGCCACATCAGCGCAAGGAATGAGATTACGGCCCAACCGAGCTGGCGCACAAGGAAGTGAGTCGTCGAGTGCAACCGGATGTCGGCGGTGACCGACGAAGCGCTGTAGACCATCACCAGGCCGAAGCACACCATCACTACGATGGTGAAAAACAGGGTCCAATCGGTATGGAGACGTTGCGCCATCGTCAGCTCTCTTTTGCGATCCTTCCTACGATTTCCTTGAAAACACGCCCGCGGTGTTCGAAGCTGTCGAACTGATCGAAGCTGGCGCAGGCCGGAGCCAGCAACACCGCGTCGCCGGCGGAGGAATGCCCGCGCGCATACGCTATGGCCCGGTCCAGGGTGCCACACGGGACCAATGGCACCGCACCGCTCAATTGGCCCGCAATCTTGTCCGCGGCCGCGCCGATCAACAGTGCGGCGTGCGCTTTCGTCCGCAGGGGCTCACGCAATGGAGTATAGTCGCTTCCCTTGTCCTTACCGCCCAGGATAATCCACAGGTCGCCGGGAAACGCGTCGATGGCTTTGAGGGTAGCATCCACGTTGGTAGCCTTTGAATCGTTGTACCAGGTGACGCCATTCACTGCAACCACGCGTTCCAACCGATGTTCCACACCAGGGAAAGTGCGGACGGCTGACGCGATCTGCAACAGCGACGCTCCCGCGATGCGAGCGGCGGCCGCGGCGGCCATCACGTTCTCGATGTTGTGTCTTCCGCGCAGCGGAATATCGTGCGCGGCGATCAGCGTCTTTTCGTCGAAACGGATGCTCTCGCCATCGAACCACAAGCCAGGAGTAACCGGCCGCGCCAGACTAAACCAAAGCGGTGAAGCGGCGGTTCCGGACGCATACTCCACGGCGATGGGATCGTCGGCATTCAGCACGGCGTAGTCACCCTTTTGCTGCATGGCGAAGAGACGTCCCTTTGCGGCGGCGTAGTTGGCGAACGTGTGATGGCGATCCAGATGGTCCGGCGTAACGTTCAGCACCACGCCGACGCGGGCGCGAAAGGTTTCGATGGTTTCCAGTTGGAAGCTGGAGAGTTCCAGAACATTCCACTGATCCGGTTTCGAGGTTGACACCATCGCCGTCGGCGGAAGGCCAATATTGCCGCCCACCTGGCAGGGAATACCGGATTCTTTGAGGATATGTCCGGTGAGCGCCGTGGTGGTGGTCTTACCGTTCGAGCCCGTAATGCCGATGATGGGGCCTTCCAGATACCAGCCGGCGAACTCCACCTCACCCACCACGGGTACGCGGTTCGCTCGCAGGCGGTTCAGAATCTCCTCGTCCATGGGAACGCCCGGCGCGATGACCACCAGGCTGACGCCTTCAAACGAGCTGTCTTCCTGGGGAAAAAGATTGATGTGGAGGCGGTTCACCTTGTCGCGGAGTTCCGGTGTGATGTGGGCATCGATCGCGCGCACCTGCGCCCCTTTTGCCAGCAACAGCTCGGCGGCAGCTATGCCGGAACGGGCCATGCCCAGAACAGCCACCGTAGCGCCGTTTACGTCCATAGGCTCAGTCCCGCTCCGTTACCGTCGCGGTTCGGTCTGCGGCCGCAAATACCACCCGGCGTTTCTGAACCGCGCGTGTCAACAAGCGGGTTCCGGAGTCTCTCAATTCGTAGTATTGACTCATCGCAGTTTCAGCGTGGTGAGCGCGAAGAGCGCCAGCACAAGCCCCGCAATCCAGAACCGCACGATGATCTTCGATTCCTGCCAGCCGAGCGCTTCGAAATGATGGTGAATGGGCGCCATCTTGAAAATCCGCTTGCCGCGCAGTTTGTAGCTGCCCACCTGCAGAATCACCGAAAGAGCTTCCATCACGAAGACGCCGCCGATAAACGGGAGCAGCAATTCCTGCTTGATCAGAATCGCCACGACGCCCATGCTGCCGCCCAAAGCGAGCGAGCCAACGTCACCCATAAACACTTCCGCCGGGTGCGCGTTATACCAAAGGAAACCAATGGACGCGCCCGTGAGTGCGCCGCAGAAGATGGTCAGCTCAGCCGCACCGGAGAGACGCGCGAGTCCCAGGTACTCGGCGAATCGAGCGTGCCCCGTAACATACGCCAGAATCGTCATCGCGCCCGCCGCGATGATCATCAACCCGATGGCCAGGCCGTCGAGACCGTCCGTGAGATTCACGGCGTTGGTGGAACCCACCAGAATCAGCGTCATGAAGGCATAGAACAGAATGAAAGCCAGCGGGTAAGTGATGGCGTTGCTGGCCAGGCTGTGAATCAGCAGATCGGGCTTGAAGTTCTTGGTGAAAGGTACGTTCAGCGTGGTGGAATACAGATTCCGCGCGTGCAACCCAAGCAGGATAAATCCGATGATCAGCGCCGCCACAATCTGCCACGCCAGCTTTTGCCGCGCGGTGAGGCCAAGATTGCGCATGCGCTTCATCTTCGTGTAGTCGTCCCAGAAGCCGATGGCCCCAAACGAAGCCATTCCCAGCAGCGCGATCCACACATAAGGATTCGTCAGGTTCGCCCACAGCAGCGTCGGCACCAGAATCGAAATGACGATCAGCACGCCGCCCATGGTGGGAGTTCCAGCCTTCGCCATGTGCGAGCGCGGTCCGTCTTCGCGAATATGCTGGCCAATCTGCATCTCACGCAGTTTGCGGATGAGATACGGACCCAGACCGATGCACAGGAACAGCGCCGTCAGGCTGGCGAACGCCGTGCGCACGGTGGCGTATTGAAAAACGCGAAACGGAGAGAAGTAGTGGAACAGCTTTTCGTAGAAGAGCCAGTAAAGCATGAGTTATCAGGCCACGAACCTTTCGAGGGCCTTCTCAACGCGGGTTCCGCGCGAGCCCTTGAACAAAACGGCGTCGCCTTCGCGGGCGATACCGCGCAAGTGCTCGCCTGCGCTTTCCGGTGATTCAAAAAAGTACGCGGCGGCCTCAGAGAGGCCCGCTTTCACGGCTGCGTCCACCAAAGAGCTGGCAGCGCCGCGTATACCTATAAGCACAGACATCCCACTTTCCGCGACGTAGCGACCTACTTCGCGGTGCAGGACCTCGGACCAGCGTCCAAGCTCGAGCATCTCCCCCAGTACGGCAACGCGGCGCTGGGCCGGCGTGTCGCGCAGCACGTCGATCATGGCGCGTGCGGCGTCAGGGTTAGAGTTGTAGCAATCGTTAAGGATCAGGATACCGCGATGCATGAACCTCTCGCCACGCATTCGTCCCGGTTTTAATCGGGCCACAGCGTCGACAAGTTCCGCGAGCGCGATTCCATAAATGCGCGCCACCGCGATTCCCGCCAGAATATTCAGAACACCGTGCCGGCCGGTGAGTTCCGTTTGAAATTTTGTCTCGCCGACGCGGAATTGAGCTCCCTCCGCTGTGAAGGCGACGTCTTCGGCACGAACATCGGCCGCGCGATCGATCCCGAACGTGATCGTTTCGCCGCGATGCGTGAAAGCCGCCACACGTGCGTCGTCGGCATTGAGCACCGCGATGCCATCGGCGGGCAGTGCTTCCACCAGTTCACGCTTTGCGCGCGCCACGCCTTCGATTCCGTCCTCGAAATTCTCCACATGGGCGTAGCCGACATTGGTGACCACTGCGATGCGTGGCCGGGCAACCTTCGCAAGCTCACGAATCTCATCGGCGTGATTCATGCCGATCTCGATCACGCCGACCTTCGCCTCGTCTGGCAGGCGGAGCAGAGAAAGCGGAACGCCGATATGGTTGTTGAAATTCCCCGTGGTGCGGCCGACGCAGAGCTTCGTGGCAAGCAAATCGGCAATGACTTCTTTCGTGGATGTCTTACCCGCGCTGCCAGTAATGGCCACGATGTCGCCACCCCACTGGTCGCGTGCCCAGGTGGCAACTCGCTGAAGGGCAAACAGTACGTCTTCCGTGACTACCGCCACCGCGCCGCGCGCAAACGCCTGCTCCACAAACGCGCTGCCATCGAAGTTGGGGCCACTCAGCGCGAAAAACAGATCGCCCGAAGCAAGCGTCCGCGTGTCGGTGCTCCAGCCGGTGACCATGGCGTCGCCGCCATTCGCCAGTTCGAGTTTCAGCACCGCCGCAATCTGTTTCACTGGGAACTGCATCCCATCTCCCGCAGCACCGTCCCCGCCACTTCGCGATCGTCGAAATGATTGGTCTTCGCGCCGATGATTTGATACGTCTCGTGTCCCTTGCCGGCTAATATCACGACGTCGCCGGGTTTAGCTTCGTGCAGTGCGATACGAATGGCCCTCTCGCGATCGGGTTCCACGGAGTGTGGCGTGTCCGAGCGGCGCAGCCCCACCAGAGCATCGTTGATGATGTCCAGCGGATCTTCCGACCGTGGATTGTCCGATGTCAGCACAACGTAATCGCTCAATTCTGCGGCGGCCATGCCCATCAGGGGCCGCTTGCTGCGATCCCGGTCGCCTCCGCATCCGAAGAGCGTAATCACACGTTTGGGGGCCAGTTCGCGCGCTACAGAGATTACATTGCGAAGCGCGTCGTCGGTGTGGGCGTAGTCCACCACCACGAGGAACGGCTGCCCGGCCTCAATGCGTTCGAAGCGCCCCGGAACAGCGCCGCACCCGGCCACTCCGCGCTCAATATCATCGTGCGTCAATCCGTAGCTGAGCCCCGCCGACACGGCCGCGAGGATGTTATAGACGTTCATGCGGCCCACCAGCGGCGAGTGCACGGGGAAAGACCCACCCTCCGAATCCACGGTGAAGCGCACCCCTTCGAAATTCATTTTGACGTCACGCGCCCGTACGGTGGCTCCCGTTTCCATGCCATATCGAAGCACTCGCGTTTCCACCGCCGGCTCGATCTTCCGTCCCCACCCGTCATCGTGGTTAATTGCCGCCCACTTCGGAGCGTCGCCGCTGGCCGGACGGAATAGTAGAGTCTTCGCGGCGAAATAGTTCTCCATGGTCTGGTGGAAATCGAGATGGTCGCGCGTGAGATTTGTGAAGACTGCAGTGTGAAACGCCATGCCATCCACGCGCCCAATGGCCAGCGCGTGCGACGAAACTTCCATTGTCACATGCGTGCCGCCAATCCCTTCCAGGTCATGGAATAGCCGATAGAGATCCAGCGATTCGGGCGTAGTATTGACGGCCGGCAACCGTTTGGTGCCCAGACGATATTCAATGGTGCCCACCAGTGCCGTAGTCCGGCCCGCGGAACGCAACATCTCGTCAGTGATGAACGCCGTCGTGGTTTTCCCGTTGGTACCGGTGATGCCCGTTATCGCCAGCCGCTGGTCCGGAGAGTCGTAGAAGTTGCGGGCCGCCTGCGCCAGCGCCGCACGGCCATGCTCCACCTGAATCCACGGGCCATCCCAGGCATCGGGAGCCGGCAGCTCGCTCACCACTGCCAAAGCACCGCGTTCCACCGCTGATGAGGCAAACTTCCGTCCGTCCACTTTCGCGCCAGGAAAGGCGAAAAACACCCACCCTGGTTCCATACGGCGTGAATCATAGTCCAGGCCGCTAATCTCAACGGCACCCAGCGAAGCCGGGATCGGTGTGACTGTGTGGATGCCGGAGAGAAGGTGTGCCAGCGTCATTATGTGGCTAATTGGTGAATTCCACCCTGACTTTTTCTCCGGCCTGCAGCGGCGCACCGGCAAGCGGTTCCTGTGCGCGCGCCACTCCGTGACCCTGAAACACCACCGGAATGCCACCGGCCGCAGCTTGCTGCACTACTCCTCGCATGGTCATCCCCAGGAAATTCGGCACGCGCGGCCCCACCAGCAGATTGGATTGCGGCGTCGATAAAAAAGCCCGCTGGTCCCCCGGCGCAGTCGCAACTTCAGGACTGTCGTCGGGGGAATCCAGCGGGTGGGGAACGGATCCGAGATCCGCAATCGCAGCAACGTCGTTGTCGTCAACCTTGCCGGTGTCCGGGGAGGAAGAAGAATCAGGAACATCTTTCGGTACGTTCAGATAGCGCAACGCCGCCTCGGCAATGCTCTTGAAAACGGGGGCAGACACCTCAGCGCCATAGCCGTCGTGTCCTGTGGAGCCGTTCGCCGTAACCACAATTACGATGGCCGGATCGGCGAGCGGCGCGAAGCCCATGAACGACGCGTTGTACAGGTGCGTGTAGCGGTGCGTCGTCTGATCGGCAATCTGCGCGGTGCCGGTTTTGCCGCCGGCCGTGTAGCCGTCCAGCCGTGCTTTCTTGCCGGTGCCGTTCAGGATGACGCCTTCCATCATGCGGCGCATGGTGAATGCGGTCTGCGCCTGAATCACGCGCAGTGGCGCTTCCTTCGGCGCATTCGCCAGCAGCCGCGGGCGCACCAGATAACCGCCATTCGCGATGACGGAACACGCGCGCGCCAGTTGCACGGTGGTTACGGCAATTTCGTGTCCCATCGCCACCGATGCGATGGAGGTTTTTCCCCAGTTGACCGGGCGCGCGATCATGCCGCTGCGCTCATAGGGAAGCGTCAGACCGGTCTTCTGTCCGAAGCCGAATCGCCTCACATAATCGTAAAGATTGTCCTTGCCTACCTTCAGGCCAATCTGAATTGCACCGATGTTGCTGGAATGCGCCAGCACGCCCGACATCGGCAGCGCAGCGTACGGCTCGTGATCGTGAATCACGCGGTCGTAATAGTGAAACGCGCCGTTGTAGCAGGGAATCACGCTGTCCGGCCGCAGGTTCGTCGTCTCCAGCGCCGAGGTCAGCGTTACAACTTTGAACACGGAGCCGGGTTCGAAGACGCCCGATACCGCATTATTGAAACGTGCGCGATCATTCTCGCCTTTCTGTGGAGGCTTATTGGGATCGAACGTGGGATAACTGGCCAGAGCCAGGATGTCGCCCGTGTGCGGGTCCATTACTACGACGCTGCCCGTCTTGCAATGGTGGTCGATGACAGTGCGCTTCAATTCACGCTCGGCGATGTACTGGATGCGGTTGTCGATGGTGAGGTGGACGTCCTCGCCCGCCTGCGCCGGCGCGCCGGTTGTTTCTTCGGCATAAGCCTGATGACGGACATCGGCACTCACCAGCATCAGACCTGCACGCGGTTTCAACTGCTTGTCCAGCTTCAATTCGACACCGGCCAGCGCATGGTCGTCATCGCTCATACTGCCGATAACGTGCGCGGCCAGTTCCTCGTACGGATAGAAGCGCCGGGTTTCCGGTTCGAAGTTGATCCAGTCCAGATTGAGACTGCGCAGTTTCTGGGATTCCTCGGGTTCAATTCTCCGCTTCACCACGAGAAAGCCTCGATGATCGGCAAAAGCGGCATCCATTTCCGCCTTGAGCCGCGGTTGATCCAGCTTCAGGATTTTCGCGAGGATCTCACTGGCTACGCCGGTGTCCTTAATCTGCAGGGGGTTTACATAGACGGAGTCGACAGGCAGGCTCATGGCCAGGCGCTGTCCGTTGCGGTCGAAGATGGCTCCGCGCGGAAGATCTACTTTTTCGAGGTGTTCGTGCTCGTTGTCGGCAAGGCGGCGAAGTTCGTTGTGCTGAACAACCTGTAACTGGATCAGACGGAGCACCACGATCGCGGCCCACACCACTGCGAACCGTGTGAAGATGCGCAGGCGGGCCGTTGAGAATTCCAGATCGGTCGGCTCATAATCGTGCTCGTCCACGTTGATTTCCCCATCCGCCAAACGCTCTTACTGGGCCGCGGCCGTCATGGAGTGTTCTCCATTGCGGGCAAAACGGTTACCGTCCCGGTTATCCAGATAGACCATTTTTCCGGGAGCGGGCGCAGAATAATCGCGAGCCTTCGCCACACGGTCGAGTTCCGCCGGGCTCAGCAGACGGCTCTCTTCCAGCTCGGCGGCGGCAATGGCCGTTTCCAGTTTCTGCTTCTCGTCGCGCAAGGCCTGCAGTTGATAACCGGAAAGGAAACCGATCACGCTGGGGAGCATCAGGCCCAGCACCACCATGGCGCTGGCGACGCTGGTGCCGATCACTTTCCAGCAGGCCCGGCCGGCGCGCGGGTCGGCCTCACGGACGACGCCGGAGTTGTCTATCTTCTTGGTGAAGTAATAGAGGTTCTCATTGGCCAGGGGGCGGACCAGAAAATCGTCGGCCATGTCGTGCACGCGAGCGGGCGGCTGCGCGCTCCGGGCGATCGTGAATCTGTCGAAAATTGCTGCCAGCGTTGCCATGTTATTCCGCTATCTCATCTCCACCGCGCGCAGTTTTGCGCTACGTGACGGCGGGTTGCTCCTGATCTCTTCCTCCGACGGCCGGATGACGTGTTTGGTCAGAATGACCGCACGTTCGGACCGCGCCATATCCTGAAAGCTCCGCTTGACGCGGCGATCTTCCAGCGACATGAACGTAATAAAAACCGCTCGTCCGCCGGGCGCCACCACTGCGGGCGCGTTCTCCAGCAGACCGTCCAACTGCTCCAGCTCGCCGTTCACCATGAGCCGGATGGCCATGAACACCTGCGTTGCCGGGTGTATTCTGCCCGTCCGCGGCACGGCCTGTTCCACAACGCGAGCTAGTTGCCCGGTGGTGTGGATAGGCCGCGCTCGGACGATTGCTCTGGCTGCTTGCCGCGACCTCCGTTCTTCGCCGAGCCGAAAAATCAGATCGGCGAGTTCCTTCTCTGACGTAAAATTCACCAGATCCGCGGCCGTTGTTCCGCCGCTCCGATCCATGCGCATGTCCAGGGGACCGTCGGCCATCAGCGAGAACCCGCGCTGCGGGTCCGTCAACTGGTAGCGGCTCACTCCCAGATCCGCAAGAAGTCCATCCACGCGCTCCACGCCGGCCGCTTCCAGCGCCTTCCGCACATCCGCGAAGCTGCCGTGGTGATACCGAATTCGCGAGGCCACGTCGGCTGTGTTCTGCCGCGCCTTCTCCAGCGATTCCGGATCCCGGTCGCTCGCAATCACCAGTCCCGTGGTCAGCCGTTCCGCAATCGCCCGCGTGTGGCCTCCGAGGCCCGCGGTCATATCGAGATACACACCGGCCGGCCGGATCGCCAGATATTCCAGCGCCTCGCCGAGCATGACCGGAACGTGCATACATATCGCTTACCGAAGACCCTTCTTCTCCAAACGATTCAACTTCTCCAGAACGTTCTCGCGGGCCTTCGCCTGCTTCTCTTTGAAAACTTCCTCCGTCAGCACGCTGATGCGGCCCTTGTAGCAGTTCAGGTGAACTGGCTGCGATTCCAGGTTCAGCATCTTCCGCAGCTCCGATGGCACCAGCACGCGGCCCTGCGAATCCAACTCCGAACTTCCGCCCAGTTCGTTCGCCAGAAACGCGAGGTCGGAAGCCGCTTCCGGATCGTCCGTCTCCGTTTCCAACAACGTCTCGTTGGACTTCCACAGAGAAAGCGGGTAAATTCGAACAGTGCGCAGGTCCAGAGACGTTATGAAAACGCGGCGCTCGGAAGCGTCCTCTGTAAAAACCGAATTCAGATACTGCTGGAAGTCGGCTGGCAGTTTGAGGCGGCCTTTTTCGTCGACACGAGCAGGGTAGATCCCCAAAGGAGGGGTCACTACAGGCGTCGGTCTGACATCGCCGTCCATTTCGATCCAGCTTTTATCCCTTTATGGCCACGTTGGGCCACTTGAGTTAGTTAATCATGGTCCCGGTACCGATGCAAGAGGTTTCTTAAAACTCTTGTTCCACATAAAGTAGGCCATCGGTACCGTAATCCGCCTCACAAATTGGAGACACGATGGAATCCTTCGCACCGACCGAACGAACCCAGGTCCGGCGCCTGCCGAAGCGCGGTGTTTATGACAAAGCGCAGGTCCACGCGATTCTGGACGAAGGGCGAATTTGTCATGTCGGCTTTGTG
>Ga0265325_10001052_pt1 | contig 19856 bp, 20 predicted proteins | sample 41420metaG_FD_202090 | JGI IMG/M metagenome (GOLD analysis project Ga0265325, IMG submission 202090) | Rhizosphere microbial communities from Carex aquatilis grown in University of Washington, Seatle, WA, United States - 4-14-20 metaG | ecosystem: Host-associated > Plants > Roots > Rhizosphere... | reverse complement strand
GGCAGCGCAGAATGCGCTGATTGCATTCAATCGCTTCGGCCTCGGCGCCAAGCCCGGCGGCCCCGCCAGCATCGGCTCCGATCCCAAAGCCGCCCTCAAGGCCGAACTGGCGATGCCGAAAATCGCCTCTATCGACGGCGCCCTGCCCGGCTACGTCAAAGCCTGCTTTGCATCGCAACAGGGTTTCGACAACGCCGAAGCGGTCCGCCAGCGCGAATTGAATGCGCGCATCGACAAGCAGATGTCGGTCGATATCGGCTTCGTCGAACGGCTGGTCATTTTCTGGGCCAACCATTTCTCGATGACAGTCAATAAGGACGACGCAGTGCGCGGCACGATCGGCCAGTGGGAGCGCGACGTCATCCGCAAGAACGTGCTTGGCAAGTTCGGCGACATGTTGCGTGGCACGATCCAGCATCCCGCCATGCTGTGCTATCTCGACAATGCCGACTCGGTCGGACCCCATTCTACGCAAGGGCTGAACTCCGGCGACGGCTTTAACGAGAATCTCGGCCGCGAGCTCATGGAGCTGCATACGATCGGCTCAGGCGGCGGCTATAGCGAAACCGACGTCACCGTGATGGCCAATATCCTCACTGGATATTCCTACGTTCGCGGCTGGGAATCCGACGGCGGCTATAACGGCGGCACCAAGAAAAATCGCGGCCAGTTCTTGTTCCGGCCGACATGGCATGAGCCCGGCAGCAAGACGCTGATGGGCAAGAGCTATAGCTCGGGCGGCGAGCAGCAGGCGCTGGATGTTCTCGACGACCTCGCCGTTCATCCGGCAACCGCCGAGCACGTCGCCTTCAAGCTGGTCCGCCATTTCATCACCGATGAGCCGACGCCGGCGATGGTGAACAAGCTCAAGGACAAATTCATCGCGAGCGGCGGCAATCTGCACGTGGTCGCGCTGGCGCTGCTCGATCTACCCGAAGCCTGGTCGGCCCCGTTCACAAAGATCCGCACCCCCTATGAAATGACGATCGCGCAATATCGCGCGCTGGGCAAACGATACCCGGACGATTCCGCCTGGGCCTTCTCGGAGCCGCTGAACGCGCTTTACAACATGCAGTGGGAATCGCCGTCGCCGGAAGGCTATTCCGACGACACGCCGCGGTGGCTCAGCCCGGACGCGATGCGCATCAGGGTCGACGTTGCGCAATTCTCGAGCTGGGAATTCGCCAACGACTACAAAAAAAATGTCGGCAGCCTGGCGAAGTCCCTGTTTGACAGCGCGCTGTCGAAAAATACCGCTGAGCGGCTGGCCAATGCCGGCAGCAACAATAACGCGCTGACCATCCTGTTCTCCTGCCCCGAATTTCAGCGGAGATAATGCCGATGTCCGACGATCATTGCGACTGTCCGCCTTCCGCCGCCGATCTCAGGCTGCGGCGCGCCGCCATGGAAGGCTGCGGCGAATCCCGTCTGCTGATGTCGCGCCGCGCCATGCTCGGAGTCACCGCCGGCCTGTTCTCATGGGCCTATATGCCGCGCTTTGCCGAAGGCGCAACCAACGACCCGCGGCTCCTCGTCGTCGTCCTGCGCGGCGGCATGGATGGCGTCAATGTCTGCGTGCCGTTCGGTGACAAGCACTATGTCTCGATGCGCGGCGACATCGCCATTCCGGCGGCGAGCACGATCAAGCTCGACACGTTCTTCGGGCTGCATCCTGCGCTGGTGAATTTCGGCAAGATGTACAAGGCCAATGAGGCCGCGCTCGTGCATGCCACCTGCGTGCCGCTGCGTACCCGCTCGCATTTCGACTGTCAGGACAATCTCGAGAACGGCATGCCGGCGGCGATCGTCCCCAACCCGACCGGCTGGCTGAACCGGCTTATGACTGCGCTGCCGGCCGGCGCGCCGGTGAAGAAAGCCGGCGCCATCGAGATTGGCGAGGCACCCTTGATCCTGCGCGGCCCGGCGCCGGTGCTCGGTTGGTCCTCGACCTGGTTCGACAAGGTCGAGGATCCTCTGCTGTACCTGATCGAAACGCTCTATCGCGAGCGCGATAGCGAGATGTACGGTGCGCTGGAACGCGGCCTCAAAGCCGACCAGATCGCGTCCCGCTCCGATCAGGATGACGGCAGCATCAGTGACTTGCGCAAGGCATTCCGCGGCGCCGGCCGCTTGATCGCGGCCAACGACGGACCACGCATTGCGGTTTTGTCGGTCGGCGGCTGGGACACCCATGCGGATCAGGGCGCGGCGCAAGGTTATTTGGCCGGCGTGCTCGGTGAGCTCGATCTCGCCATTGCCGACTTCAAGGCCGCGGTCGGACCGTCATGGCAGAACACGGTGATGGTGGCGGCGACCGAATTCGGCCGGACCGTGCACGTCAACGGCGACAGCGGCACCGATCATGGCGTCGGCACCGTCGTGCTGCTCGCCGGGGGCGCCGTCAACGGCGGCAAGGTCTTTGGTGACTGGCCCGGACTTGCGCCGGCGCAGCTCTACGAGCAGAGCGATCTCAAGCCGACGACCGACCTGCGCTCGGTGTTCAAGGGCATATTGCGTGATCATATCGGGGTCGCGACCAATCTGCTCAACACCAGCATTTTCCCGAGCAGCGGCAGCACCGCACCGGCGATGAGTGGCCTGCTCAAAGCATCGGCGGCCAAGTCCATGACCGGTTCGATTGCCTCATTGCGCGCCGAGCCGCCGATCGCTCGCTACCGCAAAGGTCTCCCGGTTGTCGCCGGGCTCGGCGCCGGAGCCTGACGCGGGCGCAGGCGTCTCGAGCCGCCGATGTTGTCATTGACAGCGCCGCGGCGCGCCCTTATGCGCAACGCCCCAGCTTTTGGAATCGCGCGCCTTCATGCCTTCAAGACCCTTCCGCCTCGCCCGTTCCGTGACCGGGCTTGGCCTGTTCGCGGCGCGCGAGATCAGGAAACGCGAGCGCATCGCCGAATATAAAGGCCCGCGCGTCTCGACCGAAGAGGCCGAACGGCGCGAGCGTAAGCGCAACAAATACCTGTTCGAGCTGAACCAGAAAATCACGATCGACGGCACGCCGCGCTACAACCTCGCGCGCTATGCCAACCATTCCTGCAATCCGAACGCCGAGCCCATTACCTACCGCAAGCGGATCTACATTCGCGCGCTGCGCCGCATCAAGCCCGGCGAGGAAATCACCTATCACTACGGCATGGATTACCTGCGCAACGTCATCGGCATCTCGAATTGCCGGTGCGGGCGTTGCCGGCGCCGCAGGGCCAAAAAGGCGCGGATCGTCTATGCGCAAAAGCAGCGGGCCGCCAAGCGCCAACTCAGGCGTCGCTCGAGCGTCAGGGCCGCAGATAGACGTAGCCCTGGCCCTGCAACTCGGCGAGCCGCACCACGCCGCCCTGCTCGGCGGCGATAAAGCCCGGCAACAGATCGGCGAGCGTGATTTTCGTCGCCTTCATCGTATTGCCGCAGGCATTCATCTCGAGCCCGTCCTTGTGAAACTCGCCGACTCGTCTGGCGAGGTCGGGATTGGACTGCGGGGTCTGAAACGCCTTAAGCGCGGGGCCATGCACCACCAGCGCGATGGTGACGTGCTCAGGCCCGCCGACGCCGTCATAGTGGTTGCGGATATTGCCGAGCACGAACGCGACCTTATCGGCGTCGCTGAGGTGATAGACCACCTTCTGCTTGTCGGGCAGCGCGGCCTGTGCGCGCTTGCCGGACAGCGCGAATAATCCGCCGCCGGCGGCAAGCGCAAAGGTCAGCAGATTTCGGCGTTGCATTGGCTGTCCTACTTCTTGAGCGTGCGCACCGCGGCGAGTTCCTTGCGGTCAGTGATCAGCGACCGGCACAGGTCGAGATTGGCGCGGTCGAGCCGGAAGATCTTGTCGTCGGCGCCGCCGGAGAGGTCGAGGCCCTCATCGTCGGGCTTGTTGTTCTGCCAGATGCGGATGCGGTCGAGCCGCACCAAGGTTGCCTTGTTGTCGGGCGTCATCTCGACCGAAATGCCGCCGCCGTCGCAGTCGACCGCGCAGCCAATCGAGGTCTTGTGTCCGGGAGCCTCGGCGATGCCGGCACTGCCGCAGGACCCGCTCGAATCGAAATTGCCCTTGCGGCTGCGGAAGTTCAGCCCGAGCCGGAATGAATAGCCGAGCACCGGAAGATCGCTGCTCTTTTCGCCGGTCACCAGCAGCTTCATCGACTTGACCTTCTGTAACGGATGCTTGGCGAGATGGGCCGCATCGTAAACCCGCACGAAGCAGGCATAGGCTTTGTCCGTGTCGAACTTGCCGGCGAACATCTGCTCGGCGAAGACGGCGTCGTATTTCGGCTGAGCGGGTTGCACAGGAGCGGTTTGGGCGCGGGCCGCTTGCACCTGGGCGAGGCCGGCGGCAATCAGCGCCGCGCAGAGCAGTAACTGGCGCATGGCAGGCTCCTCTCCGAAACCGATCATCAGTCTAGCAAAGGCGCGCTGGCTTGGCGACGTGGGCGGCCGCGCCGCCTCTTACGCAACCGATCGCGAGACATTACGCTGTCACGATGTCTGCGCGCGCTCTTCGAATCGGGATCTTTGTCGCGGTTGGTGGTGCAACACTGGTCCTGGCGTTGAGTTTCGTCCCTCCCATTCTGGTATGGAACGACCCCACCGCGAACGGGCTGCAGTGGGTGATCGCGATGATGGCGACGCCGATCTACCTGGTTTTGGTGTTGCCCGCCTTGGTGCTGGGCTTGATCGGCAGGCCGCTACCCCTCAAATTCGGGGCCGGCTTGCTACTCCTCGCCTACGCCATCGCGCTGCTGCTTTTTTTCGCCTGAGACAAGGACCCAAGGAATGAAACTGAATATCCGCCGCGTCGTCACCGGTCACGACAGCAAGGGCAAAGCCAAGGTCGAGATCGACGAAATCGGTTCCGCCAAGAAAAGCCCGCGCCCCGGCGCCGAATATGTCGAGTTATGGTCGACCGACGAAGGCTTTCCGATCAGCAATGACACGTTTGCCGATCCGGTCGGCAAGAAGATCGGCACCTCGATCGACAGGGGCACCGTGTTTCGCGTCGTCAAGTTCGATCCCGGCGTCTCGCCGCGCAATCATCGTACCGATTCAATCGACTATGGCGTGGTGATGTCCGGCGAGCTCGACATGGAACTCGACGACGGCGTCGTCGTCCATCTCAAGGCCGGCGACTGTATCGTGCAGCGCGGCACGATTCACAACTGGGTCAACAAGGGCACGGTGCCGTGCCTGATCGCTTTCATTCTGATCTGGGCCAAGCCGGTGACGATCAACGGCAAGCAGTTCGACGCCCACGGCTAGCCTCAGTCATCGAGCTCCGGATAGTGGCGGAAGATGCCGGATTCGTTGAAAGCGATCCGGCGATCGGAATTGAGGTACATTTCGATGCGCGGCCGCGCGATGACGCGGTCATGCACGGCGACGACGCGCGGCACTTTCTTCTCGATGCGCTTCATTGCGGTGGGAAATGCGTAACGCAGTCCGGCGATCAGCTGAAACAACGACAGGTCGGCATAGCAAAACCGGCGGCCGAGGAGGAACGGGCCGCCGCTCTTGTCGATCACGCGCTCGAAATAGCCGAGATATTTCGGCGCCCGCTCCTTGAGGAATCCGTCACTGAAGCGCTTCGATTCCGGCTTCTGATCCTCGTAATAAAGCCCGGTGCCGACCGGATGATGGGTGTCGTGGATCTCCTTGACGAAATCGGTGACGGTGAGCTGCAATTGATGCACCCATAACTGACCGGCTTCAGGCTTCGGCGACAGGCCGTGACGCGGCCCGAGATACAGCAGGATATTGGCGACCTGCGCGATCACCAGCCTGCCGGCCTTGAGAAATGGCGGCGCGTAAGGCGGCGTCTTCATGCCCTCGCCCGCCATCATCTTCATCATCTTGCCGGTGCCATCCTTGCGCGCGACATCGACATAATCGGCGCCGGCTTCCTCGAGCGCCAGCCGCACGAATTCGCCGCGGCCCTGGATGCTCGGCCAGTAATAAAGCTCGTAACGCATGAACCACCTCCGCTCATATTGGCAGCATCATAGCGCGTTAGCGGCGGCATTGAGCGCAGCCCCCAAAGAAAAATCCGCGCCGCAAGGCGGCGCGGATTCAACAGATTGGACGACTTAGTTCACCGCGAAACAGTACAGCAGCCCGTCACCGCCGGTCGATTGGAACAGTTCCTCGGTGCAGCCGCGCGAGGGATGCGAGGAATTCCACGATTTGTAGAAAGCATCCGGCCCCGGCCCGCTGCGGTCGGCGTGGCCGAACATCACATTGCCTTCGGTGCTCGTATAGTTCTTGCAGGTCCGGTCCGGTGCATCGGCCGGGAAGGCACGGCCGTCGGCGGTCGAGCCCGTCAGGATATCGTGGCGGTTGGGCTTGTCGCCGAACCCGTTGATGACTTCGCCCTTCTCATTCAACGCGGTCTGCTTGGTCCATTTCGGATTGTCGCTGTGCAGATCGTCGACGCTGGTGGCAATCACAACGCCCTTGGCGTTCTGCCACGGGCCCTTTCCGATGCGGTCGCGGGCATTGACCGCGCCGCTTCCCTGCGTGCTCAGATAGGCGCGCCAGGTCTTGCCGCCGGCACCCGCGCTTTGCGCTAGCGATTGGCAATACGCGTCGGCGCCAGCCAGGCCGCCGAGATTGCCGCCTTTGCCAATCGTCACGCTGGTGACGAAGAAGGTCATGTTGGCTTGTTGCGCGTATCCAGTCGATAGGCCTGCGAACACAGCTGTCGCCACGAGAATCGCCAATCTCATTTTCATCGCGTTTCTCCCCGCTATGGCGCGACGCCCCTGCCGCGCTCTTGAAAGGAACAACACTCGCGAGCCACAAACATTCCGCCCTCAAACAAAAACGTGACCGGTGCGAGGCTCGCCGCAATAAAAAACCCGGCGTCGCCGCCGGGCTTCATTGCCATGCCAGATTTGACGCCGCTTAGGCGGACTGCAGATTGCCTGCCGCCTGCTTGCCGCGCTCGGTCACGATTTCGTAGCTGACCTTTTGGCCCTCCATCAGCGAGCGCATGCCGGCGCGCTCGACGGCGCTGATATGCACGAACACATCCTTGGAGCCATCATCCGGCTGAATGAAGCCGAAACCTTTCTGGGTATTGAAGAACTTCACGGTACCAACGGGCATCATATTTCCTTTCGCGCTTTCGTTGAACGCCGCCACGCGCATCGTGTCGGCGGCAACTGTCCGAGTTTTGGGTATTCACTTCTGTCGCAGCCCAAAGCCGGGAAGCGTGTCAGCAAGATGAGGCCGAAAACCAGGTTGCGGCCAGCCAGATAGTCGGAATTGGCGAAAACGTCAACGGGACCACAAGAAGCGCCGATTTTGGCACCTGCGGGCTTGCGCTCGCGTCCCTGTCGCCTCGGTTCCGTCGCCAAAAAAAGACCCAAGCTTTGCCGCTGGGTTGCCGCAGGCGAACCGGAACGATGAATGGCCCCGCCGCTTGGTCCAGCGTTCACATCCGCAGATGCGGTTCAATAGTGGAGGTCATCCATGATCATCAAGAAAGCAATCGTTTCGACCATCGCCGCCGGTGCGCTCGCGCTCGCCATGACGGCAGCGCCGAAGCCGGCGCAGGCGTTTTGGTGGGTGGTCCCCGCCATTGTTGCGGGCACCGTCGGTGGCGTGGCGGTTGGCGCGGCGGCGACAAACAGCGCCGCGTACAACGCGGCCTATGTGCCTCGCGGCGAGGTCTATGTCGCGCCGACCGCGGGCTGTCACTGGGAACGTGTTCAGGCGGCCGATGGACGCTGGGCACGCGCCCGGGTCTGCCCGTAAGCACGTTGGCCGAGGCCCAACCGAAGCGCCGCGGCCGGTGTGACCGCGGCGTTTCGCGTCGGCGAGGGCGTGGAACAATTTCCTGCGCCTGCTCGTTGGTAGCCGAAAACAGCGGAAGGCCCGGCATTGGCGCTCGGGCCACTCATATTCGGGGCGTTCCAATGCTTGGCACCGTTCTTGTCGTCATTCTGATTCTCATGTTGATCGGCGCGATCCCGCGCTGGCGCCACAGCTCGCGCTGGGGTTACGGGCCGTCGGGCATCGTCGGCATTCTCCTGATCGTCGTGCTCGTCCTCGCGCTGAGCGGACGCGTCTAGGACGCTGACGACGTCATGGTCTGCTTCACGGCGGCGACCAGTTGCTTGAGCGTGAAGGGCTTGGCGAGGAAATCGGGCATTTCGCCTTCGGGGATGCTTTTGGCGAAAGCGTCCTCGGCATAGCCCGACACGAAAATGAATTTGATGGTGGGATCGCGCCGCCGCAGCTCCTTCAGCAGCGCCGGCCCATCCATTTCCGGCATCACCACGTCGGAGACGACCAGATCGATGCTGCCACCCCGCTTGTCGATCAGCTCGACCGCTTCGACGCCATTGGCCGCTTCGAGCACCGTATAGCCGCGCGACTTGAGGCCGCGCGCATTGAGCGCGCGCAAGCCGTCTTCATCCTCCACCAGCAGGATGGTGCCTTGGCCGGTGAGATCGGCAATCGCCGCACGCTCGACTTCGCTCGCCGCTGATATGGCTTGCGCGATCGCGGGCGCATCCGCGGCGGGGATCTGGCGGACGGTCTGCTCTGCGCCGGCCATGTGACGCGGCAGGAAGATGCGGAACGTCGTTTGGCCGGGCTTCGAATCGGCATAGACGAAGCCGCCGGTCTGCTTGACGATGCCGTACACCGTCGAGAGCCCAAGTCCCGTTCCCTTGCCGACGTCTTTGGTCGAGAAAAACGGCTCGAAGATCTTGTCGATGATGTCGTCCGGAATCCCGGTGCCGGTGTCCGACACCTCGACCAGCACGTAGTCGGCTTCCGGCATGCCTTTCTGGGCGTAGCGCGCATTGTCCGCAGCCTCGACGTTCGCCGTGCGCAGGCTGAGCTTGCCGCCATTCGGCATCGCGTCGCGCGCATTGATCGCCAGATTGACGATGACCTGCTCGAATTGCGACAGATCGACCAGAACCGGCCACAGATCGCGGCCATGCGAGACATCGAGCGTGACCTTCTCGCCGATCAGCCGCTTGATCAGCATGCCGATATCCGACAGCGCCTCGCCAAGGTCGAGCACCTGCGGGCGCAGCGTCTGCTTGCGCGAGAACGCTAGCAATTGCCGGACCAAAGCCGCCGCGCGGTTGGCGTTCTGCTTGATCTGAATGATGTCCTGGAATGACGGGTCGGTCGGCTTGTGCGCGTTGAGCAGGAAGTCGGTCGCCATCATGATGGCCGAGAGCACGTTATTGAAGTCGTGCGCGATGCCGCCGGCCAGCTGTCCGACGGTTTCCATCTTCTGCTGCTGCTTGATCTGATTTTCCAGCGTGCGCTGGGTCGTGGTTTCGAGCGCATAGACGATGGCCGCCTCGCCGTCGCCCTCCTCCACGGTGAGCACGAAGAAATTGGCGAAGCGCTCGCCGGCGCCGGCGAGCGCCGCTTCGACCGGCGCGATGTCGCTTTGCCGGTCGGCGGCCTTGCGGATCGCCGCCTCGAGCGCCGGCCGGTCGCGCTCGGCAACGACGCCAAGGATCGAGCGGCCTTCGCCCTTGAGTTGCTCGGCGAAAGTCTGAGCGAAGCGCGGATTTTCCCGCGCGATCCGTCCGGTGCGGTCAACCGTCGCGATCGCCATCGGCGTATTGTGGAAGAAGCGCATGAAGCGCACTTCGGCGGCGCGCTGGAGCTCCGCCCCGTCATCGCGTTCGGCGCGGTTGAGCACCAAAGTGCGCGATACACCCGGCTCGCCATCGGCGCCGAACGCAACCTTGTGAAACAGCCGCACCGGCACCGGCTTGCCGGTGCGGGTTTTCAGGTCGAGATCGAGCACGTCGGTCTTGACGTCGCCGGGCGCCGCGTTGCGCGCGGTCAGAAGCGCCGCACCCTCACCGGCAACGATATCCGACAGCGTCAGCCCGCCCGATCCGACGCTGGCGAGGTCGTAATCGAGCCAGCCGGCGAGCGTAGCGTTGAGATAGACCAGGGCACCCTTGCCATCGACCGAGAAGAATCCGGCCGGCGCATGGTCGAGATAATCGATCGCGTGCTGCAGTTCCTGGAATACGTTCTCCTGACGTTCGCGCTCGCGGCTGATATCGGCGATCGACCAGACCGTGTTGCGCGCCTCGCGGCCGTCCTCGCCAAGCGGGCGAACGCGCAACCGCAGCCAGCGCCCGGGCTCGCCCGCGCTCCCTGCAATACGCACCTCCTCCTGGAGGCGCTTGCCGTCGCGTGCCGCGTTCAACAGGCGGTAGATCGATTCCGACACATCCGGATCACCGATGAAGACGCGCTCGATCGGCCGCACGTCGCCGGCGTCGCTGGCGCCGGTGAGATCGAAATAGGCGCGGTTGGCATAGATCACGCGGCCGCCCGGCTCGGTAATGACGATGGCGTCCATCGCATTATCGATGGCTGACTTGAGCATGACGCTGCCGCCGTCGCGGGCGCTGAAGCGCAAAATCCCCGCGGCGAACGCGAATAGAGAAAAAGTTCCGGCGGTCGCCAGCAGCGCCAGCAGCATGAAAACGTAGCGCTCGGCATTGTCCTTGCCGACATAGAACAGGCCGACCGCGGCGCCGAGGAGGAGCAACGCCAGCAGCAGCACCCAGCCAATGCCGCCGGCGCGCGCTGCGCGGGCGGTGCGGTCATAAGCCGCCCGCCGCTCGTCGCGATCGGATTCTGGAGCCGGTCCTGCCATATGCCGAAGATAGTCCCTGGCGCGTTGAGTCGCGTTTTCCTCAGTGCCCCAGCCTAACCGGCCCGGCAAGGGTTTCGAGTGCCGAATTTCCAGCTTTCCGCGGCGGTATGCGGCTAGCTGCGGCTGACCGCCCGACGCACCTTCATGACGTAGCTGATGACCTCGGCCACGGCCTTATAGTGTTCGGGGTCGATCGCCTGGTCGATCTCGACGGTCGCATGCAGCGCCCGCGCCAGCGGCGGATTTTCAACCACCGGGACCGAATTCGCCTCGGCAACCTCGCGGATCTTGAGCGCCACCGCGTCGACGCCTTTGGCCACGCAGATCGGCGCCGGCATGCCGCGTTCATAATGCAGCGCGACCGCAAAGTGGGTCGGGTTGGCGATGACGACCGTCGCCTTGGGCACCGCCGCGATCATGCGGCGCCGCATCCGGGCCTGGCGGGTCTGCTTCATCTTGCCCTTGATCGCCGGATCGCCCTCGCTTTGCTTGAACTCGTCCTTGAGTTCGCGCAGCGTCATCTTCTGGCGCTCGTACCATTGCCGGTATTGGAATAGATAATCGGCGGCGGCGACCACCGCGAGAAGAGCGACCACCGCGCCAAGGAGCTTGAGCGCGAAGGTGCGGGTCAGCGGCAGGATCGCCGTGGGATCGGTCCAGGCCAGGCCTTCGAGCCGCATCCGTTCCGGCCAAAGCAACGCGACCAACACCGCGCCGACCACGATCAGCTTGATCAGGCCCTTGGCGAAATTGGCCAGCGCCTGCATCGAAAACAAGCGTTTCGCGCCGGCCGCTGGCGAGATGCGGTCGAACTTCGGCATCAGCGTCTCGGTTGACCACACCAGGCGATGCTGCACGAGATTGCCGCCAAGCGCCGCAAGCGTCAGCAGCACAAACGGTATCGCCAGCACGCCGAGCATTTCAACGCCGAGCTTTTCGCCGAACCAGATCAGCGCCGGCCCATCGACCCGGATCTGGTACGCATTGGCGATGATGCCGCGCAGCGTGGCGGTCAGCCCGCTGCTCATGCCGCCGGAAAAAGCCATCGTCACCAAGGTGCCGCCCGCAATGATGAACCAGGTATTGACCTCCTGGCTCTTGACGACGTCGCCGCGTTTGAGCGCGTCGTCGAGACGCCTTTGCGTCGGATCTTCTGTCTTTTGACTGTTGTCTTGTTCGTCGGCCATCAGCTATGCGGCGCCAGTTCGCCGAGCACGCCTTCAATGTAGCCGACGAACATGCCCATCATCGCGCCAATCACCAGGACGAGCAGCAGCAGGCCGAGCATGATGGTGAGCGGAAGGCCGATGAAGAACACCTGCATCTGCGGCATCAGGCGGGATAGAATGCCGAGGCCGAGATTGAACAGCAGCCCGAACACCAGGAACGGCGCCGAAAGCTGGATGCCGATGCGAAACGCTGTGGCGATGGTCCGCGTCACAAGCTCCGCCATGTCGCCGACCACCGGCAGTTCGCCGGGCGCGAATAGTGTGTAGCTGTCGTTGAGCGCCGCGATCACCAAATGGTGCATGTCGGTGGCGAAGATCAGCGTCACGCCGAGCAGCGCCAGAAAATTGCCGACCAGCATGCCCTGTTGATTCTGGGTCGGATCGACGGCGGTGACGAAGCCGAGGCCGAGTTGCTGTGCCACCACCGAGCCGGTGACCTGCAGCGCGGAGATCGCCAGACGCGCCGTGAGCCCGAGCAGCGCGCCGATGATTATCTCCTCAAACAGCATCACCAGAACGGGCCCGATTGCCCGCAGGTCGATCGTATAGGCGGCGCGGTGCAGCGGCAGCAGGATCGCGGCCAGCATCAGCGCGATAGTGAGCCGCACCCGCACCGGCATGCTGGCTTCGCCGATGCCCGGCAGCATCATGATCATGGTGCCGACGCGGGCAAACACCAGCAGGAAAGCCGCCGCCAGCGCCGGCAGATAGGAGACATCGATCGTCATTCAGTTGATATCTCTGCGGCGCAGGCGCGGCCGCGCGATCATGAGCCTGGCGTCGCGATACGGGCAGCGATCCGCAGCATCTCGCCGTGCAGCCGTTCCGCCATGAAGGGCAGCGCAATCAGCAGCGAGATGAAGATCGCAAGGATCTTCGGCACGAATGCGATGGTCATTTCCTGGATTTGCGTGAGCGCCTGCAACAGCGAAATTACCAGGCCGACGGCAAGGCCGACCAGCATGACGGGACTTGCCACAAGGATCAGCGTTACGATGGCGTCGCGGGCGACGTCGAGCGTTTCCGGTCCGGTCATCAGATCGGCATCTTGAGAATGTCTTCGTAGGCCGCGATCACCTTGTCGCGCACCGCCACCACGGCATCGATCGCGACTTCGGTTTCGGAGACCGCAGTGACCACGTCGACCATGTTGCCCTTGCCGCGCACCGCCGATTGCGTCTGCGCGTCCGACTTCTGGCCCATTTCGTGGACCGTGTTGAGCGCCTGCTTGAGCACATCGCCGAAGCTCGCGGGCGTTGTCTCGACGCCCGGCGGCTTGCCGATGCCGGCAGTTATCTTGGCGATATTGGCATAGGCGCCGGCGGCGGCGACGGGGGTAGCCATGAGTCAGTCCTTTTGCTGGTGCATGATGTTCTTGAAGGGGTCAGGCATTGCTAACTCGTGAGAATGTTGATGGTGCGCTGAAGCATGCGGCGCGTCGCCGTGATCAGATTGACGTTGGCTTCGTAGGAGCGTTGCGCCTCGCGCATGTCGGTCAATTCAACCAGCGAATTGACGTTGGGATATTTCACATTGCCGTTGGCGTCGGCGGCTGGATGACCCGGCTCGTATTTGAGCCGGAAGTCGGAGCTGTCAGGTTGCACGCGCCCCAGGCCAACGGTGCGCGCGCCGAGCTCGCGGTCGAATTCGGACGTGAAGCTGACCACCTTGCGGCGGTAGGGATCGGCGCCGGGCTTTGACGGTGTCGAATCCGCATTCGCGAGGTTCTCCGAAATCACCCGCATGCGTCCGGCCTGGGCGCGCAAGCCGGACGCGGCGATCGCCATGGTTTTCATGAAGTCCACGAATGTTCTCCTGCGTTCAGATCCCGGCTAGGCCTTGCCAAGGGCGGTTTTGATCAGCTTGAGGCTTTTGCTGTAGAGCGTCGCCGCAGCCTGGAAATCGAGCTGGTTGGCGGCGACCTTCATCATTTCGTCTTCGAGGCTCACGGCATTGCCGGTCGGGCGGACCTCGTAGCCGGGCGTCTTCTGGCTGCGGAATGGCGATGACGAGTCCGAAAGGCCGCCCCCGATATGGCCGTTCTCGGTCTGCGCCAGCGCCACGGTTTCGATCGGCGTCGGCATCGCGTCTTCGAACTTCAATTGCGAGAGGTCGCGCGCCTGGTATCCGGCCGTGTCTGCATTGGCGACGTTCTCGGCAAGCACCTGCTGGCGCGTCTGCTGCCATTCCATGCGCGTGCGCAGCATCGACAAGATCGGAACGTCGGTAAGCGCCATTGCCCTGCCTTCTTTGCCTGGTCCACTAGGCAGACTTTGCCGGGTCTATGGTTAATGGCAGGTAAAAAACGACGGGCTCCGAAAAGCCATATTCAGAGTCTGTTTACCATGACTGTCGTCTGAAACCGACGCCGCTGCGAAATGGGGCGCATTTTATTAATACTCTGTTAGTATTCCGGGCGGCAAATAGTGCCCACGGAATTAACCTTTCGACCGATTCCCCCGACGGTCACCAGGCGGCACATACGGAGCACAGTTGATGTTTCAAATGCTTCCCGACATGCCGATGGCGGCAAAATTCTTCGCCGCGTTCGTCATTGTCCTCACGCTGATCGGCCTGACCGCCTGGCTGGTGCGCCGCTTCGGCGCCAACCGTCTGAGCGGCAGCACACGCGGCCGCCAACCTCGTCTCGCCGTGATCGATGCCGCCTCCGTCGATGGCCGCCGCCGACTGGTGCTGATCCGACGTGACAATGTCGAACATCTCATGATGATCGGCGGACCCAACGACCTGATCATCGAGCCGAACATCGTGCGCGCCGGAACTGCACGCGAATCCGGCCGCGACTCGGGGCGTGCGGCCGGTGGTGATACGGCGCCGCGCGCGGTCAGCCTTAGCGAGAATGGCGGCGGCCATTGGCCGCTGCAGCCGGCCGTCGAGCCCCCCGCCCCGCCGCCGATGCAGCCGGCGCCGCGTAACTACCGCGCGCCGGTCAACGAGGAACCCTGGGTTGCTCCCGAGCCGGCGCCACGCGAGACCGTCCGCGAACCAAGCTTGCGAGTGCGTCCGGTCGACAGCATCAGCGGCATGGCATCGGATTTCTCCGCCAAACTCAATGCCGAACTGGACGTGCCGCCCCCGCCCCGCATGGCGCCGGTCGCGCCACCGCCGCCACTGCGTGATGCCGCGCCACCGCCGCCTCCGGCCGCGCCACAGACCGACCGCAATCTCGCCGAGATGGCGCAGCGGCTCGAGGCCGCGTTGCGCCGGCCGACTGCCAACGAATTCAATCCGCCGGTGACCGATGCGCTGGCGGCGACCACCGCCGCTCCGCCGGTAAAGGCCGTCGAGCCGGAGCTCAGAGCCGAGTTCAAGCCTGAGCCTAAGTTCGAGCCTGCCTCCGAATCAAAGTTTGAGCCCAAGTTTGAGCCCAAGCCTGAGTCGAAGCCGGCCAAGAACGCATTCGACAGCTTGGAAGAAGAGATGGCGAGCTTGCTCGGCCGTTCCGGAAAGACCTGATGGCAGGTTATTCCGGCCGCCGTGTTCGTCTTGTGACGATCGCGGCCGGGGTAGCAGCGGCCCTTGCCCTGGCGCACCCGGCGTTGGCGCAGGACGTCAGCATCAATTTCGGCCAGGGCCAGGGGAATGGGCTGACCGAGCGTGTCGTTCAGTTGATCGCACTCCTGACGGTGCTGTCGCTGGCGCCGTCGATCCTCATCATGATGACGTCATTCACCCGCATCGTGGTGGTGCTCTCGCTGCTGCGCACCGCGCTCGGCACCGCGACCGCGCCACCCAATGCAGTGATCATCTCGCTCGCGCTCTTCCTCACCGCTTTCGTGATGGGGCCGGCGCTGCAGCGGACCTACGACGCCGGCATCAAGCCGCTGATCGCCAATGAAATCACCGCGGAACAGGCGTTCGAACGCGGCTCGGTGCCGCTGCGCGCCTTCATGCAGAAGAACGTGCGCGAGAAGGACCTCAAGCTGTTCGTCGACATGTCGACGGAAGCCGCGCCGGCAAAACCGGAAGACCTGTCGCTGCGCATCCTGGTCCCGGCCTTCATGATCTCGGAACTCAAGCGCGCCTTCGAGATCGGCTTTCTGTTGTTCCTGCCATTCCTCATCATCGACCTCGTCGTCGCGTCAGTCCTGATGTCGATGGGCATGATGATGCTGCCGCCAGTCGTGGTGTCGTTGCCGTTCAAGCTGATCTTCTTCGTGCTGGTGGACGGCTGGAGCCTGGTCGCAGGCTCGCTGATCCAAAGCTATGGCAGCTAGCGGACCGTCTTGCGGCCGATCGAGCCGGTCGGCGTCTTGTCGGGCTTGAGCGGTGTTCCGGCCGGCGGTTTGTCGGGCAACGCCGCCTTGGCGGCCTCCGGTTTTTTGCCCTCGGCTTTATCGTCAGCCTTCCCAACCTGCTGATCGGCACCCGGCATCTGAACCTGCGCCGGCTGGGTTTGCGGCGCCGAAGCCTGCGGCGCCGCGGCCTGTTGCTCGGCTGTACCCTCGGGCTGGTCGGGGAAGCGCTTGCGCATCTCGGCGAGGAAAGCGTTGAGCGTGTTGATGTTGGCGACCGCGCCGGCGACGGCGCGGAATTCCGACGACGTTGAGCCGATCGGCGCAGTGACGACCTCGAAGGCGTGGCGATCCGGCCCGTCGCTCATCTTGGCTGCATATTTGTCGCGGAAGCGCGCCAGCCCGAGCGGCTCCTCAGCCAGCGCATAGGCGATTGCTGCGCGCAGCACGTCGCTGCGTTCCTGATCCGACAAGGGCGCGAAGTCCTTCCAGCGATCACCGTAAAGCAATTCGATCGCCTCGCCGGCCGGTTGCCATTTCTTCGCTGCCCACAGAATATCGGCGCGTAGCCGCAGCGCTTCCGGCCCGTTCATGCGCTCAATCACTTCAAGCGCAAGATCATGGCGTCCGATGTCGGACATTGCCCGCGATTCGAGCAGCAGGCGCTGATCGCGCAGATCGCCGGCGATGTCCGACATTCTGGTTTTCTGAATCGCCGCCAGCGCCAAATCGGGCTTGCGGTTCATCAGATAGATCGTCGCCAAACGGGTCGCGACCTGGGCGCGGGCGGCGCCTTGCAGACGGTGATCGACCTGATGCTGCAGGAGTTCGGCGGCCTGGTCGAGCAGGTCGACCGACACCAGGCGCTCCACCAGGCGTCGGATCATGTCGTCGCCACGCCGGCCGATTGGCGTCAGTTCGCGATAATCGTAGAACAGGCCGAGCGCTTCGATCGCCGGCATGGCGTCGCCTTCGTCCGACAAGAACAGGCTGTCGAACGTGATAGCCGCCTCATCCTGGATCTTGCGGGTCAAATCGGAATTGGGATGCGCCAGCAGCGCTGTGCGCATCACGTGGAAGGCGTCGCGGTAGCGCTTGTCCTGCGTATAAAGATGCGCGAGCAATTGCAGGCCTTCCGCCTCGGTTTCGTCGCCGCGCCAGACCGTGGTCAGATCTTCGAGCTCGCTGACCACATCGCTGCGCTTGAGATCGCCCAGCTTGAAGCGCAGCTCAATCTCCCGCAATCTCCCCTGCGTGGCAAAGCGGCGGTCGCGCGAGGCTGCCGCCAGACGGTAGGCATTGAGCGCGTCGGTGTTGTGGCCGAGTCCTTCCTCGAGCCGTCCGGTCAGAATCTGAAGCGCGGGCGCCATATCATACGGCGCGCCGAGCGTCTCGAAATCGTTGAGCATGGCCGACGCACTGGCAAAATCACGGACCTCGACGCACGACCGTAGCGCCTCGAGCTTGGCGCGCCGCTGCAACTCAACCGGCAGCGCGCCGATTGCGGCCTCGACGTTCTTGAATTGCTCACGAGCTTTCGGCCAGTGGCCCTGGGCCGCATAGGCCATGGCGCGCCAGATTGGAGCATCGCTGCCGTCGCCGACCGTCGGGCTGGCGAGCGCCTTGAGCGCATCGCCGGGACGGCCGAGCATCACGTCAGCGACCGCCTTGAGGACGGTGCCGGTTGAACCCTCGCCTTCGCGCTCGTCGGCCGTCGTGACGTCGAGGACGCCCTTGGCTTCGGGGGCCATGTCGCGGGCCAGATAAAATCGCGCGAGGTCGAGCCGGGCGGCGCGGCGCTTGGCCTCGGGCGCCGCGGCGGCGCGGTTCATGAGATCCGACTGCCGTTCAACGAAGTTGGCCTGACGGTCGAAACCCCAGGTCTGCGCGTCGAACATCAGCGGCTGGAAAGTCGCGCTATTGTTGTTGTCGCGGGTCGACAGGCTCGCGGACGACAGCGAAAGGCCGCCTGGACGACTGATGACGATTTTATCGGCGGCAAGCTCGGCGGTGATGTCATCGGCGAGCGGCTGCACGATGATGCCATGGGTTGACGACAAGGCGCGCAGTTCGACGAAGTCCTGAGATTTAAGAAAGCCGCGCGCCGGCCCGAGCGCCGTCACGACCAGAAGTGCGTCGCCGATGTCCGGATCACTGATGCGGTGCAGGCTGCGCGGATCGGCAAACGGGATGGTGATCGAAGACCTGTCCTTGCCGACAATGCTGCGCGCAATCGCGACCGGCCTGGTCGGCTCGACCACGGCGTCACCGATGATGAGCACCCAGGCGCTGCCATCGCTGAAGAAACTCGCCAGCTTCGGTTGGTCGAGCGCAAGCCGCATGATCGTCGCGCCGTCGCCGCTGCGGTCGAGCGACACTTTGCGGATCATTTTGTCGTCTGACAGCGCGGCGGTGTCGATCCTGGCCTCGGTGTCGAAAACCAGCCACATCATTCGCCCACGCCGGAACACGGCGGCAGGGGTCGCCGCGGCAAAAGGAAAGTCGAGGCGCAGATTGGCGCCCTGGCGATGGACCGCGATGGCGAGTGGCGAGTTGGGATCGGCCGGCAGACGAGGCGGTGCTTTGGCCGCCTGCTCCACTTGAGCTTGCGGCGCCGGCGCATCTTTTTTGGCGGACATCATGTCCGCCGGAATCGGGGGCGCGGACGGCGCCTGCGCTGCGGCTCGCGCGGTTGCCGGCGACGGCGAAGGTGCCATCTCGGCTTTTTTGGGTGGCGGCGCCGGTGGCACTGACGGCTCAGCGGCCGTGGTTTTGGCAGGGAGTGCGGCCGGTGTCTGCGGCGCAGGTTGCTTCTGCTCGGCCTCTTTCGCAGGCTCCGGCTGCTTAGGCGCGGCCGCAGCTTGTGGCGGCGCGACCGCAGGCTCAGGCGGCTTCGTGGCGGCCGCTAACGGGACCGTGTCGTTTTTCGGCGGGTCGACATTCGCCGTAGCCGGAACTGTTTCCGGCGGCATGGGTGCTGGCGCTTGTTCTGCCCTCGCTGTGTCGCCGCGCGCCGGATCGATGAACGAATCTTCGGAGGCGTTCGTCCCGTTGACGCCGACGTCGACGACGACGCTGTGTTCCTCGCGGAACGAGCGCAACAGCGGCTTGCCCCTGAACCGGAAGGTCACCGTCGATGAATCGCGATCGGCGTCGGCGTCGATCCCGTCGAGCGATTTCGGCATCGTCGCCTTCGCGTCGGCCAGATCGAATTTGAGCGGCTGGTCGAAGGTGAGCGTCAGCTTGCCGGGGCTACGCTCCGGCACGACATTGGCGACATCCGGCAAATCAAAAATGTAACGAATGAACGTCGGCTGCACCCCGACCTTGACGCGCACGACCGATTGCGCGCGGAGTTTCCCTGCGAGCTGTTGGCGGCGCAATTGCCGCTCGGCCTCCCGCGTGCGTCGCGCCAGTTCGTCAATGACCTCGTGCGGCAGACCCGGCGCGAGGCCGACCCAATTCTCGGGCAATAAATCGACGAACAACCACTCGGAGGCCGGAATGGTGTCGACCTTAACCTTGCGCGCGAGCGCAATGCGGATCGAAGAGCCGTCGGGATCCTGACGCGCCGCGCTGATGTAATCGGGGGCGCTGGCGCTGATTTTGCCGACCGCGACCGCGACCGGCTTCTTGAATGTGATGACCAACACCGAGTTGGATTCGGCGATTGTTGCCTCGACCTCTTCATCGAGCTTGATCACAAGCCGCGC
>Ga0265325_10001048_pt1 | contig 19923 bp, 22 predicted proteins | sample 41420metaG_FD_202090 | JGI IMG/M metagenome (GOLD analysis project Ga0265325, IMG submission 202090) | Rhizosphere microbial communities from Carex aquatilis grown in University of Washington, Seatle, WA, United States - 4-14-20 metaG | ecosystem: Host-associated > Plants > Roots > Rhizosphere... | reverse complement strand
GACCTAAACCCGCCGTAGCTCACGGAGTGAGCGGAGGCGGGGCGGCGCCGCACTCCGTTGTGCGGGAGTGCCCGCCTCGCAGCGCTCCATCGCGGCGACTTTGCACCTCGGGACCTTGTCTTCCGGGAGCGGACAGAGGGCTAAGCCCTCACTGATCCGGCAGGCTTTCGCCCGCCTTCATCCGTCCTCGTCCAGCCACTGAAGGCGGCTCCCCTTAGTAGGAGCGGACGGTGACCCGAGGCGTCCCGGGATCGTGTGTGCGAAACACAACCGCAGGCGCCACACCCGGCTCCGCCATTACGACGCCTCGCGATGGCGCCCTCGGATGAACCAGGCGGGATAAGAATATATTCAGTAGGAATAAAGTCAAGAACAAATTTCAGCAGACCGACGTTTCTATTTCGCCTTGATGACCAGTCCATAGGAGGTGCAGTCGTATTCGTCAAAACGCAGCTTCAGATGCATATGCTCGTTGTAAGGCGGCTGATCGACATGGCGGTCCATGTCCTTGAGGCCGAGCACGAGCGGCAGGTCTCGCACCACGTGACCTTTGTCAGCGAGCTCCTTTTTGAGCCCAGCGATATCCCGCTTGCGATAGATGCAGGTGTGGCCGTGGCGGATCGTGTCGAAATTGGAAGACAGGTTGTATTCGGTGGTGTGGATCGCGACGCCATCGGGCTTGAGACATTGCAGGCTGTTCCAGATAAACCGCACGCCCGCTTTCATGTCACCAAGATGTTCCAGGCAGCATGACGACCAGCAGAAATCAAAATCCCGCAGATGCGGACCGATAGCATTCATGTCGCAGACTTCGAATTGGACGCGTTGGTTGAATGTTTCTCGATCGATGATGGCCTCATGAAAGAGCTTCTCTCGGTCAGCAGCGAATTGGCCCGTGTTCTGCCAATCCGAGGTGACGACATCTGCCGGTCCATCCGTCGCCAGGATTTCGCATCCTCGCACAGCGAACAGCGCTGGCAACCGCTCAGTCCCAACACCGAATACGAGGCCGCGTTTTCCCGGCCCGATCGCGCCTTCGCATTCAAGATGATGCGCAATGAACGCCCACTCCCAGAACTTGCGGTGAAACCGCACGGGGTGCGCGATCGAAGCTGCAAAGGTTTTAAGGTTGTCTGAGAAGAAATCAGTTGATTGCGGGATGCAGCTTTCCATGTAGCCGACTTCGCGGCGCGGTATCACATAGCGTGAGCGCCACAGAGCCTTCCGTTCAGCGTTGGCACGATCGTAAAGCGCGCTGAAGGATGGCATAGGGCTGCCTTCGGATTGGTCTTTTGGAATTTTAGCGAACTCGAATCGGCGGAACCTTCCAGTTTGGGCACAATCGGCGCGAGTATCCAGTCAACCAGTTTAAAGCAAACTGCCCACTACCCGGGATGGGCAACGGAACGATAGGCTCGCCGTGGCATTCCAGGAGCAACAAAGATGAGACGGCTGAATCCGATAGCACTCGTGATGGCTGGGGTCGTGGTCGTATTATTCGCGACCAAGCCGTCGCATGCGCAGGACTGGCCGACCAAGCCCGTGCGCATCATCACCGGCTTTGCCGCGGGCGGCATCGGCGATCTCGGTGCGCGGCTCCTCGCCGAGCAGATCACGCGCACGTCCGGCCAGCAGGCCGTGGTCGAGAACCGCACCGGAGCGGCAGGCTCGCTCGGCATGGATGCGGTGGCGAAGGCTGCGCCCGACGGCACGACGCTCGGGCTCGCACTCAACGGCAACCTGGTGATCAATCCGTTCATCCAGAAGTCGATGCCGTTCGATCCGCTGAAGGACCTCGTTCCGGTCGCGATCATCGGCGACGCGCCGCAGCTCATCGCCGTCAACACCGAAATCCCGGCCAAGACCTTCAAGGAATTCCAGGCGCTGGCCAAGGCCAAGCCGAACACCTTCACCTACGGCTCGGCCGGTCCCGGCTCGCTGCCGCATCTGTCGGGCGCCGAGTTCGCGCATAGGGCGGGCATCGAGATGGTGCACGTGCCGTACCGCGGCAACGCGCCTGCGATCACCGACCTGCTCGGCGGCCGCATCAGCATGGTGTCGAGCTCGATCGGCAGCTTCCGACCGGGGCTCGAGACCAACAAGATCAGGCTCCTGCTGACCGCGACCAAGAGCCGGTTGCCCTACGCACCGGAGGTGCCGACCTCTGCCGAGGCGGGTTTGCCGGGCTATCTGATGAGCGTGTGGATCTGTGTCGTGGCGCCGGCCGGCACGCCCGCGTCGGTGCTGGCGCGGATTCATGCCATGGTCGGCGACATGCAGAAGGACCCGGCGGCGCAGAAGGCGATGGCAGGCGCGGGACTTGACGTCGTGGCCATGAGCCAGCCCGAATTTGCAGGCTTCGTGAAGTCGGAATACGCGCGTTGGGAGCAGATCGTGAAGGATGCCGGCGTCGAGAAACAGTGAGGCGAGCCGATGGCGCAAAGCGATGCATGGCCGCAATTGCCGTACGCCGCGTGGAAGGACACCTGCGCGACGCTGCAGCTTTGGACGCAGATCGCGGGCAAGGTGCGGCTCGCGCTGACGCCGTGGCTCAATCACTCATGGCATGTGACGCTCTATGTGAACCCGCGTGGGCTCGGCACCGGCCCGATCGCAGCCGGCGGCCGTGCGCTTTCGCTCGATTTCGACTTCGTCGATCATGTGCTGTGGCTTCGCACCAGTGACGGCCATTTCCGGCAATTGATGCTGCGGCCGATGACGGTGGCGGAGTTCTATGCGGACGTTGCAGTGGCGCTGCGCGAGCTTGGGGTCGCGGTGCGCATCAATGAGATGCCGAACGAAATCGCAGGCGCGGTGCGTTTCTCCGAGGACCGCGTGCATGCAAGCTATGACCGCGACGCGGCCGGCCGCTTCCACCGCGTGCTGCTGTCGTGCAACGAAGTGCTGTCGCATTTCCGCACCGGCTTTCTCGGCAAGGTCAGCCCGGTGCATTTCTTCTGGGGCAGCTTCGATCTCGCCGTGACGCGCTTCTCCGGACGCCGGGCGCCGGCGCATCCCGGCGGCGTGCCGAACCTGCCCGATGCGGTGGCGCGCGAGGCCTATTCGCACGAGGTGTCGAGCGCGGGGTTCTGGCCGGGCGGCGGCGGCCCGATCGACTACCCGGCGTTCTACTCCTACGCCTATCCCGCGCCGGAAGGCTTCGCCGCGGCCAAGGTCGCGCCAGGCGCGGCGTTCTGGTCGAAGGATTTGGGCGAGTTCATCCTGCCATACGATGCGGTGCGCACGGCGAGAGAGCCGGAGCGCGAGCTGATGGCGTTCCTGCAAAGCACTTATGATGCGGCAGCCAACCTCGCGAAGTGGGACCGGGCGGAATTGGAGTGCGGCCTGGGCGAGCCGGGCCAGGTGAGGGCGGTTTGATCCCGGGCCCGCGAAAGCGCGCGCCGCGTAACCGAATTGCCGTCACGAAAATGGCCCGGGCTGAGCCCGGGCCAAAGCGATTCTGTTCCGGGCCGACTTAGTTGTGGCGGCAGTGTCCGTGCGGTCCGCGATGGTAGTGACGTCCGCAGCCACCAGACACGTGCACGATGGTCTGATCGGCGCTCGTGACACTCTTGAGCGGTGACACCGGCATGGCCTGGGCACTGAAACTCACGAACGTGAATACAGCCGCAATCGAAGCAAGGATCGAAAACGTTTTGCGCATCTGAGCTCTCCCGGTTGCTAACGTCACGCGGCAATAACTTGAACATAGGCACGGCATGATGGCAATCGCCGCGTGGCGCAACGGTGGACAGCGAGAATGCTCACTCGACCCGGTGACGGTCCACCGCCGCCGCGGCCGGCGCCGGGCGGATTTTCTTCCACGGATCGTTCGACGGCCGCTTGTCGGGAATCTTGGTCCTCAGCGTCTCGCGATACTTCTGCTCGATCTCGCGGTCGCGCACCAGGTCCTCGGGTGACCGCGTGCGCTCGTAATCCGACAGCAGGCCGAACGTCGGGCCGTAATTGTAGTCGGGGCCATAGCCCGGCAGCGAGTCGGTGATCTGGGCGCGGGCAAGCCCGCAGCACAGCGTGAGGAGGGCCGCGGCCGCCGTCAGTCTCAGCGGCACGATCGCGACCCGCATGGCCGCGTCGCCGCTCTCACTGTTTCTTCTTCTTGTGGTCGTCCTTGGCCTGCGGCGCGGACCGCACGTTGCCCCAGGGATCGGACGACTTGGTCGCCTTGTCCGGCAGCTTTTCGATCGCCTCGTGAGCGGCGCTCTCCTCGGCATTTTCCTTCTGGATCTGTTCCTTCGAGGCGCCGCGCTGACCCAGGGGGAAGCTCTGCGCCGATGCAGCGCCGGTGAAGATGACAAGGATGGCGAACGCGGGGATGATTTTTCGCAACATGCGAACACTCCGATCGGGGCCCCATTATGCTTCCGTCCGCGATCAGACGCCAGTTGTCAACCTGGGGCGGTTCCGGTGGGTTGCGGCCGGCAGGCCGTTTGAACCGGGTGCCGGGTTTGTGCGACCAATGTGACTTGCCAAACGAGGGGTCCAACATGCTCCGTTCCGCTTCCGCCCTATCCGCCGCGGCTGTCGTTGCCGCCACGCTGGCCGACGCCGCGCCGGCCTCGGCCGAGACGCTGTTCAAGATCGTCACCGTCAAGGACGACGTCACCGTCGGCCTCAACGACGCCGAGTTGAAGGAGTTCGGTGGCGACGCCGGCGGCATCGCCAAGGCACTGGCGGCGAAGGGCTCGCTGACATTGTGGCAATACGCGGTGACGCGGAAGGACGGCGAGTCTGCCGTCGCCCCGCACGCCAAGATCGGCGTGCTGGCCCACGATTCGCTGCGCGTCGAGCCGTACAAGCAGCCGTTCAAGGTGCTGCCGCACGAGTGAGAGCGGCGCCGTCCGGCTTCACATCGTCGCTCCGCCTCATCCTGAGGGGCGCCCGCGCAGCGCGTTCACGCGCGTCTGCGACGCGCCATGGGACGCGTCTCGAAGGATGGGCGGCCGATGCTTCGAGACGCGCACTTCGTGCGCTCCTCAGCATGAGGCCGGGAAAGCGCATGACTCGATCTGCCTCTTTCAGTTCGGCTCGATCCTGGCGGCCTTGACCGCTTCGCCCATCGCCGCGACCTCGCTCTTGAAGAACGCGGCGGTCTCGGCGGCGTTGCGGTTGTCCGGCACGTAGCCGTCGCGCGCCATGATCTTCGCCACCTCCGGCGCTTTCAGCGCCGCGCGGACCGCTTCGTTCATCCGCTCGGCTGTCGGCAGCGGCGTCTTGCCGGGCAGGAAGAACATGCCCCACGAGCCCATGGTCCGCGAGCCCGGCAGCAGGTCCTTCATCAGCGGCACGTCAGGAAATTCCGGGAACGGCTTCGTGCCGGTGAACGCGAGCGCACGGACCTTGCCCTCCTTGAGGAGGCCGATCACCGACACCGGCGTGACGAACATCATGGTGACACTCCCGCTGAGCAGCGCATTGGTCACCTCGGAGGCGCCCTTGTAGGGGATGTGCTGGAGCGTGATGCCGGCGGTCTGCGCGAACGATTCGGCTGCGAGATGCAGCACGTTGCCGACGCCGGGCGAGCCGTAGACGACGCGGTCCTTCTTCGCCTGCGCGATCAGGTCGGCCACGCTCTTGATCGGCGATTGGCCGTCGACCAGCAGCAGCATGCCGTCGAGGATGCCGGAGGTCGCGACCGGGCGCAGATCGGTCAGCGTGTCGTAGCCGAGGTTCTTGTAGATGTGCGGCGTCGGCGAGATCGAGGAGCTGGAGAACAGCATGGTGGTGGCGTCGGGCGCGGCCTGCGCCACCGCGCGCGCGGCGATCGTGCCGTTGGCGCCGAGCCGGTTCTCGATGAAGAACGATTGATGCAGATCGGTGGCGAGCCGCTGCGAGATGGTGCGGGCCTGCAGGTCCGGCCCCGAGCCCGCGGTGAAGCCGACCATGACGCGGACGGGGTGAGAGGGCCAGGGGGATTGGGCGAGGGCGGTGGTGGGGAGAAGGGCGAGAGCGAGGCTGAACAACGTACGGCGCATCGGCGAGTTCTCGGCAAGAATTCCTCGGTCCGAGCTTAGCACTCTGTATGCCGAGTTCAGCCCCCAGGAACGCGCCTCTCCGCCTCATCCTGAGGAGCGGTCCAGAGGATCGCGTCTCGAAGGATGGGCGGCCCCATGCTTCGAGACGCGCACTTCGTGCGCTCCTCAGCATGAGGCCGGGAGAGGTCGCGAGCTGTTGTCATGGCCGGGCTTGTCCCGGCTATCCACGCCTTGCTTTGATGCAAAGGGCGCGGACCGGTGAGGGGCGGCTCGATGCTGAAACGCTTTGCGACGTTCATGCTGCTCGGGCCGCTGCTGGCCTGGCTGTCCACTTCGATCCTGCTGCTCCCGGGCCCAATCCATCCGGATGGCGCCGAGATGGCGTTCTACGTCGTCGTGCTCCTGTTCATCGCCGTGTTCGGCCTCATCCCGGGAGCCGTTCTCGCCGGCGTCGACCAGGTCATGGTGAAGCTCGGATGGCCGCGCGTGTGGCGCGCCGCGGCTTGCGCGGTGCTGGCCTACCCGCTGGCGGCGCTGGCGATCTGGGCCGCGCTCCGTTCGATCGGCCTGCACAGCTACACCAACGAGGTGCCCGTCAACGCGCTGTTCGGCGTGATCCCCGGCGCGGTGTGTTCGTGGCTGGCAGGACGATGGGAGAAGGGGAAGGATGCGTGAGCGGGGTAGTGCAACAGATTCGGGGACCTACCAGCCCGTCCGCCGTCATTGCCGGGCTTGACCCGGCAATCCATGATGAGCATCAAGCGAACTACGTGAGCGGTTAGGGCTACCCATGGCGAAGAAATTTCAAATCTTTATCTCTTCCACATTTCGAGACTTGATTGACGAGCGGCAAGACACGATTCGGTCTGTTCTCGATCTCGGCCATATACCGTCCGGCATGGAAATTTTTCCGGCTGCCGATGTTCAACAATTTGAATACATAAGAAAAGTGATCGATGAGTGCGATTACTACATTCTTATTATAGGCGCGAGATATGGGTCAGTTGACGCCGAAGGAGTGAGTTTCACCGAGAAGGAATACGCTTACGCGGTCGAAAAAGGTCTACCTGTGTTGGCGTTTATTCACGGCGATGTCCAATCCTTACCTGTTTCTCGGTCTGACACTGATCCAGCCATCGTCGAACGCCTGAATAGATTTCGTATCAAAGTTGGTGAAGGGCGGCTCGTTCGATTTTGGAAAACTCGTGAAGAATTAAAGGCGCAAGTAATCATCTCGTTGGCAAAGGCCACAAATGATTTTCCGGCAGTTGGCTGGATACGGGGCGACGCGGTGGCAAGCGAAACGTTGCTTACCCAAATTAATGGTCTTCGAAATCAGAACGATGAGCTCAAGGTAGCGCTCGAAAAGCTAAAACAAGCGGAAAAACCAATTTTCGACGACATAGCAGATTTCGATAGTAGCTTTCCATTGAGGATCGAAACGTACAATCCTAATGGCGACGATCATAAGCAGAAGAGGGAAATGACTTGGCGCACGATCTTCCGAGCCGTTGGGCCAGACTTGGAGTCTCCGAAGTGGGCCGCGAGCCTGTCGACTTCTCTGAAGGCATACTTAAATGAGAATGCTGGGTTCTCGCGCAGGGTAACATCGATCTTCGATTCTGACATCGAGACGATCAGACTGCAGTTGGCCGCATACGGCCTAATCTCAGCGTTTGTTTCAAATAAACAAGGTGGCGGGACCGCCTTGGCGGTACAGTTGACACCACTGGGACGTCGTCGCTTGGCTGAAATTTCAGTGATTAGGAAGGAGGCGGCGGCAGAGAATGGCCAACAGTGAGGCAATCATATACGAACCCGCAAGTCCCTTAGCACTCCTCCTGTTCTAACTAGATTGGAAGTGTTCCCATGAACGCCCCCGTCCAAATCGTCCCGCCCTACAAACACACGCCGCTGTTTCCGCTCGGCAAGGACGACACCACCTACCGGAAAATCTCCTCGGAGGGCGTGCGCGTCGAAAAAATCATGGGCAAGGACATGCTCGTCGTCTCCCGCGAAGCACTCCGCGCGCTCTCCGAAGCCGCGTTCATGGACATCAATCATCTGCTGCGCCCCGCGCATCTCGCTTCGCTCAAGCACATCGTCGAGGACCCGGAGGCCTCCGACAACGACAAGTTCGTCGCCTTCGATTTCCTCAAGAACGCCAACATCGCGGCGGGCGGCGTGCTGCCGATGTGTCAGGACACCGGCACCGCGATCATCATGGGCAAGAAGGGCCGGCTGGTCTTCACCGACGGCGAGGACGAGGGCGCGCTCGCCGAGGGCGCGCGCGATGCGTATCTCAAGCGCAACCTGCGCTATTCGCAGCTCGCGCCGCTCTCCATGTTCGAGGAGAAGAACACCGCCAACAACATGCCGGCGCAGGTCGAGATTTATGCGGAGGGTGAGGACGGCTACAAGCTGCTGTTCATCGCCAAGGGCGGCGGCTCGGCCAACAAGGCGTTCCTGTTCCAGGCGACGCCGTCGATCCTGACGCATGACCGCATGGTGGCGTTCCTCAAGGAGAAGGTGCTGACGCTCGGCACCGCGGCGTGCCCGCCGTATCATCTTGCCATCGTCATCGGCGGCACCTCGGCGGAATTGACGATGAAGACGGTCAAGCTCGCCTCGACCAAGTATCTCGACAGCCTGCCGACGCAGGGCTCCGAGGACGGCCACGCCTTCCGCGACCTCGCCATGGAGCAGGAGGTGCTGAAGATGACGCAGTCGCTCGGCGTCGGCGCGCAGTTCGGCGGCAAGTATTTCTGCCACGACGTCCGCGTGATCCGGCTGCCGCGGCACGGTGCGTCGCTGCCGATCGGTTTGGGCGTGTCGTGCTCGGCCGACCGCCAGGCCTTGGGCAAGATCACCAAGGACGGCGTGTTCCTGGAGGAGCTTGAGCACAATCCGGCGAAGTACCTGCCCGAGGTCGACACATCGAAGCTCGGCGGCGAGGTGGTGAAGATCGACCTCAACAAACCGATGAAGGAAATCCTTGCGCAGCTCACCCGGTATCCGATCAAGACGCGGCTGTCGCTGAGCGGGCCAATGATCGTGGCGCGCGATCTGGCGCACGCCAAGCTGCGCGAGCGGTTGGAGCAGGGGCAGGGGCTGCCCGACTATTTCAAGAACCATCCGGTGTATTACGCCGGCCCGGCCAAGACGCCGGCGGGCTACGCCTCAGGCGCATTCGGCCCGACCACGGCGGGGCGGATGGATTCGTTCGTTGCCGATTTCCAGAAGGCCGGCGGCTCGATGGTGATGCTGGCGAAGGGCAACCGCTCGCCGGCGGTGACGGCTGCGTGCAAGCAGTACGGCGGCTTCTATCTCGGCTCGATCGGCGGCGTTGCCGCGAACCTCGCCGAGCACTGCATCAAGAAGGTCGAGTGCATCGAGTATGCCGAGCTCGGCATGGAGGCGATCTGGCGGATCGAGGTGGTCGATTTCCCGGCGTTCATCGTGGTCGACGACAAGGGCAACGACTTCTTCAAGGAATTGAATTTGGGGTGACGCGGCGCGCGCCGGCCCGTCATTGCGAGCGCAGCGAAGCAATCCAGAGCGGCACGTTAAGCCTGGATTGCTTTGTCGCTGTCGCTCCTCGCCATGACGCCGGCCGATCCGCCGCTAGCTGCCGCGCTTGCGCATGGCGGGGGCGGGGTTCGTGCCCGGCGCCGGGACGGTGTCCACCGGCTTCGACGTGCGCAGGTCGCGCTTCATCTCCAGGCAGGTCGCGAGCTCGGTGTAGGTCGGGTTGAAGTTGTGCATCGCTGCGATGCAGTTGGTGCGATCGATGGGCGGGAACGACGTCCAGTTCTTGGTCAGCTGGTCGCGGGTGTTGTTCTCGCTGGCGATGCAGCTTTGCAGGCGGTCATGGCCCTGCGACATGTAGTTGGCCCGCGCCGCGCCTTCGCAGCTTGGCGTCACGTCGAATGTCGGCACGCCATCCGCCACCGCGATCAGTTGCACGGCGAGCGGCAGGGCCAGCAAAGGAACGAACATCGGGCGCTCCTTCCAGCGTTCGGCCGGTCTCTCGCCCGGCAGGCGGGCGATCCGGCTCGACTCGCGGAAGGAGCGTAGCGCACCGCCCTAGATCAGCGCCACTGCCGCGATCAGCAGGGACATCGCCAGGTACTTCATGGTCGCCGCCGACGAATACAACTGGTCGACCAGGCCGAAGCCCCACAACGCGGTTGCGACAGCCAGCACGCTGTACTTCACCACCGGCAGCGAAAGCTTCGCCTTCAAGCCAGACATCATGAGTCCTCCGATCGCGTCCGAGGACCCGTCCGCCGCCGTGCGGGGACGTTGCCTCAACGGGGCTCATGCAGGTTTTGTGCCGGAGGGAACCCGGAAAAATCGCGACCCGGCGGCAGCTTGGTCGGGCCGGCGGCCTATTTGATGAGCAGTGCCGCCCCGCTGACAATCAGCGCGCCGGCGACGCAGCGGCGGAAGACCAGTTCGCTCATGCCGTGGTGGAAGCGGTTGCCGATGAAGATGCCCAGCAGCATGGACGGAAACAGGATCGCGGTGACGATCAAAACGTCGCGATCGAACACCCCGACGGAGAAATACCCGACGCCGCGGATGACGGTGAGCGTGAGCAGAATCGCCGTCATGCTGGCGCGATAGTTGTCTTTGGCAAGCTTGATGGCGTCGAAATACATGGCGAAGAACACCGAGCCCATCGTGCCGACGACGGTGCCGGTGATGCCGCCGCCGAAACCGCCCAGGGCGGCCGCGAGCCGCGGCGGCAGGTGCGCTTTCGATGACGCCGTAAACGTGGCCCAGAGCGAATAAAGGCCATAGGCCAGCACCAGGACGCCAAGCCATTTCGCCAGCGTCGCAGAGTCGAGCAATGTGAAAACGTAGAGGCCGACCGCGATGCCGACGAGCGTGCCGGGTACGAGCTTGATCATCTCCGGCCACGCCACCTTCTTGCGATCGCTGCCGATCAGCGCCGCGCCCGCCGCGACCCCGATCAGCGTCCAGGCCGGCACCAGGACCTTCAGCGGAATGACAAGGCCCAGCAGCGGCATCGCTGCCGCGGCGCCGAAGCCCGAGGCGCCGCGCGCCGAATAGGCCAGTACCATCACCACGCAGCAATAGATGATCGTCAGGGTGGAGAGGGATGGAATGGATGCGACTCCGCGGAGACTGAGTGCAATCTTACGCAGAGTTCGAACCGGTTGTCCCAGGCAACCGACAGGAACCCGGTTCCGTCGGAACGATGCGCGAGTCCGCGGGTTGGGTCACGTCCGGCCTCGAGTTGGACGCTTCAACCCGTGGAGGAACTCTGATGCGAAGCAAAATCTTTCTGCCGTTGCTGGTGACGGCAACGCTGGCCCTGCCGGCCGTTGCCCTGGCGCAAGGCACCATTCGCGGCGCCGAAGAAGGCGCAGCCGCGGGCGGCGCGGCGGGCGGTCCGATCGGCGCGATCGTTGGCGGCACCGTTGGCGCAGCGACCGGCACGGTCGGCGGCATCCTGGGCGTCGACGATCGTCCGCGCTTCCGCGAATACGTGGTGCATGAGCGCCGGCCGTCGTTCGTCTATCGCGAGCCGGTGCATGTCGGTGTGGTGCTGCCGGAAGCCGGCGTGACCTACTACGATGTCCCGGCCGAATATCATGCTCGTCCCGGCTACCGTTACACCATCGTGAACGATCGGCCGGTGCTGGTCGACCACTCGCGGCGCGTCGTCGAGGTCATCGACTAAACGATCCCTTCGCGTCTGACCAAAAATCCGCTCCGCATTCGCGGGGCGGATTTTTTTGTTCGGAAGACTGCCGCGGCAAACGCTTCAATTTCACTCAATCCCGCACGGGTTCGTTCTCGATCGGTTTGTCGTGACGACAACTGGGCGGGATCGCCGAAATGTGGCGCGCATTGAGGACACGTCGGCAATCGCCGGTTGGTGCGAGCACGAAGATCGCCATCGGCTTGTAATGGAGTTCGACAATGAAGCCTGTGATGCCCGCGAACGCGACATCGCCAAGCACGCCATTGCCGACGGCGCCGGCGGAGGCGGCCAACTTCGATGACGTGTCGGTCTTCGACGACGATGCCGCAGCGTTGACGCAGGCGCCAGTTGTCATGCCTAGCGTGCCGGTAACGGCCGACAGCAGCGACCTGACGATCGCGCTCGGCCCGGACAGCAGTGAAGACACAAGCTTGGATGACAGCACATCCGTGGACACCGACGTTGCACCGGCTGCGCTGCCGGTCGCCACCGCACCGACCGACAACACGCCCGCCCTGCAGCCCTTCGGCGGCGGCGGCTTGGCCGAATTCGATGCTGACTTGAACGTGGGGCCGGTCAGCGCGAGTTTGGCGAGCCAGGTCACCTTCAGCGCCACCATGGCGCCGCCCGTTGTCCCCTCCGGCATTCTGCCGGACGAGCCGGTCGCCTCGATCGTCGGCAGTGTGGGACAGGCCGCCGCTGGCGTCGGCTCCATCGTGAACAGCGTGCTCGGCCCGCCGGCCGCGGCGATCACGGGCGGCGGCGTGTCGCCATTCGTCATCAACGTGACCTACGACTCCAGCGTCAACAGTGCCCCGCCGCAATTTCGCGCCGTCATCCAGTCCGCCATCCAGTTTCTGGAAAGCCAGTTCGCCGATCCGGTGGCGATGAACATCACCGTCGGCTACGGCGAGGTGGGCGGCAACGCCATGTCGCCGGGGGCGCTCGGCGAGAACCAAACGTTCCTGAACAGCTACACTTATGCGCAACTCAAGAACGCGCTGATCGCCGACGCCAAATCCGCGGACGATGCGACCGCGATCGCAACACTGCCCACATCCAGTCCGGTCAACGGCACGTTCTGGGCGACGACGGCCGAGGCCAAGGCGCTGGGCCTGTTGACGCCGAGCACCAGTATCGACGGCTATGCCGGGTTCGCCGCGGGCAACCTGTTCGACTACGACAACAGCAACGGCGTGACTGCGGGCCTCTATGACTTCTACGACGTGGTGTTGCACGAGCTGACGGAGGTGATGGGCCGATCGTTGCTGGTTGGCGGGACCATCGGATCGACCGCGAACAGCTACGAGCTGCTGGATTTGTTTCACTATTCCGCAGCCGGCACGCGCGACTTTGTCGGCACCCGGCCGGGCTACTTCTCGTTCAACGGCGGTGTCACCAACATGGCCAGCTTCAACACCAATCCGTCCGGCGACTTCGGCGACTGGGCGTCGAGCGTCGGACCGGATTCGTTTCTGGCTTTCAGCAATTCCGGCGTGATCAATCCGGTCTCGCAGGCCGACATCCGGGAAATGGACGTTCTGGGCTGGAATCCCGCCGGCGCGATCGTGAAGCCCGATCTGACCGCAAGCGGACTGACGTTCGACGGCACGACGGTGCACTTCCAGATCAACAATGCCGGCATCGGCCCAGCGGCGGCCTCGACCGCCGGCGTCTATCTTTCCACGGACGGCACCATCACCAGCGCCGACACGTTGATCGCGACGGCCTCGGTCGCGGCGCTGCTGCCGCTGGCCTCGAGCAGCATCGGTGGATCGATCGCGCTGCCGACCAACCTTGTCACGCCTGGAACGTACTTCCTGGGCGCGCTTGCCGACTCCAACGGCCAGATCGCCGAGAGCAATGAGAGCAACAACGCCTCCAACACGCTGCCCGTGATCCTCGGCAATGCCGCCAACAACACGCTGACCGGGACCGCGGCCAACGACCTGATGTTGAGCTTTGCCGGCAACGACGCGCTGAACGGCGGAGCCGGCGCCGATGCCATGCACGGGGGCACCGGCAACGACAGCTACACGGTGGACAACGCCGGCGACCAGGTCATCGAAAACGCCAACGAGGGCACCGATACCGCGTTCGCCTCGATCTCATACACGTTGCCGAGCAATGTCGAGCAGCTTGAGCTTACGGGCGCGGGCGCGATCAACGCCACCGGCAACAGCCTGAACAACCTGATCGCCGGCAATGGCGCCAGCAACCGGCTCACCGGAGGCGCCGGCGCCGATCAGTTCCTGTTCAACACCGCGCTCAACCGGACGAGCAACGTCGATACCATCACCGACTTCAGCCATGCCGCGGGCGACAAGATCGATCTCGATCACACCATCTTCACGGCCTTGACCAAGGTGGCTCTCGGCACCGCCATATCGGCTCGTGATTTCGACGCCAGCGCCGACGGCGGCGTACATCGCTCGACCGATCACATCCTTTACAACACCGCGACCGGCGCTTTGTCGTACGACCCCGACGGCAGCGGAGCGGCCGCTGCGGTGCAATTTGCCATTGTTGCCAATCACCCGTCGCTGGCATCGAGCGACTTCCTGTTGGTGTGAGTCGATCGTTGCTTCACACCGCGATGATCTTGTCGACCAGCAGCCGCCAGTTTCCAGGACGCGGCTGCGCGACCTGCCCGGACAGCCAGGTGCCGGTGACCTTGCTCTCCCATTCGACCGGCAGGATCATGCCGCGCAGGAATTTCGCGGCCATCTGCTTCGAGCCCCAGGCCACCACAGTGTCGGGGCCGGTCTCGTACCAGGCGTCGCCCGGCGTGTAGTCACGCCCGGACTCGATGCTTTCGACATTGAACGTTCCTTCCAAGAGGCAGCGGATGCCGGGGCCGGGATGCTGATGACGATCGGCGATGCGGCCGGAAGCGCTGGTGATCTGGTCGAGCCGGAACAGCCAGCGGCTGCCTTCGAGCAAGGGCAGGTGCGTGATGACGCGCGACATCCGCAGGGATGACAGCACGCCGGTGCCGGCGTAGAGGGCAGGGGACGCGTTTGGCGGCGCCAACTCCCAACGCCAGACCTGGCTCCAGCCGCCAGCCGATTGCAGCGACAACGGTCCGTCGTCGTAGATCGCCTCGTCGGCGTTGAGTGTCTTGCCGTTGATGATGGCGCGGCCGTGACGGACGTAGAGCATGCGGCGCGTCGCCGGCAGCGGCTCGGCCGACGCGCCCGCTTCGGCGATCTGGTCATGATAGAGATTCAACGCATAGGGCATTGCAATTCTCCCGGCGTACTGACGACAGAATAGCAGACGGCGCGCCTTGTCAGCGGCCCCGCGCATGCGATGATGCGGTAATTGCCAAAAGGAGGATTGGATGAAAGCGATCGCATCGTTGCTGCTCGCCGCTATCGGGTGTTGCTCGTTGACGCAGGGCGCCGTGGCCCAATCGGCGCCGGCCGCACAAGCTTCCGGTACCAAGCTCATTACGCTTGGCACCGGCGGCGGCCCGCTGCCGCGCAAGGATCGGACGCAATCGTCCAACCTGCTGGTGGTCAACGGCACGCTGTACCTGATCGATGCCGGCGACAACGTCACGCGGCGCATCGTGCAGGCCGGCTACGACTTCCGCAAAGTCGGCAAGATCTTCATCACCCATCCGCACAGCGACCACACCGCGGGCCTCGCCACGCTGATGGTGAGCCAATGGGAATACCAGCGCGCCGAGCCGGTCGACATCTATGGCGGCGGCGTCGAGGCGCTGGTCAAGGGTGCGCTCGCCTATCTCACGCCGAACGCGGAGATACGCTGGGCCGAGGGCAAGCAGCGTCCGATGGCCGATACGTTCCATGGTCACGATGTGAGCGCCGGGGTGATCTACAAGGACGCCAACGTGGTGGTGACGGCGGCCGAGAACACGCACTTCAATTTCCAGCCGGGCACGCCGCCCTACGGCAAATACAAATCGTTCTCGTACCGGGTCGAGACGCCCGGAAAGACATTTCTTTTCACCGGCGACACCGGACCGTCCGACGCAGTGACGGCGCTGGCCAAGGGCGCCGATGTGCTCGTTACCGAGGTGACCTCGGTCGATGACGTCATCGAGTTGTTCAAGCGCACCGGCGCTTGGGCAGCCAAGACCGAGGCCGAGCAGAAGGGCTTCATCCGCCATATGCACGAAGAGCACGTGTCGCCCAAGGAGGTCGGCGAGATGGCGACCAAGGCCGGTATCAAGACGATCGTGATGACGCATTTCGGGCCATCGGTTCGTCCGAACGACGACTACCAGCGCTTCGCCGACGAGGCGAAGAAGTATTTCTCCGGCAACGTCGTGGTCGCGAAGGACCTCTCGGAGTTCTAGGCGGCGTTATTCCATCCCGAAGCGGTAGATACGCGTCTCGCCCTCTTCAAGCGTCACGAAGTCTCGGTCCGACACGCCGCTTTGGGCGAGTGCTGCGGTGAGATCGATCTTCGGCTGATCGATCGGCTCGGGCGTGAGCTGGAACGTGCCGAAATGCATGCCGATGCTGTGTCGCGCCCCGAGATCGCGATGGGCCCGTACCGCCTCGGCCGGATTCATGTGGATCGGCGCCATGAACCAGCGCGGCTCATAGGCACCGATGCCCAGAATGGCGATGTCGGGCGCACCGAGCCGCGCGCGGATCGCAGAGAAGTGCGTGGAGTAGGCGGCGTCGCCGCCAAAACAGACGCGCCGAGCACCGCTCTGGATCATGTAGCCACCCCAGAGGCTGCGCTGACGGTCGAACAAACCGCGTGCCGATGAATGCTGCGTCGGCACGAAGGTGATCTTCAGTCCGCCCACCGTGGTTTTGTCCCACCAGTCGAGCTCGCGCACGTCGGAAAATCCGAGCCGCCGCGCCAGCGGCGCGTCACCTGCGGCAACGGCGATCGGCGGAGAGAATCTCCGCTGGAGGCGTCGCAGCGTCGGCGCATCGAAATGGTCGTAGTGATTGTGGCTGAGCAGGATCAGGTCGATCCGAGGCAAATCCTCGAACGTCACGCCGGGCTTGCGGACACGTCTGGGTCCGGCCCAACTCAGCATGCTGACGCGCTCCGACCAGACGGGGTCGGCCAGGATCGTCATGCCGTCAAGCTGGATGAGAAACGTCGCGTGGTTGACGAAGGTGATAGCAACGTCGCCGGGGTCGAGTTTGGCGTCGAGGCGAGGCTTGCCCTTGTTCTCGACAAAGCGCGGCCACGGGCTGCGCGGTGTGCGGAGCATTTTGAAGATGCTGCGGTAGGTCGGGCGATAGCCGCCCGGCACCGTCGGATTGAAGAAGCGTTTGCCGTCGAAATGGTCCGACATCGGTCGCGGACGAGCGCCGCGCGACTCTGGTCCTTCAGTTGTCGCCATGTCCGGCGAATGCCGCTCAGGCCGCTCTTCGCTCCAGATGCTTGCCCTGGAAATGTGGCGCCACCTCGCGCATGAAGCGGTCCATCTCGTCCTTGACCTGATTGTGCGGTTTCATGCCGACGTTGAAGTAGAGGATCACCTCGGCGAAGCCCGCGGCCTCGACCTTCTTCAGCGAGTCCGTGATGGCCTGCGCGTTGCCGAGCAGCACCGAGTTCTCGGTCAGTTGCTCGGGCTGCACCTTGTGCAGCCGCGACACCATGTCGACGAAATAGGTATAGCTCGGCGGCGCGGTCTTCGGATCGCCGGGCAGCGCCGGGATCACGCATTCCTTGTAGTAGCGGACCTGACGGGCGCGCTGCGCCGCTTCTTCGGCAGGCGTGTCGTAGAAGTGCGTGAAGTAGCTGCACATCAGCCGGCCCGGCTTCTTGCCGTGCTTCACACACGTTTCGTTGTAGAGGTCGGCGACCTGCTTCAGCCCGCCGTAGCTCATGGCCGCGGCAAAGGGCGCGACGATCAGGCCGCAGCCAAGCCGCGCGGCAAGCTCGATCGACGGTTTCGAAAACGAGGCGACATAGATCGGCACCGGGCTTTGCACCGGCTTTGGCGTGATGCGGACGTCGTCGAAGCTGTAGTGCCTGCCGTGATGCGAAATGCGGTCGGGCGCAGCCCACAGTTTCTGGATGACCTCGAGGCCTTCCTCGAAAATGCTCTGGTTGTCCTTGAAGTCGATGTGGAACGGCGCGTATTCGCGCGCGTCATAGCCGCGGCCGGCGGCGAAATCGACGCGGCCGTTGCTGAGCAGGTCGAGCGTCGCCCATTGCTCGGCGACGCGGATCGGGTGATGCAGCGGCGTCACCGTCACCGCCGGCGCCAGCCGGATGTGCTTGGTGCGTGCCGCGATGTAGGCCAGCACCAGGTCCGGGCAGGAGAGCACGCCGAGCGAGTTAAAATGATGCTCGCCGATCCACGCCGAATGCATGCCGAGCTGATCGGCATAGAGCGCTTCGGCGGTGATGTCGGAAACGAAGGTGTTGGCGTCGCGCGGATTGTTTTCGTAGTGGTTGTCGCTCAGCGTGAAGTAGCCGAATTCCATGGCAAGGTCCTCCTAAAGGCCGAGCAGGCGCTCCGCGTTGCCGTGGGCGATGAGTTCCTTGTCGGCGGGGCTGACCGGCAGCTGCTCGAGGAAGGCGCGGGCCTCGGCCATCGAGCCGTAGGGATGATCGACCGAGAACATGATGCGCTCGGCACCGACCTCCAGCAGCAGATCGAGGAAGGTCGCCGGAAAATTAAAGCCGCCGAAGGTGTAGTGCACGTTCTCGCGAAGGTATTCACCCAGCCGACGATTGAGCTTGGTCATCTCCGGCGGCAGGTTCTTGTTGAGCCGCGGCAGCATGAACGGCAGTCCCTCGCCGAGGTGGCCGATGACGACCTGCAGCTTCGGAAAGCGGTCGAACACGCCGCCGAGGACCATGCGGAGAACATGGACCGCGGTCTCGATGTGCCAGCCCCAGCCCGCGGCCGCGAGCACGCCGCTCACTTGTGGTGAGAATCCGCCGTAGAGCGCGTCGACCACCGCCTTCGGCGGCACGGTCGGATGCACGTAGATCGGCACATCGAGGGCGTCGGCGCATTCCAGGATCGGCCAGAAGAACTTGTCGTCGAGGTAGCGGCCACGGGTGTGGCCGTTGATCAGCGCGCCCTTGAAGCCGTGCTGACGGACCGTGCGCTCCAACTCCTTGGCCGCCACATCGGGCGAAGCGATCGGCAACGAAGCGAAGCCCGCGAACCGCTTCGGATTGTTCTTGATCGCGTCGACCAGGAAATCGTTGGCTTCGCGCGAGGCGGGGACCTGTTCGGCCGCGTCCGCCTGCTCGACGCCCGGCGCGTTGAGCGACAGCACCTGCACGTCGATGCCGGCCGCATCCATTTCCGCAACGCGTCCGCTGCCGACATCCGTGAGTTGTTCGTAGATCTTCGCCCCGCGCGGCCCCATGCCGCTGCGCAGCCGCTCGCCGAACTCGCGTCCGGGACCGGACAGGAAACCGGGAGTGGCGAAGTGTTCTTCGAGGGTGATGGTTCGCATGGCTGTTTCGTCCCTGACGCGCTTTCGCCCGGCATCCCGACCGGGTCGATGTCCTGCCGCATGCGTTGTGGGATCGGCTTGGGCTGAAGGCGGCCCAAGAATACGCCATGCATGGCCGGCGACAAGCGCGCCGCCAGCATTGCGCCGAGAGGAAAGGCCGCGCAGAGCAGCAGGAATCGGGCGGCTATATCGGGTGGTTCGCTAGGCCGGGATCCTCCAAATCGAGGCTATCGCAGGAGGACGTCATGAGCTTTTGCACCATCGGACCGAACACCGACCAATCGACCCCGCCGTTCGCACCATCGGGTCACGGGCTTGCTGCACAAAGAGAAGTGCGGCGAATCGCGGCTGACTGCATGCTCGGTGGCGAATGGTCGCCGATTGGCCATGAGCACGATGCGATCGACTCGCTCTACCGCATGCGGTTTGCGTCTTATATCCGCAGCGGCGCGACGACATGCGGCAGGCTCGACGCTGCGCCCGAGCAAATTCGCACTCGCACACTTGCCGTGCGCGCATTCGACATGCACGGCAGCATGCTCAGCTGGGAGCTGGTGGAAGGCCGAGAGCTTGAGGCGGTGATCGGCCGCTTGTTGGCCGACCCGAAGGCGCAGTATCTGCGCGTCCATTACGCTGCGCTTGATCGCTACGCGGCGTGGGTGGAACGGAATTAAGCAAGACAGGCGCGTGGCCTAGGTTCTGTACTCAAACCTCTTGTGGTCGATGATTCGAAGTGATTCAAGGCTTCCAAATGGAGGCCCTGATGGCA
>Ga0265325_10001044_pt1 | contig 19970 bp, 21 predicted proteins | sample 41420metaG_FD_202090 | JGI IMG/M metagenome (GOLD analysis project Ga0265325, IMG submission 202090) | Rhizosphere microbial communities from Carex aquatilis grown in University of Washington, Seatle, WA, United States - 4-14-20 metaG | ecosystem: Host-associated > Plants > Roots > Rhizosphere... | reverse complement strand
TCGCGGATGAAGGGCTATGGCGGCCAGGGATTCGCCGTTTCGCCCGTCTGGACGCTGCTGATTCATCGCTCCGTTTTTCCTGAAATGCTCGTGGCCGTTCCCTCCATGGCGCAGCGAGTGGTTTCCACCTTGCTCGATCGCGTCCGCGAAGTCACCCGCATCGAGCAGCAGGCAGAAAAGCTTGCGGCCCTCGGTCAGTTGGCCGGAAATCTGTCGCACGAGCTCAATAATCCCGCTTCCGCTGCTCAACGCGCAGCCGCTACCCTGCTCAGCGCGTTACGCGCTAACCGGAGCAACCGCATCAAGCTCATCACACTTCGGCTCACTGAAGAACAGATGGAGAAGGTCGTCGCATGGGAGGAGAAAATCTTTTCGCGCTCCGGCGAATCACTCGAACCGCCCTCCGAAACCGATGCCCTCGGCTTCATTGGCCGCGAGGAGTCGCTCCGCGCGTGGCTCACTGGTGTCGGCTGTGGCGATGCCTGGGAGGTTGCTTCGCAAATGGCGGAGCAACTCGTATCCACTGCGGATCTGGACGAACTCCGCGGATTCCTCAGCCCCGGCGAGTGTTGCGTCGTCCTGCAATACTTTGCCCGCTATCTGCGTTCCGCGCGCGCAGCCGAAACCATCGTCAACTCCACCGCGCGCATCTTCGACCTTATCGGCGCCGTCAAAGACTACTCCAATATGGATCGCGCCCCGATTCTCGAGGTCGACGTGGCGGCCGGCCTTGACGCCACCCTGCAAATGCTGGCTTCGCGAATGACCCACATTGAGATCGAGCGTGACTATCAACCGGATCTGCCGCGCATCAGTGCCTACGGCGGCGAGTTGAACCAGGTGTGGACGGCACTCATCGAAAACGCTCTCGACGCACTCGGAAATAGTGGCCGGCTTCGCGTCGCCTGCCGGCTTGAGGCGGACATGCTCCTGGTGGAGATTTGGGATACCGGCCCGGGCATCCCGCCCGAGTTGCAGGAACGCATCTTCGAACCCTTCTTCACCACCAAGGCGCCCGGCAAGGGGCTTGGCCTCGGCCTCGATAACGCCATGCGCATCGTGCGAAAGCATAGCGGACATCTCAGCGTGAAGTCCGAGCCGGGCTCGACATGCTTCCGCGTGCGCCTGCCGTTCGATCAGCTCCAGGCGTATTGAGACCCAGCCTCAAGCTGCTAGCTCGCTCCGAGGCAGAACCGCACATGCGCCTCGCCGTGTCCGCAAGGGACAAATCGCCCGAAGTCAGCCTGGAGATTTCATCGCAGGGCAATAAACCGACGCAGTCAGCATGCCCAAGATGGAGCTCGCAGCAAGAAGCTAGCGGCTAGAAGCTATTTTTCAATTTCCACGCCGCGCCAGAACGCCACGTAGCCCTTCACTTTGCGCGCTGCCGGCTTCGGATCTGGATAGTAGAAGGCGGCATCCTGATTATCCTGCCCGTCAATCACGACGGTCAGGAATCGTGCCTGGCCTTTTAAAGGATGGGTCGACGTCGTTGAGCTGGACCGAAAATATTCCCGCTTGAGGCTGGACTCAGGAAAATAGACATCTCCGTCCAGTTCCTCGATCCGCTCGCTCTCTGCAATGACTCTGCCGTTCCAGGTTGCTCGCGCCATGGTTATCCGGTCGCTTTCAGTCATAGCCTTTCCCGCCCCGCGGACAGCTCAAACGACCGCCGGACGAGAGGAATCCATATGACACTATCAGAGTTCGGGGCAGCGTGGCGAGTACCAACCAGGTTCATTCCGGCCAGCTTCACTTACCAGCCCGCGCGCCGCGCGTCGCATCCACGCGCTTCAAGGTCGCATCATAGCGCTGCGCTGCCGCTGAGAAGCGATTGATCATATCGGTAGTCTTGTTCAGGAACGTCGGGTTCTTCTCCCGAATCGCGGCCAGTATGGGTGCAAATTTGGCCAGCAGGAAGAATCCTTCGCCGTTGCAGTCCACAAACAACTCCGCTGAGACCGCGCCATGCAAGACCATCGCCGCCGCCATCTCCCAGTACGTCAGCACCTGGCGCAGCCACGCATTGTGCGGGTCACGCGGATTCTCATACACCGCGTAAAACTCGTCCGCCGTTTGAGGCCAGAACTCGCCGCCAACCCACGCGCGCGCCTGCCGCATCACCGTCTCGGTGCGCAGTTGATAAAGCTTAAGGATGATTTCGGCATCGGCCGGCGTAGCCAGCATTCGTTCCATGTGTGCGTCTCCGCAGCCAATGGTACAGGATTCGACCGATGTCCTGCCGAGGACTTCGCGCCAACGAAGAAGGCGCGCCATCGCAGTGCGCCTTCTCCCCTGGTCTCGCTTTCCCGCACAGGCACATGAAGTCGAAGACGGATGTGTCGGGTTCAGCTGACACTTTCAGTTTCCCGCTGGACTCATTTGCCGCAATTGGTTACTACTCGCCCACCTTATCAATCGGGACCGGATCCAGCTTGCCATCCTTCGCCGCACCGGAAGGCAACTCCTCATCGGTCCAATAGCGGCCTGAGCCGTCGAGTTCGCCACTGGCCAGCTTTCTTGGTATCTCCGCCATGCCTTCGTCAATCGCCTTGAAGATTTCCTGTGTCGTCATGGTTTCCACCCGGTTTCCTCCTCGATCCTGGCCCAGACAGCCCCATCCCAAACCTGGAGAGAATAGGGGGCCTCGCGGCCAGCGCTGCAACCTCAGGATTATTGGGAGCTATGTGCCTGGCAATCTCGTCGGCATTGATATACGTATTCGCGTGCAATTTCGAGGGTAATAAGACTCGCGCAGCGGTGGTTTTTCCCGCGCCATTTGGACCACCGAGAATGAAAATATCTTTCACTAGCTGTTACGCCGGCTGCAGCTCCTCGTTCTCTTCCTTCTTCTCCGCGACTGGGCCGTGCGTCTCCGCCGTGGGTGGCGGGGGCGCATCGCCAATCCGTTTCGAGTAGCTGCAAACCACCTTGGCCCCCTCTTCGGCGACCGGAGCTTTCTTCTTACCGCGCTTCTTCGCCGCAGCCTCTTCCTCGGCGGTCTTTTTCAAATTCGGGCACACCAGAAACACGCCCGACTTCAGCGTCTTCTCGAGCAAGTAAGGGCTGCCGCACTTGGGGCACTTCTTCGCCACCGGCTTCAGGTTCGACGTAAAGTCGCACTTGGGATAATTCGTGCAACCCCAGAACACATTGCCTCTGCGCGCGCGCCGCTCGGCCAAATCGCCATCGCCGCACTTCGGGCACTTCATCCCCTCGATCAGATTCTGCTTCACGTACTTGCACTTCGGGTACCCCGAGCAAGAAACAAACTCGCCGTAAGCGCCCTGCCGCAGCACCAGGGGCTTGCCGCAAACCGGGCAAGGCTCGCCGGTGGGCTCGGGCGGCTTCTGCTGCTGCTTCTGGCTCAGCTTGCGGAACGTCTTGCAAGGAGGATCGGCGTTGTAATCCGGACAGGCCATGAACGGCCCGAAGATGCCGCGCCGCATCACCATGACCTTGCCGCAGTTCTCGCAATATTCCTCGGTGTCGCCGGCTTCCTGCGCTTCCGGAGTGTTCAGGTCCGGCTTTGAAGCGATGTTCTCCTTGGTAAAGGTGCAACTGGTCGGATCCTTTTTGTTGTAAGCCGAGCACGCAAAAAAAGTGCCGAACTTGCCCCATTTCAAAACCAAAGGGGATCCGCACAATTCGCATTTTTCGCCGGTCACTTCCTCCATGCGCTTGATGTTCCGCATCTTCTTTCCGGCGTCCTTCAACTCGTCTTCAAAATGGTCGTAGAAACCGTTCAGCAGGTCGGTCCACTTCTCCGTGCCTTCTTCAATGTCGTCCAGCTCCGTCTCCAGCTTCGCCGTGTACGCGGTGTCGAAGATGTACGGAAAATTCTCCACCAGCAGCTCGCACACCACCACGCCGATCTCGGTGGGATAAAACCGTCCACGCGATCCACCGTGTTTCACCACGTACTCGCGGTCCTGGATGGTGTTGATGATCGACGCGTAAGTCGATGGCCTGCCGATACCGCGCTCTTCCAATTCCTTCACCAGTGAGGACTCGTTGTAACGCGGTGGTGGCTGCGTAAAGTGATCCTCAGGCAGCAACTCGTCGAGCCCAAGCTCCTTCACGCCGTCGAGGTTTGGAAGCCGGTTCGCGCTCTCATCGTCTTCGTCCTTCTTGTCTTCCGAAACTTCGTAGACCTTGAGAAACCCGTCAAAGCGCATCACCGAACCGCTCACGCGGAAATCGTATGTTTTTCTTGTTTTGGTTGAGATTGCTGCGATGTTCGCTGTTGTCACGTCGTACACCGCGGGAACCATCTGCGAAGCCACAAATCTCCGCCAGATCAGCGTGTAGAGCTTCAACTGCTCGTCGCTCAGGAAGCGTGCAATCGACTCCGGCGTCCGCGCCGCATCCGTCGGCCGGATGGCTTCGTGCGCGTCCTGCGCGTCCTTCTTGCCTTTGTATGCGTTGGGAGTTTCAGGCAGATACTTCGTGCCCAGTTCCTTCCCAATCCACTCGCGCGCGCCGGTCACGGCCTCAGGCGAAACACGCGGCGAATCGGTACGCATATATGTGATCAGTCCCGTGGTTCCCTCGCTGCCAAGATCCACGCCTTCGTAAAGCCGCTGCGCCACGCCCATCGTGCGTCGCACGTTGAAGCCCAGCTTGTTTGCGGCATCGCGTTGCAGTTGGCTGGTGATGAAAGGCGCCAGCGGCCTGCGCTGCTGTTCGCGCGCCTGCACGCCGATGATGGACCACTCCGCTTTTTCAAGCGCGGCCACCACCTCGTCCATTTGTTTCTTGTCGGGCAGCGCGCTCGAGATGAACTGTTCTTTCCCGTCCTTGTCCGTGCCGTTCGCCACGCGCACCGGTTCGCCACCGATGCCGATGAACTTGGCCTTGAACTTCTGGTCGGCCTGCTTTGCTGGATGAAGCTGCGCCTCAAGCGTCCAGTACTCGATCGGCTGGAATGCGCGAATCTCGCGCTCGCGCTCCACAATCAGCCGCAGGGCCACCGTTTGCACGCGCCCTGCCGACAGCCCGCGCCGCACCTTGTCCCACAGCAGCGGCGAAATCTGGTAGCCCACCAGGCGATCGAGCACCCTGCGCGTCTGCTGCGCGGCCACTAAATTCTGATCGATGTCACGCGCATGCTTGAATGCTTCCTGGACTGCCTTCTTCGTAATCTCGTTGAAAGTGACGCGGCGAATCTTCTTTCTCTCTTTGGCGTTGGTCCCAAGCTGAATGGCGAGGTGGTATGCAATTGCCTCACCCTCGCGGTCCGGGTCAGGCGCGAGATAAATCTCGTCTGCCTTGGCGGCCGCCTTCTTTAATTGATCCACTACCTTCTCTTTGCCCGGAGACACGATCAGATGCGGCTCGAACGTACGCTTCTCCAGCTCCACGCCAAGCTCATTCTTGGGCAGATCCATAATGTGGCCCACTGAGGCCTTCACATCGAATCCCTTGCCCAGGTACTTTTCGATCGTCTTCGCCTTCGCCGGCGATTCAACGATCACTAATGATTTTGTTGTTGCCATCCCTTAACCCGGTTCCCTCTCTCTACTGCTTGCCTGTTCCCGGCCCGTTTCCCGCCGATCGTCGACTTGTATCCTGGCCCGATTCTCTTGTTTGACTCTCTCACAGCCAATCGGTTCCAGGGCCCGTTCAACTTGCCCTGCACCGTGACCGTTTCCAAAGCCTGTTGCCGCCAATCCATCTCGTGGCCCCGCCGTCTCCGGCCTGGCTCCGGCAAAAAATGGCCGCAAGGCTTGCACCGTAGCACGGTTTGCCACCTCATTTCCACCGGCGCGAACGATTTTTCTTCACCAACCCTCCCATTTTCGTGAGCAACAACCTGCCACCACGGCCCGCAAACCGCGCCAAATCCACCCCTTTGCATCTATATTGGGTCGCGCATCCGAAAAGTAACTTCCACCTTCCGGCAGTAGGTCTCAAACTCCTCCGCGCACGCCGTCCTGGGTCTCCAGCGGGCTCTTTGACTCCGCCAGCCCCGCTAACTCCGCCAGCTCCGCTAACCTGCTACATCGTCCTCACATAATTCTTCCCCGGCAGTTGCCGTATCCGGCCCGCCATCTCCAGCTCAAAAAGCGCTGTAAATACCTCAGAGGAAGTGAGTTGAGCTTCAAGCAGGTCCAGAATCTCGTCGATCTGCAGGCTCTCGTCGCAGTGCAGGACCTCCAGCACCATGGCCTCCTGGGGCCGCAACACCGGGTCAGCCAATAAGGATGACTGTGCCTCCGCTTTGGATTCACCCCCAGCCAGAGCCTCCAGCTCCAGCCGCACCTGCGAGGGTAGGTCCTCCCACACATCTTCCCAGGTCGCGACCAGCTTAGCTCCCTGTTTTATCAGTGTGTTAGGGGTCCATGACCCTTTATTTGTCACATTGCCCGGGACCGCATAAAGGTCCCGATTCTGCTCGGCGGCGCACCGTGCCGTCACCCGTGTTCCCGAGTTCTCTCCCGCCTCCACCACCAGAACGGCGACGCTCAGTCCGCTCAGGATCCTGTTCCGCCTGGGAAAGTTCTGCGGTGCGGGAAAGGTCCCCATCGGCACCTCGCTCACGATGGCCCCGCCCGTCGCCAGAATCTCCTCTGCCAGCCTCTTGTTCTCCTTGGGATACACCACGTCGATTCCCGTACCCCACACAGCCACCGTCGGCATGCGCGCCGCCAGTGCTCCCTTGTGTGCACAGGAGTCGATGCCGCGCGCCATCCCGCTCACAATCACCAATCGCCGCGCCGCCAGGTCCCGCGCCAGCAACTCGGCAATTCCCGTCCCGTATGGCGTCGGATGCCGAGTCCCTACGACTGCAATCGCCGGCCGGCTCAGCAGCTTCGCGTCGCCGCGCACCCAAAGCACCGTCGGCGGATCGTAAATCTCACGCAGCCGCTCCGGATACTCCGTGCTCGCGTAGTCAATAAGCGCCGCGCCCTGCGCAGCCACCCTCGCCGATTCCTCTTCGGCCGACTTGCGCCCCTTGCCGTCGAACAGGAACTGCGCCGCCTCGGCGGGAAACCTCAACCCTTCAAGCGCTGTCAAGGCCATCGTAAAAATCTGGCTCGCCGACTTGAGTTGTTTCACGGCGTCCAGAATCCGCCGCGGCCCCAATCCCGGCGTCAACGTCAACGCGAGCCACGCTAAACGATCCTCGTCCGCACGGGTGCCTCCGGTCCCTCGCCGTTGGGGACCGGGGCGAGGTCCTTCACCTTCCAATACAGTCCGCTCCACACTGGAGCCATCTCGCAGCCCATCCGAGCTCGTGATCTTGTCCGAAATCGATACACTGTCCAAAATTCGCACACTCCGGCTGTCTTCTTTTGAAACACAATCGCAGTTCCAGGGAATGTCCGCCCACGTTACAAGCAAGCGACTAGGAAGTCAAGGTTTGCGGTCACGCAAAAGAGACGCTGTTTAAAGTTCTCCGCCGGCCGTCAATTCGAAAAGAGCTCAAATCGCCGTGGGCTCGCCGACTTCGTATAGGTATAAATTCCGATCCCTGACACCAAGCGAGGGCCACGTCTTACGCCAGGCCGCTAAATGATCCGACTTGAAATGGTCATCAAGCGCTGCCCGATCCGTCCAGCGCTCCTTGATATGGATGAGGCCCGGCTCAACCACGTCCTCGGCGTAGCAGTATTCCAGGCAACCAGCCTCCGCAGTGCTGGCCTCGATCATGGCTGCCATACTTGGCCGCGCAGCCTCGATGCGCTCCGCAGAAAGCCTCACCGTCCCGACAATCAAAACCATATGAACCCCTCTACTTCCCCGCGTCCCTGGTGCCCAGCCGTTCCCGCACCCAATCCAGCATCACCGGTGACACGCGCTCCAAGGCCGCGAGCCGAAACGTGATCTTCTCCGCTTCGATGATGTGATCGTGAGCGGCCAGTTCCACCATGGCATCGGCGTGCTCCAGCACAAGATCGTACGAAGCCTTCATCTCGGTCCATGGACTCGTCGCCGCACAAAGGCAAACAGCAGGCCGCAAGTGTGTGAGCAAGCTGTTCGATTCAAAGATCACACCACCGGCCGCCGGGCACTCCTGCAGAATCTGCTCCACAATCGGTCCCAGCGAATCCTCGTCCGGCCCCATACCGCCGGGCGTTACCAACAACGCGCGCCGCGCTCCTGCGGCCAGATACCTCGCCGTGTCGGTCTCCTGCCCCGGCGTCGTCTCTTCCCAAACCGGAGTCGCCGCCTTCCCATGCTCGTGCGTCGTGATCTTAACCGCGGTCCATTTGATCTCCGGCAGCGCGCGCATCAATCCGCACACCAGTGCAGTCTTCCCCGCGCCACGCCCGCCCCCGCCAACAACAATGATTGCCATTTTTCAGGTTCCAAGTTCTCAGTTCACAGTTCGCAGTTTTCAGCCTGAAGCTTGTAGCCGGTCGCTCGTCGTCAGCAACTCATCGTTATCGCCTGGATGCCCCAAACTACCGGCTATAGGCTATAGGCTACGGGCTACTTGCTTTCGGACTCTTACCTGATTTTTTCGCGAGCCTCGCCAGCGTCGCCTGCTCCCTCAACACCTCTCTCAGCGGCCGTGCCGGCGTGCCCCAGTGCACCGTTCCCGGCTTCAATCCGTCGTTCGTCACCGTCGACCCGCTGAAGACCCCAGCCTGTCCGCCCAGAATCACCCCCGGCCCAATGTGTACATGGTCGCCGATGCCCACCTGCCCTGCGATCACCGCACCCTTGCCAATCGTGCTCGATCCCGAGATCCCTGCGAGCGCAACCAGAATCACATCCTCGCCGATGTCGCAGTTGTGCGCCACGTGCACCAGGTTGTCGAACTTTGCCCCGCGCCGCACGCGCGTCTCTCCCAGCGCGCCGCGATCAACTGTGGAGTTGGCGCCGATCTCCACGTCGTCCTCAATCACCAGCGTTCCCTGCTGCGGAAACTGCGTGTATGCGCCGGTGGCCGCATCGCGGACATATCCAAATCCGTCCGCACCCAGCACGGCTCCGGCATGAAGCACGACGCGGTCGCCGATCGTCGTTCCCGAATAAATCACCACTCGTGGACAGATGCGGCAATGTGCCCCGATTCGCACGCCCTCGCCGATCACTGCTCCCGCCTCGATGCGCGTTTCGTCCCCCACCACCGCGTTCTTACCGATCACGGCATGCGGGCCGACGGTCACCCCGCTCGCCAGCATTGCCCCTTCGCCGATCACCGCTGTTTCGTGAATCCATCCGCACTCAATCTTCGGCCGCAACTTCTTTGCCGCCCGCGCAAACCACAGCTTCGGCTGGTCTGCCTCCACCACTGCAATGTCCGGATTCTTCTCGCAGGAAAACTCGAGTCCCGCCTTTACGACAACGGCACCCGCCGGCGATCCAATAGCCGCAGCCGCCGTCTCCGCGTCCTCGGCAAACAGCAGCTCCGTGGTCGTCACACGCTCGCGCCCGTTTACGCCGGTGATCTCCGCCGCGGCGCTTCCGTGCAATAGCTTCCCGCCGAGTTGTTCAATTAATTCTGCAATCGTCATCACTGCTCACTGTTCACTGCCCACCCATTGTGTGCCGGGTGCAATTGAACGCACTTAGTTCACCGCCAGACCTGCCACCATCTCTTCTTTTCCCGTGCGTCTGCTGCTCGATGCGGAGACGTAGCTCTTGAGTCTATGTAAGCCATCATTTTTTGATGATCAACAACGAGCAAATAGCCACCCGGCGCGGGCGTATTTTTTACCAAACGGAACGCGCCCGACTCTTCCATAAGTTCGATCCCGGTCGTAGTGGCCAGCTCACAGATGTCCTTAGTAGGAAGCGCTTTTCCGCTGTTCTCTAAGTGTATAAACCACATTTGGAAATCGAGCGCGAATCCCTTCAGGGGACGCGACGCACGCTCATCGGAAATCCAAAGCGAGCCCATGCTGCCATTGTCTTCAACGACGAATCCGATATCGCCGCGCGAAAAGATTTTCATTGATACCTCTGTCATTGAGCTGGACCACAACAGCGCGCTTTGCTTCCGTGTCTGTGGCTTGAAATCGTAGACGTTATGGAAAAAGACAATATGCGCGCGTACCCATGTTGCGCAAAGGGCTGTTCCCTGTTCACTTCAGTACAGCCCCGGCTCCCCCGCCGGCCTCGTCTTCCATCGCCTGTGAATCCACAGCCACTGGTCAGGATAGCGCCGAATCCACTCCTCGAGCACGGCCGTCACACGGCGCGTGCCCTCCAGAATATCCGCAGCCGCATCGTCGGTCCGCGGAATCTCCACCTCCGGCCCGAAGCGCAACACGTACTTCTGCTCTTCCCGCTCCCACACCATGAACCCCGGCAATACCGCCGCGCCCGTCTTCCGCGCCACGTGCGCCAACCCTGTTCCCGTGCACGCATCGAGACCGAAAAACCTGACGAATTCGCCCCGCGGCGGCGTCATATTCGTGTCGATCAACATTCCTACGGCACGGCCCTCGTGCATCGCCGTCAGCAGTCCGCGCCCGAAATCGTCCTTCGACAGGACGAAGTTCCCATGCATGCATCGAATGCGGTTCACGTACTCATCGAGCCGCCGGTTATCCAGCCTGCGGATCAGCATGCCCATCGGATAACCCATCAGAGAGTGATAGAAGCTCGACAGCTCCCACGCGCCCAGGTGCCCGGTCAGAACCAGCACACCCTTGCCGCGTTCTTTTGCTTCAAGATAATGTTCCAGCCCGTCCGTGCGGATCCAGTCGCGCGTGTTCTCAGGCGTATACCGCGTCATGCGGCAGAACTCCACCAACTGCCAGCCAAGGTGGACATAAACGCCGCGCAGGATTTTTCCCCTGGTTTTGGAAGAGAGTTCCGGGAGAGCCATTTCGAGGTTCCGCGCGCCCACGCGCCGCAGCCGGCCAATGCCCCAATAAACTGCAAACGCAATGCACCCTGAGAAAACACGCGCCAATGCGCGCGGCATCGCGCCCAGGCAGCGCGCAACGTTTACAACAATCCAATACTCGAGGTTCTCCCGCATGAGCAAGGATCAGTGTAGTCGCTGAACGCAGCCGACTTGACGTTGCCCCATCCTTTTCGCGGCCTTACCGCGAAAAGGGTGGGATAACACAATCAAGGATGGGACGAGAGGGCACTTTCCCTATTGCGCCCTGGCGCGCACAAAGTCCTGCGCCACGTCGCGCACGAACTCCACCGCGCCCGGCGGCACACCCACATCACCCCTCAGGATGGATTCGAAATGGTGCGGCGATCCGTAGTACACCGTCGTGTCGTCGATATTCTGGCTCACGCTCGTCCCGTCCAGATCGATCCCGGCGAAAATGCCCTTGGTGCGCGAATAGCTCAGCAGCTCAGCACCCATCTTCCAATCGGTTGATGCCGTTCCCGACCGCCCCACGGGACCCGCTGCCGCCGAAGCATCGCCGCCAATCTTGAATTTGTTCTTGAGTAGATCCTGCATGCCGCGGTCATTCACCGCAATCAGAATCAGGTCTGTCGCCTGCCCGCCCCATTGAAATCCAAACGACCCGCCCGCCATCCGGATAAACACCGGCCCGCTCCAGCCGTGTCCCGTGCGGCATGTAACGAGGCCCTGACCATACTGAGCGCCGACGAAAAATGCGCCCTTCACCATGCTCGGAACCACGGCCACGCACGTCGCCGACTTCAAAATGTTGTTCGGCACGGTCCGGTCGCCCGCGTTCATGATCTGGTCCAGAACCACCTTTGCCGCATCGATGCGCGCCTGCAAGTCTTCCTTTGTTGAAGCTGCGAGAGCCGAGGTGGGAAGCAGAAGACTGAGGCAAATCGAAATCCAAATCGAAACAATGACCTTTTTCATGTCCGTATCCTTTCCCTTCCGCTGCAGCGGATGAGATAACTCTGTTTGGGGGATTGGTCTCTCTGCCCAAGTCATTGAACTGGAGGATTCACGGGAACGGTCGCATGGCAGCCTGCGCCGGATCCTCCCCGAACAGGCTACCGCATTCATCGGCACAGAGGTTCCACAATTTGCCAGTTGGCAAGGTACTTCTTAGGCACACTCCTGCGGCATCCAGGCATGTAGACCACACTCAGTTTTTAACTGCCGGGCGGGTTGTGAAAATTCGGGGTTTTCTTTTTTGCGAAATGCAGCTCTTGCAGTCCTTCGAGGTGTAACTTTGCCTTGGCCTTGAGATCCAATAGCCCGGCGGCTTCGAACTCGTACTTTTCTCCATTAGGAGCGGTCGCAATATAGAGATCAGCTTGGCGGCCAGACGGATCAACTGCCACCTGGATTCCCTGCGCCTTCAATTCAGCGATCGCGTCTGCCACTTCCTTATCCATGATTTTCTCCAGCCGTCAGACACATTCTAACGAAGACACCTGCTCAGAACGGCAACGATTCATTCGTTCGCGGATGCCTTCATAAGAAAAAACCCGCTGAACAGGTAACCATCCCGGACTGGCGGACCCCATACCGAATCCCCCTCTCCAGCAAAGACTTCCAAAATTTGTTCTGCATTCAGATTGCCGCCGCTCCATAACCTGCATCGAAGGAAGGGTAACGGCAGGAACGTTGCGGAATTTTGCCCAGGTACACCCATTCAGACTGAACAATCAAGGAGATTGAATATGAAGAAATTTCTTGCGATGCTGCTGATTGCCGGATGTTGCATTGCCACGCGGGCCGTCGCCCAGGACCATGATCGAGGCAGGCTGGATGGCCGCCTCGATGCCGCTAGAAACGTGATCGAATCCATTATGGCTACGCCTGACCACGCAGTTCCCGAGGGGATTGCGCGGCACGCGCGTTGCATTGCCGTTGTGCCGGGCGTCGTGAAGGGCGCGTTCATCGTCGGCGCTGAATACGGTCAGGGCGTCGTAACTTGCCGCACCGGTCACGGCTGGAGCGCGCCTGTGTTCATCCGCATGGCCGGCGGTTCGTTCGGCTTCCAGATTGGCGGAAAGGGTACCGACTTAGTACTGGTTGCGACGAATGAAAGAGGCTTCCAGGATCTTCTGCATGACAAATTCAAAATCGGCGGCGATGCCTCGGCGGCGGCCGGTCCCGTCGGACGCGACGCGCAGGCCTCAACCGACATCAGTTTGCGCGCTGAGCTGCTTACCTGGTCGCGTAGTCACGGAATCTTTGCTGGCGTCGACCTGAGCGGAGTAACCGTGAGCAAGAATTCAGACGACACAGATGAGTTCTACGGCGGACCCCATCGCTTCGAGGCAATTCTCCACGGCGACGTGCCACCTCCTCCGCAGGCCGAAGGCTTTCTGCACGCTGTCAGGCAGTATTTCGGCGAATCTGAAATGCACGACGACCATGACCACGAAGAGCACCACTGAGCCGCATCGCATACCGGCGCGGCCTCTCGTCAGAGAGCCCGCGCCAACCCATCCACGTTCGATTAGATCTGCAGACGATATTCGAGCCTAAATATATGGACTCCGCCACCCCACATCCTGGTCTATTCGCCCAGCCCCCCGAAGCGCTTGCGAATTCACTCGCCTCGAAGGAAGTGAGTCCGCAAGGAACCGCCGCAGGACTGCGGTTACTTGAGTTCTATATCAGCCACGCGGCCCAGAGGCTGAGCCCTGCAAGGCTGCGCAGACTGGAGAAAGCTCGCAAACTGCTGGCGGCTCGAATGGAGCGGGAATTGAAGCATAAGAGCGCCGCTTGATGGCCGAAATCGCCCACGGCCTGACTCAGGCCGCATGTTCCAGGTTGAGTGACCGATTGGAGTGTGGGGGGGCTGAATAGCACGATCGCAATCGCGCGAAACCATGCAGAATCAAAAAAGAGGAGTTCCCAGGCATCATGTGAAACATGCCGCCGGGGAACTCCTTTCCCCAGATCTGCGTTGTTTCTGCGATAAGAATGAAGAAAACTTGGTAACTACACAAGAGTACTTAGGTGCTGTGGCTAAAAGTAATCGGTATTCCCTTTTAATTTGAGGCACTTTCGTGACTTCCGACCGCAGTTCGCCGCATGGGCCCTTTGGGAGCAAAAGAATGGCTCAGCGCCGACATTGAGAGCTGGATCCTGTTGTCAGCGCCGGTTTTGCGCATCAGCCGGCCCACATATGCCTTGACCGTCCGCTGCTCGATTCCCAGCCTCCGAGCGATCTCGCGTGTAGAATGTGCTCCCAGAATGAGCTCTAAAACTTCTTGTTCGCGCTGTGTAAGCTGTTGCCGATAGAGAGCTTGCGAGAGATTCGGAACTTTCATCAAGCGGTCGATTACGCGGCACAGCAGCCGCCGCGGAGCCCAGATCGACCCCGCCGTCACAACATCGATCGCTCGGCGAACCACATCGGGGCCTGCCGACTGCCCAAGGAAGGCCCTCGCCCCGGCGATGATCGCATTCAGGACCAGTTCGTCGTCCCCGTCTGGACCGATCACAATCGAACGCACGTCGGGACGCACGGTCCGAATCTTCTCCACAGTCTCCAAGCCGCCGGGAGCGGAATGAAGGTCCACAACCACATACTCAATGTCGTGGAGCGCCAGCAGCTCTTTCATGGGCGCAATCACCGGAACCAGCTCATATTCGCCATTCCCACCGGGCTGATCAAAGATGCTGGCTAGCCCGGCGACGCGAATCGGTTCATCCGCTGCCACCCCAATACGAATTGCATCAGGACCATGTTTCGACGATGTCATCCCCACACCAGTCCTCACGTCGGTCGACGCGTAGCAGCCGAAGTCCATCCGGCCCCCCTCGAGTTTTGTCGATTTTGTCTTCGCTGATCCGAGAGGAAAAAGTAAGCGTAACTTTGTTTTCTTTGACCGGTTCTCCGCGCCTGCCCCAAACAGCCGCGTCGACCTTGTCTCGATCTTCCCTGTTCAACCCGCTTCGCAAGCGGCGCTCAAAAAACACCCTCCAGCATCCCTCATAACCGGTTCGGCACGTCGAAATCGCACGAGACCCGGATGAGCAAGGACCTGCTGGGTTCCATCAACCCAAATCTCTTGAATGTGTCCCCTTTTGAATCATTCACCCCATGAACCAAATTCGCAAATACCACCATCATTCGGATCGTTGAGATATTGGTGCTAGGGCTTTGACGCTAAGGTGGCACCCGGATGTCGTTCATCGTGGGCCCTCATCCTTCAAAGCTTCTGCCTCGCTGCGGCGCTGAAGCACGGGAAAAGCCGCTCTACAGCTTCGGCAGCACAATTCCCTGCTGCTTCTGGTACTTTCCCTTGCGATCCGCATAGCTCGTTTCGCACGGCTGGTCCCCGTGGAAAAACAGAATCTGGCAGAGCCCTTCGTTCGCATACACCTTGGCCGGCAGCGGAGTCGTATTTGAAATCTCCAGCGTCACAAATCCCTCCCACTCCGGCTCGAACGGCGTCACATTCACGATGATGCCGCACCGCGCGTACGTCGACTTCCCGACGCAAATCGTCAGCACATCTCTCGGAATGCGAAAGTACTCCACTGACCGCGCTAGCGCAAATGAATTCGGCGGAATGATCACGGACTCCGCCTCCACCGAGACAAACGACCGCTCATCGAACGCTTTGGGATCGATAATGGCGCTATTCACGTTGGTAAAAATCTTGAACTCGTTCGAGACCCTCAGATCGTAGCCGTACGAAGAAAGACCATAGGAGATGACCCCGCTCGCCACCTGCTTCTCGCTGAACGGCTCGATCATCCTGTGGTTCAGCGCCTGTTCCCTGATCCATCGATCACTCTGTATCGACATGCGTCTCCTGTCCCCGGTGCGTTTGAGCGGCCTCCGGCGGTCTGGCGGAGTTGGCTCGGACTCGAAACCCCATCTTAAAGCAAAGCCCGCGTCCGTTGGCAGGTCGCCCGTCACTAACTGCTTTCCACGCTCCGCAGTTCCCTCGCTCCCTCGTCCCGCGGCCCCTCAGCCCTCCAAGCGCCGTGTGGCCCCGCAGTCCCTTAGTCCCGTAGTCCCTAGTCCCTGTCTTTCCTAATCGCAACAAAATCTGTAGTATGGGCGAAGTAGGTGGTAAGATACGCTTCAACCAGTTCGTCTTGAGCGAGGTGACTCCATTGATCAAGCAGGATATTGTTCACAACGTGGTCGAGCGCACGGGCCTGCCGCGCACCAAGGCTGAGGCGGCAGTGGACACGGTCTTCGAGGGTCTCAAACAGGCATTGGCTGCAGGCGAGCGCATTGAGCTTCGCGGCTTCGGTGTTTTCAGCGTCCGCGCCCGCAAAACCGGCATTGGCCGCAATCCCCGCACTGGAACTGAGGTCAACATCGCTCCCGGCAAAGCCGTCCGCTTCAAGCCGGGCAAGGAACTGCACGCGCTCGAGCCGGGCTCCTCACCCAGCTAGCCGCATTGCGCCCGTCTATTTTCAGGCCGTCGCCAGCGACCGGTCGCCATCCGCGTCGCCAAGCGGCTTCTTCGCGTTCAAGCCTGTTCGTTTTTTGATCCACCCACTCTCGAGTCGACCCACCCCAGGACCCGACCGAAGGCGCATCGAAATCCGTGCCTCTTGAGAAAGGCCCCGGTTGCGTCCACTCTTTCGCGATTACGCCTCGCCACTGCTGCTGCTCCTGGCCAGCATTGTCACCACTACGGTCAACGGCGCGCGCTTCATGCGGAACTTCCTTGAAGGCCTGCCGCCGGTCGCCCGCGAAAGCGACCTGTGGCCCTGGCCCTGGCTCCTCCACCATCCTGCTTTGTTCTCCACGGGCTTCGCCTATTCGCTGACCTTGCTCTCGATTCTCCTCATCCACGAATACGGCCACTTCGCAGCTTGTGCCGCGAACCGCATGCACGCCACCCTCCCTTGGGTCATCCCCGCGCCCACGCTCAGCGGAACGTTCGGCGCCGTCATCCGCATTCGCACTCGAATCCCGAGCCGCAACGCACTCATGGACGTAGGAATTTACGGTCCGCTCGCCGGCTTCATCGCCTCAGCCATCGCCGTCGCCATCGGCCTCATGCTCAGCGTTACGCGACCTCCCGGCGCACCAGAATCCCTTATTCGTTTCGGCGGCGATCCCCTCACCATTCAGTTGTTGCGCCGCCTTCTCGCGCACTGGAACCCCGCCGTCCCCTCGTTCAATCAGGCCTCTCCGCACCCCATCCTTGTCGCCGGATGGATTGGACTCTTCATCACCGCCCTCAACCTCATCCCCGGTGGCCAGCTTGACGGCGGCCATATCCTCTATGCGCTCTCTCCGCGCCTGCACCGCTGGACGACAAACATTCTGCCGTTCCTCCTCTTTGTCGCCGGAACCATCTACTGGGTCGGCTGGCTCTTCTGGGGCACCTTCCTCCTCATCCCCGCCCTACGCCATCCCAAAGTCCCCATCGACTCCGATCTTTCGCATGGCCGCGCCGTTCTCGGCATCGTCGGCCTCGCTCTGTTCGTGCTCACCTTCACACCCACACCCTTTTACGACAACTCCCTCCTGCAGCTCCTCAATATCGCTCCCTTCACTTTTCCGCGCTAGTGTGCCCCTGATCGAGCGTCCCAGAAGATCGAAGCCTCCAGCCCACTTGCCGCGCGCGGCATCGTGATCCTCTGACGCTGTGTCATTCTTTCTTATGAGCTCCCCGCTCTTATGAATCCTGGTCCGCCCATCCCGCGCCCAGAGAGCACTGCGCCAACGCCGGCTCACACTGCCTTGTTGCCTTGGCTGGTCGCCGTCGCCTTCTTCATGGAGTCACTTGATACCACGATTCTGAACACCGCCGTGCCGGCTGTTGCAGAAGCGCTCCATGTGGGTCCGCTGGCGATGAAGGCCGTCCTGGCCAGCTACACGCTTGCTCTCGCGCTCTTTATTCCCATCAGCGGATGGATGGCCGACCGCTTCGGTACGCGCCGCGTGTTCGCTTCGGCGATCGGACTGTTCACATTGGGGTCACTGCTATGCGGACTCTGCAGCGACATTCATCTGCTTGTTGCGTGCCGTGTGCTTCAAGGCATGGGCGGCGCCATGATGGTGCCTGTCGGACGCCTTACGCTGGTACGCTCCTTCGCCAAGTCCGATCTGCTGCGCGTGATGAGCTTTGTTTCCGTTCCAGCGCTGATTGCGCCGATGCTCGGCCCCGTCGCCGGCGGACTGATTGTCGGCTACGCCCACTGGCGCGTCACCTTTTTCCTGAATATTCCCATTGGCCTGCTGGGCCTGGTCATGGTGTATCTGCACCTGCCCGACTTCAAAGAAGAGCAAGTGCATCCGCTCGATTTTGTTGGACTGGTGCTCTTCGGTTCCGGGATCGCGCTCATGTCCTATGTGCTCGAAGTGTTTGGCGAGCACACGTTGAGCGGCATTGAAATCGCTGGACTGCTCGCGCTCTCGGGCGCTTTGCTTGCTGCCTACTGGGTACATGCGCGTCAGTTGAAGTTTCCGCTTCTCAACCTGCACCTGTTTGACTTTCGTACCTTTCGCATCTCCGTCAACGGCAGCTTCTTTACTCGACTGGGAATCGGCGGCGTGCCGTTTCTGTTGCCCCTGCTCTACCAAACCGGCCTCGGATACACGCCGGTGCAATCGGGATTGCTGATCATGCCGCAGGCAATCGCCGCGCTCGGCATGAAGGCCGTCTTGAGGAAGCTGCTGGCGAATATCGGTTACAAGGGCGTTCTGGTTTCAAACACCATTGCTATCGGGCTGCTGCTCTTACTTTTCACAACCATTCATCGCGACACATCGGTCGCTCAGATCGTGGCAATTGCTTTCTTCTACGGAGCCTGCACCAGCCTCCAATACACAACAATGAACACGCTGGTCTACGCGGATATCGAAGAGAAGGACACTTCAAACGCAAGCTCCATCGCCAGCACCATGCAGCAGATGTCGATCAGCTTTGGGGTGGCCATCGCGGGTTTGACCACCGCGTTCTTTGTGCCGGGACAGGCGTACTTCGAGCCGCTGCTCATGATCCGCGGCATTCACAAGGCGTTCCTGTGTCTCGGGGCGTTGACCGTCGTGTCGACAGTGGTCTACGCCGGTTTAAAGCGCGAAGATGGCGGCGCCGTCAACGAGCGCAAGATCATGCACCCTGACGGATGACCGCCCAGGCGCGTCGCAGGCGCCTGGGCACTTTCTGAGTCCCGTGTACCGCCCGAGCTTCGTATCGCCGGCGTCCGGCCTCAACTCACGACGAGCAGGGGTGCCCCAGGTCTGGATTTTCAGACCTGGGAGACCACGGGCCCAAACCCACCTCAGCTTCGTTCTTCCCTGCTCCCTATTCCCTTTTCCCTGTCTCTCAGAATCCCGATACTGTGTCTGCGTTGAACTGCAGAGCATGCAGTTGGCATACATCGAGGCCCTGCGTGTATTGCTCGGCCGTTCCGTCGCTGAAGACCAATTTGAAATCCTCATGGCATACGCCGCGCCACTGCGGCGGGAAGACGATCAACGTCCCCATCCCATCGGGAAGAGATGCGCGCCCCAGCACATCCGTGCCCCAGGAGTTCGCCGAGTGCGGTGAAACATACAGGTTGTTCAGCGTCTTCCCTGTGTTGTTCAGGAACCAGAAGTTCGCCCGGCTCTGCGGGATCGCCTGCTGCGGAAGCACGCAGACCAGCAGAATCGCAGGCAGGATCGCCGTGACAAGCAGTTTCGTATAGGTTCGCATAGTCTCCTCCTCGAATCGCCGAGGGCCCATCGATCTCATGCTGTTCATTTCCGTTTGGGGGAACTGGAAACTTCACGCTCGCCAAAGGGTCCGCGATTCGTTGAATGCTGAGGCAGCAACTCGGCGCTCGCTTCGCAGCTGCGCCAACGCTTGCCGGGGAAAGGATTGCGACCCGCTGATGACCTGCTTCCACGGCCGGCGGATCGCGCTCGCGTTTGGCAGTGCGGAAGCTGGCCCGGATCATACCGGCCAAATCGATTCCTCAGCAAGTGAAAACTTTGTCATTCGCCAAGTTGGTCATCTCGCCCGCTTTCGCCGCGCGCGCTCGTACACCACAGAATTGTCATCCCGAGCGCAGACGAGGAATCTGCGGTTGCCTTTCGTCCGCAGGTTCGGTCACCCACCGGGCCCCAGCTCCTTGTCTCTGTTCTCTCTTCTCTGTTCTCTCTTCTCTGTTCTCTCTTCTCTGTTCT
>Ga0265325_10001043_pt1 | contig 19977 bp, 12 predicted proteins | sample 41420metaG_FD_202090 | JGI IMG/M metagenome (GOLD analysis project Ga0265325, IMG submission 202090) | Rhizosphere microbial communities from Carex aquatilis grown in University of Washington, Seatle, WA, United States - 4-14-20 metaG | ecosystem: Host-associated > Plants > Roots > Rhizosphere... | reverse complement strand
AGCGGAACACGGTTTCCCGCACCGAGGTGCCGGCGACGGTGACGCCGTGGCGGTTCATCAGCACCATCCAGTGCTGGCCGAGCCGCCTCGCCAGCGACGCGCCCTCCTCCGGCTTCACCACCAGCAGATTGGTGTCGCCGAACTCGTCGCGCTGGTCCCAGAATGGCGGGTGCAGGCCGCCGACCGCGCCGAGGTGAAACACCGGCACGTAATCGATGCCGGTGATGACCAATGGCATGAAGGCCGGCGCGTGATGGTGGCACACGCTCATCACGTCGGGCCGCGCCTGGTAGATCGCGCCGTGGATCACGCGCTCGGAGTATTGCGGAATGTCGGTCGCCTCGACCGGCTTGGAGTCGAGCGTGTATTCGAGAATGTCATTTGGCTCGACCAGCTCGGGCGCGCGCGAGCGCGACAGCAGATAACGGTTGGGATCGTCGGGGTGTCGCGCGCTGACGTGGCCGAATGCGTCGAGCACGCCCTCATGCGCCAGCATGCGATTGGCAAGTGCGATGTCGTAGCGAAGGTCGGCGAGCGGGTCGGCCACGGGAAGTCCTTTCATTGACGGGCGGTGTCGAGGCGATCGTGCGGCCGAAAAGTGTGGCATCGCGGCCGATAACGAAAAAAAAGATGCGGGAAATTCGCTACAATTTTAGCGATCAAACGCCAAGCCTTTGAGGCAGCGGGATTTCAAATTTGGCGGCTTTTTGGCGAGACTGGGAACTCCCCTTTACAAAAATGGTTAATAAAGGAAAAATAGTGGTCTAAGCGTGACTTACATGGTTAACGAGGTCATCCGATGAAGCACTTGTATTCCGCGTTTTTGGCTCTGCTGATCGTCGGATCGGCGGGTCTTATAGCGGCGCCGGCGCAAGCCGACGAATCCCGCTGGGATCCGGGTTGTAACTGCAATAGGCCCGTCTCCTCTACCCGCGTGGTGCGTGAAGCGCCCCGCGTCGTTCTACACACCCGCGTGGTGAATAACCGCCGGGTGGTCGTGCGCAACCGTACGGTCGAGGAAAATCAACTCGTCGTCCACGTTCGTCCGGTCATCAATCGCGAAGTCATCGTCCACCGCGAACACGTCCACTACCAGAACGTGGTGACGAAGCGGATCAATACGATCAACCGCTTCCGCGAGGAAGTCGTGCGTGGCGGCGTGCAGGAGCGCTTTGCCCGGACGACCTCCGAGAGCACCGTTTATCGCACCGTCCAGGGCAGGAACTGCAACTGCGGCGGCAGCGAACGGGTTGCGGTCGGCGGCGGCGAAACCTCCTACCGCTACTGAGCCTCTTCGACTCGATAGCTCAGAAACTGCCCGGCGGGGAACCGTCGGGCAGTTTTCTTTTGGGCCAAATCTTTTTGCGCCACGACACAGTCAAGACCGCAAAATCGCGCTAAAAGACGCCGGCGAGCAGACCGGCATGAATGCAGACGAAAATCCCACCGGCGAATTGACCGCGGCGCGCGAGGCCGGCGCACCGGCGTGCGGCCGCTACCGCATGCGTTGGGCGCTCTGCATCGCATTTGCCATCGCCTTTCACGCCGCCGCTTTCGCCGCACTGCTGGCGCCCTGGCCGCGCGAGGACGGCGACATTGACGGCGCGCCGGCGATCTTGGTCGAGCTGGCCCAGGTGACTGCGGCGCCGGCTCGGCAGCCGACCGAGGTTGCGCCCGGCCCGCAACGCCCGGACGCGCCGGCGGCGCCGGACCATTCGGCGAACATGACCGAACCGCAACCGGCACCGCAGCCGCCGGTGATTGCGGCAGCGACAGCGAGCGATCCGATTCCCGGCGCGGCGGACAAGGTCGAGACGGTGAAGCAGCCGGCGCCGCCGGAGCGCACGCCGCGCCCGCCCGAAATCACCAACACCCGCAAGCCCATGGCAAGCCGCGCCAGCGTGGCCAGTGCACCAAGCGCCGCCGCGCAACAAGCCCGCGCGTCCGCACCGGCACCCGGCGCAAGCTGGCGCGACGACGCCCTGCCGAATTGGAAGTCGCAATTGCTCGCTCTGCTCGAGCGCAACAAGCGCTATCCGTCGGACGCGCAGTCGCGCGGCGACCAGGGCGTGGCAATGCTCGCCTTCGCCGTCGACCGCCAAGGCGGCGTGCACCGCGCTCACATTGCGCGCAGCTCCGGCTCGGCCGCACTCGATCAGGAAACGCTGTCGCTGCTGCAACGTGCGCAGCCACTGCCGGCGCCGCCGGCCGACATGCGCGGCGCACAGATCGCCGTCACGGTGCCGATCCGCTATAGCATCCGCTGAACGCGGCGCGCAAAATACCTAACGCGCGTTAACCATATTGCTAAACGGTAGTAAAAAGTTCCTCCGTTTCGCTTGCGTCGCGCGGCGCGCGGCGGAATGATCAACTTCGCATTAACCAAGAACGCCGCTGCGAAATCGAACAACATCGCCGCGGCACGAAGAGCTCGGGGGAGCTCATTCGATGCTGATCGGTCGGACGTGGGGTTTGAAAAGCCTGGCAGCGATTGCCGTCATTGCGGTGACGGCACTCGCGGCCGCCGTGCCGGCGCAAGCAGTCGCGGAAAAGGATTCGGTGCGCTTCCGCAACGTCGAGCCGCTCGAGCCGATGCCGAAGAGCCGAAGCGACGCCGCCGAAGCCGCCGCGCAGGTGCCGGGCGCCGCCGCAGTGCTGCTCGAAGCGCTGCGCTGGCGCGGCCGCACCGCGAGCCAGATCGGTCTGCCGACGCGGCTGTGGTGCGCCGACTTCATGAATTTCGTGCTGCGCCGTTCCGGCGGCGCCGGCACCAAGTCACGCGCGGCCCGCTCCTTCCTCACCTACGGCAAGCGGCTCGACGGCCCGCGCGTCGGCGCCATCGCCATCATGTCGCGCAAGGGCCCGAACAACGGCCATGTCGGCATCGTGCGCGGCACCGACGGCAAGGGCAATCCGATCATCGTTTCAGGCAATCACGGCAACGCGGTGAGCCAGTCGACCTATCCGAAAGAGCGGGTGATGGGTTACGTGATGCCGCCGGATTACGTGCTGCAGGAAATCGCCGCCGCCGCCCGCGCCAATGCGAGCGCCACTGCCTCGGCGGTCGCGCGGCCCTGACCGTCGACCCAAGAATTGCAGCTTGAAAAATTGCCGCCCGCAGCATTAACGCCCGAGCAAATGTCCGCGCGTGCCCGATTAATCTTAACTTTCGCTAGTCCGTTGCCGCCGCGGCCTTCGCGCTAAATTCCCGCCCAAACAACGGGGTTCGCGCATGACGCGGACCAGGCGGGGTAAGGCGAAAGTGATCAGGCTCGTACGACATACCGCTATGGCGCTTTGCGCCGGCAGCATGGTCGCGCTCGCACCCATGCCGGCGGCGGCGACGCCGGAGCAGGCCCGCCAGTGCGACGGCAAGCAGGGCGCCGCGGCCGACGCGCGCGTCGCCGCCTGCACGGCGTTGCTCGACGCCAAGCCGGTCAAGCCGGCGAAGGGCGCCAAGGGACGCAAGGACAAGGTCGAGAAGATCAACAAGCTCGACGTCTTCAACAACCGCGCCGATGCCCGCGCCGCCAACAACGACCAGGACGGCGCGATCGCCGATTACGGCGAAGCGATCAAGCTCGATCCGGACAATGCCCACGCGTTGTCGAAGCGCGGCATGATCTATCGCGACCGCGGCCAGCGCGACGAGGCCGCCGCCGATCTCGAAGGCGCGCTCAAGCGCGACCGCAAGAACATCGACTTGATGAACACGCTCAGTCATCTCTATTACGACAAGCGCGATTTCGTCCACGCCATCTCGGTGCTCGATCTCGCCGTCAAGCTCAAGCCGAATGACGCGCTGGCCTATTACAATCGCGGCATGGCCTATCGCGCCAAGGGCGAGCCCGACCGCGCGATTCCCGATTACGATCGCGCCATCAAGCTCAAGCCGGAGGATCCGGTCGGCTGGCACAGCCGCGGCCTCGCCTATCGCGACATCCGCGACTATGAGCGCGCCATCCAGGACTTCGACCAGGCGATCAAGCTCAAGCCCGACTTCATCCTCGCGCTCAACGACCGCGGCATTGCCTTTGCCGCGCGCGGCGACATTGAGCGCGCCATCAACGAATTCGACCAGGCGATCCTGCTCGATCCGCGTGACGGCTTTGCCTACAACAACCGCGGCCTGGCCTATCGCAATCGCGGCGAAACCGAGCGCGCCATCAAGGACTACGACCAGGCCATCCTGCTCAATCCGCAATACGTGCTGGCCTATTACAATCGCGGCAATGCCTATTACGACAAGCGCGACTATGACCGCGCCATCGAAAATTACGACCAGGCGATCAAGCTCGATGCGAGCTATGCCCTGGCCTATTACGACCGCGGCGTGTCGTACTACGCCAAAAAGAATTACGACCGCGCGCTGAGCGACCTCACGACCGCGATCAAGCTCGATCCCAAGGACGCGCTGTCCTATTACAATCGCGGCGTCACCCACGTCGCCAGGAACGAGACCGATCTCGCGATTGCGGATTTCGACCACGCCATCAAGATCGATCCGAAAAATGCGCTGGCTTATTACAATCGCGGCATCGCCGCCGGCAGCAAGGGCGCCAGCGACGCCGCGATCGCCGATCTGACCCAGGCGATCAATCTCGATCCGAAGAACGCGCTGGCGCTTTACCATCGCGGACTGGCCTATCGCCGCAAGGGCAACCTCGACGGCGCCATGGCGGATTTCGACAATTCGGCAAAGCTCGATCCGAAGAACGCCGCGGTCTATTACGAGCGCGGCCGCGGCTATTTCAGCCGCCAGGACTATGACCGCGCCATCGCCGACCTCAATCTGGCGATCAATATCCGCCCCGACTATACCGATGCGTTCAACGTTCGCGGCCTCGCCTATAACGGCAAAGGCGATAGCGATCGCGCCATCGCCGATTTCGACCAGGCGATCCGCATCGATCCGCGCGACGCCGCCGCCTACACCAATCGCGGCGAGGCGCAGCAGCGCAAAGGTGATTTCGAGCGCGCCCTTGCCGATTTCGACCAGGCGATCAAGGCCGATCCGAAATTCGCCGGTAGCTACGAAAGCCGCGGCCGCGCCTATCAGGACAAGCGCGATTATGCCCGCGCCATCGACGATTTCAGCGAGGCCATCAAGCTCGATGGCGCCAGTGCGCCGGCGTTCAACTATCGCGGCTTCTGCTATGGCAAGCTCGGCGACACCGACAACGCGCTCAAGGATTTCGACCGCGCCATCAAGCTCAGTCCGAACTACGCCAATGCCTATTTCAATCGCGGCATGGCGGCGGCCGAGCGGCACAGTTTCGAGCAGGCGATCAGCGATCTCAGTCAGGCGGTGCGGCTCGATCCGCGCGACCCGCTGGCGGCGCAGGGCCGCGGCATCGCCTATCGCGAGCATCACGACTACGTCCACGCCATCGCCGATTTCGACCAGGCGCTGAAGCTCAACCCGAAATTCATCGCCGCCTATGTCGACCGCGCCGACGCCTATCAGCAGTCCGGCAAATTCGCGCTCGCCATCCGTGACTACGATCAGGCGATCAAGCTCGATCCGAAATACGCCGCCGCCTTCACCGAGCGCGGCAATACCTATGCGTTGAGCGGCAATATCGACCGCGCCTTGCAGGACTACGAGCAGGCCATCAAGTTCAACCCGACCTATGCCAGCGTGTTCAACAGCCGCGCCATGCTGTATCAGCGCCGCGGCGACGCCAAGCGCGCACTGGCCGATCTCGATCAGGCGATCAAGCTCGATCCGGCGTTCGCGCCGGCGCTCAATAATCGCGGACTGATCTATCAGGCCAAAGGCGACAGCGACCGCGCCATCGCTGATTTCACGCAAGCCGTGAAGGCCCGGCCGAATTTCGAGGGCGCCTGGAACAGCCTCGGCCTGACCTATCAGAGCAAGGGCGAACTGGAAAAGGCGATCGCCAATTTCGACCAGGCGCTCAAGGTCAATCCGGATTTCATCGAGGCGCTGAGCAATCGCGGCGAGGCGTTGGAGCAGATCGGCTATCACGACCGCGCGCTGAAAGATCTCGACGCCGCGCTCAAGCTCGACGGCAACAACGCCAAAGCCCTCAACGCCCGCGGCCTGGTTTTCGTCGGCAAGCGCCAGTTCGCCCGCGGCATCGCCGATTTCGCCCAGGCGCTCAAGGTCAACGCACAATATGCCGCCGCCTACAATAATCGCGGCCTCGCCTATCGCGGCATGGGCGACAATGACCGCGCCATCGCCGACTTCAGCCAGGCGGCAAAGCTCGATCCGAATTACGCGATGGCGTTCAGCAACCGCGGCAACGCCTATTTCGACAAGCGCGATTACGACCGCGCCATCGGCGATCTCAATACCGCCATCAAGCTCAATCCGAACGCGGTCGGCGCCTATTACGACCGCGGCATCGCCTATGGCGCCAAGGGCGACCTCGATCACGCGCTCGGCGACTTCAACGACGCGATCAAGCTCGACCGCGGCAACGCCGCCGCGTTCAACAATCGCGGCTTCGTCTACCGGCTGAGGGGCGACAGCACCCGCGCCATCGCCGACTTCGGCGAAGCGATCAAGATCAACCAGAACTATTCGATCGCGTTCTACAACCGCGCCAACGCCTATCTCGACAAGCGAGACAGCGACCGCGCCATCGCCGATTTCGACCAGGCGGTCGGCCTCGATGCCAAGGACGTTTTCGCCCTGCACGACCGCGGCGTCGCCTATTATCAGAAGCGCGACGTCGAGCGCGCCATCGCCGACTTCGAGCAGATCGTCAAGCTTGGCGCCAGCTACACCGCCGGCGCCAATCCGGACGGCGGCGATCTGCGCGCCCAGCACGGCTTTGACCGCGGCGCCATGGAAAGCGCGCCGGCGCTGCGGCTCAGCCCGGTGTTCGCCCTCGCCTATAATGACCGCGGCATCGACGCCGCCGCCAAGGCAGACTACGCCAAGGCGCTCGGCGATTTCGAGCGCGCCATCAAGCTCAATCCGAATCTTGCGATCGCCTATTACAACCGCGGCAATGCGCTTTACCAGAAGCGCGACTATGACGGCGCGTTGCGTGCCTACGATGACGTGCTCCGGCTCAATCCGAAGGACGCCGTCGCGCTCTATGATCGCGGCGTGACCTATTATGCGCGCGGCAATTACGACCGCGCCATTGCCGACTTCGAACAAACCACCAGGATCGACGGCAAGAATGCGCCGGCCTTCTATAATCGCGGCGTTGCCTATTTCGCGAGCCACGACCTCGATCGCGCCATCGCCGATTTCGACCGCGCCACCAAGATCGACGGCAAGCTCGCATTGGCGTTCAGCGCGCGCGGCAGCGCCTATTCCGCCAAGGGCGATTACGGCCGCGCCATCGCCGACCTGTCGCAGGCGCTCAAGCTCAATCCGGCCGATGCCGTGGCGCTCAACGAGCGCGGCATCGCCAACCAGCTCAACGGCGACAGCGACCGCGCGATCGCCGATTTCGACGCGTCGCTGGCGCTCGACGGCAAATACGCGCCGGCGCTCAACAATCGCGGCATCGCCTATGCGAGCAAGGGCCAGGCCGACCGCGCGCTCGCCGATTACGAGCAGGCGGTCAAGCTCGATGCCGGCAGCGCGCTCGCCTTCTACAATCGCGGCAATACGCTTTACGACAAGGAAGACTATGCCCGCGCGGTCGCCGACTACGACCAGGCACTCAAGCTGGCGCCGTCCGACAAACGGGCTCTGGTCAATCGCGGCGATGCCTTCGCCAATCAGCGGCAATTCGACCGCGCCATCGCCGATCTAAGCCGCGCCATCGCGCTCGATGGCTCCTATGCGCGGGCCTATAACGACCGCGGCGTGGCGTTCGGCGCCAAAGGCGAGATCGACCGCGCGGTCGCCGATTTCGACCAGGCGATCAAATTCGACGCCGCCGACAGCCTCGCGCTGTTCAATCGCGGCCTGACCTGGCGCGACAAGAACGACCTCGACCGCGCCGCGCAGAGCTTCGAGCAGGCGGTGCGGATCAACCCGGCCTACACCGCCGCGCATTTCAATCTCGGCGCGACTTACGCGCTCAAGGGCGACTATGGCCGCGCTGCCGCGAGCTTCGATCAGGCCATCAAACTCAAGCCGGATTACGCCGCGGCGATCGTCGACCGCGCGCTCGCCAATGCCGCGAAAGGCGACGGCGAGCGCGCCATCGCCGATTTCGGCGAGGCGATCAAGATCGATCCGAAGAACGCCATGGCGTTCTACAATCGCGGCGTCGCCTATCGCGGCAAGCGCGATGCGGCGCGCGCGGCGCAGGATTTCAGCGATGCGATCAAGCTGGATAGCAGACTGGAGCCGGCCTATGTCCAGCGCGCCGAGCTATACCGCGAGCGCGCCGATTACGACCATGCGCTCACCGATTACGCCGAGGCGATCCGCATCAATCCGAACGACCAACTGGCTCTTTACCGCCGTGGCCTGGTTTACCGCGTCAAGGGTGATTTCGAGCATGCCATCGCCGACTTCGGCGCTGCGATCAAGCTCAACCCGCGGGATCCGAAGCCGGTCCTGAGCCGGGCACTGGCCTATCGCGACAAAGGCGACCTGGAGCGCGCCATCGCCGACTTTGACTCGGCGTTGCGGCTCGATCCGAAGCTCGCCGATGCCTATAACGGCCGCGGCACCGCCTATGGCATGCGCGGCGACGACGACCGCGCCATCGCCGATTTCGAGCAGGCGGCGAAGCTCGATCCAAAGGACGCCGTGGCCCTCAACAATCGCGGCTTCGCCTATCGCAACAAGGGCGACAGCGAGCGCGCGATGGCCGACTTCAGCGCCGCAATCAAGCTCGACGCCAACTACGTGCAGGCCTATTTCAACCGCGGCACCGTCGCGTTCGGCAAGCAGGACTATGACGGCGCCATCAGGGATCTCGACGCGGCGGTCAAGCTGAAGCCGGATTTCGCCGCGGCCTTTAACGCGCGCGGCCTCGCTTACGACAATAAAGAGCAGCCGAACGTTGCGGTCGAGGACTTCAGCAAGGCGATCAAGCTCGACCCGAAAAATGCGGTCTATGTCAATAATCGCGGCTTCGCCTATGACAACCAGGGCGACGCCGAGCGCGCCATCGCCGACTACAGCCGCGCCATCGAGCTCGACGGCAGTTACGCGCTTGCCTTCTACAATCGCGGCATGGTGCTGCATGCCAAGCACAAATTCGACAGCGCCATGGCCGACATCAACCAGGCCATCAAGCTCAATCCGAATTACGCCAAGACCTTCCAGGAGCGCGGCATCGTCAATTACGACCGTCGCGCCTTCGATCTTGCCGTTGCGGACGCGCCGGCCGCCGACAAGCCGGCCTATGCGATGAGCTTTGCCGAGCGCGGCTCGAGCTACGGCAACCGACGCGAGGGCGACCGGATCATCCAGGAGCCTTATCCGGCGATCAAGAATAATCACTACAATGCCTTCGCCTATACGCCGGACGAGCCACCGGCGGCCGCCCCCGCGGCGCCGCCAATCACGCCGGTCGCGTCAGTGCCGGAGATCAAATCCGAGGTCGCGGCGCCGAAGCCGATGGCGGGACCCGCGGCAATCCCGGTGGCCGCGTTTGCTCCGGTCCCGATGCCGGACTCCGGGCCGCAGCCGTCGACCGAAGCGCGGCCGGTGCCGGTGCCGCTGCCGCCGTCACGTCCAAAGCTGCCCGTCCAACCGCTGCGGCGCTAGCCCTACCCCACCGGCCGGCCGCCAAATTGTCCCCGCGCCCCCAAGCTGGCGTGGCCCGTCGGGCATTCTCCGCCTAAGATCGCGCAGCATGGCCAATGCTCATTACCGGCGATCAATCGACAGGCTGCTGACCCCGCGCGAGCGGCGGCTGTTGGCGCGACTCGACACGCCCAACAAGATCCAGAGCTTTCTCGACACCTTGCCGGCCAATTTCGAGCTCGGCGGCGACACCCACATGTCGCCGCGGCGCCTGATCGCGGCGCGGGTCGCTCACTGCACCGAGGGCGCGATTTTTGCCGCCGCCTGTCTCGCCTATCATGGCACGCCGGCCTTCCTGATGGACCTGCGGGCGCTGCCATCCGATCAGGACCACGTCGTCACGCTGTTCAAGCAGCGCGGACTGTGGGGCGCGATCAGCAAGACCAACCACGCGATCCTGCGCTGGCGCGACCCGATCTACAGGACCGCGCGCGAACTGGCGATGTCCTACGCGCATGAATATTATTTGCGCGGCGGCAAAAAGTCGCTGATCGCCTATTCACGGCCGTTTCGCCTCACCCGCTACGCGCCGAAACGCTGGGTGACCGCGCCGGACAATCTCGATTGGCTGATCATCGCGCTCGACGATTCGCCCCATGTCGCGCTGGCGCCGAATGCGGTATTAAGGCGTCGCCGCCGCGCCTCGGCGTTCGAGCGTGGCGTCACCGACCAGCCGGAATGGCCGGATCCGCGCAAACGACAGCGGCGCGCGGTTAGCAAATGAGGCGCCAATGCCTTCGTCATCTGTTGCGTTAATGGCTGGCGTGCTCTCGCTGGCGCTGGTTTGCGAGGGCACGCCCGCACGCGCGCAGATGCGCATTCCCGAGCCGACCGTGCAGGACGTCGATCCGGGCATCGACCACGGCTCGAGCGAAGACCAATTGCCGTACGAATATCGCCGCCAGCCGGTGTTCTTCCGCAGCGATTTCTCGCCCGGCACCATCGTCGTCAATACCGCCGACCGTTATCTCTATCTGGTGCAATCATCGACCAATGCGTTGCGCTACGGCATCGGCGTCGGCCGCGAAGGCTTCCAGTGGGGCGGCACGCAGAAGATCACGCTGAAGCGCGAATGGCCGGACTGGGTGCCGCCGCCGGAGATGATCGAGCGGCAGCCTTATTTGCCGCGCTGGATGGCGGGCGGTCCGGGTAATCCGCTCGGCGCCCGTGCGATGAATCTGGGCGCCACTGTTTACCGGATCCACGGCACCAACGCGCCCGAAACGATCGGGCAGAACGTGTCCTCGGGCTGCTTCCGGCTAGTCAATGAAGACGTCATCGATCTCTACAATCGGGTGCCGATCGGCACCAAGGTCGTGGTGCAGCATCAGTAGGTGCGGGATGCCGACCGCAGGCGGGGTGCTCAAATTTGGACAGCGGTCCTCAGCCGGTCAGATAAGATTGCTGAATGGCAAAACCGAACAGCATCCTCTTTCAGTATCGACCCTGAGAGCCTTCATTACCTCGATCAAGCGAAGCTATGGTTTGCGGTGTCTGTTTCTTACGAAAGACAGCAGGCGATTCGCGACGACACAACTCAAATTTGAACGAAAGTGGCATGAACGAGTTGGCCTCTGTGAGGGGCGAACCGATGACAAAAGAATCTGCTGACGCCACGCGCGAGGAATTGCGCGCGCTCTTGGCCTTTCCCAAGCCTGACCTACAGGACGACTATTCCGACGACAAAGCCTTTCAATTGCGCGCCGCAACGATCATCGGGGTTCTACCTGGTAAACGACTCAGGCTTTGGGAGCTTTAATTATCTCACCGCCGAACAACGCGTTAAACCACTCGGCGTGTTGCCGGTCCGCAAATCATTGCACAACAAACCACCGATCATCTTTGCGGATCGAATAGCTATGATTTTCTGCTTCGATCTGCGCGTGCTAAATATCGGCTAGACTGATGTTACTGCCGGTAACGGCTTCCGCCGGGACGATAACCTGGTGCGGAAAGGCGCGGTCAATCATAGATCGCGACGGTTGACTCTGGCGCGGTCCATTAGGCGGCAATTCTAATTCTGTAGAACCCACCATTTTAACGGTCGGGCCGACTATGCTTAATTAACTGTCAATTTTTTCGGCCGACATGCTCAGTTCACCGGTATTTTGCAGGGGTATTTAAAGCATTTGGCCCTAAGGATTCCGGCGAGAACTCCGGATTCCTTTGCCCATGGCGGACACCGTTCACTCGACAGCCGGCATCATGCCGCGTGCTGACATTGCGGCATTGGACCATGCGCAGGCCGCGCCACGCGACGTTGGCGTCGCACTGACGGTGTGTGGCGACATCGCTGCGATCGCCGGCGCGTGGCGCGAATTCCAACGCGAGGCGGATTGCACGGTGTTCCAGACGGTCGAATGGCTGGAGACCTGGCAGCGCCATATCGGCGCCGGCAAAGGCGTCAGGCCGGCGATCGTCGCCGGTCACGACCGGGACCGAAAGCTGCTGTTTCTGTTTCCGCTTGCGACACAGCCTGCCGGCTTTGCGAGAGAACTGGTGTGGCTCGGCTCCGAGCTCTGCGATTTCAACGCGCCACTGCTGGCGCCACGGTTTTCGCAGACAATGCAGCCGCCGTCATTCAAGCTGCTGTGGCAATCGATAACCGAGGCCATCCAGAGCAATCCGCGGCTTCGGTATGACCTGATCAATCTGGAAAAGATGCCCGCCACGATCGGGAACCAGCAGAACCCGATGCTGACAATCGGCGTCACGCTCAATTCGAGCGGCGCCTATGAGACGCCATTGTCCGGCGATTGGGAGGCCTTTTATACCGCGGCGCGCTCGTCATCGACGCGGCGGCGGGATCGCACCAAGCGCAACCGTCTGGCCGAACTCGGCGATGTACGGTTTTTTACGCCGGACGATCCAAAAGAGATCGCAAGCACACTCGACACGCTGATGGTCCAGAAGGCGCGCTCGTTTGCGCGCATGGGAATCGGTAATCTGTTCGCCAAGGCGGGCTACCGCGAATTCTACACCGCACTCGCCACCGCGCCGCAATCGAGGCATCTGGTCCATGTCAGCCAGCTCAAAGTCGGCGCTCGCGCCGCAGCGGTAAACCTCGGCCTGCAATTTCGCGACCGCTATTACTACGTGCTGGCGAGCTACGACGATGACGAGCAGGTTGCTCGTTGCGGGCCGGGCGCGGCGCATCTCCACGAGCTGATGCGTTACGCCATCGAGCATGGCCACAAAATATTCGACTTCACGATCGGCGACGAGCCCTACAAGCGCGATTGGTGCGACCAGCGCCGGCCGCTCTATGACTATATCGCGAGCGTGAGCGTGACAGGATTCTTGGTCGCATCGCAGATACGGCTGGCACACTGGCTGAAACGATCGATCAAGCAGACGCCCTTGCTCTGGGCGGCGTTCAGCAAATGTCGCGCGCTCATGGGCTCGGCGCTGAAGCGACCATGAGGGCCTGACATGGATATTGTCCATATTTTTCGGGCTCCATTCGGCGGACTGTTCCGTCACGTGATCGATCTGGCGAATGGCCAGATCGCGCGCGGCCATCGCGTCGGACTCATCACCGATGCCTCCCGCGACACCCCACGCAGTGAAAACATTCTTGCCGCATTGATGCCAAAGCTCGCCCTTGGCCTCACCCGCATCCGCATTCCAAGAGAGCCGTGCGTCCAAGACATCCGAGCACTGTGGCAAGTATCGCGGCGGATTCAGCAGACCAATGCCGACGTCGTGCATGGCCACGGCGCCAAGGGCGGCGCCCTGGCACGGCTCACGCTGACGCCGCGCAAAATCGTTCGCGCCTATACGCCCCATGGCGGCAGCCTCCACGATGCGGTCGGCAGCACATTTCATTTGATGCTGGAAAAGGCCCTGCTGCCGCTGGGCAATCTCTATATTTTTGAAAGCGGCTACAGCCAGCGGACATTTGAGCGCAAGATCGGCACAACCGCCGCGACGATGCGAATCATCCACAATGGCATCGGCGAATCCGAATTCGTTCCGATTTCACCGGCGCCGGATGCGGCGGATATCGTCTATCTCGGAGAGCTTCGCCGTTTGAAAGGCATCGACGTCCTGATCAACGCGATCGCACTGTTGCGCCGAAACGGACGACCGGTCAGCGCAGTCATTGTGGGCGATGGGCAAGCCGAAGTGGAATTGCGCGCCATGGTGGCCGACCACGATCTGGGCGATCTGATCATTTTCAAGTCGGCGATGCCGGCGCGAGCGGCTCTGGCGCTCGGCAAAATTGTCGTCATGCCGTCGCGGGCCGAATCTCTGCCCTACGTCGCGCTGGAGACGGCAGCCGCCGGCAAGCCGCTCATTGCGACGAATGTCGGCGGGATTCCGGAAATCTACGGGCCGCTGGCGCACCTACTGATACCGCCCGACAATGTCGATGCGCTCGCTCAATCGATCCTGGCGACAATCGATTATCCCGCCGTGGCGCTCCAGACCGCACTGACACTGCGGACGCGGATTGCCGCCTCATTCTCGGTTGACGCGATGGTCGACGGGGTTTTGAGCTCGTATCAGCAGGCGCTCGGCGCGCGGTCGCAAAATCGCGCCGATGGCGTTGTGCGCAGCAGTTCGTTGTCAGAGGGCGTGGATTCGCCCACTCGCTGACCGGCGCGGCACCAAGGCCAAAAACGCAATCCAGCGTCCGGCGGAGCTGACCAAACTGCCCCCGAGCACGCCGAAGGCGGCGCCAAACAGTCCCCACTCGAACATCAAAGTCGATACCAGCACGACGGTTGCGGCGGCTCCTGCCGCCTGCGCGGTGACCACGGCGCGGGCGCGCTCCATCGCCACCAATCCGTTGCTGGCCGGCATGCCGATCGCCATGATCGAGCTCCCCAGCGCCAGCACGACCAGAAGGTGCGAGTAGCCTTGGAAATCGCTGCCCCGATAGAGAAAATGCATCAATGCACCGCCGGCCACGATGACGGTCACGCTGAACGCCGCCATTAACGCGCCCAGCAAAATCAGGTCCCGGACGGCTTGCTCAAGAAGGCCTGCTCCGCCGCCGTTCTTCCACGCCAGCACCGATTTCGGCGTCAGGATATTGCCGAGGCCGTAAACAATCGGGTTGGCAAAGGCAATGATGCTCATGCAAGCGGCATAGACCCCGGTCATGCTGGCGCCGCTGAAGATGATCAAAATCCAATAGATGATGTAGCTTTGAAGCTGGACCGTCGCCTGGCCGGCCAGAAGCCATCGACCGAGCGACCAGCTTCGCCGCGCCGTGGTCCACCAACCGCTCATGCGCCACGCGAATTCACGGCGCGACAGGATCAGCCAACCGATAGCCGCGAGCGCATAGGCCGAGAAAAGTGCCATGCAGGCGGCAAGGCCCGAGAGATAGCCGTTGAGCCCAAGCCAGCCGAGCACGGCCAGTTGAACCGCCGCGACGACAGCATCGATCGCCAGCACTTGCCAGACCTTCAGGTGCGCGAAGCCAAATTGGCGGGCAAATTCGCGGGCTAGTGCAACTGGCACGAGGGCGGCGAGCGCCGGCAGCAACATGATCGAATCCGGCGCCGCGCCTGACAGGTAAAGCGCGAAGGCCGCGACCATCACGACAACAACGCTTGTCGCCGAAAACATCCCACTGAACGCCAATGAAGCACCGGCATACTCAGCCGCCGTACCAATCGGTCGATGCTTTTGGATCGTGTATGGCAGCATGATCAGCGATTCCTGAATCGCCATCAAAGTCACCACGATGGACATCGCGATCGCGTAAAGCCCCAGTTGGCTCGCGCCGCAAAATCGCGCGATCATAATGCTGGCCAGAAAGCTCGTTCCGCTGACGACCGCTTGATCGATCAGGGCGGCGACGTGCGAGCCGGACACAAGGGCGCGCAGCTGCCTCCAAAGCGAGGCCGGCGCGCCACGCCTTAAGGGCGGCAGAATTGGACCTTGGTGCGCCAATATATCGGCGGACGCAGCGTGCTTTGATTTCAATCGATTGATTCCCGCCACAGCGTGTCTCGCTTCATCGGCCGCAGCATCCGGACGGCGATCCGAACGCACCATGATGGCCGGATTGCGCGAGGTCGTCTGCCAGTGCCGCACACCAAACCTCGGCCAGCGCCGGCGGTCCCCTTTTGCTGGCAAGCAAGCCTTGAGAATTGATAGCGCGAAGATTTAAATTTTAGCTGAAATGCGGGGACCAGCGGGTGGCGGCCAATTTACGCCGCCGAAACCATTAAGCATTCATTATCTTTATTGGCCGCGCCAAAATCTCGGCCCCCGCCGGCATTCGATTCCTGAGAACCGGATGCCAAACGGGGGCCACGACGTCATTCATTGCAGAGACGCTCGGCCGTCTCAGATCAGCATGAGAAGAATGATGATGCTGACGGGGACGCCCAACAACCAAAGAATAATCGGCATGATCAGCTCCTCACATAGGTGGTGGTGGTTGCGCCAACCGGCTCATACCAGCGCGAATTACGCAGCTTGCCGCCTTCCACCGCGGCGAGACTCGCGCTCAGTGCGCCAGCCAGCATCGATATTGCCAGCCAGAACGACAGCTTGGCGGCGGCTTTGCGGGCCTTGTCCGCGGCATCCTTGGCCTGCGCAATCGTCTGATTGACACGTTGCTCGGCGTCCGCCTGTGCGAGCCCGGTCCGCGAAGCGACAAGCTTTGCGGCATAGGTCCGGTCGGCTGCCGAGACATCACCGCCCGGGCGTGTCGCCGGCGCGATGATCCGAAGCAGCTCGCCGCGCGTCGCTTGGTTGTTCTGAGGCTGCGGCGCGTTGCCTGGCGATGTTCCGGCTGCAGCGGACGGATCCGTCCGCAACAAGGTATCGACATAGACATCGCCGGGACCGCCGGAATTGGCGGCCTGCGCCGCTCCCGCACCCGCCGCCGGGATTGCGCCGGCTGCTGCCCCCGCCAGAATGTGGGTCGCCGCAGTGGCAAGGACGGTCGCGCTGAGCAGCGTCGCGAAGGCCCAGGTTACAAAGCCGTGCGCGGTGTCACGAAAAAACCGCTCGTCAACGTGAACATCATCCCACGCGTGACGAAGCCGGCCCGTCATATAGCCGCCAACGGTCGAGGCGATCATGGCGATAGCCACCAGAAACAGGCCCGCCGTCCAACCGACCGTGGACGCAGAAGCGCCATCGCCCCATGGCGAGACAATGGACAATCCGGTGCCTACGCCAAAGGCGAGAAGCAGCAGAGACACCGCAGCTGCCGTCACGCCACCTGCTAAAACGGCTGCCCACGAGAGCGCCGAATCGAGCCCAATGCGTTCGTTCATGAAATTCCTCCTGCCGGTATGGCATGCTTAAAAGTGCGGCAGGTCGGTTTGGTTCCACCTGGCTTCGTGATCCGCCGATCTAAATCGGCTGTGCAGCCAGGGGCCTTTGCAGCCAGCGTCGTCAAATCGTTGCTAAAGGGCTTACTGGACAAATGCTTTCTGGAAATACGTCGACGCGCCGCTTTCATCGTGGTGCGGTGCAAGCAACCGGCAGCGTTACGCCGGGACGCGCATCAGTCGCGGATGCTCGCGGCGGTCAGGATAACGGAAGCCGGCGCCGCAACGGCCGCCGGACGATACGGAACGCAAGCAGCGCAGCCTTGAGTCGCCGGATTTTTCCGGCGCCGTAATGGGCGATGAACTGGAGCCAGCGTCTGGCCTCCCAGGTCCATGCGGGGTTGGTTGTAAAGGCCTTGACCCACCGCGCCTTCTCAATCGAAGCGTCGTCACATGCCCGCTTGATGGGGTCGTCGTAGAACTCCGCGATCTTGTCGGCGCCAAGGCCGGGCGTGGCGAGCCACTTCGGAACATAGACGTTACAAAGCCGCTCCACGTCTGTGAGCACCTTGCGCACGCCGGTGCCTGCCGCCGGACAGGACGTCGAGAACGCGTCGCCGACCAGGACGACGCCCGGCTGCAAATGACCGCGCGTCGTGTAGAGATCGGCGGGCCGGATCTTGACGTGGTCTTCGACGGCAAAGTCGCCCATGACGGCGCGCAAACCGGGCATCAGCTCAAACAGCGTGGTCGCCGGCTCCGCGCGGAATTTTTGCAGCCAGGGGTCATGCATATCCCGGTAGACGAACAGGTTGGCGCGCATCGCCTGCCCGATCGGAAACAGGGTGATCAATGCGGTACGATCATTTGGCCGTTCGGCATAATGTGTCAGTGAAGAAAATGGAAATTCGCCGCCACCGACCGGCTTCACGTCAAATCCGATGCTGATCGAATGGCAGACGCTCAACATCTCGCGTTTGAGGCCGAGTGAATCGCGCAGCCCCACATTGAGCCCATTGGCCAGCACGATCAGCCGGGCCGAGATCGCCTGATCGAGCGAAGTGAACACGGTCTGCCGCTCGGGCCCGTTCGCAAGCGCCGTTGCCTTGGCATTGATGAACCGAACGTTGCCGGGAATATGCGCACGAACAGTATTGACCAGCGGCGCGTAGAAAATGCCTCTTTGATCGCCCGGCCGCTTGTCGACCAGCAGCCCCTGCCGGGAGATCCAGCATTCGCGATCCGGCGTCGAGGCCGGCAATACGAGATCGGCAAGGCCGGTTTTCTCGAGGATCGCGACCTGCACGCTATCCAGCTTTTCACAACGAAAATCCGGCGGATATTCGGTGCGCGGGTCGATCAGAACACAATCGATTCCGGCGCGTCCAAGCATCGCCGCAGTCAGCGAGCCGGCCAGACCGCCGCCGACAATGGCGACATCGGTCGTGAGCGGATCGGGGCGCAACGGCGGATCGCTGCGAAGCGATTCAACCGGCTTTTGAAGCTCCGCTAATGGGTTTTCCACTTCGCTCTCCATGACAGGTACCCAGCCTTCGCTACCGACCGCAGGCGCAAGAACGACTTCTGCACTTGGCAAAGCGCCTGGAAGCGAACCGAACGGCCGGGACGCGCATTGATCCAGACTTGCGCGATGGTTTCGCGCTCCATCCACGCCGACATATAACTGGTGTCATCGATGGCGCAGGAATCGACCCAGGCGATCGACCGGTCCGAGAGAAATGCCTTGGTGTAGTCCTCCAGCAGCAGCATGCCTGGAGAAAAATCCCGCAGCGCCTCGTCGTAAGCCGTCTTCCAGGTGAACGCGACACTGCCGGCCCGCAGCACGATCTGCATGCTGACGGGCCTGCCATCGCGACGGAGGGAGTGGATTGCCGCATTGCCTCGCTTGGCCAATGCCGCGATCATCTGCCTGGCGAATGTCGCATCGGCCGGATCGGACAGCAGCGCCGTGGCGTTCTGGCCCTTCCAACCGGCCGCCTCGAGCTGCAGGAATTCGTCGAAGGCGGCGTCAACGGCGTCCGGCGCGTCGGCAACCGTGACGTCAAGCTTTCCGGTCTCCTCGAGACGCCGCCGATGCTGCCGAAGCTTCTTGCGGCTTGAGCTGGACTGTGCCTTTTCGAAATACTGCTTGCCGTCGAGACTCGACGCCAGAATCGGCCGCTGGACCTGCGTCATCGTGAAAGCAGAAGACGAGCGGGCATCCAGCACCCGATTCAAGGCCTGCATGGTCGGCCCGTCCGTCCTGATCGGATCAGCTACGATGAGCTTCGGCAGCGTCCGGTCGAGAACTATGAAATCGAGCATTGCGTTCAGCGCCGAGTCCGCGACGGCGCGATCGACCACCGGCGTCGCAAGATAGGCATGCGGCGCGACCGGCGCCTGCAAGACCCGGACCGGCACTGCTGAACGCCGAAGCCGGCCAACCGAGAACGCCCAGAGCCCGACCAATCTTTTTTCATGCGTGTTGGACTGCCACGCCAACAGCGTCACGCACCGCTCGTCACTAAGACCAAGCCCGGCAATGCGAACAAGCGCCGGATCCATGAATACATTTGGTTCGTGGGCGCGCGCGATCAAATCCCGCCACTCTGCTTCAATCTGGCCAAGCCGATCGCAACCCGCGGATTCGACCGAAATCATGGTCTGGCCTGAGGCCACGCCCTCACCTTCCGCGACGCGGGGCGCGCCCGGAACGAGCTCGACATCGGCGAGCAACAGCCGCGAGACTGAAGGCTCGATTGCGCTCAGCGTCGACATGGCAACGTCTTTGGCAAGATGCGATCCCCAACCATTTCCGGACTCGGCTTCCGCAGAATTACCAATCCTCGTTTCATAAGACGTTACTTTGCCTGCCAACGGGAGGTGTGACGGCGGCGAACTTCAAGATTAGTTAACCTTCACCGCTGCGGGAGCGATCAATACCGCCCGCCTGGCCGGATTCCACACGAACATGTGCAGTCCCAAGGCCCGCTTCACGATAACGAACAGAAGGACCGATTCGATCAC
>Ga0265325_10001041_pt1 | contig 20001 bp, 18 predicted proteins | sample 41420metaG_FD_202090 | JGI IMG/M metagenome (GOLD analysis project Ga0265325, IMG submission 202090) | Rhizosphere microbial communities from Carex aquatilis grown in University of Washington, Seatle, WA, United States - 4-14-20 metaG | ecosystem: Host-associated > Plants > Roots > Rhizosphere... | reverse complement strand
GGATCCGGCCGGCTTTCAGGGCCGCGACCTTTTCGGCTTCCTTGTCGACGCACACGACACTGTGGCCGAACTCGGACAGGCAGGCGCCCGATACCAGCCCAACATAGCCTGTTCCGATCATCGCGATACGCATCGTTTACCCTTTGGTAACTGTCACAAGCCTGCCGGAATCCGGTTACGGATCGGTGAAGCCTTCAACTTAAACAATCTAGCCCAGATTATACGATGGTTAACCACAAACGGAGAGACTGCGCAGGTCAACAAGGACCTTTTGCCCATGAGCAAGCCTGCAGTCGCCCTGGCGCGCACGCAGTTTTCCACCGATACCGCGGCACCGGCCAACCCGCCAGCGCAGTTTCGCGATTTCAGCCAACCGTGGCTCGATCTCAATGACAAGTCGGTTCTGGTTACCGGCGGCACGGGGTCTTTCGGCAAGCATTTTCTGAAGACGGTCGTCGAGCGCTACAAGCCGCGCCGCCTCATTATATTCTCACGCGACGAGCTCAAGCAGTCCGACATGGCGCTTGAATTCCCCATGGATAAGTACCCCTTCATCCGCTACTTCATCGGCGACGTACGCGATCGCGACAGGCTCGATCTGGCGTTGCGCGATGTGGACTATGTCGTCCATGCGGCGGCGATGAAACAGGTCACGACCGCTGAGTACAACCCGTTCGAGTGCATTCGCACCAACGTCTTCGGCGCCGAAAACATCGTCTACGCGTCCCTGCGCCGCAACGTTCGCAAGGTCATAGCGCTCTCGACGGACAAGGCCGCCAATCCGATCAATCTCTATGGCGCGTCCAAGCTGGCCTCCGACAAGATCTTCGTCGCCGCCAACAATCTGGCCGGTTCCGACGGTACCCGTTTCTCGGTCGTCCGCTATGGCAATGTCTTTGGCTCGCGCGGCTCAGTCGTTCCTTTCTTTCGCAAGCTGATCGCAGACGGCGCCGACAGCCTGCCGATCACCGATGAACGCATGACGCGCTTCTGGATCACGTTGACGCAGGGCGTGAACTTCGTGCTGTCCAGCATGGAGATGATGCGCGGCGGCGAGATCTACGTTCCGAAGATTCCATCGACGACGATCACCGACCTGGCGACACTGATCAGCCCGTCGCTCAAGCACAAGATCGTCGGCATTCGTCCCGGCGAGAAGCTTCATGAGACGATGATTCCCGCCGACGACTCCCATTGGACCGTCGACATGGAAGACCGCTACGTAATCCTGGCGAGTTTCGCCACCGCGGCGCGCGAAGCGTATCTCGCACGCGGCGCCAAGCCCGTGCCGGAAGGTTTCTCTTACTCCAGCGACACCAATCCCGAGGCGCTCGACGCACGCGGCCTCCAAACCCTCCTGCAGATGGCCTATGCCTGACCGCGACGGCGCCCACGCGGCGCTCAATTTCCTTCCCTATGGCCGCCAGGAGATCGGCGACGCCGACATCAAGGCGGTCGTCGAAGCACTCTGCTCCGACTGGCTGACGACCGGTCCGCGCGTCGGCCAATTCGAGAAGGCCTTCGCCAAATTCTGCGGCGCCGCTGAAGGCGTTGCCGTCAACAGCGGAACAGCCGCTCTTCACGCCGCGATGCGTGCGGTCGGCATCGGCAGGGGCGATGAAGTCATCGTTCCGGCCATCACCTTCGCAGCATCCTCGAACGCCGCGCTGTACGAAGGCGGAACGCCGGTCTTTGCCGACGTCGAAGCCGACACTCTGCTGATCGATCCGGCCAGCGTCGAGAAACTCATCACGCCGAAGACCAAGGCGATCGTCGCCGTCGACTATGCGGGACAGCCGGCGGATTATGACGCGCTTCGTTCGCTCGCTAAAAACCGGAACATCGCGATTGTCGCCGACGCTTGCCACGCGCCGGGAGCCACTTACAAGGGCCGCATGGCCGGCACGCTCGCCGACATAAGCTGTTTCTCGTTCCATCCGGTCAAGCATCTGACGACCTGCGAAGGCGGCATGACGCTGACCGACGACCGCGAACGCGCCGCGCATATGCGCCGCTTCCGCAATCACGGTCTCGACAGCGACCACCGCAAGCGCGACGCCGAGGGCACCTTTGCCTACGACATGGTGGAGCTCGGCTACAATTATCGCCTGCCGGACGTGCAATGCGCGCTTGGCCTGGCGCAGCTTGAGCGTTTACCGCAATGGGTCGCCAAGCGCCGCACGGTGGCCGCATGGTACGAGGACGCGTTGCGCGGCATCGGGCATGTCCGCCCGCTGCGCATTCACGCCGACCGTACGAACGCCTATCACCTCTACGTCGTGCGTCTCGATCTTTCAAAACTGAAGATCGACCGCGCGCGCGCATTCCAGCATCTTCGCGAGTGCGGCATCGGCGCCAATGTTCACTACGCGCCGGTCTATCTGCACAGTTACTATCAAGGTGTTGGCTATAAGGCGGGCCTGTGTCCGGTTGCCGAAAAGACCTATCAGGAAATCCTGACCCTGCCGATGTTTCCGGCGATGTCGCAGGGCGACGTCACGCGGGTCGCGAACGTTCTTCGCGAACTTTCCACGCTCGGCTGATCACCACAGCGACGGCGTCAGTACCAGCGGATCGTGCAGCGCGCACGCCGCCCAGTCTAGGCTTGGCACGGGCTTGTCAGCCGCGCTCAGAATTTCATCCAGTTCCTGAACGGCGGTGACGCCGACGACTGCGACGTCGATCTCCGTCCGGCTCAGGGCAAAGGCGAGGGCAGCCTGCAGCGGCGACAATCCATCGCCTGCCAACCGTTTCCGGAGAGCAGACAGGTGCGCCGCCGCCGATTTCAAGTTCGCCGGCAGCTTGTCGTTTTCCAGAAACAGCAAACCCTGCAGGAACAGCGATCGCGCGTGAATCTCCACACCGAGATTCTTCATTTCGGCCAGAGTTCCGTTTTGCACAAGGCGCTGATCGAGAATGCTGGTCGGCACCTGCATTGCGGCCGGCTGGAATTTTCGCGCGAGGGACAGCGGATCATCCGAGACATAGGCCGAGATCCCGATGCCGCCGAACAGACCTTCATCGCGCAATGCCAGCAATCCGGTCCATAACGCACGTCCGTCATCGCCGCTCAGATCGCCCGCCGAATGCACCAGCAGGAGATCGACCGGCTTGCGCGCCAATGTCTCAACCGATTGCCGCGCACGCGCAAGCACGGCGTCAAGACCGTGCTTCAGCGGGATCGTCTTGGTGACGATGCGGAATGACTCGGTCAGCCGCACAAGGCCGCCAAGGACCTGTTCGGCATCGCCATAGCCCGCAGCGGTATCGAGAGCCCGCATCCCGGCACTAGAAGCGCGCCGCAGGATCGACTCCACCTCCGCGGCAGGTACGCGACCGCGCGTGTTGGAGATGCCGTAAGCCTGGCCGAACTGCACGGTTCCAAGGCCAAGCCGGTTTGCTGCGCGAGTCATATTTGCATGATGGGCATTTTCACGTTCGGGTGAAAGCGCCCCGCCGGCCGGAAAGCGCTGGCACAGGCCAGCGCGTTATCGTCATATTGCTACCTGATAGGGTGAGAGTCGCGCCTGGACCGTCATGATCGAAGTCGAAAATCTCGTCTACGAGTATCCTACCGCCCGCGCGCTGAAAGGCGTGTCGCTGCGGGTGCCGGACCAGACGATTACCGCGCTGGTCGGGCCGAACGGCGCGGGAAAGACGACGTTGCTGCGTTGTCTTGCGGCGCTCGAATATCCCTATTCGGGCCGTGTCCTCATCGACGGCCTCGATACCAGCCACAGCCCGCGCGACATCCATGCGCGCATGGGTTATCTGCCCGACTTCTACGGGCTCTACGACGATCTGACCGTCCGCCGCTGCCTCACTTATGCGGCGCGCTCGCACGGCATCGCTTCTGACGCGGCGCCGCGGGCGGTCGAGAAGGCGGCGGGCAGGGTCGGCCTGCTGGATCGTCTCGACTCCAAGTCTGGCGAACTGTCCCGCGGTTTGCGCCAGCGCCTTGGGATCGGTCAGGCGATCGTGCATGAGCCGCATGTGCTGCTGCTCGACGAACCGGCAGCCGGCCTCGATCCGCAGGCGCGGCGCGATCTGTCCAGCCTGCTGCTGACCCTGCGCGACGGCGGCATGACCCTCGTCGTCTCCTCGCACATCCTCGCGGAGCTCGAGGATTATTGTTCGGAGATGATCATCATCGAGAACGGCCTGATCGCCGGCGGCAAGGCGATCAAGGTGCGAGACGATGATCGGCCGCGCTACATGATCGAACTTGCGACGGCGCGCAGTGATCTGCGCGAATTCCTCGTCGGCCACGGCGCCGATGTGGTCGAAGCGGACCAGGTTCACGCGCTGATCGTCTTTACGCGAAATCCGGGCGCGCGCGCCAAGCTGGTGCGCGATCTGGTGGGCGCCGGCTTCGATCTGGCGAGTTTCGGCGAGTCCAGCAAGGCACTGGAAGGTGCCTACTTCGCGCAAGTGGGTCGAACGCCATGAATCCGGAATTTGAACGCAACGTCTGGCTCGAACTGACGCCGCGCCGCACGCTCATGATGGCCGGTCTCCTCGCGCTGACGTTCTTTGCCGCATCGCTCGCAGAGGGCGTGGAATGGGGTCCGTCTGGCGTCGCATCGCTCCTCTACTATGTGCTCGTCGTGGTCTGGGGCTCGCGCAATGCCGCGATGAGCGTCGTCGGCGAGATTCGTGACCGTACATGGGACACGCAGCGTCTGTCCTCGCTCAGCGCCGCCACGATGACCTGGGGCAAGCTGTTTGGTTCGACGATCTACAACTGGCTCGGCGGCGCGATCTGTCTCGTCGTGATGATGACAAATCTCGTCACCCATCTCGGACCAGCCACGGCGGCAGCCGAACTGGTCTACTATCTCGGCATCGGTGTGATCGCGCAGTCGGCAAGCCTGCTGGCCAGCCTGATCGCCATCGGACGCCGTCAGGCGCATTCGCGGCTGGACCAGTTCGTCTATCAGGCGTTTGGCCTGGTCGCGGCGCTGGCTGTCTATTACATCTGGAGCAAGGCCGGGCCCTCCATTTCGTCGTCAAGCCGTCAGGCCGCGGCCGACGTCATTCCCTGGTGGGGCGCGTCGATGAACGCTGGGGCGTTTCTGCTGACGTCGCTCGCCATCTTTGCTGGCTGGACATTGCTCGGCTGCTACCGCGAGATGCGGCTTGAGCTCAAGATGCGCAACGGACCGCTTGTCTGGATCGCCTTTCTTGTCTTCATGGGCATCTACGTTGCCGGGTTCGATGCGTGGCTTTCGCCGCAGATGAAAGCCTGGGACGCGGTTGCGCTTCGCCTGCTTCTGGCCGGAACAACCTACATCCTCCTCACCTATGTGATGGTGCTCCTCGAACCCAAGGACCACGTGCACTACCGTTGGATGGCCGGCCAGATCGGCGCCGGCCATATCGCGAACGGCCTTTCAGGATTGCAAGCCTGGATGATGAGCTACGTCGCAACGCTTGTCATCGGCGTCGCGCTGTCGCTCTGGCTTCTGCATAACGTCTCCGTCGCGGGCTCGGGTCAGCCCCTGGTTCTGGCAGAGCTTGGCTTCATCACGCGCGATGTTGCGCTCTTCGTGCTGATGCAGACGCTTCCCGGACGCCGCCGCGGCGATCTTGGCGCGCTTGCCGTCCTGTTCGTGCTCTATGTGCTGGCGCCGGCCATTGTTGATGGACTGGGCGCCAAGAGCGTCCTGTTCGTCTTTTTCCCGCAGCTCTTCGCTCCGGCCTGGCTGGGAGCGCTTGCCGCGTGGCTTCAGGGTCTCGCTGTTGCCAGCGCGGCCCTGACGCGGCTTGCATTGGACGAGAAGGCGGACGTTTCTGCCTAGTCGGCAAGCAGGCGTTTCAATCCGGAGTAATTCGGCTGGTCGATCGCCACCTTGTCGCGCGTCGTGATCGTCAGATGATCGGCAAAGCCTGGCGTGTCGAGTGTGATCGCGCCCTGGCGCACGCGATCGCAGAGTTCGCGATTGAGATCGAGCAGCGTGCCGTCATGGCCGAGAAGCTTCTTCAATCTCTCGCGTTCGGCCTCGCCTGACGGTCCGCCCTGATGCAGCTCGCGCGCCACGATGCTGAGCGCATTGGCCGCGACGCGCGCGTGAAACGCGGTGTGTCCCTTCAACTCCGGCATGGCGCGCTGCTCGATGAAGTCGCGTACCGCCGAAACCAGTTCGAGCATGGAGGGTTGGTCCATCATGATCAGATCTTCCCGCGAATGATCAGGTTGATGAGGTCGACCTCGGTCTCCGAAGAACGCCGCCCGATCGCCGCGCGCTCAACGGAATGGTCGCGCACAAATCCCTGGTACATGCTCATGCACATCACGCCCCATTTGAGCGATCCATAGACGATCCAGGTGCGGGCATCTTCTTCGCTCACCGTGCCGCCGCCGGCGGAGGCGTAACCGTCGAGCAGGTCGGCAAGTTCACCAAAGCCGCCGACGACCTTTTCCTGAACGCCAAAGCGCCAGGAGTTGGTGCAGATCCAGCCGATGTCCTCCAGCGGATCGCCGATGTGGACCAGCTCCCAATCGAGCGCGGCTTCGACGCCATCCGGCGAGATCAGCAGATTGCCGTGCCGGAAATCGCCATGCACCAGCGTCTGCCGCTTGGCGCCCGCCATACGCGGTTCCAGCCACTTGAACGCCATCTCGAACACAGGATGCGGATAGTTGTAGAGATCGTAGATCGTCCGATAGCGATTGAGCTGCGTCGGTCCGTCGACGACCGGCAAGACGGCGCGCAATTCCGGCGTCAGCGTTACCGCGTGAATCCGCGCGAGGATCTGACCGCATTGGCGCGCGAGGTGTGGCCGCACCGCGTCGAATTCCTTGTCCCGCAGGATCTTGCGCGCGATGGTCTCGCCGCGCAGCCGGTCCATGACATAACCCTGGCCGATCGCGTCGCCTTCCTGCAGCACGTAGCGGACATGCGGAGCCTTCACGCCGGCGGCGCGCGACGCTTCAATCGCGATGGCCTCCGTTTCCAGGGGAACCGACGTCGAGGTGTCGGTCGCGGCGCGCGGCAATCCACCGGGCGAACGGCGCAGGATCAGCGGGATAACCCCGCCCTTGCAGACCGCATCGAGCGACCAGGTTTCCTGGCTCGCGCCGCCGGACAACCGCGTGAGTGCGTCAAGTTGCAGAAGCCCGGGAAGCACCGTGCGCAGTTTCTGTTCAAGGATAGGCAGGAAATCGCTCATGTCGGAAACCTACACCTTGTCGCCACGGAACGTTCAACCGGCCCGCAGATATCGCACCGCTTCGTCGCGGCCAAAGAGATAGAGCAACGTTCTCAGCGCTTCGCCGCGCGGCGATTGAAGCTCAGGATCGCGTGTCAGTACAAGCTGCGCATCGTCGCGCGCTACCGCCAGAAGGTCGGCGTGCGCCGCAAGGTCGGCGAGGCGGAACAGCGGCATGCCGCTTTGCTGCGTGCCGAGCAGGTCTCCGGCGCCGCGCAGACGCAGATCTTCTTCCGCGATCACGAAGCCGTCGTCGGTCTCGCGCATCGTCTTGAGACGCGCCTTGGCGGTCTCGCCCAGCGGGCCGTGATAGATCAACAGGCAGCTCGACTTGTCCTTTCCGCGTCCGACGCGCCCGCGCAATTGATGAAGCTGCGCAAGCCCGAAGCGCTCGGCATGTTCGACGACCATGATCGTGGCTTCCGGCACGTCGACGCCGACTTCGATGACTGTCGTCGCAACGAGGATCGAGGTCTCGCCCGACTTGAACTTCGCCATCGCCGCATCGCGCTCCGGTCCTTTCATGCGGCCGTGCATCAGACCCACCTTTGAGCCGAGTACGCGTTTCAGCATCGATGCGCGCTCCTCGGCGGCGGCGAGGTCGACCTTTTCCGATTCTTCGACCAACGGACAAACCCAATAGGCCCGTGCGCCGCGCGCGATCGCCTTGCGCAGATGCTCCACGACTTCGCCCAGGCGGTCGGCCGAGAGCACGCGCGTATCGACCGGTTTGCGTCCTGGCGGCCGGCCGGTCAGGCGCGAGACATCCATGTCGCCATAGACGGTCAGTGCCAGCGTGCGCGGGATGGGCGTTGCCGTCATCACGAGCACATCGGCAGGACGGCCGCCTTTGCTTTGCAACTGCATTCTCTGATGCACGCCGAAGCGATGCTGTTCGTCGACAACTGCAAGGCCGAGATCGGCGAAGGCGACGTCCTCCGAGAACAACGCATGCGTGCCGATGAGAATGTCGATCTCGCCGCTCGCGAGCGCCGCGAGAGTCGCTTCCCGTCCTGTGCGTTCGCGACCCGTCAACAGGGCCATGCGAATGCCTGCCGCCTTCGCCAGCGGCTCGAGCGAAGCCATGTGCTGGCGCGAAAGAATGTCGGTCGGCGCCATAAGTGCGCCCTGCGCGCCCGCTTCGACTGCGCCGAGCAGCGCGAGGAACGCAACGATCGTCTTGCCCGCGCCGACATCCCCCTGCAGAAGGCGAAGCATGCGCTGCGGCGCTTCCATGTCGGCTTCGATCTCGCCGATCGCGTGCAACTGCGCATCCGTGAGCGCAAAGGGCAGGGCGGTGATCGCCTTTGCCTTCAGCTTGCCGCTGCCCTTAAGACTGCGGCCCTTCTTCACGCTGCGCATCTGGCGGCGGATCAGCAGCAGCGCGAGCTGGTTGGCCAGAAGCTCATCATAGCCGAGGCGTTGGCGGACCGGCCTGTCGGGCAGCAGGTCCAGTTCGCTTACGGGTGCATGAGCCGCGCGCAGCGCAACGTCGAACGGCAGCCAGCCGCGCGTCTTGAGAAAAGACGGGTCGTCCCACTCCGCAAGTGCCGGCACGATTGCGACAGCCGCGCGCACGGCCTTCATCAACGTCTTCCCAGGCAACCCTTCGGTCGACGCATAGACAGGCTCGTGCAGCGGCAACTCGTGCAACTGTTCCGGCGCCAGCACATGGTCCGGATGCGGCATCTGGAGCTTGTCCTTATAGCGCTCGATCTTGCCGCTGATGATCCGCTGCGAGCCGACCGGAAGGGTGCGGTTCAGGTAGTCCGCATGTGCGTGAAAAAAGATCAGATCGATCACAGCCGTGTCGTCCGAGCAGCGGATGCGATAGGGCTGCCTTCGGTCGCGCGGCGTGACATGGTCGAGCACGGTCACCGTCACCGTCGCGATGCGGCCCGATTCAGCGTCCTTCAACTTTGGGCGGTACGACCGGTCGATCAGACCGACCGGAAGATCGAAGATGAGGTCAACGATACGCGGGCCCGCGACACGCGCGATCAGCTTTTCCATCTTGGGGCCGACACCGCCAAGGGTCCGCGTTTCGGCGAAAAGAGGGAACAGAATCGAGGGCCGCATCGGCGGCTAGGATAGGGGCGCGGGGCCGCTACGTCATGGACTTATCCCCGGCGCGCTGGCGACCGGACCCGTAAAGTATGCGCAAATTCAATCCGTTCACAAGAATTGCGCAACATAATTGTTCGGCGAAAATGCCCCATCCGATGCGTTGAGGTACCCCGTGGCAGAAGCCTGGCTTGACGTTTATGCGCGGCCCCAGCGGCTGGTCGAGATCGGCGGTGGACGGCGGCTGAACGTCCATGACATCGGCAAGGCGTCGCTTACGGTTCTCTTCTTCCATGGTTTTGGCGGCTCGACCCTGACCTGGCGCAAGGTCCAGCCGGCCGTCGGTGAATTTTCACGCGCCATCGCGTTCGATATTGCCGGCGCAGGCTTCAGCGATCCGGGGCCGTTTCCCAGAACCGCCTCGAAACATGTCTCCGATGTCCGGGCGGCATTGAAGGCTCTGGGTGTGTCGCCGCCCTATCTCCTCGTCGGTCATTCGGCAGGCAGCCTCGACGTCCGATACTTTGCGTTTCGCTATCCCGAAGAAGTTGCCGGTATCGTCATCACGGATGGATCGAGCGAAGGGCAGGCGGAAAGCTACGAAGCCGCCGTGCCGAACTACGCCGCTCGCACAGTTGCTGCGAACGAGCTCTATGCTCGAAACGCTGCCATTGCGGAAGCGGGCCCGAGCCATTCGGAGTTCGCGGCGCTGCTGCCCTCGCCCGATCCGGAACTGCCCGATGCCGTCAACGAGACGCTGCGCGCATGGTACGCCAGGCCGGAGACATGGCGTCTGCTCGGCAATGAGCATGACTGCCGTTATGGCGCGAGCTCGGACGAAGTGCTCGCGCTCCAGCGCGATCTTGGAGCCACTCCCATCTGCGCGCTGATCGCCGGACGCCGCACCTGGAATCTGCTGTCGGCGGAGGACGGGGCCAAACTGCTCGCCATCTGGCAGGGCATGCAGAAAGAGTTCGCGCAACGCTCCGTGCGAGGCATCTGGCGCATCATTCCCGATTGCGGCCATGCCATTCCGTCGGAACGGCCAGACGTCGTCATCGCAGCAATCCGTGAAATTGCCGACATGTTGCGCTAGCGCGCGGCTGCGTCTGGCGCTATATCCGGCCCATGACGACTGATGAAAACGGTGGCTCTTCGGAGGCCCGCCGCAAACGGCTATTGTTTCGGGCACAAAGGCGCGGCTTCAAGGAAGTCGACCTGATCTTCGGCGCCTTCGCGGCTGCCGAACTCTCCAGGCTGTCCGACACCGAGCTCGACCAGTTCGAGGCGCTGCTCATCGCGCCGGACCAGGAAGTCTATGCCTGGCTGCGCGGCGCAGAGCCCGTGCCGTCCGAATTCGAGTCGCCCCTGTTCCAGCGCATGAAGGCGCTCTGCAACCGCCGGAATCCCAAATGGAGCGCCTAGACTATATCGCCAAGCAGCAGGGCCGCTTCGCGGTCACCGGCGCGCCGGCAGGCTATGACGCCTTTCTCGCGGCGGAAGCGGCGCTGCGTCTCGACGGTCTGGTGGTGTTCGTCGCATCGGACGATGTGCATGCCGCGAGCGTGATCGAGGCAATCGGATTCTTTGCCCCGTCCGTTTCCATCCTCTCCTTTCCGGCCTGGGACTGTCTTCCCTATGACCGCGTTTCGCCAAAGCCCGACATTGAAAGCGCGCGCCTGGCGACGCTGGCCAATCTTGTGCAGCGCAAGCCGAACTCCGGCCCCGCGATCGTCGTGACGACCGTCAATGCCGTCCTGCAACGCGTTCCGCCGCGCGACTGGATCGCGCAGGCAAGCTTCTTCGCCAAGGTCGGCCAGGATATCGATCACGATGCGCTGGTCGCGTTCCTCGCGGGCAACGGGTACGTCCGCGCCGGCACGGTGCGCGAGCCGGGCGACTTCGCACTGCGCGGCGGGATCATCGATTTGTGGCCGCCCGGCATCGAGATGCCGCTTCGGCTCGACTTCTTCGGCTCCAGCCTCGATGCGATCAGACGGTTCGACGCCGAAACGCAGCTTTCGTCGGACCAGATCGACGAGATCGAACTGCTTCCCGCCAGCGAAGCGCCGCTCGGCAAGGAGTCGATCAGCCGCTTCCGCTCCGGCTATGTGGCGCAGTTCGGTCCGGCCAACAATGACGATCCTCTCTACGAGTCCGTCAGCGCCGGCCGCAAGCAGCAGGGCATGGAGCACTGGCTGCCGCTGTTCTATCCCAGGCTCGATACGCTGTTCGATTTCGTGCCGCGCGCGCTTTTTCTGCTCGGCCACCAGAGCGAAGAGTTCAAGTCCGCGCGCATCGAACTGGTCAAAGACTATTTCGAGACGCGCGAGCAGTTCCGCGTGCAACGACATGACGCCGAAAAGAACGTCATCAAGGCGCCGCCCTACAAGCCGCTGAAACCCGAACAGCTCTATCTCGGCGACAAGGACTGGTCCGAGGCGCTGGCGCGGCACAATGTGCGCGATCTTTCTCCGTTCCAGGCGCCGGAATCGATGAAATCCGTCGATGCCGGCGGCAAGGTCGGCCGCGATTTCCAGCCCGAGCGCGCGGCGGGCAAGATCAACGTCTTCCAGTCCGCCGCCGACCATATCCTGGCGCTGCAGGCGGCGAAAAAGCGCGTCATCGTCGCGTCGTGGAGCGCAGGCTCGTCCGAGCGCATGGGCGGCGTTCTCTCCGATCACGGCCTGGCCGCCATCCGCAACGTCGCGAACTGGCCGGACGCGGCGAAGCTGCACGAAGACGCCGTCGGCATCGCCGTGCTTGGCGCCGAGAAAGGCTTCGAGGCGCCCGACTTCGCCATCGTTTCCGAGCAGGACATCCTCGGCGACCGCATGGTGCGCGCACAGACGCGCTCGCGCCGTGCGCAGAACTTTCTGTCCGAAGCCTCGAGCCTCGCACCCGGCGACCTCGTCACCCATATCGAGCATGGCGTCGGCCGCTACATGGGTCTTCAGACGATCGATGCGCTCGGCGCGCCGCATGACTGCCTCGAGATCCAGTATGACGGCGGCAAGCTGTTCCTGCCCGTCGAGAATATCGAACTGCTGACGCGCTATGGCGCGGACGAAAGCAATGCGCAGCTCGACCGTCTTGGCGGTGCCGGCTGGCAGCAGCGCAAGGCGCGCATGAAGGAGCGCGTGCGCGAGATCGCCGCCGAACTCATCCGCATCGCGGCGGCGCGTGAGCTGCGTTCGCTCCCGCCGATCGATCCACCGACCGGTCTCTATGACGAATTCTGCGCGAAGTTTCCCTATCAGGAGACCGAGGACCAGGAAAAAGCCATCGCCGACACGATGGAGGACATGGCCCGCGGACGGCCGATGGATCGCCTTGTCTGTGGCGATGTCGGCTTCGGCAAGACCGAAGTCGCATTGCGCGCCGCCTTCGTGATGGCGATGAGCGGCCAACAGGTTGCCGTCGTCGTTCCGACGACGCTCCTGTCGCGCCAGCACTACCGCAATTTCGCCGAGCGCTTCGCGGGATTCCCGCTCAAGGTGCGACAGCTCTCGCGCTTCGTGGATACCAAGGACGCGGCGCTGACGCGCGCGGAACTGGCGGATGGCGCCGTCGATGTCGTCATCGGTACGCATGCGTTGCTCGCAAAGTCGATCAGGTTCAGGAATCTTGGCCTCGTCATCGTCGACGAGGAGCAGCATTTCGGCGTCACGCACAAGGAACAGCTCAAGGCCCTCAAGGCCGACGTGCATGTCCTCACGCTCACCGCGACGCCGATCCCGCGCACGCTGCAGCTCGCGCTTTCGGGCGTGCGAGATCTCTCATTGATCACCACGCCGCCGATCGACCGGCTTGCGGTGCGCACGTTCGTCACGCCGTTCGATCCGCTGGTCATCCGCGAGGCGCTGCTGCGCGAGCATTATCGCGGTGGCCAGAGCTTCTATGTCGCGCCGCGCATCGCCGATCTACGCGAGGCGGAGGAGTTCCTCAAGGTCACGGTGCCAGAGATCAAGCCGGCCATCGCACATGGCCAGATGTCGCCCAGCGTGCTCGAGGAAGTCATGACCGCGTTCTACGAGCGCAAGGTCGACGTCCTCGTCTCCACCAACATCGTCGAGAGCGGCCTCGACATTCCGACGGCCAACACGATGGTCGTGCATCGCGCCGACATGTTCGGCCTGTCGCAGCTTTACCAGCTTCGCGGGCGCATCGGCCGCGCCAAGCAGCGCGCCTACGCCTATCTGACGACGCCGCCGGACAGAAAGCTGAACGACACGGCGACGCGCCGCCTCGAAGTGCTCCAGTCCCTCGACCAGCTCGGCGCGGGATTCTCGGTCGCCAGCCACGATATGGACATTCGCGGCGCCGGCAATCTGCTCGGAGAGGAACAGTCCGGCCACGTCCGCGAAGTCGGCATCGAGCTCTACCAGGAGATGCTCGAGGACGCCGTGGCGCAGATGCGGCTGGGCGAAGGCGCGGCGGAGATCGCCGACCAGTGGTCGCCCGCGATCAATATCGGCGCGGCGGTGCTTATTCCCGAAAGCTATGTCGCCGACCTCAACGTCCGTATGTCGCTCTATCGCCGCCTCGCGACGATCGAGTCGCGCGAGGACATCGACCGCTTCGCCGCCGAACTGATCGACCGCTTCGGCGCGCTGCCCGATGAGGTGAAGCACCTGTTCGACATCGTCGCGATCAAGCAACTCTGCCGCGTCGCCCTTGTCGAGAAGATCGATGCGGGTCCGAAGGGCGGCACCATCGCGTTCCGCAACAACCAGTTCCCCAATCCGCTCGCGCTGGTGAAGCTCATCAGCGAGCATTCGGGCACGATGAAGGTCCGTCCCGACCAGAAGGTCGTCGTGACACGCGACTGGCCGTCGCCGGAATCGCGCCTCAATGGCGTCAAGAACCTGATGGGCCAGCTCGCAAAGCTGGCGGCTAAAGCGGCGCCGATCCAGACCCGGTAGTCGAAACCTCGCAGGGAGCGGAAAACACCCCCGAGGCGCGCGTTCAGGGATTCTCCGGCTTGTTGCCGCCATTGAAGCGGCCGAAGCCACGCGCCGAGAACACGGCCATCACCAACACACCGCCCCCGAACGCAACAATGTCGCCCATGTTCCTGGGATCGAAATCACCGACACGGAAGCTCAGGAGATAACCGACGACGATATTGAAAAATCCCCACAGCACATTGACGGTCGACGAGGAAAATCCCTGACCCGGCGGCTTGGCGAATGGGCTCTGAAAGGGTTTGCCCATCATGCCGCTGACGAAGTGAGGTATCGCGTTCGCAAGAAAGGCGCCGCCGAAGAAATAGGACAGTAAGACAAGCCAGGGCATGTCAGGCGCTCCTTGCTGGCAGGAGATCGATGATCTCCTGCGTGGTTCCGGTCTCGCCCAGTCTCGGGAAGACGTTCTTGATGCTGTACTCGTGCGCCTCGGGCCGCCGGTCTGCCATCGCGTCGAGCGCGAGGGTGACGTTGAACCCTTGCTCATAGGCTTGCCGCGCTGTCGCCTCGACGCCGGTTCCGGTGGCGACGCCGGCGATCACGACTTGCGTCACGCCGCGCGCTTTCAACTGCGCCTCGAGATCGGTGTTCGCGAACGCCCCCCAGGTCTGCTTGGTCACCAAAATATCGCCGGGCTGCTGTTCCAACTCGGGAATGAGATCGGTCCATCCATCAGGAAGAGCCATTGCGGGGCGCGGCTGTTCGGTTCGGCCGGGCGCACCACCGGTGACGTTGACGAGCACCACAGGAAGGGCGCGTGCGCGAAACGCGCGAGTCAGTGCCTGCGCCTGCGTGATCACATCATCGGCGGACTGGCTGCGTGGCGGACCGACGATGCCCTTCTGCAGGTCGACGACAATCAGGGCCGTGTTCGGATCGAGTGTGGTCAGCGCCATGAAATCACCTTTCGAAAATTGCGGCGGGCCGGTTCGGCAAACGCTTCGGGCGCGTCAGTCGTCCACCAGCCGCTTGAGCAGCGCGACCGCGTCCGCAAGCTTGTCCTGCTCCCGCGCGGACAGGCGCGCCTGCAGCGTTCGTGTCAGCCAGTCCTGCCGCGCGGCGCGGCCCTGCTCGAGCCAGGTCCGGCAGGCTTTCGTGAGCGACAGGATTGTCTGTCGTCCATCCGACGGATCCGGTGTGCCAGCCACCAGAGCCGCATTCTCCAGCGCGGCAATGACCGGGACGATCGATTGCGGGCGCATCCCTTCGGCCCGCGCAAGACTTGAAGCGGTCGCCGGGCCGTCCTTTTCAAGGCGAAGCAATACGGACACTTGCGACGAACTGAGGCCCCCGACCTGTCCCTGTTCGCGCAACCGGCGCTTGATCTTGCCCAGCAGGGAGCGGAGATCCTGTGCCAGAGCATGGGCGCGCAGGCCCTGATTATTGTCGAGCGCGGCATTCATGCGAGCCTCATAGCATATATACAGGTAAACTGTAGAGTTTATCTACTCAGTTCGCCTGCATATAGCCGCGATCCGACGCACGTTCGGCCCGCGTCGCAGCCGAGCAGGGGTGTCACTCACCCGTCCGGAAATAGGGCTCGACCGTGCCCTTCAGCTTGACGGTCATCGGGTTGCCATGGCGGTCGACGGAGCGGCCGGCGACGACGCGCACCCAGCCCTCGCTGACGCAATATTCCTCGACATTGTTGCGCTCGACGCCGTTGAAACGGATGCCGATGCCGCGTTCGAGAAGTTCCTGGTTGAAGAACGGGCTCTTGGGATTGTTGCACAGGCGGTCGGGCGGCGTGTCGGTCATGTCGGGTTCTTCGTGGACGCGCCTTCTGATAAACGATCCTCCGCCGCAATCCAACCGGTTCGACGATGACGGACAGCGAGGCCTTTATCGATGCGCTGACGCGGCGCGATCTCGCCGCGATCCGCCGCGTTCCGAAGTCCGATCTGCACAATCACGGTCTCGCCAGCGGAAACCGCGACTTCATCCGGGAGCGCACCGGCCGCGACATCGCGCCGGTGACGCAACCGTTGCGCTCGATGGCGGAAATGCACGCCTGGTTCGACGCGAACATCGCGCCCGTGTTCAAAAGCCTTCCTCCTGACGAAGCCCACCGGCTCGGCCGCGAGGCGCCCTTTGTGCAGGCCAGGCTCAACGGCGTGACGCGCATCGAGTTCGGCGAAGACGTCTGGATGGTCTCGCAGGGGCAGGGCACTGCGCGCGAACTTGCGGCGAAGCTTTCGGACATCCACGCGCGCACGGCGCCGCAAGTCGAGTTCATCCCGCTTCTCGGCCTGTCGCGCCATTGTTCGTTCCGCGCGCTTGATTCTTGGCTTGCTCCCTTCCTCGAATTCGATTTCTTCCGGTCCTTCGATCTGTCGGGCGACGAATTCGCCCAGCCGATCGAAACCTTCGTGCCGCTCTACCGCAAGGCCAGGGCGCACGGCCTGCGTCTCAAGGCGCATGTTGGAGAGTGGGGCACGGCCGACGATGTCTGGCGTGCCGTCGAGCTGCTCGAGCTCGACGAGGTACAGCACGGCATAGCGGCGGCGGATTCACCTGCCGTGATGCGGATGCTCGCCGACAACGGTATCCCGCTGAACGTGTGTCCGACTTCGAACCTTCTGCTCGGCCGCGTCGAAAGCATGCGCGCGCATCCGATCCGCAAGCTGTTCGACGCCGGCATCAAGATAACCGTCAACACCGACGACGCGCTGGTGTTCGGCGCGAGCGTGTCGGACGAATTCCGCGCCCTCTACGAGGCCGGCCTGTTCACCGCGCAGGAACTCGACACGATCCGCCTGAATGGCCTGGGCGGGTAGGGGTGGGTGCCTTTTTTTCGGGAACAATTCCTGTCTCCCATTCACATGGCTCTTCCTGCTTCATCGAACGCATTTGTGCGGCGATGAAGCTCAAGAGATATGCGTAAAAGTCTGCGCGCCGCCGCCTTACGGCGTTCGGTCTGCACGCAGCTGCGGGGATTTAGCGGAATTGGTGATTTGACCGACTCGGTTCAAGTGGCGCCCGGGTTTTATACATGGCCACTTGATTACGGCTTGGCGCATCTTTGGATCGATCGTCATGGCCGACTTGCCAGCCGGCCACAATGAGAGAGGCAGGCGCCTCGAACCTCAACTAAACTGCATCACCGTCTCGGAACCCGCCTGAATGCGCTCCAGCAGCATCGGCGTTTCCGGCACCAGCCGCTCCATCCAGTAGCGCCCGCACATCAGCTTCTCTTTGTAGAATTGTGCGTTGGTCGGATTGGTCGCGAGCTTTGCGTTCGCGATCTTCGCCATGCGGCCCCACATCCAGCCCACGACCGTGATGCCCATCATGCGCAGATAGTCGCTCGCGCCCGCGCCGGCATTGTTCGGATTCTGCAATCCGTTCGCCGCCAGCCACATCGTCGCCGCCTGAAGATTCTCGAGCGAGCGCTTCACGCCCTTCACATAGGGCGCCATCGCGGCGTCGTTCGCGTTCTCCTCGAGCCAGCCATTGATCTGGCCGAACAGCGCCATCGGCGCCGCGCCGCCCTTACGTCCCAGCTTGCGGCCGACGAGATCCATCGCCTGCACGCCGTTTGCGCCTTCGTAGATCAGGTTGATGCGGCCGTCGCGCACGAATTGCTCCACGCCATTGTCGCGGATATAGCCGTGGCCGCCATAGCACTGCATGGCGAGGTTCGCCGCCTCGAATCCCATGTCCGTGCAGAAGGCCTTCAGCACCGGCGTCATCAGGTCCGAAAGAAGACCCGCCTGCTCGGCCTCAGGCCGCGAGGACCGCGCGATCGACATGTTCAACGTCGTCCACATCGCGAGCGCGCGGGCGCCTTCGACGAAGGAGCGCGCGTGCAGCAGCATCCGCTTGACGTCGGGATGCACGATCTCTAGGTCCGCCGGCTTGTCCGGCTCGACCGGACCGGTCAATGCGTGGCCGACGCGACGTTCATGCACATACTGGTAGCCGTTCTGGTAGGCGATCTCGCCGATCGAGATGCCCTGGATGCCGACGCCGAGGCGCGCGCCGTTCATCATGCCGAACATGCCGGCCATGCCCGCGCTCGCCGAACGCTTCTCGCCGGGCTTGGGCGGGGTCGGCTTGGGGCCGAGGCGCCAGGCGACCGCGTCGTCGAAATTGAGCACGCAGGTCGCCTGCGCCTTGATGCCCATCTTCTTCTCAATTCCGCCGGTGCTCACGCCGTTGCGCGCGCCTAACTTGCCGTCCTGCCCGACGATGAATTTCGGCACCATGAAAAAGTTCACGGTGGAAAGATCGTCGTGGATCTGTCCGTTCTCGTCCGGGATCTTGGCGATCACCATGTGGATGATGTTGTCGGTGAGATCGTGGTCGCCGCCCGAGATGAAGATCTTGGTGCCCGTCATCTTGTAGGTACCGTCCGGCTGCTCCACCGCGCGCGTTTTCATCAGGCGCAGATCGGTGCCGCATCCCGGCTCGGTCAGGCACATCGTGCCAGCCCATTCGCCGGAGATCATTTTCGTTGCGATCTGTTGCTTCATCCACGGCTCGCCCGTCGCAGCCAGCGCGGAATAGGCTGCGCTGGTCAGGCCGGGATACATCGCGAAGGACTGGTTGGCGCTCATCGCCATTTCGGCGACGGCCATCGTGATCGTCATCGGCATGTCCGCGCCGCCGAGCGCCGCCGGCGCGCCGAGACCGCCCCATCCGGCTGCGGAATAGGCCTTGTAGGCTTCCTTGAATCCCTTGGGCGTGAACACGGCGCCGTTCTCGTAGTGTGCGCCTTCCTCGTCGCCCGACTGGTTGATCGGATGCAGCACTTCCTCACAGAATTTTGCGGCGTTGGTCAGGATGTCCTCGACCAGGTCGGGCGAAAGGTCCGCGAACTGCGGCAGGTCGCGCTGCTTGTCGATCTCGAGCAACTCGTTCAGCACAAAGCGAAAATCGTCGAGCGGCGCGCGGTAGATCGGCATGGGAACTCCGGTTGCAAAAGGGCGAAGCGGCGTGCAGAGAATTGTAGGCTACCCGCGCGCCTCTCGCTACTGCGGATTCGTCTTACCGGCGGCCCAATTCCTCGCGCACGATCCGGCGCAGCGCTTTCTCAAGCGTTTCGTGGTGCATCGCTTCGCGAAGCGCTTCATTTATAAGCGTTTGGTAACCGCGGCCACCCGCGCGCGCCTTGAAGTGCGCGACGACAGCGTTGTCGAGCATCATGTTCACCTGCCGCTTGCCGAGAAGGTCGCGGAACGCTGCCTTGGCCTTGGCGGGTGGAACGCGTTTTCCGGCGATTCTCCACTTGGCGTCCTTGCGCGACATCTCGTGACCGGTCAGCGCAGGGGCATCATCCGGGTTGCGCAAGAAGCGCTTGGTAGATCTTTTGCTCGCGGTCATTTGCCTTCCTCATACTCACAATGCGGCGCACGGCGCCGCGCTGTACATAGACCAGCACGGTCATCCTCCCGCGCAGGAACCCGACGCAGATAATTCTGCGCTCGCCTTAGTCCCGGCGGTCGTCTTCAAACTCCAGCGTAGGACCGCCAAACACAAATGCCGCGTCGGCAAAGTCGACGCCACGGTCGGCTAAATTCCGGGCGCGCTTGGCCTCGCCCCACGAGAGCTTCATCGAGCCCGACGATAGGACACGGCGTGATTTATATCAACATGATTATGTTGATATTGGCCTGTGATCGCTAGATCTGGTCCTTGAGCGTGACCCTGATTTCAAGCGGTTTGCCGTCGCGCTGGACGCTGAAGTTGACGACGGTCCCGACCGGATCGTTGCGCAGGCGCTCGCGGATGTCGGGCAGGGAAAGTCCACCCACCG
>Ga0265325_10001037_pt1 | contig 20042 bp, 20 predicted proteins | sample 41420metaG_FD_202090 | JGI IMG/M metagenome (GOLD analysis project Ga0265325, IMG submission 202090) | Rhizosphere microbial communities from Carex aquatilis grown in University of Washington, Seatle, WA, United States - 4-14-20 metaG | ecosystem: Host-associated > Plants > Roots > Rhizosphere... | reverse complement strand
AGCCGCGCCTATCTGCGCCATCTCGTCCAGGCCAGCGAACCGCTCTCCGCCACCCTCAACTCCATCCACAATCTCGCGTTCTATCTCGGCATCATGCAGCGCGTCCGTACTTCGCTCGAATCCGCTCCGGCGCAATCTCAAGATTGATCGCCGTCATTCCTCCGGCGCAACAGCAACCGCGGCCTTCGCCGGCAGACTTTGCAGGTTCTTGCTGAGCGTCACTGCCGCCGTGATCCATAGAGCCCCGCCCGTTCCCCCTGCGCAAATGGCGGAGCTAAGCGGAGTCCCGGAAACGAACAGCGAACCAAAAGCAGCCAGAGAAATCGCCGCGCCCGTCCAATAGTAAAGAGGGATTTTGAAAAGTTTGCCGAGCGGAAAGAAGTGAATCCCGACCACCGCGCCGATCCATTGCCCGAATAAATCCGGCCGATGAAAATGTCCCAGGATCGGCCCTCCAACAGAAATCGCGGCGCCTTCTGTCGCGACGATAATCGCGTACCCGATTCTGTAAAACCTCGCCAGCCGCTTATCCAGCGCAACTCTAGGCACGTGGCGCAGCGCGGCAAGATTCGCAATCGCCCAAACCACAAGAACTGCCGTCACCAACGCGATTGCGCCAAACCACACTCTTCGTTCGCCCAAGGTCGCATCATTGATCGCATCCTCGGTCCACCAATACAGCGCGTAGGCGCCGAACCCCGCGCAGACCATGGCACCAACCGCTCTGCCGCGCATGCGAACCAGCAAGTCCGGGCCGCCGTCCGTGCCAAGAATTCCGCCCGCCTTGCTCATCTCATTCTCCGATCAAATTCTTCGCCGGCAAGCTTCATCTCGCGCAACTCATGCCCTTCAAATTGCCGAGCCCAGCAATTCCTTCAGCGCGGCCACATACTCGCCCATCGCGGTCCGTCCAGTCTCCGTCACCCGATAAAGCGTCTGCGGCTTGCGCAGCACAAACTTCTTCTCCACGGCCACGTATCCAGCCTCTTCCAGCTTCATCAGCTGTGCGCCCAGGTTCCCGTCCGTCGAGCCTGTCTTCTCCCGCAGCCAGGTAAACTCCGCCTCTTCCACTCCCATCAGCAGCGAGAGCAGAGCCAGCCGCAGCTTCCCGTGAATCACAGGATTCAGCTCCGGCAACTCAGGCATTCGCCGCCCCCTGCCGCCGCGCGCGCGACTCGCACATCATCGCGTAGATTCCGAACACAATTTGGCAAAAGAAAATCGCGACCAGGAACGCGGCCGTGCTTTCGGTAACGGTGCCGAAGAGCGACCCCACCCCAGCCAGCCACCACACCACCGCGCACGCAATCTGCGCTTTCCACTTCAGCAAAATCCCGGAGGCTGCATTAGCCATCCCCAGCAGGGCCACCACCACGGCCACGCACACTTGCTGGTCCGCCCTGCCACTCAAACCCAGCGGCAGCAGCAGCGCGAACATCGTAATTCCCATTGCGGTCCAGATGGAGAGGATGGCCCGTTTCATTGTGGTCATCGGCGCCTTTGCGCTTTTTGCCATCCGCGTGGCCAGGCCCCAGCTCAGCAGCCACGTGCCGATCATCGTAACTGGCCACGCCATAATGTGCTGGCCCCAGATAGGCCCGCCAAACCACCCTGACGACCACGCGATGGCTACATAAAATGCCACGCCCCACAGCACAATCGTCCACGCCCATCTCGTCGTGCTCCGCCGGCCCTCGGCGATCATGCTCTCAATCAGTTCCAGCCGCTCGCTCAAATCCCGTTTGTTCGTTTCGTCCGGCATTTCATTGCTCCTTCGTCTCTCTAACTCCGCCAACCCCGCCAACTCCGCTAGCCCCGCTGCCTTACGCGTACTCCCACCGCCGCGCAATGCGTCGCGCCACCACAAACAGCACTACTCCGATTCCCAACAGCACCGACACCTGCGGCCACAGCGCCGTCACCGGCAAATCCCGCCAGAAGACCTTCGTGAACCCGTCGATCGCCCACGCGTTGATCGTCAGCAGTCCCGCCTTCTGCATGCTCTCCGGCATCAGGAAGCGCGGAAACATGCTCCCGCCCACCGACGACATAATCAGAATCACCAGCGTCGACAGCGCGCCCAGTTGTGCCCGTGTCTGGCAAGCGCTCGCCAGCAGCATTCCGAAGGCCGCCACAGCAAACGCCGTGCAGATCCCCATCACCGCGAATCCCGCCAGATGGCTGAAGAAATCCAGCTTGAACACCGCCCATCCCCACAGGAACATCGCCACCAGTTGCACAAACGCCAGCAGCGTGTTGAACACCAGCTTTCCCGCAAGCAGCTTCGTCATCGTTACGCGCGTGCTCAGCACCCGCTCCAGCGTTCCGCTTTCGGCCTCGTCCAGCAGCGCTCCCGCCGATCCGCTTGCTGTGAACATCAGAAACATCACTCCAATCGCCGCCGCGTAAAACGAAATCATTGGGCTCTTCTTGTCCTCGCCCACCACCGCGCGTTCCTTTACTTGCACAATCCCCGCGCCCGCTGAATCTGACCCGCTCCCCGAGCTCCCGCTTCCGGCCTTTCCGTCCGCCTCTAATTTCCGCAGCGCCTCCAGCTCGCCGTCCACCTTCGTCTTCTGCGCCGGCGTGAATCCACCCACGTACGAATCCGCGTACTTCAACCCTTCGTCCGCCATCGACGAGGGCATTGAAGTCATCGCTGCCTTCTGCAGCAGGCCCACCACAATCTGCGGGGCGATCGTGTCGCTCTGGTCGTTCAGCAGTTCCAGTGTGCTTCCCCCGGCATCCGGCCCAAACGCAATCGGGTGCTGACCGAATCCCTGCGGAATAATCAGCGCCACCGGCGCGTCGCCGGCCTTCACCGCCGCCTCGGCCGTCGCCGCTGTGTAGTCCGCCGGCGGTGGCGTGTTCTTCTCCGCTACCGGTCGCGTCATCACCACCAGCGACGACTCGCTCGTCAGCCCTTTCACCAGTTCCTGCGACGCATGGCTCTGGTCCTGGTCCACCACAATCAGCTTCACCGTCGGTGTTGAGTTGTTAGCTTTTCCGAAGATCACCGCGAAGATAGAGAAAAACGCAAGCGGAAGCACGAAGCTCAACACCATCGCCCCGCGGTCGCGCTTGAGTGCAATCAATGCCGTCCTTGCCACATTCCAGATCAATCTCGTAACTCCCTTCCTGTCAGGTGCAGAAAAACCGACTCCAGGTTCGGCCGCCTCAGCGATAAATCCAACAGCTCCAACCCTGCCTTGGTCGCGGCCTCCAGCAGCGGAGCAATCTCCCCCGCCTGCTCGATCGTGAACTCCGCAGTCTCCGCCGTTACTCGCCCGCCATGCCGCTTGGCCCATTTCTCAATCGCATCCCTATCGCCTGCGAACCGCGCCAGGACCTGGCTGCATGTTCCAAACGTTTTCTCCACGAGCTCTTCCTTCGTGCCCTCCGCGATAATCCGTCCGTGATCGATAATCGCGATCCGGTCGCACAGCCGCTCTGCCTCTTCCATGTAGTGCGTCGTGTACACAATCGCTGTCCCCGCATCACGCAGTGCCTCGATCATTTCGAAGATCCGGTTGCGCGATTGTGGGTCCACGCCCACCGTCGGCTCGTCGAAGAGCACAACCTTCGGCCGGTGCATCATCCCCGCCGCCATGTTCAGCCGCCGCTTCATGCCGCCGCTGAGCGTCTTCGCAACGTCATTCTGCTTCTCCTCGAGCGCCGCCCAATTGAGACACCACGCAACGGCTTCCTTCAGCGCCTGCCCCTTCAACCCGTAGTAGCGCCCAAACGAGCCCAGATTCTCTCTGCAACTGATCCGCGGGTAAATCGAGAGCTCCTGCGGAACCCAACCCAGCGCCATTCTTGCCTCTGTGGACCCCGCAGCCTTCCCCATCACCATTACCTGCCCGGAGTCCTGGATCACGCGGCCCACCATCGCCCGGATCAGCGTGCTCTTTCCCGCTCCGTTCGGTCCCAGCAGTCCCAGGCACTCGCCCGCGCGCACCTTGAGGCTCACATTGTCCACCGCCGTCAAATCGCCGAACCGCTTTACCAGCGCATCAACTTCCAGCGCCGTCTTCGTCTCTGCTCTCTGTGTACTCGCCGTCATCGTCCCTCTCTGGTCGCTTTCCATTGCTTTTGTTCCCTGGTCCAATGCCCTGACCCTGAATGAAGAGTACTCTATAAAATAGAGCACTTGATGTCAAGCAAAATCCTCCGTCTCTGCGGAAGCATGCAGTTCCGATCTGTTAAATGATTGAATTGAAAAGGTTATTTGTCAGTTTCGGCCTGCTTTGTGCGGCTCCAAGCCCGGAAACCGACCTTTCGTCCTCGGGCCATTGTCAAAGGCTGACCGCTCGCGGCCTCTTTACAGATGTAGCAACCACACCGGCGCCATTGCCGCCAGAATCGCAACCACCAGCAGCCCCAGCACGCCCATCGCCTGCTTCGGCGCCTTCGGCAGCCACCGAATCCCGAACACCGCGAGTGCCGGCAGCTGCGCCACCATCAGCAATTGCCAAATGTGCGCGGTTGCTCCTTCGTCCGCCTCACGCGCCGCGCCGTACACCCCAATATGGATCAGTACGACGGCCAGCGCCGTCATCGCCATCGCCAGGGGAACCAGCGCGCTCGGCTGCCTCACCACCGTTCCAAAACTCGTCCGGTATTCGCTCATCGCATCTCCTATCGTCGGGTGAATATGCTCACCCATCGCGCCCCTCATCACGTCCAGCCACGTCTTCATGTCCGCGCGGCCGTCCAGCAGAAAATCTTCAAACTCCTCGCCGTACCGTTCTCTCCAATGGCGCGGATACATGTACGTCAGCAACCGCGCGACCCTGCGATTCATCGCGCCTCCAGCCTCTTCAGTCCAGCCTTTGAAAACTCATTCAATTTCGTCAGCTTCGCGCGCAGCATCCTCAGCCCATCGGGAGTGATCCTGTAAGGGTGGCGTCGCTCCTCTGCCGGCAGCGGCTTGATCCATCCCTGCTGCTCCAGCCGCGCAATCGCCCCGTACAGCGCTCCCGGCCCCAGCCGGGTGCCGCATAGCCGTTCAATGTCTTCAATCATCGCGTGCCCGTGCTTCGGCCCGCTCGCCAGGCTGGCCAGCACCAGCAGCGGCGGATCGGAATAGTATCCCGGATCCAACTCATTTTCTGTATCTGCTACGTCGCGCGTACTACGCATGACGTAGTTATCGCACAGCGCGCCGTCCTTTGCAAGCAGATTCTTTGCTTGGGAGTCATCGCTGGCTGCTGCAGCGCTTTTTGAGAGATCGAATGGGGCGTCTCATCGCCGGAGCCGGCGTCCGATCGGACCACGCTACGCCCTTATCCTGGTTCAAATCGAAATCGGTATGCCTTCCCCGCTTTCCGATTGCGCGTCTCTTTGTCCCATGTAACGATAATTCCGTCATGCTTTTCCGCCCACGCTTCCTGACGGCGAATCTCCTGATCGCATCCGCGCTGCTCATGGCGGTGGCCATTTCGGCCGCTCACGCCCAGGTCGTCGACTTCCAAAACGAGCGCGAGCCCGTCGTCAAAATCCACGACCTTTGGCGCTTCCACACCGGCGACGATCCCGACGGAAAGCTCGGATGGTCCGCACCCGGTTTTGACGATTCCTCCTGGAAGTTGCTGCGCTCCGATGAACCTTGGAACTCGCAGGGTTATCCCACCTACACTGGCTTTGCCTGGTACCGCTTCCGCGTCATCTTGCCCCCTAACCCAAAGCCCATGGCTCTTTACATTCCCGAAATCAGCACCTGCTACCAGGTCTTTGCCGACGGCCGTTTGATTGGCCAGCTCGGCGGAATGCCCCCGAACGAACGAATCGTCCGCAGCTTTGGCGTTGGAACAGAACAGCTCATCCCCCTGCCGATCGATCTCACCTCCCGTGGCGGACCCCTCACAATTGCCATCCGCGTGTGGCAGTGGTCGCGCTGGTCTTTGGGTTTTGGCGGTGCCGGTCCCTGGGAGGCCATTCGCATCGGCGATGTCTCATTGCTCGACGATCTCAGAACCTTCCGCGTCGCCAATCAATTCCAGAGCGATTTCGCGCCCAATATTTTGCTCTTTGCATATCTCCTGGCCGGCCTTGCGAGCCTTGGCCTCTTCCTGTTGCGCCCCGGCGAACGTGAGTATCTGTGGTTTGCCGCTGCCGAGTTCGCCAGCGGAGGCTATCTGGGTTGGGCCGACTATTTGGACTTCACGCAAGTGGGTTGGCACGGCTATTGGGCGATCGTGGGTTGCTTCTCGATTCTCTCCGCCACCTGCTTCCTCATGTTCCTTATTGCTTTGTTCAAGCAGCGCCCCACCGTCTTCATTTGGATCGCATTTGCGTGCGCCGCGGCGGGAGGTCTTCCGCTTTTTGCGTATTCCCTCGATTGGATCGGCGATGCAGTGTGGGTCAGCTCAACTGCCTTCGCTGGCGTGCCCTACTCCATATTGGTGCTGCTGCTTATCTTCGTCGCCGCACGCCGGGGCAATCTCGATGCGCGCCTCTTGCTCGCTCCGGTCGCTCTGTCTTTCCTGGTCAATGTTCTCGACCTGGTCCTCATCGCACTATCCATCGCAGGTTTCACCGGGTGGGCGGCTTATAGTCGGTCGACCCACCTTTTCAACTGGCCGTTTCCCACATCCGCGCAAAACATCACCGATTTCCTCCTGCAGATTTCCATCCTCGCCATTCTTGTGCTGCGCTTTGCACGCACCCGCCGCGATGAGGAGCGCCACGCCGCCGAGCTTGAGGCCGCGCGCGCCGTTCAGCAGGTTCTGGTTCCTGAAGACATTCCCGCCATCCCCGGCTTCCGGATCGAGAGTGTCTACAAGCCGGCCCAGGAGGTTGGCGGCGACTTCTTCCAAATCATCCCGCTCCCCGATGGAGGCCTGCTCGCCGCCATCGGCGACGTCAGCGGCAAAGGGATGCCGGCCGCGATGACCGTCTCTCTCCTCGTCGGCACCCTGCGCACACTGGCCCACTACACGCAAAACCCCGGAGAAATTCTGGCCGCCATGAACCAGCGCATGCTCGGCCGCACCAACGGCGGATTCACCACCTGTCTCGTCATGCGCTTTCATCCAGACGGAAAAATCCTCGTCGCCAACGCCGGCCATCTCGCACCTTACCTGGGTGGTGTTGAGCGCGAAATCGATGGCGGCCTGCCTCTTGGTGTTGCGGCGCAGTCAAGCTATCCCGAAACAGAAATCAGGCTTCCCGCAAACGAACAGCTCACCCTCGTCACCGATGGAGTGGTGGAGGCGCGCGGCAAAAACGGCCAGCTCTTCGGCTTTGAGCGTACTCAGGCCATCAGCAGGACGTCCGCTGAAGGCATTGCGCAGGCCGCGCAAGCCTTCGGCCAAAATGACGACATCAGCGTCATCTCCGTCACGCGGACCCCGGCGATGACGCCCGCGCCGGCCTAAGCCTCCCCGCGCTATTCAAAATCCTTCCGCCTTTGCAGGCTCATCGAACTCGCGTTGCCTCTTCCAGGCCCTTTTCGTAGCCTTCGATGGTTTTGTCCCACGCCGTGTTTGCCTCTTCATCAATCGCGCGGCGCCCGGGCTCGGCGTCAAACCACTCGACCGTGCGCTTCACGCCTTCCTCAAATCGCACCTTGGCGCAGTACCCGGGGACAAAGCGCTTGATCTTGCTGTTATCGAAGACCACGCTCGCGGATTTGTCCCCCGTGAGGCTGCCGACGAGATCGGGAATGCACGCGCCGAGGTAATCCGAAGCAATGTGAACGATCTGCGGTTCCACGCCAGCAGCTCGCGCCGTGATCGTGTAAATCTGATTCCAACTCAAAACCTCGTCGCTTGTAATGTGAAACGCATGGCCTATAGCCTGGCTTGCGCCGAGCAGCCCCACAAGTCCCTGGGCGAAGTCGCTGTTATGTGTCACCACCCAAAGCGATGTGCCGTCGCCGGGAACGATCACCTTTTTCCCGCGCCGCATTCGATCGAGTGCCGTATACGACTTCTGCCAGCTATTCACCGCCAGAACAACTTGTGTGTCCCCGTAGGTCAGCGACGGACGCACGATGGTGATGGGAAAGCCTGCCTCGCGGTACTCCCGCATCAGCCGTTCTTCGCACGCAATCTTGTCGCGCGAGTATTGCCAGTAAGGATTGGCAAGCGGCGTCGACTCCGTAATCAGGTAGTGACTCAGTGGTTTCTGATACGCGCTTGCCGAGCTGATAAAGATGTATTGATCCGTGCGGTCGCGAAACAGGCGAATGTCCCGTTCAACCTGGTCGGGGGTGAATGCAATCCAGTCGACGACCGCGTCAAATCTCTGCCCGCTGACCGCCTCACTAACCGCCGACTCGTCGGCGATGTCGGCCACGATCGTGTGAACGGAGTTGGGAATGCTTGCGGCTCGCTGCCCGCGCCGCAGCAGAGTCAGCTCGATGCCGCGTTCCACCGCCAGTTTCGTGCAGGCTGTGCTGATAATCCCGGTGCCACCAATAAACAGAACCTTCATGCGCCCTCCGCGGAGTGCCTCGTTCGCGAAGATTCAGATTAACGCTTCGCCAGCGAATTCCCATTTTTATGACCGGAGACGCTGAGATCGCTTCATGGAGGGCGAAGAACGCCAAAGGCGACGACCGCCGCTGATCCGCAGCAAGAAATGGGCGCCTCGATTGACAATCTCCGCCCCTGGTTAGGTTTTGCGCGACGGTCCGGACTTGAGTACATCCAGCGTCGCCCCGTCTGCATCCCAATTTGTGGATTACGGGTTCCTTCCCCCACAAAAGCTGCATATGCCTGGCGATCAAGCTCCAATCCGGGTTCTCGTCGTAGACGACGACCACATTGTCGCCGACTCGTTGGCTCTGATTGTCCGTGGTCGGGGGTTCGAGTCTCGCGCAGTCTACAGCGGCGAGGATGCAGCCGAGGTTGCGCTTGCATGGAAGCCCGATGCGGTCATCGCCGACGTGATCATGGGCAAACTGGATGGAGTGGCTTTGGCCATGTATCTGGCCGAGGCGCTTCCCTCGTGCAAGGTTCTCCTCATTTCAGGGAATCTGGACGCTGTGGAGATGATGAACAAATCGAAGGAGCCCGGACGCGGCTTTCCCCTCCTTGCCAAGCCAGTTCACCCCGACCACATTCTTGAGTTTCTCGGTCAGCCAAGCCCCGAAGCAACCGCTTGACGGCTGGCCCTACGCGCCGACCCCGCCCGCCTCTCCACGACATCCGCCCACCGATTCCCGTTCTTTCCGCAGGTCCTTTTTTGTAACTGGCAATCCCCAGTCCCTCCTTCGCCCGCTCTTTCGAGCGCACTATCATTCACCTGTGCCCTCCAGTGCCAACTTAAGCGACGTCCTCGCCAATGCCATTACTCACGGCATTGGTCTCGGTTTCGCATTGGTTGGTGCTGTTTGCCTCGTCGCCGCTTCAACGCGCGGCTCGGTGCTGGTCGTCGTCAGTTGCTGTGTCTTTTCGGTGGCGCTGGTGCTCGTCTATCTCTGCTCCACGCTCTACCACTCGCTGGGTCGCACCCGCGCTCGCCATGTCCTCCATGTCCTCGACCACTCCGCCATCTACGTGCTCATCGCCGCAACTTATACGCCTTTCACCCTCGTCTCTCTGCGCGGACCAGTGGGATGGGCTCTTTTCGGCGTGGTCTGGGCACTGGCGGTGGCAGGCATCGTCTTCAAGAGCCTCGCCATCGGCCGTTTCCCCGTGGCATCGGCCCTGGTTTATCTCCTTCAGGGCTGGCTCGCCATCTTCGTCGTGCGCTCGCTTCTCCATGCCATTGGCTGGCACGGATTCCTCTGGCTCGCCGCCGGCGGCATCGCTTATTCCCTGGGCGTCATCTTCTTCGCCCTCGACCATCGCCGCTTCTTCCACGCCACGTGGCACCTCTTCGTCCTCGCCGGCAGCGTAGCCCACTACTTCGCCATCTACTTTTACGTCGTGCCCGCGCGCCGTTGACGGTGCTCCGGCCCCCTTTCGCCAAGGGCCCCATGAATGGCCCACGCATTCACTCGCACATCCCAACGACAGCCGGAAATCTTAATGGAATGAAGCTCTTGCGCCGTAGGCGCAAGGGAAGTTAGCCCTGCGCTTCAGCGTGGGGAGAGCGATAAGAGATTGATTCCCGGAGTCCTGTAGGGACGACGCCGCCTCAAAGGGCTCAACTGACAAGATGGGGATTTATCTCCGGCATCCATGCCCCAGAGGAATGTGGGCTGGTAGGAATCGGTTTTTCAGGCCGCAGAGAAACTGCTTCGCAAGGGCACAAAGTGTCAGGGCTCGACTTCAGTCGTGCCACAAATGCCGCAAATTGAGTTCGGCTTTAGCCGCCGAGGGAAGGCCCTATCAAACTGCACCACTATCCCCCAGCCTCGTTGACCCAACCCCGGTTTATCGGTAAAATCGAAGAGTTTGGCGATGCACCCGGTTGCCGGGTGCCCGGGAAGCTGCCGCTGGGTTCAGCGTGTGTGTGCAGTTGGCCTCCCGATGCAGTTACCGTCTGTATCCGCCCCTTTTGAGCACACGATCCGTATTATGCGTCCGGTCCTTCGACCCTCGGCGCTGGAGGCTTTGTTATGTACGCAGTCATTCGCACCGGTGGCAAGCAATACCGCGTCGCTCCCGGAGACGTTTTGAAGATTGAAAGCGTTCCGTCGGGCAGTCCGACCGTCGAGTTCAGTGATGTCCTTGCCGTTTCCGGCGAGGCCGGATCGATTGCCAAGCCGGGTTCGGCCACGGTTACAGCCGAAGTCCTCGGCGAAGGCCGCGGCGACAAGATCCTGGTCTTCCACTTCAAGCGGAAGAAACAGTACAAAAAGCTCCAGGGCCACCGCCAGAACTTTACTGAAGTCCGCATCAAGGCCATCGTGGCCGATGGCGTCACCTACAACGCGGCAAAGTAGCTCTCAGCTTTTCTTGTGAGAGCCGGAGCAGTCGATTTTTTGAGATGAATTAGCTGAAAGCTGACGGCTGAAGGCTGACGGCTTGGGAGATTGAATCATGGCACATAAAAAAGGTGGAGGCAGTTCCACAAACGGGCGCGACTCCAACGCGCAGCGGCTGGGCGTAAAGGCCTTCGCCGGTCAATTCGTCACCGGCGGCTCCATCATCAGCCGCCAGCGCGGCACCCGCATCAAGCCCGGCGTCAATGTGGGCATCGGCTCCGATGACACGCTCTTCGCCAAGGTCTCCGGACGCGTCAAGTTCACCGATCGCGGCAACCGCGGCCGCTTCGCATCCGTCGAGCCCGCCACCGAGTAACGGGCGCAAGATCCACGATTCGGGCGCACCCTCTTTGCGCATTTCGGAGCAAATCAAAAGGCCACGGCAATCGCCGTGGCCTTCTGTTTCTCTGATCTCTTCTCTCTGATCTCTGTTCCTACGTCTCCGACTCTCGGCCCTTCATATTTCGCGCCAGGACCTTCTCCACCACGCGCTCCACATCCGAAAGGAAGAAGCTGTTGGCGGGCTGCTGAACGGCTACCTTTGTGCCCGTGTGGCCCAGCGCTGAAGCGATTTCGTTCCACCGGTAGATCGTCGAGCTCGCCGGCATCAGCACCGGCTTGCGCGCCGGCTCCGGAACGATGCAGTAAACCACCCAGATTGCCAGCGTCCCAAGGATCAGCGATTCGTAAACGAATTGCAGCGGGTCGACCAGTGAAGGCGAAGCAACGCGAGAGATCCACGACGCGAGAACAAAGTCCGCCGAGGACATAACCCCAAAGCCCAATGCAATGCCAAAAGACAAATCGCGCACCGTCAGGCGCAGCGCATTCATGCTCAGGCAGAGAAAAGCGAGCAAGCAGAGTTCCAGAACGCTGACCGAGTGCATCAGCCCGTAGGAAACGTCCGCAATAAGATAAATTCCCTTGTGTCCGTAGGAGATGGAGCTCAGGCTGACAATGATCGAAACCACAGCCGCCCAGCGGAAGATCACGATTGCCAGTTTGGCGATCCCGGGAAACGCAGCCAGCGCCGACCGGAAGACTTCAATGCAAATGAAAAACAGCAGCACCGTGCTTGCAAGATAGGTCGCAAAGAAGCCGAAATAGTAGATTTGTCCGACGTGAAAATCTCTTCCCCAGGGTTGGGATGTCAAGTAGAGAGCCAGCGTCAGAACTGGCGTCGAAACCGCCCGCAACAGAAGGTAATAGCCCATCGCCGGAAAGCGGCGATGCAGCCCTTTGCTCAAGAAGAGAACGGCCAGCGCGGCCCAGAGGACAAGCTCAGCCGCGCTCATCGCCGACATTGCAAAGTTCAAAGGCATAGAGGCAGTTTTTGATCGTTCGAACGCCTTCAGGATAGCCCCTATATGCCTAATGTCTCAAACACAAAAGGGTAACGCGCTCTTGGCACTTTCGTGCTACCCGGTACTCCTCACGCCGTATCGATCGTTCCGCCTTCCGTCAACCCTACTTGGACGGCGGGTTTGTTGCGAAGCAGGCGTTCACTGATTGGCAGGGAAGTGGCCCGGGTAGATTGATGAGCGGCCCCGGATCAGTAGAGGCCACCGCACTGTGCGAGATGTGAGCCTGGGTGGTTGGCGCGAGCGACGCGGAAGCAAGGCCGGCGATGGCAACAAACAAGGCAAAGAAGCGAATGGCAGTTTTCATCTTTGGTAACCTTTCTGAATTAATTTAAAAGGAAACTTCCTCCTTTTCGTGACCTATCCTACCGTATTTCAAACTACAAGTCTAGTTTTTTCAATTAGATACTAAACTAGAACCCGTGTTAGTTACCATCGTAATTCATCCACCTCTTCCATTCGAGGATAGTAACCGCTTTCTCAATACCCTCGCATCCCTCTGCCGAACGTTCCCGCATGGTAAAATAGTTGTAGGTGAACGCGCTTGATAGCCTCTCTCTTTTCAAGCGGTTACTCCCGCTTGGGCGTCCCGCTTCCGCGTCCGAATTGACCCCTGGCGGCCCAACCCATCACGCATCATTGCTGCGAACGGAATTCTATGGCGACTGAACCTCTCGGCTCCTCCTCCATCCACGGCGATAACGACAGCTACACCGGCGAAAACATCAAGGTCCTTGAAGGCCTCGAGGCTGTCCGTCTCCGTCCCGCAATGTACATCGGCTCCACGGGCGAGATCGGTTTGCACCATCTCGTCTACGAAGTGGTTGACAACTCCGTCGACGAAGCTCTCGCCGGCTACGCAAAAAAAGTCGATGTCATCATTCACGTCGACAACTCCATCACCGTCGTTGACGATGGCCGCGGCATTCCCGTCGACATGATGGATCTCGCTGACGGCGAGCGCATGCCTGCGGCGCAAGTCGTCCTCACCAAGCTGCATGCCGGCGGCAAATTCGATGCCTCAAACTACAAAGTCTCCGGCGGTCTGCACGGCGTCGGCGTAAGCTGCGTCAACGCGCTGAGTGAAGAGCTCGAAATCGAAATCTGGCGTCCGGAAAAACCCGGCGAGGCCTCGCATACGTACGAGCAGAGCTACTCCAAGGGCGCTCCCACTTCGAAGCTTCTGAAAACCGGCACCAGCAAGCGTCGCGGCACCAAGGTCCACTTCCTGCCCGACCGGTCCATCTTCACCGCCACCGAATTCAATTACGACACGCTCGCCCAGCGCCTCCGCGAAATGGCCTTCCTTAACAAGGGCCTCGAAATCACGCTCACCGACGAGCGCACCGCCGACGCCAAAACCGGCGAAGCCCGCCGCGCCGAGTTCAAATACGCCGGCGGCATCGCCGAGTTCGTCAAGCATCTCAACCGCGGCAAGGCCGTCCTGCACGATAAGCCCATCGTCATGGAAGCCCTCCGCGACGGCGTCGAGATCGACATCGCGCTGCAATACAACGACAGCTACTCCGAGTCTGTCTTCAGCTTCGCCAACAACATCAACACCGTCGACGGCGGCACGCATCTCTCCGGCTTCCGCGCCGCACTCACCCGCACCATTAACTACGTCGGCCAGCAGATGGGCCTCTTCAAAGACATGAAGGAGTCGCTTTCGGGCGACGACGTGCGCGAAGGTCTCGTCGCCGTCGTCAGCGTCAAACTCTCGCAGCCGCAGTTTGAAGGCCAGACCAAGGGCAAGCTCAACTCCGACATTGCCGGCACCGTGCAGGCCTTCGTCAACGAGCGCCTCGGCATGTTCCTTGAGCAGAATCCCCCCGTCGCCCGCAAGATCATCAACAAAGCCATTGAGGCTGCCCGCGCGCGCGAAGCCGCACGGAAGGCTCGCGACCTCACCCGCCGCAAGGGCGCGCTCGATGGTGGCGGCCTTCCCGGCAAGCTGGCCGATTGCAGTGAGCGCAACCCCGAGCGCTGCGAGCTCTACCTGGTCGAGGGCGAGAGCGCGGGCGGCACCGCCAAGCAGGGACGCGATCGCAAGTTCCAGGCCATCCTTCCCCTCAAGGGCAAAATCCTCAACGTCGAAAAGGCGCGCTACGACAAGATGCTCGGCCACGAGGAAATCCGCGCCATGATCACCGCCCTCGGCTGCGGCATCGGCAAAGACGACTTCGACGCCGCTAAGATCCGCTACGGCAAAATCATCCTCATGACCGACGCCGACGTCGATGGCTCGCACATTCGCACACTGCTGCTCACCTTCTTCTTCCGCCACATGACCGAGCTCATCAAGCGCGACAACATCTACATCGCGCAGCCACCGCTCTACAAAATCAAGAAGGGCCGCTTCGAGCAATACATCAAAGACGATCGCGAATTCGTCAAGGTCATGGTCAACCGCGCCGCCGAGGGCATGATCGTCCGCCACGGCGAGACCGCCGCAAAAATCGAGGGCGCCGACCTCACCCGCTTCATGGCCACGCTCAATGAGTATCTCGGCTTCGTCGAAAAGGTCGACAAGCGCATCCGCAACGAGAAGCTCACCGAGCTCCTCGCGCGCGCCGAGCTCACCCACCGCACTGACTTCGCTTCGACCGACGGCAAGAAAGTTCCCGAAAAAATCGCCGCGCTCCACGCCAGGCTCACCGAGCTCACTGACGAGTTCCAGTTCAAGGTTGCCAAACCCGTCGAGGACGAGGAGCACCACACCTGGTCCGTCTGCTTTACCGATGCGCAGGGCGCCACGCGCTGCATCGATTGGACCCTCGCCTCCAGCCCCGAGTTCCGCCAGATGATGTCGAAGTACTCGCTCATCAAGGAATTCCTTGAGCCGCCGTTCCTGGTCGAGTACGCTCCCAAAGGCGCCGCCGCATCTGCTGCCGACGAAGAAGAAGAAACCGAAGCCGCCGAAACCGGCAGTGTCGAGTCAAAGCCTAGTGCTAAGCCCGGCGCCAAAGCCTCCGCGCGTACTCTTCGCGAGCCCGTCGAAAAGCAAACCGCCCGCGATCTCTTCTCCTACATCGTCGAGCAGGGCAAAAAGGACTACCAGGTCCAGCGCTACAAGGGCCTCGGCGAAATGACGGCCACGCAGCTCTGGGAAACCACCATGGATCCCGAACGCCGCACGCTGCTCGTCGTCAAGCTTGAAGACATCGCCGAAACCGAGGCCATCTTCACCACGCTCATGGGCGAAAACGTCGAAGCCCGCCGCAAATTTATCGAAGACAACGCCCTCGACGTCAAGAACCTCGACATCTAAGCAGAGGGGCGCCTGAGTGGCGCCCTGTTCTCCGGCCCTGTCTCGTCGCAGAATTCCCCAATTCCCCTTCAGGAGTTCGCCATGCGCTTCAACCCACGTGTTTTTCCGCTCGCTGTTTTGTTCGGCGCGTCTCTGTCTCTTCTCGGCGGCTGCAAATCCGGCACGCAGCAACAGTCCTCCGGCACGCAGCAGCCCCCGTCCTCAGTCAACGCCCTGGGATCGCCGCAGAACCCGGGCGCGCCCGCGCCGCAGCAGCCGCCGCCTCCCGTCGCGGTCGATCTGCCGGCAGGCACGCGCATCCGCGTTCGCCTCGACCAGGACCTTGGCTCAAAAATCAGCAACCCCGGCGACCCCTTCAGCGCCACCGTTGCCGAAGATGTGGTCGTCAACGGCCAAACTGTCATCGCCAAAGATTCCCGCGCCGACGGAACCGTCATTGACGCCAAAGCGCTCGGCCACATCAAGGGCGGAGCCTACCTCTCCATCCGCATTGACCGCGTGCATACCCGTTGGGGCAGCTATCCCGTCGAAACCAGCTCCATCGATCGGGCAGAGAAGGGCAAAGGCAAGCGCACGGCTCTCATGGCCGGCGGCGGCGGAGCGTTCGGAGCCATCATTGGCGGCATCGCGGGCGGCGGCAAAGGCGCGCTCATCGGAGCGGCGGCCGGCGGCGGTGCAGGCACGGCCGGCAGCGCCTTCACCGGCAACAAGCAGATCTTTCTTCCGGCGGAAACGCTGCTCACCTTCCGCCTCGAGAATCCCGTCCACATCGTCGAGCAGCAGTAATCAGAACAACGGAGGGAACAGGGCGCTTCTCTGGCTCCAGAAAACTGCAAATGACGAAGCACGAAGTGTCAGGGCACGACTTCAGTCGTGCCGCGAGCGCCGCCAAATTGTCGCGGGCTTCAGCCCCTGAGCAGTTGCCCGTTATCCCCATGCCGTGTCATCCCGAGCGAAGCGTTTTTCAGCGGAGCCGAGAGCCTGCCCTGAGCGAGTCCGCCTGGCGGACGAGTCGAACGGGGACCTGCTTTTGTCTTTCGCCGTGTATCAGGGCTTGGCTTTAGCCATGCCGCAGAACGCCGGAAATGAACCGGGGCTTTAGCCCCTGTGAAAACAACGGAGGGAGCAGGGCCCTCTTCTGGCTCCAGGAAACTGCAAATGACGAAGCACGAAGTGTCTGGGCACGACTTCAGTCTTGCCATATCAGCCACCTTAAACATCGGGCTTTAGCCCCTGCGGAAACAACGGAAGGAGCAGGGGCCTTCAGGCCCCCGAATCCCGGGCAACAAACTTCCGGCCTTCAGGCCCGGAAGCCGCCACGCCCCACTCACCGCTTCAAAATCATCCCCGCCCAATCCACCCACACATTCGTCATCGCCAGCCTTCCCGCGATCAACGTCACCACCACCATCACGGCCAGCCCCGTCGCAAACGGTCGATCGAAGCTCCGCGTCATCGCCGAGCGCACCAGCAGCAGCAGCACTCCCAGGCTCACAACCGCCCCGAACAGCCCCATCCAATGGTGATACCCGAAGATCGACCCCACCGCCGCGATTCGCGCCGTCGCTCCGCTCACAATCGCGAGCGAGGCCATCAGCATCATCGGCCTGTGAATGCGCGGTCGCTTGCGGTTCAGCACGCCCATCGTCACAAACGCCGCGAACAGCGCAATCTCCGTATACATCACCAGCAGAAACTGCGCGCTCGGCCAGTCGAAAATCACCTGGCTCGGATCCACCTGCATCGATCGCGTAGCCACCAGCGGCCCCGTCACCACGATCAGCGCGGCAATCCCCACCACGCCCCAACCCAGCGTCATGTGCACTCGCCGATTGTGTGTGGAGATCAGCACCGCCTGCACAAAGAACATCACGAACCACAGAAAGATGGCGCTCGAGTGCGCCACCACAATCGCCAGCATCACCGGCGCAATCGGCGAGCCGTCAACGTGCTGGCCGTGAAAGATGTACTTCTGAAAGCCGAGCACTGTGAGAACCAGGAAGATGGCCCCGGCGGCAACGTAGAAAAAGCGGTCAAGCTTCATCCGCAATCTCCTCTTTTCTTGAATTTCAGCAACGCAGGGAAGTATCGCCCTATTTTCAGATCGCGCTCATCGCTCGACCGAGCGGCGCTCGCACCTTGCGGGCTCGCGCCGAATGCCCCTTTCGGCGATACCCATCTTACGATCCCATCCACCGGTTTCTGCAAGTGAATTTGCATGGTGCCGCCGAAACGGCCCCGCCGCGTCAAGAACCTCGACATCTGAGAGCTGCCCCATATCTCTCAAAACCGAAATGAGTCCATCCAGGAGCCCCAGGGGTCCCGGTGTCACTTAGTTTTTGCGACAAAAGGCCCAGAGACATCGTCGGAGTAGTACACCATCGCGACTTCGCTCCGCGGAATAAACGTTGCCTTTTTGTCATCCCCGCCGACGATGTAATAACCGTTATCTGTTTCGTCGAGGATCTTGGCCGGAACGCTCCGACCAGGCAACACAAGGGAGTCCTTCGTGAAATAGATGGTCGCAGGTACGGGTGCGCCGCCGCCCCATGACGGTTTGATTTGGGGATAGTAAAGACTGGAAAATGCGCCAATGGCAGTGATGCTCAATGCAAAACTCTGTATCCAATTTCCGGCCTGGAACCTCCAGGACCTGGACTGCATCTCTGAGGAGGCGAAAAAACTGAGCCCGATAAACCACAGTGCTACGGATGCCGCAGATTTCCCGTGGTACGAGATCAGATCCCTAACGCCACAGAAAATCAGCAGACCACCGAACGCCAGCGAGGCAAGCACCGCCAACCAGCGCGGGAAACGCTCCCATTGGCCCGCGGTGACCAATGCGGCGGACACCGCCATCGTGAGGAAGATAGTGCCAGTTGAAGGCCACTTTGGCCCCGTGTCTATCTGGAAGTCGAATGCTGTCCCCAGAATCATCCCGAGCCAAAAGCACGATACCGAGGAAAAGAAGAAGCCCGTGCTACGCCTCCGCAGCCACACCTCTCGTCCGGGAGATGAGGATTTGATGGTCCTCCCCTCGATGACGAGCAAAAAGGGTACCAAGATGAAGCCGAGGAACCAGATCCCCGCAGCAAGCATCCTCGGCCGGAACGGGTTAGTTTCCACAAGTCCATAACTGTACTGATGGATAGAAACAACAAGGAATCCGCACCCGTAAAGGATCGCCGCGAGGACGACGGTGACCTTTACGATGAGATCGATGACTCTACCGGCTTCAGGCCCGGGTCGCGGGAGATTACTCGTAGCCAATTCTTCCGTCGCCATGCGTCGGCCCTCTAAACGGTTGTCGCTCCAATTATCCAGCATTTCATTCGGCAAGTCGGCATCGCACACGGAATGCTGGCCCGGCATCGGACGAGGACCGCAGTCGCAAAAAGCGTTTACCGGGCCAACCTCGGTTTCTTCGCAGGATGCGTTCAGACTGCTCATTTTGAGGCGCAGACAGCGGAGTACCATTGAAACCGGGGGCGAAGAATGGATCTATATACGAAGAACGGGCGGCCGCTTCAAGTGTCGGGCGACGATGTTTATAGTCGCTCTGGAAAGATCGTCGGACGCGTTCGGGGAGAAAGGGTCTTTGGTACCGACGGACGCTATGTTGGAACCATCGTTGGGGATCGGCTCGTCTACCGTTCTACTGATAGTGCGGTAATCAGTTCTCCGTTTTCTGCTGCGAACAGGGCCGGTTCGGCACACGCGAACCGTGCAGGCTCGGCGATGTGGGGAGATGAGCCCAACATACCGGACAAAACCGGGGACAGACGGGACGTTCCCTTCTGACTTGATCGCAGCCGCAAAGGGCGTTTACCGGGGTCCATCCATCTCACCCACGAGTTTGGCGACCTCCTGCGCTGTCTACCCTACCGGCTGGAGTTGTGACTTCTCGATATCGGCCACTTCTTTAGCCCCCTTGGCATAGAGCGCTTCTTCATCAGGAGCCAGCGCGTACAACAGTTTGAGAAATTCGCCTGCGTGGACAAGTTCCTCGTCCGCTATGTCCTTGAGCACTGCCACGGCGAGTTTGTTGCTCGTTGACTCAGCAAGCTGCGTATACATCTGAGTCGCTTCGTATTCTGCGGCAACCATGAACCGGATCGCCCTGACGAGTTCCTCGTCCGTGAGCGTCCTGCCGTTCGCCAACTCCGAAAAAGGTGACCCAAATTGTGGCATTTGACCTTCCTCCGCTTCCTGCACGTCGACGCGTTAAAGCCCTGCATCGGCGGCTAACCCAATTCGAAATTCCGCGGCTTCCAGCGGTCTGATCGGAATTGACCATTGCCACACGAGCTTGGCGACCTCCTGAGCGACCGTCGACCGCCGCGGCGGTCGACAGGGGTCGAAAGCCTGCCCTGAGCGAGTCCGCGCGGCGGACGAGTCGAACCGGGCTCGGCCATTGCATCTTCGGTTTTTAGCCGTCTGACCCCTGCTCTCTGTTCCCCGATCTCTGTTCTCTGTCGTTTCCTTGTCAAGCCCCTCCGCCCAAAATAAATCCGCCACCATCCCG
>Ga0265325_10001035_pt1 | contig 20050 bp, 11 predicted proteins | sample 41420metaG_FD_202090 | JGI IMG/M metagenome (GOLD analysis project Ga0265325, IMG submission 202090) | Rhizosphere microbial communities from Carex aquatilis grown in University of Washington, Seatle, WA, United States - 4-14-20 metaG | ecosystem: Host-associated > Plants > Roots > Rhizosphere... | reverse complement strand
TACACCTACCGCGACCGGCGCACGCGCAAGCGCGATTACCGCACGCTGTGGATTCAGCGCATCGGCGCGGCCGCGCGGAACAACGGCATCACCTACAGCCAGCTGATTCACGGGCTCAAGGCGAGCGGCATCGAGCTCGACCGGAAGATCCTGGCCGACATCGCCGTGCGCGACGCGGAGGGATTTACCGCGCTGGTGGCGTCGGCGAAGCAGCATCTTGGCACCGCTCCCGCCAAGACCGTTCCGCCTGTCGCTTAGACGAACAGCAACTTGACCGTTACGGTGGCTTCCTTCCGACGACACAAGGAATCCCTTGTGAAAGCGGAAATCTTTTCACCTCGCAAAGAGTCCAGATCACATGCTGATAACAGAATCCGTCTCGCGAACTCTCCAAGAACGGGGAACCGATACTGCGGAAGCCGTGACAGCTCTGTTCGCAGAAGTGCATCGAGAGTTCGAGACGGTTATCGAGCGCGCGACTAAAGACCCCGGAATGGGTGCCGAGCAATGGCAGCTAATGCGACAGGTGTGGCTTGGGCGCAAGTCCGGAATTCTTTCGCTCGTCACCGACAACTGGCTGAAGCCGGCGCCGCCGGAATTGAAGCGCGTTGTGGGCCAGGAGCTGAACAAGCTCAAGGCGCACGTGGAAGCGGTGCTGGAAGAGCGGCGCGTCGCCATCGAAGCGGCCGCGGAACAAGCCGCGCAGGCTCGCGAGCAGATCGATCTTTCGCTTCCGGGTGTCGAGCGGGCTATCGGAACGCGGCACCTGATCCGGCAAACCTACGAAGAGCTGCAGCGTATTTTTCTTTCCATCGGGTTCAGCGTTGTGGAGGGGCCCGAGATCGAGACGCCTTACTACAATTTCGAGGCGCTCAACGTCCCCGAGCACCATCCCGCGCGCGACAACATGGACACGTTCTACATCGAGGGCGCGCGCGGCGGCCATCTGCTGCGCACGCACACTTCGCCGATGCAGATCCGCACAATGGAAAAGCAGGCGCCTCCGGTGCGGATCATCGTGCCGGGGAAAGTCTACCGGCGCGACAATCCCGACGCTACGCACGGGTACATGTTCCACCAGATCGAAGGGTTGGCCGTCGATACCGACATCACCTTTTGCGATTTCAAGGGAACGGTCGAATATTTCGTGCGCGAGTTTCTGGGGCCGCAGGCGAAGACGCGCCTTCGGCCGAGCTATTTTCCGTTTACCGAGCCTTCGGCGGAAGTCGATGCCACCTGCCACGTTTGCGGCGGGAGCGGATGCCGTGTCTGCAAATTTTCGGGCTGGATTGAATTGTTTGGCGCGGGGATGGTGGACCCGGCGGTGTACGGCTTCGTGAAATACGACGCGGAGCGGCTCTCCGGATTTGCGTTCGGCATGGGCGTCGACCGGCTGGCGATGATGAAATACGGAATAAGCGAGCTTCCGCTGCTGTATCAGAACGATGTGCGCTTCCTGAGCCAATTCCCATAGCCGATGCAATCGGAGGCGTGGGGAAGAAGCCAGAAGAAGCAGATTCCTCGTCGCTTCGCTCGCTCGGGATGACAACGAAAAGCAAAAGATGAAAGTCGTCTACAACTGGGTGAAAGAATTCGTAGCCGTGACGGCGCCGGCGGCGGAGCTGCGCTCGCGGCTTTCGCTGGCGGGCGTGGCGATCGATTCGATCGAGGAGACGGCGGCGGGGCCGGTGCTCGATGCGGAGATTACCGCGAACCGTCCTGATTGCCTGGGGCATTACGGGATGGCGCGGGAGATTGCGGCGATTTACCGGCTGCCGGTGAAGACAGTTGAGCCAAAGCTTAAGGAATCGGCGGATAAGGTCGCGGACGCTACGCTGGTGGAGATCGAAGCCCCGGAGATTTGCGGGCGGTACACGGCGCGGGTGATGCGCGGCGTGAAGGTGCAGCCTTCGCCCGACTGGCTGCGGCAGCGGCTGGAGGCGATTGGCGAAAAGTCGATCAACAACGTGGTGGATGTGACGAATTACGTGATGTTCGAGCTGGGGCAGCCGCTGCATGCCTTCGATCTGGACAAGCTGAATGAGAAGCGGATTGTGGTGCGGCGCGCGCGGGGCGGCGAAAAGATTCGCACGCTCGATGGCGTGGAGCGCACGCTTACGAAAGAGATGGGCGTGATCGCGGACGCTTCTCATGCCGTCGCGATTGCGGGCGTGATGGGAGGCGGGGACAGCGAGATCGGGTTCAGCAGCCGCAACATCCTGATCGAGGCTGGCTGGTTCGATCCGATTTCGGTGCGGCGGACCTCGAAGGCACTGGGGCTGCGAACCGAGGCTTCTTACCGATTCGAGCGCGGGGCCGATCCGGAAATGGCGGAGCTTGCGTCGCGGCGCGCAGCGGAACTGATCCAGCAGGTGGCGGGAGGGGAAATTCTGGCGGGAGTTGTGGACGTATACCCGCACCGGGAAGCGCCGCCCAAGATTCAGCTCAGCCGCGGCGATCTGTTGCGGGTGATGGGCGCGGACGTTCCCGACCGGGACATTGAGGAAATTCTCGGCGCTCTCGGATTCCGTCCCGCCCGCATCGATGCGAACCGCGGGAACACCAACGCGGCCGACGCCGTGTGGCAGTGCGAGCAACCGTCGTGGCGCCGGGACGTAGCGCGCGGAGTCGACCTGATCGAGGAAGTGGCGCGGCACTACGGCTACGACAAATTTCCGCCGAGGCTGCCGCCCGCTAAGCAACCGGCGCACCGGCTGCCCCATGCGGTGGAATTGGACCGGCTGCGCGAGAGAATCATCGCGCTCGGTTACCAGGAGATCGTCGAGATTCCGCTGGTGGATGCACGGCGGGACGAACTGTTCCGGGCCGAAGGCGCGGCCCCCGCGGTGATCGGCAACCCGCTCGCGGAAGATGCGTCGGTGATGCGATCGAACGGGATTGTGGGCATGATTGCGGCGCTGGAGTGGAATTTGAATCACGGGCAGCGCGATCTGCGGCTGTTTGAAATCGGCAGAAAGTACGAATTGCGCGATGGCGAGCCGGTGGAGACACCGGTGCTTACGCTTGGAGCGACCGGACTGGCGCGTGAGAAAACGGTGCATGAGAACGCTCGCGAGTTTGCGTTTGCGGATTTGAAAGGCGACCTGGATCGCATCGGCGAACTGGCGGGCGGCTTTGTTTGGGAGGCGGGCGGACCCGGCTGGTTGGCGGGCGGCCGAGCCGCACAGATCGCGCTCGGGGGAACCATAGGGCTGGGAGTAGCGGGGCAGCTGGCTCGCCGCATCGCCGACCAGCTTAAGCTGCGGCAAGATATCTTTGTGGCGGAGCTGCAGCTTGACCTGCTGCTGAGTGGAATTGAATCCGCGCGAGCTGCGCTGCGCTTTGCACCGATCCCGCGTTTTCCGGCAGTGGAACGCGACTTTTCGCTGGTGCTTTCCGATGGGATTTCCTTCGCGCAAGTCGCAGGGGTGATTCGCGGTCTGGGTATTCCGGAATTGCAGGGCATTGAGGCTGCGGACCTGTTTCGCGGCGGGCAGGTGCCGGCGGGGAAATTCTCGCTGATGATTCGCGTCACATTTCAGAGCGCGACGGCGACGTTGACGGATGCGCGGATTGGGGAATTTTCGTCGAGGATCGTGAGCGCGCTGGAAGGGCAGCTGGGCGCGACGCTGCGGACGGCTTGAGGCTGGAGGCAGAGGAAAGGCTCGCGGTAAAGCACCGCGAGCGGGAGGCGCTGCGCGCCGTGGTCTTTTTTGTCGCGGCTGAAGCCGCGACCTACAAACCTCCTCGTGCTGGGCTGAGGCTCCCAGCGAGTTTGAGGCCTACTCTTTCGAAGCGAAGAAGTGATTTGCAGAAAATCGCGATTTTTTCCGCGACCTGTTGAAGCCGCATGATTTTGAGGGGCAAAGAACGGAGAGGAAAGAAAAAGCAGGTCCCTCACCCATCCGCGCTTCGCGCGCATGGGCTCAGGATGACACGACAAGCGACTGCGAAAGGCAAAGGCCGAAGACCGACCCTTTAAGCCGAAGGGTCGCGCACCCGCACGGGCTTGAAGTTTTTCCGCGACCTGTGAGGCCGCGACCTACAGGGCTTCCGGCTCCTCAAGACGAACAAAACGCGAAGAGGGATGCTTCGTCGATTGCGCTCCTCGAGCATGACTACCGAAAACACAGGCGAGCGAAGAGCGTCGCCGGTGGAATTGCGAGCGGGCGGGCAGAAAGCTTGTGGGAGAGCGCGCGAGTTTTTGAGGCTCGCGGCGTGTGAGAGACCGACCCTCAACACCGGAGGGTCGGGCACCCGGAAAGGCTTAAGCAAGGCCGCTCAGGCTCCTGTGGTTCCTTTTTGGCTGTTGCGCCTGGGGTGGCAATCGCGGACAATGGCGGCTCGTTTGCGCTTACCGGGAGCGGGCTTGTGAAAATCGATATTTACGATCAGAGCTACAACGTCAACGCGGAAGGGAACGCCGAATACCTGACGGAGCTGGCGGCTTACGTGGATTTGCGGATGCGCGAGGTTGCCGAAGCGGCGCGAACCGTGGATTCGCTCAAGGTTGCCGTGCTGGCGGCGTTGAACATCGCCGACGAACTGTTCGCTATGCGGGAGCGGCAGAAGCAGATCGAAGGGCCGCTGCGCGAACGCGTCGAGAAGTGCGTGGGGCTGGTTGAAAGCGCCCTCGAACACACCCACTGACGCTTCGTTGCTTTTTCGGGTACATGGGGACGCAACTGTTTGGCCCTCCGGGGCGTCTACTATATGATTAAGGGGGATGTGGGGCCATCCTGTTTTCCATGCAACACCGCAAATCAATTCGTTACTTTTTTGTTCCGCTAGCAATCCTCGCGCTGCTGGTTGTAACGGCAACGTTTGGGGGCGTGCTGCACCATCACCAGAATTCCACGTCTGAGAACACCTGCCAGATCTGCCATCTGAATCACCAACCGATCGAACGTCCGCTGGCGAGCGATCGCGTTCCGGTGCTGGCGCCCGTAGGGGCACAGCCGGAACCCGAGGATTACGAGTTTTCGCCGGGACTGTCGGTCCGCCGACTGCCCGCCCGCGCACCTCCTGTAGCCTAGTTCTCCTGCTTGTCTCTTGTGCCGCGCTCCGGCACTCCGATTCATTCTCTGCGTCTATTGGAAGGTAGAAAGCCTATGCGTGAAAAGCGTGTTTGGATTCTGAGTCTTACGCTGGCGGTGTGCTTTGCAGGCGTCGCAAACGCTCAATCGACGACACCGGCCCCGCCAAGCGCGCCACAGGGGGGCGGGCCACCGTCGACTCCGCCCGCTTCGCCGGCGCAGGTGCTGGCCCAGAGCCCGGGGTCGGTGAAGATATCGCTCGACGACGCGGTGCAGATGGCTCTGCAGCACAACCACAACCTGCTGGCCGCCCGGACCACGATTCAGCAGAGCGAGGCGGAGGAGACTACGGCGAACCTGCGGCCGAATCCCGTACTCCTGGGCGACGCGCAGTTCCTGCCGTTCTTTCAGCCCAGCCAATTCAGCGGCGATTACCTGGACTATTCGGCGCAGTTCGACCTAGGGGTCAGCTACCTTTTCGAGCGGGGCAAGAAGCGCCAGCACCGGCTGCAGGCCGCGAAAGACGCGACGGCGGTGACGCGTTCGCAGGTGGCGGACAACGAGCGCAGTCTTACGTTCAATGTGGCGCAGCAGTTCGTCAATGTGGAACTGGCCGAATCGACGCTCGAACTCTCCCGGGAAGACCTCAAAAGCTTTCAGAACACGGTGGAGATCAGCGAAGCGCGGTATAAAGCGGGCGACATCAGCGAGGACGACCTGCTGAAGATCAAGCTCCAGATGCTCCAGTTCCAGACGGATGTTTCGCAGGCGATGCTGGCGCGGGTGCAGGGGCTATCCGACCTTCGGCAGCTGCTGGGCTACGAGTCGGTGCCGGCCGACTATGACGTGGCCGGGCAATTCGATTATCAGAAACTGACCGGAAATCTGGAAGACTTCCAGATGAAGGCATTGCAGAACCGGCCGGACCTGCGGGCGGCAGAACAGGGCATCACCGCGGCCAACAGCCAATTTGAACTGCAGAAGGCAATCGGCAAGCGGGACGTGACCGCGCAGGCCAACTACACGCACATCGCGGACCTGAACACGGCTTCGCTTTTCGGGCAGATTCAATTGCCCATTTTCGACCGGAATCAGGGCGAAATCGCGCGCACGCGCTTTGCGATCGGCCAGGCCCAGGAACAGGACAAATTTACGAACGGGCAGGTGCTGACCGACGTGCGCGATGCGTACGAAAACCTGCGCACGAACGACGAGATCGTCACGCTCTATCGCTCCGGGTATCTGGATGAAGCGCAGCAGGACCGCGACATCAGCGAATACGCCTATCAGCGGGGCGCGGCGAGCCTGCTGGATTTTCTCGATGCGGAACGCAGCTACCGCGCGACGCAGCTGGCCTACCGGCAGTCACTCGCGTCGTATCTGCTTGCCGTGGAACAGGTGCGCCAGGCAGTGGGAACGAGAAGCGTGCAATGAGCAGGATCAGGATGAGGAGCGCCATGAACACTAGACAGAAGGCACGTGGCACCAGCGGGCGCAGAGGGGAGATCGGCGCAGCGCTCCTGCTGGCGTGCGCGCTTACGGCGTGCAGTCCGGGCGAGAAGGCGAACCAGATGACGTCCTTTTCGACGCAAGGCTCGAAGTCCCAGACGCCGGAGCTGTTCACGATCCCGCAGGACCAGATGTCGCACGTGCAGGTGGTAACAGTTGCGCCTACAAAACTCGCTCGCACGCTGCGCCTGACGGGCGCGGTGGCTTACAACGCGTTCAAGACTACGCCGGTGATCACGCAGGTGGGCGGGCCGGTGAGCCGAATTCTGCTGGTGCCGGGACAACAGGTGAAACAAGGGCAGCCGATGCTCGAAGTGAGCAGCCCGGATTATTCGCAGCTGCTCGATGCGTATCTGAAAGCGGCCGATTCGTTTCGCCTTGCCGACAAGAACTATGTTCGCGCCAAGGATTTGTACGAGCACCACGCGATTGCCGAGCGCGATTTGCAGCAGGCGGAATCCGACCGCACGCAAGCCGACGCGGACCGGAATGCGGCCGAGCAGGGAATGAAAATCCTGGGAATCAAGAACCCGGAGGATCTGGCCAAGGCGCCCTCTTCGGCGCAGATTCCGGTGCTGGCGCCGATCAGCGGAGAAGTGGTGGAGCGGCTGGTGTCGCCGGGGCAGGTGATGCAGGCGGGGACAACGCAGGCGTTCACGATCTCCGATATGAGCACGGTGTGGGTGCTGGCGAATGTCTACCAGAGCGACCTTGCCTACGTACACGACGGCGACGATGTGTCGGTGCAGACGGACGCGTATCCGGACGTATTCCACGGGAAGATTTCGTATGTGTCACCGGCGCTCGATCCGAACACGCGGACATTGCAGGCGCGCATCGTGGTGGATAACAAAGGGGAGAAGCTGAAACGAGACATGTATTGCACGGTGACCGTGACGGCGGGAACTGTGTCGAACGCGATTGCCGTGCCGGACGCGGCCGTGCTGCGCGACGACGAAAACCAGCCGTTCGTGTACGCGGAAGTGGGCGCTACGCAGTTCGGGAGGCGTCCCGTGGATATCGCGGAAAGCCAGAACGGGCAGACGCAGATTACCAAGGGGCTTTCGGCGGGGGACAAAATCGTGGGGAACGGCAGTTTGTTCATTCAGTTCGCCAATTCGTTTCAGCAGTGAGGGCGGCATTGAGAGACAACATTGGAGAATAACTTGACGCGCAACATGAGGCGCAACTGGGCATGATCCATCATCTGGTTCAATTCGCGCTGCGGCAGAGATTTCTCATCCTGATGCTGATGGTGTTTCTGGTGGTGGGCGGGGCGATCTCGTTCCAGCACATGCCGGTGGACGCGTACCCGGATCTTGCGCCGCCGATGGTGGAAATCATTACGCAGTGGCCGGGACACGCGGCGGAGGAAATCGAGCGGCTGGTCACGCTTCCCACCGAAGTGGAAATGAACGGCGTGCCAAAGATGTCGGTGATGCGGTCGATTTCGCTTTACGGGCTGTCGGATGTGATTTTGACGTTCGATGAAGATACCGACGATTATTTCGCGCGGCAGGTGGTGTTCCAGCGGCTGAGCGAGGTGACTTACCCGACCGGAGTGACGCCGTCTCTTGCGCCGCTCTCGAGCCCGTCGGGGCTCGTTTACCGCTATGTGATTCAAAGCCCGGACCGCTCGCCGCAAGAGCTGAAAACTTTTGAAGACTGGGTGATCGAGCGCGAGTACAAGCAGGTGCGGGGAGTGGCGGACGATTCCGGCTTTGGCGGCACGGTGATGCAGTATCAGGTGCTGCTCGATCCGGCGCGGCTGTATGGGTATCACATCACCGTTCCGACCATTCTGCAGCAGCTCGGAATCAACAACGCCAATGCGGGCGGCGGGTTTTATTCGCAGGGAGGGCAGTTCTACTACGTCCGGGGACTCGGGCTGATTCGCGACACGCGGGATGTCGGCGACGTGGTGATCGGTTCGCAGAACGGCGTGCCGGTGCGCGTGCGGGACGTGGGCGAAGTGACCATCGGCAGCGCGCCGCGCCTGGGCGAATTCGGGTTCAACAAGACGGATGACGCCGTGGAAGGCGTGATCATGATGCTGCGCGGGCAGCAGACGCAGAACGTGCTGAAGGGCGTCGAGGAGAAAACCAAGCAGCTGAACGAGCACATTCTGCCGCCGGATGTGAAGGTACAGCCCTATTACGACCGCAGCGATCTGGTGCGGCTGACGATCGATACCGTCGAACACAACCTGGTGCTGGGAATGGCGCTGGTGCTGATCGTGCTGATGTTTTTCCTGGTAAGCGTGCGAGCGGCGGTGATTGTGGCGCTGACGATTCCGCTGGCGCTGCTTTTTTCGTTTATTTTTCTGCACGCGCGGGGCGTGGCGGCGAACCTGCTTTCGATCGGCGCGATCGATTTCGGGATCATCATCGATGGAACGCTGGTGATGGTCGAGAACATTTTTCGCGAGCTGGGCCTGCGCGAGGGGCAGGAATACGATCTGCAGGAAGTGATTCTGTCGGCGGCTAAGGATGTGGACCGGCCCATCTTCTATTCGGTGGCAGTGATTATCGCGGGATACATTCCCATTTACGCGCTGGGCGGCCCTTCCGGGAAGCTGTTCCATCCTATGGCGGACACGATGTCGATCGCGCTGATCGGGGCGCTGATCCTGACGCTGACGTTCGTCCCGGTGATGTGCGCGTACTGGTTCAAGAGCGGCGTGCGCGAGCGGGAGAACAAGCCGTTCGAATGGGTGCGCCGGAAATATATGGGCGAACTCGACTGGTGCCTCGATCATCCGAAGACGACGATGTTCGTGGCGACCGTGATTTTCGGGCTGACGCTGCTGCTGATTCCCTTCATCGGAGGGGAGTTCATGCCGCACCTGGACGAGGGCGCTCTGTGGATTCGCGCCACGATGCCCTACACGATTTCTTTCGAGGAGGCCAGCAAGCTGTCTCCGCAGGTACGGACTTTTCTGCTGAAGTATCCGATGGTGACCGATGTGGGCTCCGAGCTCGGGAGGCCGGATGACGGCACCGATCCCACGGGATTCTTCAACGACGAATTTTATGTGGGGCTCAAGCCGTACGGCGACTCGATTTGGAAAACGGGATCGATTCACAATAAGGCTGAGCTGACGGAGGACATCCAGAAACAGCTGAAGTCCTTTCCGGGAATTATTTTCAATTACACGCAGCCCGCAGAGGACGCGGTGGATGAGGCGCTGACAGGACTCAAGAGCGCGCTGGCGGTGAAGATTTACGGGCCCGACCTCAACGTGCTGCAGGACAGGGCACTCGAGATCAAGAGGCGGCTTTCGCAGGTGCCGGGATTTACGGAGCTAACCGTGGTGCGCGAACTCGGTCAGCCGAGCCTGATCATTAACGTGGACCGCGACAAGATCGCGCGCTACGGAATCAACGTGGCGGACGTGGAAGGCATCGTGCAGGCGGCGGTGGGGGGACAGGCCGCAACGCAGGTGATCCAGGGCGAGAAGCTATTCGATCTCGTGGTGCGCATGAAACCGGAATTTCGCGAGAATGCCCAGCAGATCGGCAACCTGCTGGTGGGCACGCCCACGGGGCAGCAGATTCCGCTGAGCGAGCTTTCCGATATTCACGAGGCCAGCGGGGCTTCGTTTATCTACCGCGAGAACAATTCGCGCTATATCGGCGTGCAATACAGCATCGAGGGGCGCGATCTGCAAAGCGCGGTGGCCGATGGCGAAAGGTCCATTGCGGATGTTGCGAAATCGCTGCCCACCGGCTACCGGCTGGAATGGGGAGGCGAGTATGGCGAGTACCTCGAAGCGCGCCATCAAATGGAAATTATCGGGCCGCTGGCGGTGCTGCTGATTTTTGTGATTCTCTTCGCCCTGTATGGCAACTTCAAGTTTCCGGTGACGATTGCGCTGGGCGTGGTGATGACCGAGCCGGTGGGGGCGTTGATCGCACTCAAGCTCACGCACACGCCTTTCAGCGTGTCGTCTGTGCTGGGACTTCTGGCGCTGATGGGAGTTTCGGTGGAGACCGCCGTGATTCTGGTTTCCTACATCAATAAGCTGCGGCTCGAAAACAGGGACATCCGCACGGCCACGCGCGAGGCTTCGCTCTTGCGGTTGCGGCCGATCATGATGACTGCCCTCGTCGCGTGCCTGGGGCTGCTGCCGGCGGCTCTCTCCACGGGAATCGGTTCGGATACGCAGAAGCCGTTTGCGATTGTGATCGTGGCGGGGCTGCTGTCGCGATTGTTCCTGGGATTCTTCGTCAATCCCGTGCTGTACGAGATGGTGGCGCGGGAGGGCGACGTGCTGCAGGTCTGATCGGCCCGTTTGTGTAAGGATTATATTGTTTTTTCGTATGTGCGAATCGTGCATCGGCGGAAGAGATCAATTGCCGGTGGATAGATGCCCGGTTTAGGATATCCCTTTTAGGGGTTGGTTTTTGACTTGTTGAAGCGATTACCTCTCCGGCTGCTGGCCGTACCGCTGATGGTGGCGGTATTTGCGTTGAGCGTGCAGGTTGTCGCGCACTTCGACGGGAACTCCCATGATGAAGCGCACTGCACGTGCCAGGTCTGCCATATCGCGCACGCGGCCATCCCGCAGCCGGCCGCTCGAACGCAGACTCAGATTCCCCTGCAGGTTACGATTTTCGCGGTTTTCGAGCAGTCGCCCTCGACCGCGGATTCAGCGAATACTCCCAGCATTCCTCGCGCGCCTCCCGCTTAGCCTCCGCTCACCCAAATAAAAGCGTTCTCTCTTCACCCGCCGCAAACCGAACGGCGCGTGACTACTCCACTTTCATTCGCTGCTGGCGATTGCGATCGCCAGAGCCGTACTTCATACCGGGAGAATAACTACGATGCGACTTGCGCGAGCAATTTTGGCAATGACGTTGTGCTTTTTGATTTGGCTGGCCGTCGGGCCGGCGGCTCGGCCCCAGTCGGGAAATGCTTCTGCCATTTCAGGGACCGTCGCCGATCCTTCAGGGGCTGTCGTGACGAATGCGACGGTGACGATCCACAATGCGGTGAGCGGTTATGACCGGACCACCGTAACGGACGGCTCGGGGAACTTTAACTTTCCGAACGTGCCGTTCAATCCCTATCACTTGACGGTGGCGGCTCCGGGTTTTGCGTCCCATTCCGAGGACGTGGAGATTCGCTCCACTGTCCCGGTGAATCTGAAAATTGGACTGGAACTGGGCCAGGCGAACGCTTCGGTGACCGTAGAGGCCGCGGGAGACCTGGTGGAAACCGAGCCGACGGCGCATACCGACATCGACCGCCAATTGTTCAGCCAGATGCCGCTCGAGAGTTCGTCTTCTTCGGTGAGTTCGCTGGTGACGCTGGCATCGCCTGGCGTGGCGGCCGATTCCAACGGGCTGTTTCACGGGTTGGGAGACCACGCGGAAAATTCGTTTTCCGTGGATGGCCAGCCGATCACGGACCAGCAGAGCAAGGTGTTTTCGAATCAAATCCCGATGGAAGCGGTGCAGTCGATGGAAGTGATCGAGGGGGCGCCGCCCGCCGAATACGGGGACAAGACGAGCCTGGTGATCGACGTGACGACGCGGTCGGGACAGGGTGTTACGACGCCGCACGGCAGCGTGAGCACCGAGTACGGGAGCTTCGGATCGACGAATGCGGGGTTTGACGTGGCCTACGGCGGAGCAAAGTGGGGAAATTTCATCGCCGTAAACGGATTGGATTCGGGACGGTTTCTCGACGGGCCCGAGTTCGCGGTGATGCATGACAAAGGCAACCAGGAAAACTTCTGGGACCGGATCGACTACCAGCTTTCCGATGCGGACTCCGTCCACATGAACCTTAATTTCACGCGCTCGTGGTTTCAGACGCCGAATTCGTTCGACTCGCAGCTGGCGACGCCGTGGTCCGGCGTGGTTGTAAACAACAACGGGCTCGACCCGACCGGCAAGCGAGTAGGCCCGACAGATCAACGCTCGCAGATTCGCACGTTCAACCTGGCGCCCAGTTGGACGAAGGTGATCAGCTCGACGATGGTGTTTACGGCGGGGGCGTTCGTGCGGCATGACGAATACAACTACTACCCCAGCGGAAATCCCTTCGCGGACCTGGGTCCCACGTCGCTTCAGAGAGAGACCGTTAGCCAGCTGCGAATGCTTACGAACGCCGGAGGCAAAGCGAGTCTCTCTTACGTGAAGGGTGTCAACAATCTCAAGGCGGGCATCCAGTATTCGCGGACAAACCTTGTTGAGAACGATCACATCGGAATCGTGGACCCGACGTTCAATCCGGTGTGCGACACGGCCGGCGGCAGCATCGTCACGAATCCGCTGGTGACCGATCCGGCGGCCTGCGGGGCTCTCGGCTACACGCCGGATCCGTCGTTCAACCCGCTGCTGGGCTGCTACGACCTTACAAGAACGGGGCCGTTGCCTGCCTCGGACGGCTGCCCCACGGGACAGACGCGCAGCACGATTTATTCGCCACAGCTTCCGCACGCGAACGTGAAGGAATTCTCGCTTTACGTGCAGGACGCCATTACGAAAGGGAACTGGAATTTCAATCTGGGAATCCGCGGCGACATCTACAACGGACTCACCCATGCTCAACAGGCGGAACCCCGGGTCGGCGTCGCATACAACGTGAAGCCGAGTGGCACGGTTCTCCGCGTTTCCTACGCGCGGAGCCTGGAAACGCCTTTCAACGAAAACCTCATCCTTTCGAGCATCGGATGCAACGATCCGGTGCTGTCTCCGCTGCTGCTCTGCGCGCCCGGAGCGAATTCGCTGCTGAGCCCCGGCTTCCGAAACGAGTTTCACGCGGGGTTGCAGCAGGCCTTCGGCAAGCACTTCGTGGTGGACGGCGAATACATCTGGAAATACACCCACAACGCATACGACTTCAGCGTGCTGGGCAACACGCCGATCACGTTCCCGATCGAGTGGCACAATTCGAAGATTCCGGGAGTGGCCGCCCGGGCGGATGTGACCAACATCAAGGGATTCTCGGCGTATGTGGTGATGTCGAGCGTGGCGGCGCGATTCTTCACGCCGCAAATCGGGGGAGCCGGCGCGACTCCCGGCGGGGTTTCGGTTTTCCGCATCGATCATGACGAGCGCTTCAATGAGACGACCCATGTGCAATATCAGCCGTCGAAACGATGGCCGTGGATCGGACTGAACTGGAGATACGACAGCGGGCTGGTGGCAGGGCAACTGCCCTGCGCAGGCGGAAATTGCGCGAACGGACCCGACGGAACGGACACGACCATCGTGGACGTTTCAAACATCAGCGCGGATCAGCAGTTTGAGGCGGGGCTGTTCTGCGGATCGGTGCATGCGGCGCCGCCCACGCCAGGAAACCTCATAGGTACTCCGCTCAGCTCCGCGCTGGGCGTGAACTTGTGCCCGGCAAGCCAGTACGGGTCAACGCTCACCAAGGTTCCGGCGCCGGGCACGGAAGATGACGATCGCAATCCGCCGCGAATCGCTTCGCGCAATCTGTTCGACATTGCATTGGGCGACGACAACTTGTTTCACGGGGATCACTACAAATGGAGCGCGCGCATCACGGTGATCAACGTGGCCGATAAGGAGGCTCTGTACAACTTCCTCTCCACCTTCAGCGGCACGCACTACGTGACGCCTCGAACTATCACGGCGCAGATCGGGTTTCACTTCTAGCTGCGACGTGGAGGCAGAGGAGGTTGAGGAGGAGGCTCGCGGTAAGTGCACCACGAGCGGCAGGCGCTGCGCGCCGGTTTTTTTTCGCGGCTGAAAGCGGCGACTTACAAAGATCCTCGCGCTAGGGCTGAGGAGTCTGTGTGGAAAGTGGCTACATCGTTCCTCAGCGGGTGAAGCCGATCGATTTTTCAGGCATTTGCGGCACGGATAAATCCGTGCCCTGACGAAAACTGACCTTGCCACACAGGGTGTTAGCCCCGACTCTCTAAAAGGCGTTACTGGCGGCGGGGGATTGCTGGGAATTGTGCACCAAGAGAGATCCTTCGTCGCTGCGCTCCTCAGGACGACGGGCAAACAACGGAGAAGGAAAGAAAAAAGAAAGAAGAAGCAGGTCCCTCACCCATCCGCGCTTCGCGCGTATGGGCTCAGGATGACAGCGAAAAGCGACTGCGAAAGGCAAAGGCAACGGCAGAAGACCGACCCTTTAAAATGCGAAGGGTCGGGCACCCGCGACAGCGATGGGAACCGCAGCAGCAACCTCTACGGCAGGAGCGTAAGGCGGAGAGAGAGCCTTCGTTGCGCTCAGGATGACTGCCAACCGCGACGGCGACGGGCAACCGCAAAGGGCAAGAGACGTCAAAAAAGCCACACCCTCTCAGAATAACTGCCAATTGCAAACGGCGGGGCCACAGTTGCGAGATTATGAGGCGCGCGGGTGTTCTTGCGGCTTTGTGGCGCGAGTTCCCTGCTACAATCGTTCGGGAGATGGCCTGCGACGCAGGTGACGTTGCGAAAGCCTTTTGAACCAACACTGGATCCCAGGGTGCCCGCGTCGACCTGCCCTTGTGCATGTTTCGAGCCGGCTTGCCGGTGCGGAAAAGCCTTAAAGCAGGCGCAGGGCGCCCGCCTTAACCGTGGGGTTCAGGGCCTAGCGCGCACGGCGAAGTGGACCGCTCCCTTCTCATTGCAATTCTTCCCGAAAACGTAGCGCCGGGGTTTGCTTTGGCGAAACGGCTGCGAAGTTTTGCGGCCAAAGGAATTTGTGATACAGAAGGCATACGCAATGTGGGTGGTTTTCCAATCTGAAAGAGAGCCGCGGGAAAATTGAGAATTCTTTTTATTGGCGACATCGTCGGCTCTCCGGGCCGGAAAATCGTTCACGACCGCCTTGCGGACATTCTTTCGCAACGGCAAATCGACTTGTGCATCGCGAACGGCGAAAACTCCGCGTCGGGATTCGGGATCACGCCCCGGCTGGCGGAGGAGCTGTTCGCGTCCGGGATCGAAGTGATCACCGGGGGGAATCACATCTGGGACCGCCGCGAGATTCTGGAGTTCTTCCCTCACGAGCCGCGGCTTCTGCGACCCGCGAATTTTCCGAATGGGTTGCCCGGCAGCGGTCTTTATGTAGGTCGCGCCAGGAATGGCGTGCCCTATGCGGTGTTGAACCTACAGGGCCGCACGTTCATGACGGCGCTTGACGATCCGTTCCGGACGGCTACGCGAGAGCTGGCCAAGATCCCGGCGGACGTGAAGGTGATTTTCGTCGACATGCACGCCGAGGCCACTTCGGAAAAGCAGGCCATGGGGTGGTATCTCGACGGAAAAGTTTCCGTTGTGGTGGGCACGCACACGCACGTGCCCACGGCCGATTATCACGTGCTTCCCGGCGGCACCGCCTACACGACCGATGTGGGCATGACCGGGCCGCACAATTCCGTGATCGGCATGGAAAAAGAAGGCGTGCTGCAGCGCTTTCTCGACGCGCTCCCCGCGCGGTTCGTGGTGGCCGAGGGCGACGTGCAGATGAACACCGTGCTGATCGATGTGGACGAAGCCACAGGCCGCGCCCGGTCGATCGAACGCCTCAATTTTCGCCTCGACTAAGTTATATTGAATCAGGAGGGGCCTCCCCTTGAACTCATTCCCGCAGATGCGCCGCCTGGGATTTGTTTTATTCCTTGTAATTGCTTCGTCTACCCCTGCCGCCAACGACGCGGCGGACCGCGCGATGGCGACGATCCGGCCGGAAGCGATCCGCGCCGACATGCGCTTTCTTTCCGACAGCCTGCTCGAAGGGCGGCGGACCGGGACGCGCGGCCACGAGATCGCCGCAAAATTCATGGCGGCGCAATTTGAGGCGATGGGCCTCGATCCGGCCGGAGACAAGGGCACGTATTTTCAGAGCGTGCCGTTCCGCGGATCCCACGTGGATGCATCACAAACAACGATGACCTGGACGGCGGGCGGTAAAGAAGAAGTTCTCGCGGACAAGCGGGATTTTCTGGCTGCGTCAGATCCGGGGCGCGCGGACGTTTCCGTCGAGGCGCCCGTGGTGTTTGTGGGCTACGGGATTACGGCGCCGGAGCTGCATCATGACGATTACGCGGGCATCGATGCGAAGGGCAAAATCGTGGCGCTGATCTATGGCGCGCCGCCGCAGTTCGATTCGTCGCTGCGCGCGCACTATTCCTCGGGAATTACGAAGAGGGAAATTGCTGTGGCGCATGGCGCGGTCGGCTACGTGACCATGAACGACCCGAACCTGGAGCGCTTGTACAGTTTTCAACACCGCGTGAATGACTCGGCTGCGCCCGATCTCAACTGGCTCGATCCTCAGGGGCGGCCGAACGACTATCATCCGGAATTGCGGGCGATCGCCATTACGAATCTGCCGCAATCGCGGAAGTTTTTCGAGGCCGCCGGGCATTCGCCGGACGACATCTTTGCCGCGGCCAAGGCGGGCAAGCTTGCTTCGTTTGAGACAAAGCTTACATTCAAGATTCATGTCGCGACGAAATCGGAGGATATGCACAGCCCAAATGTGGCCGCCAAGCTGACGGGAAGCGATCCTGCGCTGCGCGGGGAATACGTGGTATTCACGGCGCATTCCGATCACATGGGTATCGGCGTGCCAGTGCAGGGCGACAGTGTCTATCACGGGGCGCTCGACAACGCTTCCGGGAGCGCGGAGCTGCTGGCCATCGCGCGAGCGATGGTTACGCTGAACCCTCGGCCGCGGCGGTCGATCCTGTTTGTATCTTTCACGGCGGAAGAAGAAGGACTGCTGGGAGCTGACTACTTTGCACACTATCCGACCGTGCCAAAATCGGCGCTCGTGGCGGACGTCAATATGGATGAGGATTTGATGCTGTGGCCGCTCGAAGACGTGGTGGCTTACGGCGCGGAGCATTCGAGCCTGGGACACGTGGTGCAGGACGCGGCGGAAAGGCTGCATCTTACGGTGAGCCCCGATCCGGAGCCCGAGCAGGTGATTTTCATTCGCAGCGACCAATATGCTTTCGTGAAACAGGGGGTTCCGGCGTTCCTGAGCGACGCCGGGGACAAATCCGATAATCCCGCGATACAGCCGGAGAAAATCGAGGAGCACTGGAAATCGACGATCTACCATTCGCCGCAGGACAGCATGGAACAGCCGGGACTCGATTTCGGGGCGGCGGTGAAGTTCACGCAATTCAATTTTCTGTGCGGGTATCTTGTGGCGCAGGCGCAGGAACGGCCCGTGTGGAATGCCCATGATTTCTTTGGCGACCGTTACTCAAAGAAATGACCCGCAAGAACTTCCGCCACTGAGCCCCTTTCGCATGCTAGAATAGTTGTGCGTTTGTAGCGTTTGTTGCTCCAGAAAACTCCTCATCAGGACTCATCGGGGCTGCAAGACTGCGCAGGCAGCCTTTTCTCTCAGGGAAACGAACCGATGACTACATCTATACGCAACATCGCCATCATTGCCCACGTGGACCATGGCAAGACGACGCTTGTGGACGCCATGCTGCGCCAGAGCGGCATTTTCCGAGCCAACCAGGAAATGACCGACCGCGTGATGGATTCGAACGACCTGGAGCGCGAGCGCGGGATCACCATTCTGGCGAAGAACACGGCGCTCACGTACCACGACACCAAGATCAATATCGTCGATACGCCGGGCCACAGCGATTTCGGAGGCGAGGTGGAGCGCGCGCTGCGCATGGTGGACGGCGTGGTGCTGCTGGTGGATGCGAGCGAAGGGCCGCTGCCGCAGACGCGCTACGTGCTGCAGAAGGCGCTGGCGGCGAAGTTGCCGCCGGTGATCGTGCTGAACAAGATCGATCGCACGGATGCGCGGCCTGCGGCCGTGCTCGATGAAATTTACGACCTGTTTATCGATCTGGACGCCACCGAAGACCAGCTTGATTTTCCGGTGGTGTACACGAATGCGAAAACCGGCGTGGCCCACGACCAGATCGGCGATTCGTCGACGAATCTGAAGCCGCTGTTTGAGAAGATCGTTTCCTCGATTCCACCTCCCACGGGCGATCCTGCTAAGGTGCTGCAGATTCAGGTGACCAACCTTGATTACAGCGAATATCTGGGAAGGATCGCGATCGCGCGCGTGTTTGAAGGAACGCTCACGCGCGGCGCGGAAGTCGGCATCGCCAAGCTGAACGGCACGATCCAGCCGACCAAGATTACGAAGCTGTTCACGTTTCGCGGTCTGGAGCGCGACGATGCGGAGACGGTGTTTGCGGGCGACATCGTCGGAATCGCAGGCGTGGAAGGAATCCAGATCGGCGAGAGCATTACCGATCTCGAGCATCCGGCGCCGCTCGAACCGCTTTTGATCGACGAGCCGACGCTGACGATGCTGTTTACCGTAAATACTTCGCCCTTTGCGGGGCGCGAAGGGCAATACGTGACCTCGCGCGACCTGCGCTCGCGGCTGCAGCGCGAACTGCTTACGAATGTGTCCTTGCGCGTGGAAGACAGCGCTTCTACCGACACGTTTCGCGTGCTGGCGCGCGGCGAATTGCAGCTGGCGATTTTAATCGAGACGATGCGCCGCGAGGGCTACGAGCTGATGGTGGGCAAGCCGGAGATCGTGGTGCGCGAAGAAAACGGCAAGCGCATGGAGCCGCTGGAGCTGCTGGTGGTGGACTGCCCGGAGTCGTTTATCGGAATTGTGATCGAGTCGCTGGGGAGCCGCCGCGGGGAAATGGTGAAAATGGTGAACCACCATTCGGGTCGCGTGCGACTGGAATTCCGCATCCCATCGCGGGGATTGATCGGGTTGCGCGGGCAACTGCTGACGGACACGCGCGGGACGTCGCTGATCCATTCGCTGCTGGAGGGCTGGACGGAATATAGCGGCGATATGGCTTCGCGACTTACCGGAGCGCTTGTGTGCGACCGGGCCGGCGTTTCCACCGCCTACGCGGTGTGGGGAATCCAGGAACGCGGCGAGATGTTCGTGGGGCCCAGCGTGGAAGTCTATGAGGGGATGATCGTCGGCGAGAATTCGCGCGAAGACGATATGAACGTGAACATCACGAAGGAAAAGAAGCAGACTAACATGCGGTCTTCTTCGGCGGATGAGGCGATCCGGCTGGTTCCGCCGCGCGAGATGACGCTGGAGAAGGCCATTGAATTCATCGCCGACGATGAGTTTGTGGAAGTGACGCCGAAATCGATCCGGCTGCGCAAGAAAGTGCTGGATTCGAAGCGAAGGCCGAAGCGCTGGCAGGAGATTCGGGCGAGCGCGGAGGCTACCTCGTAGGTGGCGCGTTGATGGAGTGAAACGGATCGTGCCGCCCCTCCGGGGCTTCACGGTACTTTCATACCGGGCTCCCACCGCTGCCGCGGTGGGCTACGCTGTTCCGCCCCTGGCGGGGCTGGATAGAGAGAAGAAGAAGACCTACAAGACGCAGCTTGGCTTACTTCAGATTAGTCCCCGATGTTAGCGACGCGATTTTCTAGATCCTGCGCGATTTGTTCTGCCGCATCTGAGTCTCGAAAGCGTTCCGGCGAACCTATCGTCACTTTGATCTGGCCGGGGCGCGCCCATTTCTTCCCGGCGGCTTTCAATTCGAAGAT
>Ga0265325_10001034_pt1 | contig 20055 bp, 23 predicted proteins | sample 41420metaG_FD_202090 | JGI IMG/M metagenome (GOLD analysis project Ga0265325, IMG submission 202090) | Rhizosphere microbial communities from Carex aquatilis grown in University of Washington, Seatle, WA, United States - 4-14-20 metaG | ecosystem: Host-associated > Plants > Roots > Rhizosphere... | reverse complement strand
TCCCTTCCGGCTCTCTCGTCCTCACTGAGGCCGGCAGCAAGCGCCGCGCTTCACTTCACCTCTTCCGCGGAGAAGCAGCTCTGGCCGACATCGATCCCGGCGGCATCGAAATCTTCTCGACCGATCTGGAAGGCTTTCGCAAAGCTCTCACGCTCGAAAATCGAACCCTCAAGCGCGCACTCACTGATCCGCGACTGGTCAGCGGAATCGGCAACGCGTACTCGGACGAGATCCTTCACGCCGCGCAGCTCTCGCCCATCGCGCTTACGCACAAGCTTGTACCAGAAGATTGGGTAAAACTGTACGCATCCACCCGCACAATCATGACTCTCTGGATCGACCGCCTCCGCGCCGAAGCTTTAATTAAATTTCCTGAGAAGGTCACCGCCTTCCGGCCTGAAATGGCCGTCCATGGCCGCTTTAATCTGCCCTGCCCACGCTGCGGCCAGAAGATCCAGCGCATTCGCTATGCTGACAATGAAACCAACTACTGCGCCCAGTGTCAGACCGGAGGAAAGGTCCTCGCCGACCGCAGCTTGTCGCGCCTTCTCGGTTCCGACTGGCCGCGCACGCTCGATGAATTGGAAGCTCTTAAACGGCGTTAAACACGCATTTCATTTGCCTTACGCCCGTTACCAATTCTGAGCCTGCCCCTGCATTTATCTTGACATTGACCTTTAGCGTGCCGCAGAGTGGTTCCGCGACTCCTTGCAGCCTTTCTAGCTGATTTACCCGAAGTCCTAGGAGTGTTAGGCCCGCGGGTGTCGGATATTTGGAACTCGGAGGATTCTCCATGTACTTCTATCACGCCAATGTGCTGGCCGTGCTTGCTGCGGCTGTGCTTCAGTGGTTGGTCGGCTGGCTCTGGTATGGAGTCATCTTCAACAAATCTTACAGAGCGCTCGTAGGCGTACCTGAGGGGCAAAAAACAGGCAATTCGGGTGGGATCATGGCCCTCATCTTCATCGCCAATCTCATCCTGACATTTGTCCTTGCGGAGATCGTCATCGTTTCCCATGTGGCTACTGCCACGTTGGGAATGTTCGTCGGCGTCGTTTGTGGGCTTGGATTCGTGGTTCCCCCGCTGTTTGCACTGCACGTCAGCGAAGGAAAGCCGTTCAAGCTATTCGGCATTCATGCCACCTATTGGCTCATCGCCATGGCTCTGAGCGGCAGCTTGCTGGCCTGTTGGCAATAGACCCCACTGGCATCCCAGGCCTCGCACGGGATCTGGGATGCCACCGCTCTCACCTTCCGCCTCGCACCGACCCCATTACAATCGATCCATGAGCAAAACGGTCATCGCAACCGACAAAGCGCCTGCCGCCATCGGTCCCTATTCGCAAGCTATGCGCACGGGCAATCTCATCTTTACCGCCGGACAAATCCCCCTCGATCCCGCAACTCAGCAAGTTGTCGCCGGTGGTATCACCGAACAGGCAACGCAAGTGCTTGAAAATCTGAAAGCCGTGCTTGAGGCCGCCGGCAGCGGTCTCGATCGCGTCGTTAAGGCAACCGTGTTCCTCAAGAATTTTGACGACTTCGCAGCCATGAATGAGGTTTACGGCAAGTATCTCGACCTGCAGAGCCCTCCCCCCGCGCGCACCACCATTGAAGTATCGCGCCTTCCCCGCAACGTGCTTATCGAAATCGAATTCATCGCCGAAGTGTGATCATGCCTTAGCGCGACAGTGCTGTAGTGTCACAGCATCTTCCCGCGCTAACTCGCGCCTTCGACGCTCTAGCGGTACAACAACTAATACCTGCAGAAGCCGAATAAGGCAGGTCGTGTCAGGCTGAAAGTAGCGGCTTGGGGCCCAGCGCAGTTTTATCGCGCGGGGTAAGCGAAGTGAAGGATCTGCTTTTGCACTTTAGCTAAGACGAATGCGACCCAACACCATGGTCCGGAATCAAATCGCGAGAGGTCATCATGAGCAACTCACCCGAAAAGGTCGAGCGCAGCGAAGCCGAATGGCGCGAACGCCTCACGCCGGAGCAGTACAAGGTTCTTCGCGAAAAAGGAACTGAGCGGCCATTCACCAGCGCTCTTACGCAGAACCACGAAACAGGCAACTATCACTGTGCGGGGTGCGGTGCGCTGCTTTTCATGAGCGGAGCCAAATTTGATTCGGGATGCGGCTGGCCCAGCTTCATGCTGCCCGCCGATTCAGACGCAATCAACGAACATGAAGACTCGAGCTTCGGCATGCGTCGCGTCGAAGTCACTTGCGCCCGTTGCGGCGGACATCTCGGCCACGTCTTTCCCGACGGCCCCCGCCCCACCGGCCTTCGCTATTGCATCAACTCCGCCTCACTCACATTCACAAAGCAAGAGGAATAATTCTAGCCAGCTGACTTGCCAGCTCGCGAACTCGCCGCACAGCGCCGCGCCAACCGGCTGCCTGCAAGCACAACAAAACCCCGTCATCCTTGCTGACGGGGTTTTGTAGAGGTACATTATCTGTTGGCTGGCCTGCTACGCGGTTTTCGCAGCCACCGGGCCGGCTTTGCTTACCTTGCCGCACTTGATGCAGTTGGTGCAAACACGAATGCGCTTAGGAGCGCCGTTCACCAGCGCCTTCACGGCCTGCAGATTCACGTTCCAGCGCCGCTTGGTTACGTTGTGCGCGTGAGAAATGTTGTTACCGAATTGCGGGCCTTTACCGCAAATATCGCATACCTGTGCCATCGTTCAACTCCTGACTCTCAAATGCTTTACGGCTGCCAGAAATGTTGGGAGATGCACAACGCGCGACTTCCCCGCAGGCTTGCCGAATCTTCAGTATACAGGGACTTCAGGGCTTGGCAAAGCTCCATGGCTTAGGCATTCATCCCGGAGCTGACAGCACAAACCGCCCGCGAGCCAGATATTCTGCGCCCTCCGGCCTTGTATGGCCCTCGTATAGAACAAACTCTGTCGCCCTAAACCCTGCAAATCTTGTCGGTTGACCAGATAATAGCCCGCTGCCACCGATCCCGATTTTCGAGCCCCGGGAACCGCTGAACTTGCCCCGCCCGTCGCCCTTAGCCCGCGCCAGCGTTATGTGAGGATGATACGGACGCACTTCCGCAACAAATCCGCATTTTCCCGTGGATTCCTCCACTCTTCGAGCGAGCGCGACCAGCTCCGGTGTAGGAACCACATCGGCAAACAACACCTTCGCCCGGTCGAAGAACCCCAGTTCACCAAGCCGCACATGAATCGGCGCCTCATGAATTTCGGCAAGGCGCAGCAGTAGGCAATCGAAGTGCTGTTCATCCGAACTGCCCAGGAACTGCAGAGTGATGTGCCACGAATCGGGCGATGTCCACCGCAAACCATCTTGCGGAGACCTCAAACGCGTTACGGCCTCCGAAAGCTCATACATGACTTCGGAGGCCAGTGGAAGACCGACAAACAATCGCATCGCAAAAGAATAATCCCTACTTGAACAACTTCAGATCAATGCCTTCGCCCATTGCCTTGTATCCCGCATCGGCCGGGTGCAGGTGATCGCCCGAGTCAAACGCTGGATTGAAATGACCGGGATTCTGCGGATCGGTCGCGATCTTGTCGAAGTCAATAAAACCGTCGAAAACATTGCTTGTGCGCATCCAGTTGTTGTATTCCTGACGCACCTGCTCGCCCTTTTCGGAGTAGTATCCGGCGCCGCCATAAGGCGTCAGTGTGGCTGCGTACACCTTGATGCCATGCTCATGCGCGCGGTCTGCAATCTGCGTAAGCGCATGCTCCAGATTCTGCGCGGTGATGTCGTCTTCCGGCGCCAGCATGCGCGTATTAGCCAGCCTGCCAATGTCGTTGATGCCCTCAAGAATCAGAAGGTACTTCACGCCGTTCTGCCCAAGCACGTCGCGGTCGAAACGCGAAAGAGCGCTCGGGCCCGACTGCTCATTCAGCACGCGATTGCCGCCAATGCCCTCATCCAGCACGGCAACATCCTCAAGCCCATGCTCCTGCTTCAGCCTCTCCGCAAGCACGTTCGGCCAGCGGCGATTCGCGTTCCGGGTTGACGCAGTGCCATCTGTAATTGAGTCGCCAAGCGTCACAATCGCGCGCGCGCCATTGGCCGCCGGCACGTCCACTCCGCTAAAGAAATACCACGACATCACAGTCCTTGGCTGAGCCAGCGATACCGCAGAAGTCTGATCGCCGTCCGCAATGAAATTATCCTGATCGGCTGCCAGGTGCGCGGTCTCGGCGCGCATATTTTGCGCCGGAACAAAAAAGCTCACCGCCAGATCCGAAAGCGGCGCCACATTAAGGTCCACCGGATCGGAGTAGATGACGCCACCCGGCGCAATGCGCACACCGTTGGCTCCCCCAAAAGTTACAGCATGATCTGTTCCAGTCTTGATGTCCGAACCGCTCGCGCTTGCCGCTACATGCGCATTCGCAATTGTCAGCGGGTCGATGCCAAATTCATTCGTGAAACGCAGCCGCACCTGGGCACCGCCATTTGACAGGTGCACAATTTCACGCAGCGTCATGTTCGCAATCGGGCGCATCCACCGTCCGTCGGCCAACATGGGTGACCCAGCCCATGTGCCCACCCACTTCGGCTTTTCCTGCGCGTGAGAAACGCCGGCCGCATGAGCGGCAACAAGAAGAACAGCACTGGAAACAAAAGCAAGCCATTGCCTGGACATCGAGAGACAAACCTCCGTAAACAAAAGGGTTCGAAATGCAACCGAAGTCTATCACGCAGTAACAATGGAGCGCCCATCCTCGAGCAGTCACTCTCATGCACTTGGATTCTGCATCAAAGATTCCGAGGTGAAGTTGATGAGAACAATGAGGATTGCGGGTTGCGCACTGGTATCGGCGATTGCGCTGCTAGCCGGCTGCCGCCACAACGCTGTCGATAAGGAAGCATTCAAGTCGGCACTCAACGGTTATTACCGTGGCCGCCAGGTGTGTCTGTGGGACGGCTCAATAAAATTGCCGGCGCAGGCCGACACTTCCGACGACAACGAGACGAGGCGATTTGACGCCCTCACTGACGCCGGCCTGCTTACCCGCATGCCCACTGAGAAGAAACGTTTCCTCATCGGATCAAAGAGCGTGAACAACTACGATCTGTCGGCGAACGGCCGCACCTATTGGACTGCAGAAACAGCTCAGCCTGGGTACGGAAACTTCTGCCTCGGAACTCGCAAAGTCGATTCCATCCTCGCCTATTCCCCCGCTGATTCCGATGCCCCACAATACACCGTCAACTTCCACTACTCGGTCAGCGCACCCGATTGGGCAAACAACCCGGAAATAAAAACGGCATTTCCGCAGATCGGCCGCGACATCGCTGGCGAAAACGCCTCAGCGACACTGGTGAAAACAGATAGTGGCTGGAACGTTCAGAACGTTTCGCAGTAATACGGTCCGACCGAAACATGCAGGGGCGGCTTGCCCGTTTCCCGCTGGCCCACGTATAGTTTTGCGCATGGTCATACCATCCGTAAAGCACTGCACGATCGCAATTCTCCTGCTCTCGTCATGCATCCTGCTGGCCCAGAGAAAACAAGGCAGCCCCATCGACGCGCTGCCTTCGAACATTGAAGTCCTCACGCATTTTGGCGAGCGCGCCGACTTCTCTCCCGATAACCAGCACATCGCTTTCATGGACAAGAGTTTTGGCGATGCCTTCGAACTTGACCTGAAGAGCCGCAATATTCGCTGCCTGACCTGCAACGTCCCAGGCGCCGCGTTTCTGCGCGTCATGCACCTTTCCAATGGCGACTACATCCTGATAGGTCCGGAGAAATTCACCGACATCCATGTCAGCCGGGGACGCGACAACGAACTGTGGTACCTCGGCAGCCTACCCGGATCGAAACCCGTCAAGCTCGGCGCGCATATGCACGAAGGCGCCGCCATCTCCAAGCACAGCATGCTGATCTCGTACTCGCAAAACCATGAGGACCACCCCGAATTCCCTGAGCATTACTCGCGTCTCATGGTGGCCCAGGTCGATCTGTCCGGTCCGGCTCCAAAGCTCATCAACGAAAAGAAAGTCTACGAGAGTTCCAGCGAGAATTGCGATCTTGAGGCACAGGACTTCTACGACAACGACAAGAAGATGACCTTCACCTGCTATGAGCCACATGGGCTGGCCAGCGTGATGGGAATCGACATGGCGACCGGCAATGTGACCAACTTCTCGAAAGCACCCGGCACCTACAATGAGTGCGAGGGCATCTTCCCTGACGGCGAACACACCGCCGTCGAAGGCGACCGGCAAGTTGCGGAATACGACAACAAGCACGGCTCTCAGTACATCGATCTCTACAAATTAAAACTCGATGGCACAGGCAAAGACTTCGTCCGCATGACCAACTTCAACGACTACGCAGGTTGGAAGGCCTCAAACCCGGTCATCTCTACCGACGGCAAATTGATGGCGTTTCAGGTAGCGCACAGCTCTGATCCGGCGGGCGTAGGATACGGCCTGCTCCTCTATCACTTCTAAGGACGTGCACGGAGACTGGTGAAAGGTCACAAGTCTACGAGTGCCTTGAATCTCAAAAACTATCTAATTCTTGTTGTGTAACGTTCTGAATCCATGCACTGGACGAAGCCCACGCGGAACGTGCTTCGCGCCCCGTTCAGTGCGATACAGCATGTAGATAATCATCCCTGTGCCCATCACCAGAACGCCGGCAATAACGCATAGAAACAGCATGAAGAACTGGAGAGACTGCATTTCGTCCACGGCTGTGCTCCTGTTCTCAGGCTCGCGAGCGGGGGGTAACCCGGAGCTCGATCGTGCCGATGGTATAGCACGAAAAAATATCAACAAGCAAGCACCTTTCTTCGCGTAGTTCCCCACCAGTCAGCAATTTAGCCCAACCCCGTAACACTTCAGTTAGTTGGCTTCCAGGGTTCTGCGCTTGGACCTAAGTGGTATTGTCCGGCTCGACGGCCGAACCTAGACTTAGGGCTCGTAGACCTTGAATCAGGTCCAAAAAGCTTGCTATGAACCTTCGCAAACTGGCCATCCCGCTCTTCGTGCTGCTCCTTGCAGGAGCGGGATTCTCTATTTACCGGGTCATGAACCAACCCACACAGCAGGTCGATGACTTTCGCGCCATCCTCTACCTGACGCCGGGCGACCTGCTAATGAATTGCGGCCAGCCGGCCCTCAACACCATCGGCGTGGTTGGAGACAGTGCCGGCGTGCAAGACCTGCATTACCGCCCTTCAGACACAGATGAGATTGTCTTCCGTTTTATTACGGAGGATGACAAGCACTGGCAGAGCCTGGGCGCCTGGGAGCGCGTCAGCGCCATCGATGCCCTCGGCGTCCCTGTAAGCGCAACCGCCGCTGTGCACCGCTTCCCGTGTGCTGGAAAGGCCTCCGACAACGCCTACCGCCTGCCTGACTCCGGCTCGCAATCCGGCCGCTGGTTGGCTGCTCTTGCCACCGTACTCAACCCCGTCGGCATGCAAGAGATGCTCGCGCTTGCCCAGGAGCCGCCAAATCCTTGGGTAGTTCAGGCGCCAAGCGAGCGTTTTCTGCCTCCGCCGCCTCACGCCAATCCATACTTCGACCCCGGCGAGTCCGGTGTTGTGCACGTGTCTACGCCCTGTCCGGCAAACGCTCAACCCTGCCTGGTCGTTTCCTACGCTGAGTTCAACGAGGGCATGAGCCGCGTGATCAGCTCCGAGCAAGATGATGACTTTCAGGCAGCCATAGCCCGCCTGACACGCCACGGAACCGTCGTTGTGCGCCTCCCCGACGAGAGCAATGAACACGCCGCCGCCATCAATGGAGTCGTCCGGCTTGAAGTCAAAGCGATCAACATCGTCGCCGTGCGGCTGCGTAACGACATCGTAAAACTCTCGCCAACGGACCGCGATTCCGGCGAGATGAAAACAGAAAAGCTGACAGCACTGCTGCGCGACGAGCAGGTCCGCCGCGTGCTCTGGAAACAGGCCGTTGCATCGAATCGCCCCTCGCCGGGCGTACTCTCAGGTGCTGGCAACACCCTCGCCTTCAACACCAAGGCCCTCGAGCGCATGGCCCAAATACACGAATCCGGCACCTGGCCGTAAAAGCAGCTCTTAGCTCTCTGCCTTCAGCTTCCAGCGAGACTCCCGTGTCTTCCGGAATGCCGCACTTGGGGCTCCGCCTACATTAGTTCGTGCGGTAACGTTGTGAAGGACCTGCTTTTGTCTTTCAGATCGCAAACCAGGCTGCACCCCCAGCGGATAGTTCCCTATCGCCGTTTGTGATTCAATAGTAAAGATGGCTACACGACGCAGGGATACAGCTCGAGGCCGCTGGATTGCGGCAACCCGCAAGGCGCGCGAGCTGCGCATGGTCGCCAGCGCCCTCGCCACTACCGGCCACCCGGTGCTGGCCCAGATCGTTCCGGCGCGGTTCTGCAACCTCTCCTGCGCCTACTGCAACGAGTACGACAAGGTCAGCGAGCCGGTCCCCATCGACGACATGTATCGCCGCATTGACCACCTCGGCCGGCTTGGCACCGCCATGATTGGCATCTCCGGCGGCGAGCCTCTTACCCACCCGCAGCTCGACGAGGTCATAGTCCGCATGCGCGGCACCGGTGCCATTGCCGGCATGATCACCAACGGATACCTGCTCAACGTCGAGCGCATCGAGCGCCTTAACCGCGCCGGGCTGGACCATATGCAGATCTCGATCGACAATCTTGAGCCGGACGAAGTTTCAAAAAAATCTCTCAAGGTGCTCGATAAAAAGCTGCAAATGCTCGCCGACCACGCCGAGTTCCACATCAACATCAACTCCGTCGTCGGCGGCGGCATCCGCAATCCCCAGGAGGCGCTCGTCATCGGTCGCCGCGCAATTGAGCTGGGTTTTACCTCCACCATCGGCATCATTCACGACGGCGACGGACAGCTTAAGCCCCTCAAGCCCGACGAAGCTAAGGTCTACGAAGAAATGAGCGGGTGGAAGAAGGTCAACTACTCGCGCTTCGACGACTTTCAAGCCGCCATCGCCGAGGGCCGCCCCAACGACTGGCGTTGCCGGGCGGGCTCACGGTATCTCTACATCTGCGAGGACGGCCTGGTGCACTACTGCAGCCAGCAGCGCGGCTACCCTGGGGTACCGCTCGCCGACTACACAACCGCTGATGTCAAGCGCGAGTTCCTCACTGCTAAAAGCTGCGCTCCGCATTGCACCATCGGCTGCGTTCATAAGATCAGCTACATTGACCACTGGCGCGCACCGCAAACCCGCACCGTCTCCCCCGGCGGCGGCGAACTTGTCCAGATCGAGACCTAAAAGTCGCCCGCAGCTGACTTTTGTTCAAAATCGCCAAAAAGCGCGTGCCGTACAACCCTACAAAGTACCTCCCTCGGCAACAAGCGACTGAAAGCTGACTGCTGGGAGCAGAGGTCTGCCTATAAAATAGTTCTGACCAACATACTTTTGAGCTTGTTCTGAGCTTCGATCGAGGATTCCCCGAGCATGGCAGCAGTTTTGAAATCGCAATTGGTAACGCAGGTGGAAACAGCGGCCGCAAAGGCCGGCTTAACTTTGAGTTCTGTTACAGAGGGCGTCGATTTCAAGGGTCGCCCCACCGCCAGATTTGAGCTGACATTGCCCAGCGGCGCTAGCACGCTCAACCTGGAACTAAGCGAGAATTTCAGCTTCGATAAGCCAGAGCTTTTGCCGCAGATGACAGCGCACCTGGCCGCACAGGCCAAACGCCTGCGCAATCCGCGGCCCGAGTGCTACGTAACGCTGGCCGGATTGCCAATCGCATTCGGCAAGTTCGAGTGGCCATTCCACCAATCGACGTCCGGCGCCGACACCTACATCGTTCATGGCGAAATGCACCTCGCCGACGGCGGGGAACACAACCTGCACGCCAGAGTAGCTGCGGCCGTGACGCTGACATTTGCGGAGATCGTTCCCGCAATGGAGCAGCCGTATGCCGAGACGTTTGTTTACAACGCCGTGCGCAAGACAGTCGACCTGGGCCAGTTGGAATTTTTAAAAAGCGGTAACCGTCAGCCGGTTCCAGTAACTACGCGCTTCTATAGCCGCTGGCAAAAGCGTTTTGTGTTTACTGACACGGATGAGAATGAGCGGCTACGTTATCTGCTGAGCAAGGTATATTGGCTCTCCGGCGTGCTTGGCAGCGGTAAGCCGGTTTGGATCGCCGATCCGCGCGATGCGCAATATCTCAACACCACTGAGCAAGACCTGCTTCAAGCGGCAAAGAACGAAGCGGCAATTGGGCTAATGACACTCGACGGCGAATATGCTGCGCCAACTCCCGCATTGATGGAAAGAGCGCCGGAGTATCGCGCTGCACTTGAAGCGGCATTGGATTTTACGAAGCCAAAGTTCAATGAGTCGATGCGATCCGGCCAGGCGAATATGTAGGGTTTTACTGTCTGCGTGGGCTAAAGTGCGCCGCCGCATCCGGAACAGAATTGAGCTGAAGGCGGATTGGTCTGGCTGCATTGCGGGCAGCTTTTCATGCTCGTCGCTTGACCGGCGGTTGGTGACGGAGCTGCAGGGTAAATTGGCTGGCCGAAGATTGGCATCGGTATCCCGAGCGCGGCTGCAATGCCGCCCGCCTGAATCGCATTGAACTCCCGCACGCGGCCCGGCATAAAGAAGCACTCCACCAGGCCCACGATCGCCGGAATTCCTGTCCAGAAAAAACACAGGTAGAGAATGCCGAGTCCAGTGCGGCGCAAATAAAAATGGTGAGCGCCAAAGCTCCCCAGAAACAGCGCCAACAAAATGCCGACTACTTCGTCGCGGCGCACAGCTTCGTATTGCTGATAAAAAATCGCTTGCGGATTTGGATACGCGAAGCTGCTCATTGGGTATCTCCTTGCTTATGCGCATGAGAATACGCAGTAGGAACTCGGAAGGTTCCCGCGGGGATATTTGTTCAATGAGCGCAATGCCTGGGAAATCTTCTCTGTGGTTTGTGTCTTTTCCCCAGACAACATGGATTGTGCCATATTCCTCTGGTACTCTGCAGCCAAATTACACCGGTAGAATCGAATCCATCATGAGCAACAAACAAACTTCAGCAGCGGCCAGCGGAACCTTTCTGATCGGGGGCAATCTACCCGTCAACCGCATGGGCTACGGAACCATGCGGCTTGTAGGAGACGGTGCCTGGGGTGAACCGCCCGATGAGGCCGAGGCTCGCCGCGTGTTGCGCCGTTCAATTGACCTCGGCGTAAACCTGATTGACACTGCCGATGCTTACGGGCCTGAGATCGCCGAGCGGCTTATCGGCGAAACGCTGGCACCCTATCCGGAAGGAGTCGTTGTTGCCACTAAAGGCGGCATTGCTCGGCAGGGACCTGCAAAAACCGAGTACGTGGGCCGAGCCGGATACCTGATTCAATGCGTGGAAATGAGCCTGCGCCGGCTTAAGCTCGAGCGGATTGAGCTCTACCAGTTGCACCGGATCGATCCGCGAACTCCACTGGAAGAGCAACTGGGCGCACTCAAGCGAATGCAGGAGCAGGGAAAAATCAGGCACATCGGCTTGAGCGAGGTTACGCCTGCGCAGGTGGAAGAAGCTCGTAAATACGTTGACGTGGTAACAGTGCAGAACCGCTACAGCCTGGGTGACCGCCGGCATGAAGAAACGCTGAACTGGTGCCAGCAGCAGGGTATCGGATTCCTGCCGTGGTATCCAATCGCCGCCGGAAAGCTGATGAAACCAGATCATCCGGCAGCCGCAAAGCTCGCGAGTATTGCCGTGCGGCACGGCGTCACGGTTTCACAACTCTCTTTGGCGTGGCTGTTGCAGCGTTCTCCGGTGCTGCTGCCAATTCCGGGAACATCGAAAGTCGCTCATCTCGAAGAGAACGTGGCCGCGGCGGATCTAAGGCTTAGCTCAGAACAATGGGCTGAAGTCGAAGCTACAACCGCGGCCTGATCAAATTCTGCTCATTCCAGCGACGAGAGTACTCTCTCAATCCGCCGGTCCGGCACCAGCCAGATGAGCGCCACAATAACGTAAAGGCACTGCGCGATCCAGTGACCAAAAAACGCGAACGCTATTGCTACCGCATAAATCAACACCGAAAGAATCCCTTTGCGATCTTTCCCAACTGCTTTGGCCACGATTGAATCGGCGCCCTCCGCAGAGATAATGGTCCGCTCAAGCACCCAGTAAGCGAAGCCCGCCATCATGAGTACCATTCCGTAGAGCGCTGTTGGGTGTGGCGCAAATCCACTCACGCCCATCCATCCCGTAACGAACGGAAACAGAGAAAGCCAGAAAAGCAAATGCAGATTCGCCCACAAGATTGAGCCCTTCACCCGCTTGGTTGCATGCAGCAGATGATGGTGATTGTTCCAATAAATACCGACGTAGACGAAGCTTAGTACATAAGTAAGCAGAACCGGCAGAAGTGGACGCAGAGCGTCGAAATCTTTCCCCAGAGGCACGTGCAGTTCCAGCACCATGATGGTGATGATGATGGCGAGCACGCCGTCGCTGAATGCTTCAAGTCGGCTTTTCGACATTGCCGGTAGCGCTCCCTGAACGGAAAACCGAAGAAATATCGACCTTGTTGATCGAGACTCGATGATCCAGCCTATCAAGAAGGCCTTCCGCCGGAACATCGAATCTCTGTCAACGCAAATCGGAATTCTGTTCTACTTGGGAGCCTGCAATCCAAGGGCTCTTACGCGCAGCACGAAGGCCCGCAGCAGCTCTTTGCCTCTGGCTTAAGCGCATACACCTTTACACTGGCAGCTGCCGCGTTCACGTCGTACTCCGCAAGCAGCTTGCTCAGATCTTCGTGCACACTCGGAGTGGCCGGTGTGCAGCACGAGCTCTGCGCCATCTGGAACGGCGACTCAGCATCCATCGCAGGAGAGCAGCAGCCGGATTGATTCTCTACCTTCGCATAAGCATTCAGGTCCGCTCCGCTGTCGACAATCTCAACGTACTTGAAGCCAGCGTCCAGCAATCCCCGCTTGTAATCCTCAATCCGGATGGCACCCGCAATGCACCCGACGTATGCGGCGAGGCTGGATGCGATTGCCGCCGGAAGCTCCGCCTTCAAAGCAATATCGCTGGCGGCAAGCCTGCCACCGGGCTTCAGCACCCTGAAGATTTCGCGAAACACCGCCGGCTTATCCGGCGCCAGGTTAAGAACGCAGTTGCTGATCACGCAATCTACCGTCGCGTCCTGCAAGGGCAGTTTGTCAATCGTCGATTGATAAAAGTCGACATTCGTATAGCCGCCGGTTTCTGCATTGGCGCGCGCGCGCTCAATCATCTCCGGCGTCATGTCAATGCCGATGGCCCGTCCTGCTGGTCCAACCTTTTTTGCGGCCAGGAACACATCGAGCCCGCCACCTGAGCCAAGATCAACTACGACTTCGCCGGCTTTGAGATGCGCAGTCGCCGTCGGATTGCCGCATGAAAGGCCCATGTTCGCCTCAGCGGGAATTGAAGTCAACTCCTCCGCACTGTATCCAAATGCCTCTGCCACGGCTCGCACTCCAGCGTGTTCGCTTGAAAGTGAGCTCTCAGCCACCGCGCCGTATTTGGCCTTCACCGAATCCAATAATTGCTCTGACATATATTCCCCCTTGCAACATATTCGCTAAAACGACTATATACTTGACCTTCGTATTCGTCAATGCGAATATATTCACATGGTGGCAAAAACTCAATTCGACCTGGTTCGCTTCTTCCAGGCGCTTGGAGACCCGACGCGGCTTCGGCTGCTGAACCTGATGGGCGACCGCGAAATCTGCGTCTGCTACTTTGTTGAGATTCTCAACTCTCCGCAACCCAAGATATCGCGCCATTTGGCATATCTGCGCAGCGCGGGTATTGTTGCCGCACGCCGAGAGGGCAAGTGGATGCATTACCGGATCGTGATGCCGCAGCACACCGGAGCGGCCCACGTGTTGAAGCAGACGCTCGAAACACTTCGCAGCGAAAAAGCAATGCAGGCCGACACTGCCAGGCTGGCCAAAGCCTGTTGCGCACCTGGGCAGCTCGTATCAGTTGCAAGCGCGCCAAAGCCGCTCCCCATCGCGATGGCCTGAGGGCCTCAACTAGCCAAGCGACATGCGGCAACTGCGCCCGGCAGTTTATTCTTGGCACGATGGCGAATACGCTTTCAGTTGTGCTTATCACGCAGAACGAAGCTTCCAACCTGCCCCGCACGCTTAAAAGTGTGAGTTGGGCGCAAGAAATTGTCGTCGTAGATTCAGGCTCAACGGACGAAACCTTGGCCTTGTCCCGGACCGCGGGAGCGCAGGTATTCCAAGAATCCTGGAAGGGCTTTGCGGCGCAGAAGAACGCGGCGATCGGCCATGCGACCTGCGATTGGATTCTTTCGCTCGATGCGGATGAAGAAGTAACTCCGGAGCTTGCGCGTGAAATTCAGGCCATCTTGGCGGAAACTCCGCCATTCAGCTCCTACCGGATTCCGCGGCTCAATCACTTTATGGGCAGGCCTCTTCGTCACGGCGGCTACTGGCCCGATCCAAAATTGCGGTTGTTCAAACGCGGCTGGGCCAAGTTTGCTGAGCGCGCGGTTCACGAAACAATGGAGTCAGGCGGCCCGACAGGTGAGCTGCGGAACCCAATCCTCCACCACTGCTATCCCACGATTGAAGAATATGTGGAGCACGTGAACCGCTACAGCACGCTGAGCGCGTGGATGCTGATCGGAACTGGCCGGGCTCCGCAAAACACGGCTGCGCTCATCTGGCATTCGATAGTCAACCCAGTGGCCACGTTCCTCTACAACTATATTTTCCGGCTTGGCTTTCTCGACGGACCTGAAGGGCTGCTGCAGCACCTGAACCACTCAATTTATATCCACTGGAAATACGCCAAGGCATGGCGCGCGCGAAACGGCAAAACGCTATAAGTGATGATGGCCAGCCACAAATGCCACCATGCGCAGGAAAAGCAATAGCATCACTAGAACGACAGCTACCGCCAGAAGCAGATTCGAACTGCCGCTCAGTCGTTTGCGCGGGTTCAACTTGACCGACATAAATTGATCCGCAGTGAAAACGACAACATAGTACTCCCACTTTGGTCGTTCGGCACATAAATTAAGCGCAAGCTTCCGCTTGGCCATTCGCTAACGATGTACCTACCAATTTGGGCCGCATTTCCGCTATCCTCATGAGAGCAGGCCGCCTGAATACAGCTTTCTTGGTCAGGATCCCCAACGGGCTTGAACCCAGCTCTTTTTTACTTTTTGATGTCCAATGAGCGCTTCAGCCGCTGCGAAAGCAGCCCGTATCATTTGTAGAACGTAAGGAGAATTCCATGGCGACTGCGACAACGAACCCCGCCAAAATAAAAAAAGTGCTCGCCGCCCTGGACGGGAACTGGCAGGCGGAGATGGAGGGATATCACACCTACAACGCACTGGCCGACCGTGATCAGGAGCCGGTGCGCGCACAGGTATTGAGGCACCTGGCCGCTGCCGAGCTGGAGCATGCGGCATTGTGGGCTGAGCGTATCAAGGAGCTGGGTGGCGACGAGCCGGTGTACACCGGCAACCCCGCCGGCGAAGCTGACTCACTGGCCAACCGTGCGGGCGGCATTCGCATGGCCCTGCGGCGGTTGGAAATCGAAGAAAGCCGGCACATTGCCAACTACGGCGAGCAGCTCAAGGCTCTCGGCGACGAAGGCTCGATAGCCATTCTCGACCACGTCATCGAGGACGAAAAAGAGCACTATCGGGAGCTGGGATCGCTTTTGCGCGGGCACTACACTGCTCCAGCAGGCGCGCCAAGAATTGAAGCCAAGGCCGTGCTGGAAGAGATGCTCGCCAAGCGCAATCAGGGACGCAAGCAACCCGGCGCATGGATTGGCGACGCGATCTACGGCGTGAATGACGGACTGGGCGCGATCTTCGGCATCGTTTCCGGCGTGTCTGGCGCAACGGCTGGCGACAGCAAATATGTTTTGCTGGCGGGATTGTCTGGCTTGATTGCTTCGGCGCTCTCCATGGGCTCGGGCGCCTACCTGGCCGCAAAAAGTGAAGCAGAGATCTACCATGCTGAGTTGGCGCGCGAGCGCGAAGCCATTGAGATGAATGGCCCTGAAGCGCGCGAACTGCTTTCGCTTTACTACCAGGTCAAAGGTCTGCCGGAGGAAGACGCGCAAACGATGGTGAACCACATTGCCAGCAATCCTGAACAACTGTTGCGCGCGCTGGCAAGTGAGCGGCTCGGATCAAGCGAGGAGTCGCTTTCGAACCCGCTCGTTTCAGCCAGTTCGGGAGCGCTTTCAACCGCGATTGGCGCGGCGATTCCGATCATCCCGTTTTTCTTTCTGCAGGGCGTGCCGGCGGTCATCGCGGCAGCAATCGTTTCGCTGATAGCGCATTTTGCTGTCGGTGCGGCCAAGAGCCTCATCACGGTCCGGTCCTGGTGGTCTTCCGGCATGGAGATGACGATTGTCGGCGCGCTTGAAGGCGCGGTCACTTACGGCATTGGCATCATGCTCGGCAAGGGCGGCATGTAATGGGGGGCCTGATCCCGCTCGGCGACGTCACGCACCGGTCGCGCGGATTCCCGTTCGTAACCACACTCCTCATTCTGGTCAACTCCTATATCTTCCTGCTGGAGTTGGCCGGCGGCGATCGCTTTGTGTATGCGTGGTCCGTCATCCCCCTGCGCATCATCCACGGTCAGCACCTGATCACGCTTGTCAGTTCCATGTTTATGCATGCCGGCTGGATGCACATCATTGGGAACATGGTGTACCTGTGGGCGTTCGGTCCTGCCATTGAGGACGCCATGGGGCACTTGCCGTTCCTGACTTTCTATCTCACCGGCGGAGTAGCGTCCATGATGGCCCAAGTGCTCGGCGCACCGCACTCGACCGTCCCCTGCCTGGGCGCGAGTGGCGCCATTGCGGCAGTAATGGGCGCGTTTATCATCACGTTTCCGCGTGATCGAATACGCACGCTGCTGTTCTTTGTCATATTCTTCCGCGTCAGCTACATCCCTGCCGTGTTTCTTATCGGCTTCTGGTTTTTGATGCAGGTGCTCAACTTCGGCGCGGTTGCTAACGTGCGCATGGGCGGCGTGGCATATCTTGCCCACATCAGCGGCTTTCTCTTTGGGGTTGTGACCGCCCGCATCTTTGAAGACCCGCGCCGCATCGGGATTCCCAACAGCAGTTACAACTAGCCTTTTGCGGCGCGAGCACTCCCGCGTTAGTGTTTCTTTTTTGTATCGGGCGCGGGCGCTGGTGGTGGCACTTCAGACGTAGCGATATCCGAAACTACTTTCCACGATCCATCCGCCTGCTTGTGATACACCGTCACATAGCTGCCGTGATCGTTCATTACCTTCTTTGTGTTTGCATCAGTCATCGTCATGGTGTACGAGCCCTGCGAATACGCAAGGTCACCCGACTTGGCCGCATCAACCTTTGAAGATTGGAATTTCAAGGTGAGCGCCGGATCAGTGACCATCTGACTGATCAGGGTGTGGATGGCATCCTTTCCGGAAGCCGAAGCCATTCCAGAAGCCATTAACACGGCATCATCGGCATAGTACGCTGCGATTTTATCGGCGTTCTTGCCCGCGTAATCCTGGTTCCAGGTGGTTTCAAGATTCTTGATCGCCTGCACGTCCGCGTCGTGCGTATCGGGAGCCTGATTGCAGGCAGCCATCATCATCGCGATCCCCGCGACACATGCCAGGGAAACAATCTTCTTCATAATTCAACCTCGCTTCGTGAATTGGGGGAGATGCCGAAGGCCAGCCAGACGCAAAGCCGCACCCGGTTCCTCGGCAGGAAGCAGATGTTACTCAAGCCGGGCAATATGAATCAAGAAAAATTGTGCTGAACTTTGGTATTTAGACGATACGCGCCGCGCGTTCAGCTGCCAGGTAAGCGAGCCACGCATCCATCCCCGCACCAGTCTTGGCGCTGGTTTCAAAAACGCGAATACCGGGCCGGATTTCATTGATATTCTTGAGCGCAAGCTCACGGTCAAATCCGCAAGGCTCAGCAATGTCCATCTTGGTAATGACCGCCGCATCGGCTGAGTTGAAAAGCGTGGGATATTTCAGCGGCTTGTCTTCACCCTCAGTCACGCTCAACAGCGCCACGCGGATCTTCTCGCCAAGGTCATAGCTCGAAGGGCACACTAGATTGCCGACGTTCTCAATGAACAGATAATCAAGCGTCGGAAGCGTCACGCCTTCCCACGCGCCCAGATGTTTGTCGATCATCTCGGCATCAAGGTGGCAGATGCCGTGGGTATTGATCTGGCGCACCGGCGCTCCGCTGGCAGCAAGTCGACGCGCATCATTATCGGTTTCAAGGTCGCCCACCAATGCAGCGACTCTTGCGCCCTTGGCACGTAGTTCGCGCAGCGTGCGCTCCAAAAAAGCGGTCTTGCCGGTACCAGGGCTCGAAACAAGATTCAAGACCAACACACCCGCCGACGTAAAACGACTGCGAAGGCCGGCAGCAAGCTCGTCGTTCTTCTTCAGAATTCCGCGCCGCAGCTCAACAATCCTGGTCGTCATACCGCCTCCTCAACCTCGTCGATCTCAATGGAATCAATCTCCAGTTCGCGCCCCTGCTGCAAGTCGCTGGCCAGCTCGCCGCAGTGAGGACAGCGAAAGCTCTGAAGGCTTGCAAGCTCTCCCTGTTTGCCGCAAACCGCGCAATGCACCACGACGGGCAGAGTATTCACCACAAGCATTGACCCTTCCAGCGGCGTGCCTTCAACGCTGATGCCCCAGCAAAATTGCAGCGAGTCTTCAATCACCGAGGCCAAAGCACCCACGCGGAGGCGAACTTCCTTAACGCGCGCGCCGGGGTAACGCGACACGGTCTCAGTGACCGCGTCTACGATGCTGGCCGCAATGGAAAGTTCATGCATGAAAGCTTGATTTTACGCTTCCAGCAGTAAGGCACTCCACCAGCGGCACAGGATCTGCCATTTACAATCAGAACGTGCCGCAACAAGCATCTTCAGTAATTATTCTGGCCGAAAAACTCACCAAGGTTTACTCCGCGGGGAAGCTTCAGGTGCCCGCCGTGCGCGGAGTTTCCATCAAAGTGGAACGCGGTGAGTTTGTCGCCATCGTCGGGCCTTCCGGGTCAGGCAAATCTACCCTTTTTTACCTTCTGGGTGGGCTAACCCGAGCAACCGAGGGGCGGGTGGAGATTGATGGCATTGACTTTGCCACGCTCAGTGACGGTGAGCGGACGCGTCTGCGCAAACACCGCATCGGCTTTGTTTTTCAAAAGTTCAACCTGCTGCCAACCCTTACGGCCATGGGCAACATTGAAGTTGCCTACTCCATCAGCGGGCGCAAGGAACCCCTAGATACGGCGTACCTTGACCATCTGAGTGAAATGCTCTCAATCAAAGGCAGGCTGGACCACCGGCCCTCAGAGTTGAGCGGCGGCGAACAGCAGCGCGTGGCGATCGCACGAGCATTGGTCACACGGCCGGCAATTGTGCTGGCGGACGAGCCGACCGGCAATCTCGACACCAAGAATTCCAATGCCGTTCTGGCCATGTTGATGCGCTCCAACCGCGAACTGGGCCAGACGACGCTGATGATCACACACAACCCGGAGGCGGCAGCCATCGCCACCCGGATTCTGTACATGCGGGACGGCCAGATTGTGCGCGAGGAAAAGGGCTCTGCAAGCGGCACCAAGCCTGCCTCAGCCTAGCGTTGACCGTGCCCGAATAGACCGGGGAAGTGCTGGATTTCGAAAGGGCAAACCGTGGAATCGAGGCCAGATTGACCTCATTTGGGCCGCCCGGTATACTCAAACTTGCGACTACGCGGGAGTAGCTCAGTGGTAGAGCATCGCCTTGCCAAGGCGAGGGTCGCGAGTTCAAATCTCGTCTCCCGCTCCAACCTCCCTCCGGCACCAGCCGGGTTGGCTAGGGTGGTTTGGAATTAAGTCCAGCAAGAAGGCTGCCCTGCCAAGGCGCGGTACCCAAGTGGTAAGGGAGAGGTCTGCAAAACCTTTATGCGCCGGTTCGATCCCGGCCCGCGCCTCCAATTCTTCCCAAATGAGTTAGTTTCCTGGCCGATGCCCCCT
>Ga0265325_10001033_pt1 | contig 20077 bp, 14 predicted proteins | sample 41420metaG_FD_202090 | JGI IMG/M metagenome (GOLD analysis project Ga0265325, IMG submission 202090) | Rhizosphere microbial communities from Carex aquatilis grown in University of Washington, Seatle, WA, United States - 4-14-20 metaG | ecosystem: Host-associated > Plants > Roots > Rhizosphere... | reverse complement strand
GTCGATTGATTTTCTGAAGTTGGAAACGTCTAGTTCGGGGGATTCAGTTCTTTTTTTCTATTTTCTTCTTCGGGGGAATTCTCCGGAGTTTCTCCTGGATGATATGCAAAGCCGTCCTGGTCTGCACGTGGCCGTCCGCTTCCATCTCCAGCGCCTTTACGGTGACCACCAGGTCGCGTTCCTTCTCTTCAACCGCGGTTTGCAAGAGCCGTTGCGCTGTGAGCAGTTCCTGCTCGGCCGATTTGCGCTCGGCAACCATGGCGGCGACGACCAAAGTCATTGTGCCGACAACAGCAATAAAGGGGTCAAGAAGAAGCAACGATTTCGTGAGGCTTTTGTCCGCAAAGGTCCCGTATCCCTGGACGGTTCCCCAAATCGCGCTTCCGAACAGGATGAGTGTGGTGCCGGTGGCTTCGATCGGACGAAACCGAAAGGCTGCCCAAATCAAAAACGGGAAACACAGCCACGCGGTTACAAGTTTTTGCATATTCAGCGAAAGCGAAAGAGGACCGAAAACAACCAGGCAAACAAAAATCAATCCGAGAAGTAACACAGCCAACTCAACCAGTTCGAGCGGTTTCCAACGCTGGGGAGAAGATCGCAGCAGCAATACCAGGAACGGTGTGACCAATAGAATGCCGATCCCATGCGCGAGCCACCACGTGAGCCATACGAGGCCTACATTCGTCGAAGGGGGGTGCCCCACCAGATAGAATTCACCGATCCCGATGGTAGGGCTAATTAATGGAGCGCAGATGCATCCAAGGAACACGAACAGGAATACGTCCTTCGCGGTGTCGAAAGCCTTCACTCCATGGGCAAACTTGTTAATCAGATAAGCGCCTGCGAGCCCTTCCAGCGTGACTCCCACCGGTATCAGAAGCGACGGCACCGATGTGGTCGCATGGCTGAGAAAAGCCCCGACAAATATCGCCGGCCACACGCGATAGCCGTAAAGAAGAGCTGCAGCAAGGGCAAGTCCCGATGGAAGCCAGATAGGGCTCACAAACGGATGGACGAATGCGAGCATCAGGCCCAGCTTTTCGGCCACAAAGTAAATCAGGGTCAACAAGGTGAGCAAGGCGAGATTTTTGGGGGAGAACGAAGCTGCGAGTGTCTTAAACATCGATGATTTCCGGCCAGCCTCGGTTCGGAGCGCGGAACGTGCGATCTGGAACGCCGAGCCCATGCATCATAAGGCTTTTCGTTGCCTTGATTCAACCTGGAGGCAAAGGAGGTAGAGGAGGCAAAGGAGGCAGAGGAGGAAGGCTCGCGGGAAAGGCACCGCGAGCGGGAGGCGCTGCGCGCGCCGGTTATGTCATGGCTGCTGAAGAAGAAACTTATGGCGTGGCGAGGCTATAGATTCAGCAGCTTTTTTGCATTACCGGACAAAATCTGCTGCTTTTCTTTTTCGGAAAGCTGGGCGTTGCGCACGATTTGCAGATTCAGGGCGGCTTCTCCGTCGGTTCCCAGCAGCAGGCGTTCCGCGCCGAAACTTCGGACGAAGGCTTCGATGGAACGCTCGCCGCCATAGACACACGATCCGGTGTCGCAGAGGATGTTGCTTCGCCGGCGCAATATTTGCGCGCCGTGGTCGCGGTCTTCCGAAGACGTGAAGGTATCCATGGCCACGAACGTCACATCGGGGAATTCTTCCGCCACGGCTTCCAATCGCCACAAGGATTCGGCTTCCTTTTGGCGGCCATGGATAAAAGGAATCAGCTTCAGTTCCCGGGCCTGCCGCAACAGGGGGCGCATAAAAGGGTGGTTTACCGGAAACCCGCAGGCGCCATGGTGCCAGATGACTCCTCGAAACTTCAGGTCTTTTGCCATGCGTTCGAGCTCGCGGAGAGAGGCTTCTCCGTCGGATAGCTGCACCGTTCCAAGCGCGGCGGGCAAGCGGTCCGAATGCTTCGCGACGCAGGCGGCTACCAGGTCATTCACCTTGCGGGTGCTCGCAATGCCTTCGGGTCTTGCGTATATGAAACCCGCCGACAAGGCAGCCTGGTCGATGCCGTTGCGATCCATGTAGGCCACACGCCGGGCGTAGTCTTTGGCGATCGCATCTTCGGCAGAACCGAAATCGGAGAAATTTTGCTCCGGGGGATCGAAATGCTGGTGAATGTCAAACAATTCGTGTTGCTCCTCCTTGTATTCCCCTCGGGATAATTTACTCGGCTCTCCCGGTTCGAATCATTCTCCATCCTTCTTTCAGGCGCTTGTCTACGTCAGCCTTGGTGTTTGCGGTGATGCCGCAGGGGACGTTGTGGCGCTTGCACGCGGCGAGGATCGTCTGAAAAGCTTCTTCTACGTCCGACGAATTTTGCGCTACGCCGAGGTATTGGTGTAAATCGCCTCCGGCGCCTACGAAAATCGCGCCGACGCCCGGGACCGACGCAATTTCGTCGACGTTCTTCAGGCCTTCGGCTGTTTCGATCATGGGTATTGCGAGCAGATCGCCCTGCGGATTCAGCGGCCACAGGTCGGCGTGCCGCTCGTACTCAGCCTGGGAGATGCCCCACGCAAACACGGCGTTCCCGGGAGAAAATCCGCGCAGGCCGGGGGGCTGAGGGTACTCCGACTTTTTCGACTGCGGGTAGCGCATGAACTGAACGAGGCGCGTCATTTGCTCCTTGTTGTCCACGCCATTGAAGATGATGCCCATCAGGCCCATGTCCAGGGCTTGTTTGACGATCCAGTCGTTGCTGTCGAGGTCGCGTCCATAGGGCGGGAAGCGCGCGAACAGCGCTACCTTCACCTGCGCGTTGCCCTTCTTCAGCACCGCGGCCTTGTCAACCATTGCCGCTATGCAATAGGCGAGGCCGTCGAGATTGAGCGGCCCGTGCTCCATGTCGACGTAGGCATAATCGAAATCCACGCGGGCGAGCGAGTGGCAATTCTGCAGGGACATGTCGTCGGTTTGGATGCCTATGATCGGCTGCCCCTGCGCGAGCTTCTCAACCGCTGGATTCAGGTGCAGCGGCGCCTGCTGGGCCAGCGCTACGCGGGCCGGGGCGGCCAGTGCGGCAATCGCTGCGATGGCTACGATTGCTGCGATTGCGAATGACATCCCACGGGTACGCAAAAATCGTGGGGCAATATGCTGCGGCGAGTTCATGGGTAGAGTCTCCTCCGACGTAAACGAGAGTTTCACGGCTATGTAACTGCGTCGCGTATCTTAGCCAGGCGGCGGCAGCCTTACGCCGAGGACGTCTCGCAGATAGTTGATGTTATGCGCGATGTAATCGTCGATGGCGACATCGATGTTTCCGCCGATGGCGTCGAAGCCGTCGTCGCCCTTCCTCGGGCCGTCGAGGTCGAAGACCACCCAGCCTTTGAAGTGGCGGTCGCGCAGCAGCTTGAAGACCGCCGGGAAATCGACGCCGCCCCCGCCCAGATTGTGATAAACGCTCGCTACCTTGTTGTGTTCCTCCTCGCTGGGCGTCGCGGTGTTGCCGCGATATTTGGCGTAGGTGTCTTTCAGATGGACTTCGACGATGCGCGGGAAATAATCGTTGATGATTTGCACCGGATCGCCGCCGCCGAGGACGAGATGCCCGGTGTCCGGCGTCATCCAGACGTAGCGGGGATCGGTGAGGTCCATCACGCGGCGCATTTCTTTTTCGCGCTCCATGGGCCCCCATATATGAGGATGCGGCGCCAGGCGGACTCCCATGGCAAGGGTTTGCCGGCCGATCTCGTTGAGGGTTTCGGCGAGCCGCTTGAGCTGCTCGTCGCTTGGCCCGCCGGGCGGACGCCGGCCCATGTTGACCTTCCAATGGTCGCAGCCGAGCGGCTGGAGAAAATCGCGCGCGAACGCCACGTGATCGGCGATGGTTTTGGGAATCTGGTCCGGATCGATGAAATTTGTCGACTGGGTTCTTCCTCCGTTGGAGCAGTCGATAAAGGTGAGGCCCGCGTCATCGAAAATCTTTTTGAGTGCCATCGGATTGTTGCGGTAATTCTCGATGGCGTTCGGGTATGGCTCGATGCCCTGCAGTCCCAGGGCGGAGATCCTGTTGACCGCCCATACCATGTCATGCTGCGGCGTCCACAGGGAACTGGTGCTGCCGAAGAGAATATCCGGATTGACGGGGTCGAGCGGCTGATGCCCAGCCGCGCCCCACGCCCGGCACGGACCCAAGACGCTCGCCGCGGCCGTCATGCCCGAAAGCACCAGGGCGGAGGAGAGAAACTCCCGCCGCTTGAGTCCGCGTTCAGTGACTTTCACAGACATAGGCACCTCCATATCTTGCTGGCCGAATCGTCCCTCAGCGGCTAGAAGGCTCGCGGAAAAGGCGCCGCGAGAGGAAGGCGCTGGGCGCCGCTGGTTGTGTCGGAGCTGAAGCTCCGACCCCCTAAACACCTTTTCCAGAACGCAACCTTTGCAGCCTCGAGGCCGTCAATTCACAGTTCGCAAACAGTACCGAATAGGGAAATGTGCGAGGCCCGCTCGGGCCCTTGACTGGCGCATCGTACGCTTCTCGCTGCCATCCGCGCAACGGATGTTCGCCTATTGCGCGAAAAGTTCATGCGGCCGCGAAGCTGGTTGGCGGCTTGCGCACGGAGGCAATCGGGTATAAGTTGCCCTCGAACGGTAGATCAAAGCGGAAAGTCCGGCACAATCGATCAAGGGTGACTTGATGAGGAAATCGAAAGCAGCAGCTCCCCGGCTTATGGCGATCGCCTGGTTTGTTTTTGGCTTTGTTCTCTTTGCCGCGATTGTCCGGATGGAGGCGGCGCCGCGGGGCGGCAGCGCTGCGGCGCAGGCGAATCGCGTGCCGGTGAATGCGGATGATATCGGCGGCGTGGTGACCAGTTCTAAGGGGCCGGAAGCCGGCGTGTGGGTGATTGCGGAAACCATGGACTTTCCGGTGAAATTTCGCAAGATCGTGGTCACCGACGATCGCGGGCGCTATCTGCTCCCCGAACTGCGCAACGCGAATTACAAGGTTTGGGTGCGCGGGTATGGCTTGGTGGATTCGGTGCCGGTGACTGCCACGCCGGGGAAAACGCTGGCGCTGACTGCTGTGATCGCTCCTGATTTGCGCGCCGCGGCGCAGTATTATCCCGCCAACTACTGGTATTCGTTGTTGAAGATTCCGCCGAAGAGCGCCTTTCCTATGAAGATTCCGCCGCCTCCATCCGAAGACGGGCCGGAGCGCTTTATCGATTGCCGGGGAGGCGACCCTAATTGTCTCGCTCTGTCCAACTCGGGCAAGATTCCCAGCCCGCCTCACGTTAGTCCGGCGGGGCTCAGCATCGAGGACGTGCGCAACGGCTTGGAGGTATCGAACCAGGGCGAGTATATCTTCAACATCAAGCGCGGGTGCGAAGACTGCCATCAGATGGGCAACAAGGTTACGCGAGAGATCAACAAGAATGTCGGCACGTTCACCAACAGTTCCCTGGCCTGGGAACGCATGCTGAAATCCGGGCAGGTGGGCGGGGAGATGCTGGCGGATGTCGATACGCGTTTCGGGCACGAACGCGGACTGGCGCTGTTCGCGGATTGGTCGGACCGGATTGCGGTGGGCGAAGTGCCGGTGCCACCGCCGCGGCCGCAGGGTCTTGAGCGCAACGTCGTGCTCTCGATCTGGAGCTATGCCTCGGACCGGGCTTTCATCCACGATGTGGCTTCCGGCAATTCCTACTTTCCCACGGCGAACGCTTATGGACGCATCTACGGCGCGGACACTGCCTCAGGGCTGATGGAGTGGGTCGATCCTGTGGAGTACACCAAGGGCACGATGACGCCGCCCGGTTCAGAGGCCCCCGCCAGCGCACGGCCCGGGCCGGCGCTGTATAACGAAATGCCGTCGCCGTTCTGGGGAGACGAGATCGTGTGGGGATCTGCCGGCGGAGCAATCGGCGGGCCGGCTATCGATTCGCAGGGCCGCTTGTGGTATTCGGGCAGACCGACTACCCCGCCGACATGGTGCGGCAAGGGTTCCGACAATCCATTCGCAAAGAATTTCCCGGTGCGGGGTAGCGGGTTGGTGCTCTACGATCCGAAAACCCACCAGCAGAGTGTCGCGGGAATCTGCGGGACGGCGGGAAGCCACCGGGCGTGGGCCAACGACAAGGACGAAACGCTCTACACGACCATGCAGCCGCCGCCGCGTCCTGACAGCGGGGGATTCGCGTGGTTCAAGACGCGCGTCTGGGAAGAAACACACGATGCCGAGAAGGCGAACGGATGGTGCCCCGGCATCATTGACTACAACGGCGACGGCAAGATCGGCGCGTATACAATGCCCGACCAGCCGGTCGATCCGAAACTGGATCGCATGCTGAGCGGAGCTCTGCCCTATGGGGCGGGCTCCAATCCGGTCGACGGCAGCTTTTGGGTTGTGGGCGGCGTGAACGGCGGACCCAAGACGGGCGTGCCGGGGAAAATCATCCGCTACACCATGGGATCGAATCCTCCGGCCACCTGTATGACCGAGGTGTACGAGCCGCCATTCAACAATCCGAAGGAACCGGGAGTGGAGGCGTACGGCACGCAGGGCGTGGAGGTCGACAGCAAGGGGCTTGTATGGGTGTCGCTCGGAGGGAGCGCCCACCTTGCCAGCTTCGATCGCAGCAAGTGCAAGGTGCTGCGGGGACCCACCGCGACGGGCCAGCACTGCCCGGAGGGCTGGACGCTCTATCCGGTGCCGGGCCCGACGTTCAAGGGGACGACGATCCGCTCCGACTACTTCTATCTGAGCTGGGTTGACCGCGCGAATACCCTTGGGCTGGGCAAGGATGTGCCGGTGGTCGACGGCACGGGCTCCGATTCACTGATCGCTTTTCTGCCGGATCAGAAGAAATTCGTGACCATGCGGGTGCCGTATCCGATGGATTTCTACACGCGCTCGATGTCAGGTCGCATCGACGATCCAAAAGCCGGCTGGAAGGGACGCGGGATATGGGCGGGCAACAACGAGAGAGTGGTCTGGCATATCGAGGGCGGCAAAGGGACGACGAGCGAAATCGTACATTTCCAGATCCGGCCCGATCCGCTGGCGAAGTAAGCGGTTCAGCCCGTGAGTAAGAAGTGCTCAATCCTCTCGTTTGTTTTTGCCGCGATTTTGACAACTCGCTTATGCGCAGAGCAGACTGTCCAGAAGCCCGCCGATGCCGGGCAAGTGAAGCCGGTTCGAGACGATGCCATCGAAAGCGAAGTTGCCAAGCTATTTGACAATATCCGCGCCGATCTAAAAACCTCGAAGCTGGGGAGAATTAGAAACCGTGACAGCCTTGAACAAACAGTTTGCACCGCTGCGCTGACCGGCACCCTCCCGAAATTCCCTTTGAGGGACGAGTTTGCTCTTTACGAAACGTCACGGCCAGATTCCGTTTCCAAAGAGCTAAACCACGTTGCCTCCTTTGACTCATTGCATCCCAGGAACAAGGCTGGTTATCGCAGATACTCGATCGCTGTATGGAGAATGAGAGACTCCAAAACGGGGGACAACGTCTATTGGGTGGGAGCTCAACTCTTTTGGAATGCAGCTGTGGAGTTCTTTGATTACCACTTCACTGACGACATCGAGTACCACAACGAATGGAAGAAAACGGTTGCGCCCGAGTGTCGCCCCCAATAATCGTAACTTCTCTCGATCTATTTCGATGCCGGAGGCGGAGTCACGACGGCCGTCATTTTACGGATAGCGCCGTCGGATTTGCTTAGGACGTAGAGTTCGCCGTCTCCGCCCATCGCCATGCGCACGTCGGTGTGCCCTCCGCCATAGACGACCCCTTCGGGGTCGGTTTTGGGCTGGCGATGCTCGGGGTCTTTCCAGCCGGTGGTGGCGTTGCTTCCGCCTGGTAATACGCGATTCGGGGCGGCGATTCCGCCCTTGTGCGCGAAATTCTCCGCCACGATGTCAAACATCCGGTGCTTCACCGCGCTCCGATCGTTCGGGCCCTTATAGATGATCTGCAATTCGTGGATTTGCGCCTGGCGGTTGCGCTCGCCGTGCGTCGCGAGCATCTCGGCTAGATCGACGTAAAAGATCCGGCCGGTGGTCATGTCGTTGAACACATACTTGCCGCGCATCTACGGCATTAATTTGCCCCGATACACGAAGCCGCTGCCGATGGAGTCGCCTTCCTGGTGGCTGTAGACGGCCGCGGGATAGAGAGGAGTTACGGGCTCGGCAAGGCCCTCGACCGTCAGGCGGTCCTTTTCCGGAAAGGGAATAGGCGGAGTCATCAGGCTGCCCGTTTTTCCTCCGCTGTCGACGAACACCTGCTCGTTGCCCTCCCGCTCGCCATAGCCGTAATTCCCGCCTTTGACCACGATATTGATCTCTTCCCACTCGTGCAGGCCGATGTCGTTCACAAGCAGCGTTTTGGAGGGAGCATCCCAGTTCATCCGATGCGGGTTGCGCAAGCCGTACGCGTAGATTTCGGCGCGGGCTCCCGGAACGGAGACGAATGGATTCGGGTCATGGCCGGTCGAGGGGATGCGATAGCGGCCGTTGGGGCTGAGCGTGTCCTTGGGATGCAGATTGATATCGGGCGTAATGCGCAGGATTTTGCCCACCAGGGCATTCAGCTGCTGCGGAAGCGTGTGTCCGGGGCCGGGCGTTTCTCCCTGCGCGCCGTCGCCGACGGCGATGTAGAGGTTTCCGTAATCGTCATGGTGCGGGCGCGCGAGCGGGTTGAAGAGCAGGTCGGACATCGGGTGATTGCGGTCGTATCCGACGCGAAGAATCTCGCGAGCGCTTCCCTCGAAGGTGGAATTGCTGATGTTGGTATCGGTCCACTCGATCAGAACCCCTTCCAGGTGCGCCGGACCCGCCGGGGGATTCACGGCGGGCGTGACGGTATAGCCATCCAGATTCAGCGAAGGCATCTGGGCGTTCGTCGGCGCGGCCGAGCCTTCCAAATCAGGCTTTTCGATGTGCACGGTATAGAATTTGCCGTTTTTGGCATAGCCGGGGTCGAACTGGATCGACACGACTCCCGGCGTGTTCCCCGTCCTCGAGACAAACTTCGGGAAAATTCGGTCGAAATCGATATAGGGCATGAACGCCTTGGTGGCTTTGTCGAGGATGTAGATGGTGTGGCTCTGGTCGATCACGAAGAAGCGCGATGCCGCCAGCGGAGCATTGGCAGGCTCCGAGCGCAGTGAAGTGGCGCGGCCCAGCTGGGCCTTGTAGTCGATCGGTGCCCGGGGAATATTGCCCTGGGTGGGGTTCGAGAGCGGCAGGTTCACGTAGTCTTCCAGCAGGACCGCCGTTCCGTCTTTGCTGACCTGGGATTGCGACGGGTACGTTGCCGGGTATTGCGCGGACGCCGTGACCGCGCATGTAAGCGAGAGAAGCAGCAATACGAAGCCCCATCGAAGTTTTGCGCTCCGCTCAGCAATTTTCAGCTTGCTTCCCATGGCGACGATCTCCTTTTTACCCGGTTCCCGAGATTATCGAAACCCGCCTCAGGGTGTCGATATTTCCCCATCACGGGCGGTGTTCTTGAATCCCGCCCCGAGCCCGCTGCATTGTTGCGAATATCTTTAGCGCCGTCCAGCGCTAAGTTAGGGAGAAATCCCCTCCCGTCGGTGGCGTGATCCATCGCGTAAAGGGGGCGTGAACCGAGGGCGGGCCTAAAGAAATTCACGAATATGCCGATGTAGCATTACAGAGGGCGGTGCGTCTCCTGCTCCCGGTTGGTTCACCGGGAAGCATCACTCCGTAAATGAAGCTTAAAAAAACGCCACCGCCGAGTCCTGCCTCCGCGCCCCGGGGAACAGCCGGGCTCCAACAGCCGCTCCTGTGGGCTTTCACCATTTTTCTCAACTTGCTGCTGGCGTTCGGAATCCCTCTATTGATCTTCCCACTGTGGACCAGGCGCACCGTGGCTTTTGTTTCGCTGCATCCGATCCTGGCCATCCGCGGGCTGGTGGCTTTCGTACTGTTGTTCGACATCCACACGATATACCAGCAGCTGCAAATCCGCCGGATTCGCCGGGAACTGGGCCAGGGCAAAGAACTTTTCCGGCTGATCGGCGAGAATGCGGTCGATATGATCGCCGTGGTCGACGCGAAGGGCCGGCGGCTCTATAACAGCCCCGCGTATGAGAGGGTTCTGGGCTACAGCGCGGAAGAGCTGAAAACCACGTCATCGTTCCAGCAAATTCACCCGGACGATCTCGAAACGGTGCGGGAAGCGGCGAAGCATGTGCAAAATGGCGGTGCGCCGCGAAGTATTGAATACCGCATGTGCCATAAAGACGGCACCTGGCGCTTTCTGGAGTCGACCGCGAGCCCGGTGCGCAACGAAAGGGGTGAGATCGAAAAGCTGGTCATCGTCAACCGCGATATCAGCGAGCGAAAACAGCTGGAAGAGAAGTTCCGGCAGGCGCAGAAGATGGAAGCGGTGGGCCGGCTTACGGGGGGAATCGCGCACGATTTCAATAATCTTCTGGGCGTCATGATCGGCTACGCCGAATCGATGCAGCGGCGGCTGGACAAAACGCACGCCCTGCGCGAAAGCGTCGACGAAATCGTCAGTGCGGGAAAGCGGGCGGGGTCTCTTACACAGCAGCTCCTCGCTTTCAGCCGGCAGCAGGTGCTGCACCCGACAGTTCTCGATCTGAACCTCATCGTCAGCGACATGGAGAAGCTGCTCGGGCGCGTTCTAGGGGACGACATTAAAGTGATGACCGGCCTGCTCGCGGATTCCGCGCGTGTGAAAGCCGACCGGAGCCAGCTGGAGCAGATCCTCATGAATCTGGCGGTGAACGCCCGAGATGCCATGCCGAAGGGAGGCAAGCTGATCCTGCGGACGGCGAACGTCCTGATGGACGAGGCTTTTGTGCGCCAGCATCCCTACCCGGTTCAGCAGGGATCGTACGTGCTGCTCACGGTGACCGACACGGGAACCGGTATGGACGCTGAAACCAAGGCCAGGGCCTTTCAGCCTTTCTTCACCACCAAGGAAAAAGGCAAGGGCACGGGGCTCGGCCTGTCCACGGTGTACGGAGTCGTGAAGCAAAGCGCCGGGTACATCGACGTCTTCAGCAATCCGGGCGAAGGAACCACGTTCAAGATCTATCTGCCCCTCACCGACGAAGCGGTTGCCGTCGAGAAAGCGCACGATGAATCGGCCGCGCCTCCCAAGAAGGAGTACACGATCCTGTTGGCTGAGGACGAGCCGTCCCTGCGGGCGGTGACGCGGAGCACGCTGCAGGAATGCGGTTACACAGTGCTGGAAGCGAAAGACGGCGGCGAAGCTCTGCGCGTTAGCCGCCAATATGAAGGAACCATCGATTTGCTGCTCACCGATATCGTGATGCCGGAGATCGGCGGGCATGCCCTAGCGCAGGATTTGAGCCGCGAGCGGCCCGGGATAAAAATCGTGTACATGTCGGGTTACACGGCGAGCTACACGGGGCTGCTCCTGGGAATGCGAAAGTTTTTCCTGATGAAGCCTTTTACCCGCGATGCGTTGGTGGAGAAGATCGGCGAAGCGCTGGCGGAGGAAGCGGAAGTCCTCAGCGAGTCCAAGTAGGCTTCCGTCGGAGATGGACTTACTTCCCGCAGCCTTACCCCGTAGCCTTACGTTGATGCTTTATACAACAGCTGCTACACTCCCGGCCTTGGCGGAAGCCAAACTTCGGACGGGAGGAAAACATGGAAGCTGAGATTTCACAGTTGGTCAGCGGATACGAGAACGGGTCGCTTAGCCGGCGGGAACTTATTCGGGGCCTGGCGGTTCTTGCTGCGGCCGCGGCCGGAGCGGCAGAAACCGCGGTGGCTGCTACTCCATTCCAGGTCAACAGCTTCGGCCATGTTTCACTCCAGGTGAAGAATCTCGATCGTTCGGTGAAATTTTACCGGGAAATATTTGGGCTGCCTGTTTTCGACAAGATTGTTAATCCGCCGGGCGAGTTCCGTTTGAAGGTTGGCAGCGGCATGCTCGTGCTGCGGAATGTGGAACCATTTGGAGTGGTGGATCACGTGGCGTTCGGGGCGGAACACTTCGATAGAGCTGCGGTGGCGCAGCAGTTGAAACACGAGGGAATCACCGCGGTGGAGACGCACGGGCCGCTGGGTTTTTATGTTTCCGATCCGGACGGATATCCCGTGCAGATCGTCGCGACGGGAGATGCGGCGTAGCTACGCTGTTTCCGGCTTGCTTCACGGGGCCGGCAGGCGGAAAGCGATGTACTCGCCGGAGAAGGTGCCGCCGCTCACGGCAAGGACGATGTACTGCCGGCCGTTGAGCATATACGTCATCGGCGAACCGGTCTGCGGCGCCGGCAGGTACACAGCGCCCACTTCCTTTCCAGTCAGCTTGTCGTAGGCGTGAAGGATCGCGCCGCGCCCGTGCGACGGAACGGTGGTGGCGATCGGATCGCCGGAGATCACCAGCGTTTTCGTAATGAGTGTACCGGCGTGAAGCGGCTGCCCGGTGCGCGGAATTGTGAGTCCCTTGAGCGCAGGGTTATCGCGGACCGCGTCGAGCGTTTCTCCGTGCGCGATCTGCCAAATGAACTCGCCCGTATCCATATTGATTGCCGTGATCGTTCCGTAAGGCGGCTTGAACAGCGGCATGCCCTGGATCCTCAGATCGTCGTCGCCGTCCGGTGAACCCCACAGATAATTCAGATCCGAAGTTCCGGGCTTGGGCTTGACCAGCCCAATCACCATTAAGCAGGCGTTGCAGGCCTCCACGTAAAAGGTGTGCGTTTCCGGGTCGTAGGAGCCGCCCGGCCAGTTTGTGCCGCCGCCTCCCGTTCCCAGTGTTAAGGTGCCGTGCTGGCTGTCGGTATCGACGACCGGCGGCGTGAACCTCGGGCCAATCTTGTAATGCTCCGTCGCTTGCAGCGCCTGGTTGCGAAGAGCGGGAGTGAAATCGATAAAATCGTCCACGCTGACGCCGGTGCGCGCATACGCCTTCGGCTTGGTGGGGATGGGCTGCGTGGGGGAATACCACTCTCCCGGAGCGGTGCCTTTTTCCACGGGCTGCTCCTCGATGGGCCAGAGGGGTTTGCCGGTCACCCTGTCAAACACGTAAAGAGTCGCCTGTTTGGTGGGCTGCGCGACGGCTTTGATCGTGCGCCCGTCCACGACGATGTCGAGGAGCACGGGAGCGGAGGAAATGTCCATGTCCCACATCTCGTGATGCACGAGTTGATAGTGCCATTTGCGCTGGCCGGTTTTCAGGTCGACCGCAACAAGCGAGTTGCCGAACAAATCGTTCCCGGGGCGATGCCCGCCGTAGTGGTCGGATGTCGGCGCTTCCACCGGCAGATAGGCGATGCCGAGATCCTCGTCCACCGCGATCTGCGTCCAAACGCCGGTGTTGCCGTTGGTGGCCCAGGAGCCATCGAGCCAGGTGTCGTTGCCAAACTCTCCGGGCTTGGGAATTGTGCGGAAAGTCCAGATCAGCTTGCCGGTGCGCGCGTCGAAGGCGCGAACCAAACCCTTGGGCGTGTTGTGAGTTTCCGGCTTCCCGCTGGGGAAGGCTGAGCCTACGAGGACCTCGTCTTTGGCCACCAGAGGCGTTGCGTTCAGCCCAATCTGCCCTTTCACCAGATCGATCTGCTGGCCGGCGCCGAACTGGACGCCCTGCTTCAAGTCCACCACGCCGTTTTCACCGAAGCCTCGAACCGGAATGCCGGTTTTCGCGTCCAGGGCGACGAGACGGTAGCCAATCGTGACGTAGAAGATGCGGGACTCGCCGCCGCCGCTCCAATAGGCCAGGCCGCGCCCGGAAATTCTGCGCGGAGAGGCAGCGCCGCGCTCGCCCTCGTTTTCGCTGTGCGTCCAGAGGAGTTCGCCGGTCGCGGCGTCAAGTGCGACGACTGCACGCCGCGTTCCGCCTGTGGTGTAGAGCACTCCGCCCACCATGAGCGGCGTTCCCTCGAGCATGAATTCCGGCCGGGGGCCGAGGTTGTCGGTCTTGAACGTCCAGGCGACTTCGAGTTTGTTGAAATTGGAGGCGTCAATCTGATCGAAAGGGCGGTAACGCGTGTTGGCGAGGTCCGCGCCGTACGTGGGCCATTCAGAAACATTGCCGCCCGACTGCGCCTGGACTGCCCGGGGCAGGGCCGCGAGGGCAGTTAGAAAGAGGAGCGCCGCCATCGCGCAGCAGAGCAGCCTCACGCGCTTCACGATTCGGGCATTGCTGATGTCAATCAAAGTGAGTTGCCTTCGCTCCTGTCTCACTAACGCTGCGGCGGACTTGAACGAGGGAGTTTATATCACAGGGCAAATATTCGCGGCGGGAATGTTTCACGGCCGATATCGATACCTGCGAGTTACTTTCGCCCTGTCAATCAGGACAGGCCGAGTCGTAGTACGCCTGCTCTATTTTTCGGGAAGCTTCCAGCGCGATACAAATGCTCGTTGGAATTGGCTCGTTAATTGGCATTTCCGGCGAGGATTTTGCCGAGGGCTCTTAGGGGAATAAACAATGGCAGCAAAAACCGAGTGGCTCAGCGTCCGATGGCGGCCCAGGGGGCTGCGGCCCAATAATGCGAGCGCCGCACTCATCAATGCGATACCGGTAGATCAGGCTCCGAGCTGGCAGCTTATGTGCTTCGCGAGTATCTTTTCCCTTGCCGGCTTGCTTCTCGGTGTCGTGTGCCTGATCGGTTGCAAGGACCTCGCCAGCAGTGGGCTGGCATCGGCCGGTAAGTCCTCAACAACAGCCACGCAAAGCGCCGACTCTCCGCGGATCATAACGGTCAAATTTCCCGCAGTGAGCGCGCAGGGCCAGATCGCGCCCGCAGCGAATGTGTTTCCCTTCGCGCCCGCGACTCCCGCGCCCGCGCTTGCGTCGCCGAAGCCCGTGAGCGCCGCTCCGTTGCGGATCACGAAGGCGATTCTCCCCGTGGGAATTGCCCAGAGTGACTACGATACAGCGCTCGTGGCAAGAGGCGGCGTGCCCCCCTACTCCTGGGACACCACCGCCGGGCAGATTGCACCCGGTCTCACACTGAGGTCTTCGGCTGGGACGATCTCGGGGATTCCTTTTGTGCCCGGGGCTTTCTCCTTCCGGGTGCGAGTCCGGGATTCAGCCGGCTCGTCATTATCCACGACCGTGTCGCTGAACGTTTTGGGTGCGCCTCCGACAACCGGCTCTGATGTAGTAGCCGACGCGACTCCAGTTGATGGCGGAGCCGTTATGATGATTTCAGACCGGTTACGTGTTCAACCGCGAGAACAATCGAATCGTGGCGGCAAAGACTCGCGGTAAGGGCACCGCGAGAGGAAGGCGCTGCGCGCCACGGCTTTATGTCGGAACTGAAGTTCCGACCCCCTAAACACCTTGTCCCGAGAGCAATTTTTGCTGCCTCGACCAGAAGGCATCCGCGACTGGAAGCCACTTCCTTAGGAGGAATCGATTTTGTCGCACAGGATCTTCTGCTCCAGCGATTAGACCAGGTTCATGCGCCGCATCAGGTCCTGGAAGCGCGGGTCCGGACGCAACGGCTCGAAAACGGGATGGACGTTCGCCATTAGCAGCCCTTCATCGCGTATCGCGTAAGCTCTGTCGAGCCAGGCGAACGCCTGTTCGCTGTCGCCTAGACCGACGTAGATCACCGCAATGCTCGAGGGCGGCACGTAGGCAACGGCGGACCGTTCCAGCAGTTTCTTCAGAATCGCGCATGCCTCATCTTGATTGCCTCCCACGGCGTGCGCGTGCGCCAGCGCGGACAGAACCGCCACGCTGTCGCCTGAAAGTTGCGCGGCCCGCTGCAGGTGCCGGATGGCTTCCTCCTGCATGCCCTTCTGCAGGTAGGCGCGCCCCAGCCCCTGATGCGCCAGCGCGAAAGTGGGGTCGAGCTCAATCGTCTTCTCGTATTGCTCGATGGAGCGGTCCGTCTGTCGCGCGTAGAGAAAAACAAGCGCGACATCCCGGTTGATGATCACCGAGAGCGGATCAAGCTCCAGGGCCCGCTCTGCCTCCTGAATTGCTTCGCCCATCCGCCGGTGCGCCGCCAGATAGAACGCATACCAGTGGTGAACGGTCGCGTAACTCGGATTCAATTCGATGGCCCGTTTGTATTCCCGTTCGGCTCCGGCCCAGTCGCGTTCGGATTGCAGTAAAGACGCCATGGAGGAATGCGCCTCGCCCAGTGTATCGTCGATTTGCAGCGCGCGCCGGGCGGCCGCCTGCGCTCGCGGCATCGCATCGTCCGGAGCGAGGCCGGCGAGACTCGTGCCGTACAACAGGTAATAGGAATCGGCCAAGCCCGCGTGAGCCACCGCGTAGTTCGGGTCCTTTTGGATGGCCCGTTCAAAAAACCCGATCCCTCTCTGAATATCTTCGGACGTCCTCTTGTTCCAGCAGTAGCGTCCTTTCAGATAGAGGTGATAGGCCTCGGTATCCTGCGTGGGGCGCCTGGTCAACCGCTTCTTTTCCTGCGGGCTCAGCGAAAGGCGCAGGCTTTCGGAAATTTCCTGGGCGATCTCGTCCTGTACGGTCAGAATGTCCTGGGCTTTTCGATCGTATTGTTTGCTCCAAAGCTGCCATCCATTGGCGACGTCCACCAGTTCAGCCGTCACCAGAAGTGCGTTGCCGCGTTGCAAAAGCCGCCCGGTAAGCACGGCTTCCACGTTGAGTTCGCGTCCGGTGTTTCGCGGATCGGCTTTGCTGCCCTTGTAGCGAAACACCGTGCTGCGCGCCATCACGCGAAGTCCGGATAGCTGGGCCAGACTGGCGATCAGGGATTCGGTGATGCCGTCGCTGACGTACTCGGTGGCGGCGTCCGCGGAAGCGTTTTCGAACGGCAGCACCGCGAGCGACTCGATCTTCCGCCGCGCCGCCTTTTTGGGCTTTGCCGCCTGGCCGCCATTTACGACGCCTATAAACCGGTAACCGCGCCGGGGCAGCGTTTCGATGAATCGAGGATTGTCCGCCGAGTCGCCCAGAACGTCCCGCAGCCGGGCCACGGCGGAGTTCACTCCGTGCTCGAAATCGACAAACGTGTCCGCCGGCCAAAGCTTCCGCCGCAATTCTTCCCGCGACACAACCTCGTCCGGACGATCGAGCAGCATGACCAGAATCTGAAAGGGCTGTTCCTGCACGCGAATCCTGGCGCCGCTTTTGCGGAGTTCACCCGCGCGGGTGTCCAGCTCAAAAACACCGAAGCGAACGATGCCCGGCCAATTTGGACCACTGCTATGCATAGGAACGCGTTCCCGTGAGATGGCGGAAGCTTTCGCGAGCGATTCTAACATTCCCCGGCAAAGCTTTCGATGCCGGCGCCGCGCGAGATCACCTCGTAAGCTTCAGACTTCATGACGGTTACTCCGTTACCAACATTTAACCTTTCCGGCAGTGAGGTACGCTCGCTCCTCGCCGAAACTTCCGGCCATGCAACTCGGAGGGAAAGGCGCTCATGAGCAGACAACTCCTGAAGACGACGCGCAGCACGTTGCCCAATTTCGGATCCGGCATCAGAAACCAAAAGCGGCGAGCCCTGCTGCCCGTAGCACAGAGGACACTCCATCCATCGCTCCCGGTCCTCCTGGCGTGCCTGGCGCTGTTCGCTCCCCAAGCCCACGCGAAGAAAACGAACCTGGTGATCGCCATCCGGATGACAGCCGATCCTGACCACAAGATGGTTGGGGTTGCGTGCCAGGTGAATGGCGACCGCCGCCAATACATCTGCCTGATCGACAGTGGCGCGACCAATACCATCGTTTCGGACCGCGTGGTCAAGGCCGAGGGGCCGGTGATCGAAATGAGCACCGGCAGCGGCGTCGTGCGCGTTCACCAGCGGGAAGTGGATCTCACCCTCGCCGACGGCCTGCAACTGAAAGCAAAAGCCCTGGTTCAGTCCATGATGCTGCAGGGGGTGGACATACTTGTCGGGCAGGATGTCCTGCGGCAGTTCAGGTCCATTATTTTCGACTACGAAAACGGGCAGGTGGAATTTCGTCGATAGCGAGCCGCTACTGCGCCCGCGCTTTGGCCCACCGTCGTCTGGAAACCGCCTTCCCCTTACGTGCAGGATCCCAACCCGCGTGCGTTAGATCTCCGTATGTTTTTATACGTTGACAGGAAGTAAGGGGCAGTGTACTTTGCAATACAAAGTACTTTTCGTAAAGGAGGGCGCTGTGGATGGTCTTTCGATGTTGCAGTCGAATTCCCGGGAATTGTTTAGATCCGCCTCCATGGGCATGAAACTTATCGTGGTGTGTGGTCTTGCACTGCTCATGACAATTCCAGCGCTCTTTGTAAGGGGGTTGGTTGATGACAGAACGGATCGTGCCGACGAAGTCGTCAAAGACGTAAGCAGCCATGTTGGAGGTCCCCAGACGTTCCTAGGACCGACCCTCGCCATACCGTACAGCATCCCTTCGCAATATCCCGGTGATTCCATAAGGCGCAGCGTTTACCTGGTGTTCCCGGAGCAGGCCTCGGCCGCCGTGAAGACCTCGACGGAAGAGCGTCACCGCTCGCTCTTTAAGGTGCCCGTGTTTCAAGCGGACTTGAAGCTTGATGCGGTCTTCGATCTGTCGGGAGTTCCCGCAGCGGCTCCTCCAGGGGCAGAACTCGATTGGAGTCGCGCAGAGGTGGTCGTTGGGGTGAGTGATGTACGTGGAGCACTGGCTGACGCGACGCTGACGACCGATACGAGGACCGTAACCCTCGTGCCGGCACAAACCGTCGAGAATATTTCCATTGGCGGTGATCAGGAACACCCCGCCAGAGTGTTCCTTCTGGGCGCAACAGTTGGAGATGATGTAAAGCCAAACACACGATTCCATGTAGCATCCACATTGCGCTTTTCCGGTGCGGAACGAATCGCCGTACTTGCGTATGGCAAGTCCACCCGTGTCACAGCGCAGGGCGACTGGCGAAATCCAAGCTTTGACGGAGGAATCCTTCCTGTAAGCCGGAATGTGACCAACCACGGATTCACGGCAGGGTGGTCTGTACCATTCATCGCACGGAACGTCCGCGCGGAAGGGACGAGTAAGTCAATTACTGGGCTCGACTCAACGGCGGCGGGCATTTCGTTTGTGGAAGTGGCCGACCCTTACCAATCCGTCAGCCGATCCCTGAAATACGGGCTTCTTTTTCTGGGGCTCGTATTTCTTTCCTACTTTGTATTTGAGGTCACCACCGGCAAACAAGTTCATCCGGCACAGTACGTGATGGTAGGAGTCGCTCAAATCATCTTTTATCTACTTCTTTTGTCTTTCGCGGAAAGAATTGGCTTCAATTACGGCTTCCTGGTCGCGGGCGCCGCCACAGTGATCTTGCTCGCGATGAATGCCCGATGGGTATTCTCTAGCGGACTGCAAGGCGCGAGGGCACTGGTCATCTTCACGCTGCTGTACGGGCTGATCTATCTCCTATTGACGCTCGAAGACAACGCGATGTTGATAGGCGCAATTGCCAGCTTTCTGGCGGTGGCTGCCGCCATGTACCTTACTCGCGGAATTGATTGGTATGGGCCTCTTTCAAGAGCCGGAAGTTCCGAACAGAACAAGCCGGTCGTTACGGGGAATCGAACCCTGTAGGGAAATATCTAGAATCACACTCAAGTCGCGCTAGTACTTAGGGCCTGCCGATTTGGTACGTTCGCTCTATTCACGCTGACTGAGACCGCGTCTACTCTTGCCGAACTGGTGCGGTGCGAAGTCCACGCTGCGCTGCCAGAACGGAGCTTCCACATGAGAGACGGACGAAAACAATCCTCGTTGCCAACGGTGGCGGCAGTGACCGTGGCGATCCTGTTGCTTGGTTTTAGCGGCATATGGCGTCTTACGAAACCGAAGCACGCCTGAGAGAGACACCTCTTCTTCCTTTCGGCGTCCTTCGCGCGTCCGCACTCTTCGCGCACCTTTGGCGTGTCCTTGACGCACTCTCCGCAGTCTGCGGCATCGAAATCACAGCCTGCTGCCGGCGGAATCCTTCTTAGAAATTTCCCTGGCCGGGGACGTACGCCTTTTTCAGCAAGGCCTGCGATTGCGCTTCGCTTTTTAGGGGAAGAATTTTGTCCGGGTCGATGCGGGCCATCACATAGGTGATGTGATCGTCGATTTGGGTGAACCAGTGGCCCGTGCCTGCCGGAATCACCAGTACATCGCCGGCCTTGAGCTGGTGGGTGACA